>Ga0209702_10009235_pt1 | contig 11090 bp, 7 predicted proteins | sample FRY01_FD_187210 | JGI IMG/M metagenome (GOLD analysis project Ga0209702, IMG submission 187210) | Freshwater microbial communities from Lake Fryxell liftoff mats and glacier meltwater in Antarctica - FRY-01 (SPAdes) (version 2) | ecosystem: Environmental > Aquatic > Freshwater > Ice > Glacier... | reverse complement strand
TGATTGCGTCGTGAATCGAAGCGTGCAGCACAGGCAGCAGATCATCGATCCACTCGGCTGTGCGCCGGTCTCCCGCGGTCAGCGGTCCGTCGTCCGTCGTCCGTCATCCGCCTACAGCCGCACACCCGGCCTGCTCCAACTGTCCCCCATCGCCGTCACACCCACCGCCGTGCCTGCGCCCTCGCTCACCTGCACCCGCAGATCGGGCCGCTCCCAAATGGCCGGGTTGAGTTCGATGCCCAGGCCGGGGCGGTCGCTGGGCAGGGGCAGATGGCCGTCCACCACTTGGGTTTCCAGATCGGTCAGTTCCTTAAAATAAGTGCGGTAGAAGGCGCGCACAGTCTCCATTTCAAAAAGATTCGGGATATTGGCGGCCACGTGCAGATTGGCCGCGTGGGAGATGGGGCCACCCGCGTTGTGCAGCACCAGCGGCACGCCAAAGGCTTCGGCAAAGGAGGCCAGCCGCTTCGTCTCGCCGATGCCGCCGGTCCAGGCCACATCCGTCATGGCAATCTGGCTGGCCCCGGAGACGATCCAATCCCGCATCTGCCAGCGGCTGAGGAGCGTCTCGCTGCCCACAATCGGAATGCGGGTTTTGGCGCTCAGGCGGCCAATCTCCTGGTGGTTAGGGGCGCGCAAGACTTCTTCGATAAAGTAAATGTTGTAGGGTTCCAGCGCATAGCAGATCTGCTCCATCGCGGCCCGGCTGAAGCGAAAGTGACATTCGATGCCGATGCGAAAGTGCTCGCCCACGGCCTTGCGAATGCTGCGCACGGGTTCCAGACCGGCCTCGATCTCTTCGCTGAAAATCGAATGGCCCAGATTGCGCACGCTGTATTTGTCGAAGGGCCAGATTTTGACGCCCTGAATGCCCTCCGCCTGCATTTCCAGGGCCAGCTCACCCGCGTTGTTGTGGAAGCGGTGAAAATCGTCGTAGGGCGGGTGGCCGATGCACGTATTGTACGTGCTGATGCGATCCCGCACGGCACCGCCCAACAGTTTATAGACCGGCGTGTTCAGGCTCTTGCCCAGAATATCCCACAGGGCAATCTCTACCGCGGAGAGGGCGCGCAACTCCGCGCCGGCAAAGCCGTGATAGAGGATTGTGTCGAAGCAGAAATTCCACAGCCGGTCGATGTCCCGCGGGTCGTTGCCCAGCAGAATCGGCGCGATTGTGCCGTGCAGCGCGCCCAGCGAGCCGGGCACTTTGTCATACGTTTCGCCCAGGCCGATAATGCCCGTATCCGTGTGGACACGCACGAGCAGCAGGCGGGGCAGTTTTTCGCAGAAGAGGCTTTCGATTTTTGTGATACGCATGGGATTGGGTGATCCGTTGATTGGGTGATTGGGTTTACCAGCGCAGCGCCTGGAACTTCCAGTCGGGCTGCACTTTCTGCATTTCGATTTCGTCGTTGCGATTGGTCAGGCCGCAGTCGATGTACTGCTGGTGGAGCTTTGCCAGCGCAGCCCGGTCCAGTTCCACGCCCAACCCCGGCTCGTTGGAGACAACCAGCGCGCCGTCGTCAAATTGTAGTTTACCGCCGACGATTACTTCGTCGCTCTGCCAAGGATAGTGGGTGTCGCAGGCGTAAGTCAGGTTGGGGATGGCCGCGGCCACGTGGGCCATAGCCGCCAGAGAAATCCCCACGTGGCTGTTGGAGTGCATGGAAAGTCCCCGGCCAAAGACCCGGCAAATGCGGGACAACTCCACTGTAGCGCGCAGACCGCCCCAGAAGTGGTGATCGCTGAGGATAATATCCTCCGAGTGGTGCTGCACGCTGCCGGGAATGTCGTCGAAGGAAGTGGTACACATATTCGTCGCCATAGGGATGCCCGTGCGCCGCCCCACTTCGCCCATCTGCGCCTGGCCCCGGCAGGGGTCTTCGTAGTATTCCAGAATCCCCTTCAGCCGCCCGCCGATGCGCACGGATGTCTCCACCGACCAGATGGCGTTGGGGTCCAGGCGCAGGGGCGTGCCGGGGCCGAACGCTTCGTACATCGCCAAAATGGCGTCGGCTTCCTCGTCCGGCGGGAAAGCGCCGCCCTTCAGTTTGATGGATTTGAAGCCGAAAGCGTCGCGCATCCCTTGCGCCTGGGCCACCACACCCGCCGGATCGATGGCGGCTTTCTGTCGGGCCGCGGCCCAGCCCGTGGCGTTGGGGTCTGTGCCTATGCCCAGCGCGCCGCCCGCGCCCGCGTATTTATAGAAAAGATAGGCGGAAAAATCCACCCGATCCCGCGCCCGCCCGCCCAGCAGATCGACAACGGGCCGCCCAGTGGCTTTGCCCATCAGATCGAAGCAGGCCACTTCCACCGCGCTATGAACCTGGCTCAGCCGCCCGAAAGCCAGATGGGCTTCGCCCCGCGCGGTGATTTCTTCTTTGCCAAAGCGTTCGTCAATACCCCGACGGATGGCGTTGAGTTGGAAGGGGTCCTGGCCGATGATAGCCTCGCGGGCGGCTTCGAGTGCAGCGTTGGTGGCGATGCTGCCGGGGACTTCGCCCAGGCCGTATGTGCCGTCGTCGGCCACCAATTCCACAATTATGCGCAGGGCATAGGGCGCGTGCAGACCGGCTGCGTTGAGCAGAGGCGGATCGCCAACGGCGATGGGGGTAATGTGCATATCGGTAATACGCATGGGGGCAGGTTCCTTTTTCGTTGATTGATCTGATGAATCCGTGAACATCCGCGTGAGTCTACTGCAAAAAGCCTTTTCAGCCGCTGATAAACACTGATAAACACTGATAAACGCAGATTAAAGACGGATTTCTCGCCTGAATCGCTCTGCGCCTCTGCGTCTCAGCGTCTCTGCGGGAGGATAAATCTTTTTGTTGTAAAGTCATCCGCGTGTATCCGTGTTCATCCGCGGCTATTTCCTGGATGGACACTGAAATCATAGCATAGATGGGAATAGGGGACAATGGAATGCACTTTGGTTTTTTCCGTCGCCTTCGTGATACAATCCCTTGCATACAACGTTTTCTCTCTCCCAATCAGGACAGCGCACCCGATGTCTACTGTGATTCCCGTTCAAGAGCCGGTCTTCGCTTTCACCTCCGGCGAAACATTCGACGAATTCTGCGCCGCCCAGCCACAAGAACTGGCGACCCTCCTGCGCCGTGTTTTCGCCGGTGCGCGCATCGACGCCGACACCCAACTCTATCTGGCGACCTACCCCACCTGGCTTACCTGCGTTGTGCTGGTAGAGGATCAAACACCGGAAACGACGATAATCCTGCCCATTCTGGTGCGCCTGGCCGACGCCTGCCCCCGCCTGGAGCTGCGCATTTTGTCCCCAGCCATGGACCTGACCGCCATCAACGAATTGGTGGAAGAGGATATGGACCTGGAAGAAGATTTGGACGATATGGATCTGCCCCTGCTTCTCTTTTTCGATGAGGAGTGGAACCAGCAGGCCCGCTGGGGGCCACGACCGGCGGCAGCGGAAGAACGTCTGGAGAGTTGGATGACCGCTCACCCAGAGTACGAGGCCCTGTTGGAAGATGAGGAGAGCGACGATTCGCCCGAACTGGATCGGCTGCTGGACGTGTTGACCCACCAGATGCGCTTTTGGTACAACGACGATTTGTCCAAAGCCACTGTCGCTGAAATCAGGGCCATTCTGGAAAAACTGGAGTCCCAATAGTGTTCCAAATGGTAAATCGCCTGTTTGTGGGGCTGCTTCTATGCGTTTTTCTGGCAAGCTGTGCGCCCAAACATACCTTCACCGGTCTCGTCTTTGACGATTTGCAGCCAGTGGAAGATGTCGTCGGCATCAGCCATACAGGCGAATCCTTTGCCCTGTCGGATTTGCGCGGCAAGCTGGTGCTTGTCTTTTTTGGATACACCTTTTGCCCGGATGTCTGCCCGCTGACGCTGGCGAATGTGGCCCAGGCAATGAATATCATTGCTGACGAAGACCCCAAAGCGGCCCAAAAGCTGACTGCCCTCTTTATTACCAGCGACCCGGAGCGGGATACAGTGGAACGGTTGGCCCAATACGTGCCCGCCTTCCATCCCGATATTCTCGGCGTCGTTGTGGACCCGGCCCGCTTTGACGCCGTGAAAAGCAGTTTCGGCGTCTATGCCGAAAAAAGTGATGTCAGCCAATCCAGCCAGGCCGGTTATCTGATAGACCACACCGCGGGTGTCTACGTCATCGATCCCAACGGCAATCTGCTGGCCCTTTTCCCCCACGATACCCCGGCGGATGTGCTGGCCGCGGACCTGAAAGCATTGCTCAAACGCTGATGCCCAACTTCAGACCCAGACGAAATAGCATTCTGCTCATCTTCCTGGCCCTTGTGGTGGGCATACTTTTTACAGCCGCGCCCAGCTTTGCCGCGCTGGAAATGGTAGAGTTCCGGGTCTTTTCCCTGTCGGATCGGGTGCGGCTGGAATGGGAGACAGCCCAGGAGTACAATCTGGTCGGCTTTCAGGTCTATTGCAAAGAAGAGGCCGAAACAGTTGCCGAATACCACCCCATCGGCTTTCCGATTGCGGGTCGGGGCAATTTGGAAGAGGGCGCTGTCTACAGCTTCGAGATTCCCGAATTGAAACCGGGGGTCAGCTACTGCTTCCGTTTGCAGGAGATCACCAGCGACGAGGAGCCGGGCGAAGTCTTTGAGATATGCGGCTATGGGATTCGGGTGACACCCACGCCGACTGTGACCCCGACAGCGACCGATACGGAGACGCCCACGCCGACGGTCACCCCGACGGAAACAGCGACGGAGACGCCGACGGAGACGCCTTTGCCGCCGACCGAGACAGCCACCCCCACGCCGGAAGGCATCCATACCGGCGGGTTGACCATTCAACTTTCTACAGGAACAGCCGGGCCGACTGCCGAGCCGACCTTTGAGATCGTCACAGCCACGCCTTCGCCAACACCTGTGCTGATACCGCCAACCGCCACCCCCCTGCCAACGGTGACACCTGCCAGTGCCTTCGGGCTGTTCGGCAGCAACGGGCGGCCTCCCTTCGGTCTCACATCCATCAGCGATATGCTGGTTTCTCTGCTCTGTCTGGGCGCAGTGGGGCTGGGCTTCCTGGGGATACTGACTCTCCTGGGCAGCATTTTCTATTTGCGTTCCCGTACTGAGTAAAGAGCTATAGTTCTTCAGGTAATGATTCGTAGGGGCGCTGCTCGCTGCGCCCGCTTCTGGTCACGGGCGCAGCGAGCAACGCCCCTACCCTTCGACAAATCTCTTTCTGAACATCTATAACGCCTCATAATTTTGCCTCACGCGAAGGCGCGAAGCTGCGAAAATGTACTGTCCTTTTTCGCGGCTTCGCGTGAAATTCAAGAACGACTCCCCAGCGCCCCCCGCAAATCTGCCACCGCCGCCACCGCCTCTTCAATGTCGTGAATGCGTAGCACCTGCTCGACAGCCGCTTCCTGCAAGCGGGTCACTTCGCCAGCGTTCATTCGCCAGCGTTCATTCGCCAGCGGTAACTGCTCAGCCCACGTCAGAATCGAACCACTGAAAAGACGGAATAGACGGAAGTTCTTCGCTTTTTTCAGTCTGTTCTGTCTGTTCCGTGGTTAATCAGCGAGAAATGGCTGAGCAGTTACGTTCCGAATTGATTATCTCTATTCAGAAAACGGGATCTCCCCCATTTTGTCAACTCTTCCATTTCACATTGGACGTATAATAGGAAAAAGGACTGGCCTTTGGGCCAGTCCTTTGCCTGTTCGATTGGGCGAAAGTCCCTCATCCTCCCTAGTGGCTCAAGAGTTTCGAGCTTTCACCCAGTTAATCATCTTTTTAAGATTATCGTTCACATATATTGGCAGCAACTCTATGTGTGGATGCTGATTCTGAAACACACGAAAGACTTCATCTGCAAATGCTTGGCCAATGGACTCTATCCCTCCAAAATCGAACATTACGGTTTTGAATTTATCAAGCCCCGTAACTAACCTTTTTCCTTGCGATCTGGATACGAGCATTTCGTCGCCATATTGGGCTAACCTGACCGGTACAATGGTTTTTGTAAATCCATAGTCACCAGCCGATGTAAAACTATCAAACACTTGTTTTAATGTACGGGATGAGTCGTTTGCAAGTTGCATATTCACAAATGTACCCGCAGCAGATTGATCTCTATCCATTATCCAATCCGTTTCTGATGTATGGGAGTGCGAGAAATAAACACCTCCGGATAGAATATCAAAAGTATCAAATACTCGTGAACTGAAGAAAATACCTTCTCCAGTATGATTGGCAGGGTCTGTAGTTAGTTTACCTTTTGCAAGTTCGAGGAGAGCATGACGTTCATCGAGTAAGTCCAATGCGCTTTGGATTTTCCTAAATATTCCCCCTCCATTGTCGAGTATCTTAATAGTAGTAGATCGCGCTGTTTTCTCTAGTGTTAATACAACCTCTGTACCAGATGAATGGTCTATTGCATTGTTAAGCATTTCTGTTACACCGTACTGCCATATCGCAAGTACATTGGTTGGCAATTCCCCCAATATGGGAAGAATATCCTTCCGCCAAACAACATCTTCGTCAAGTTTTCCATCGAGCAGGTACATTTTATGCCATATTTTCAACGGGAGGAGCGAATAGAGACGGCTCTTCGTGGCTCCGCTCATAGAAAGCTGTCCTTGTGCAACCAATCGGTTGATATGTTTGTTAACTGCTTGCCGCGAGATTCCGAACTCGATCGCTGTAAGACTAGCTATATTTTGAGGATGCTCCTCGACATTATCAAGGATGAACTTACGGATTTTTTCTCCTCTTTCTCGTGTTCCACTCATCGTCCGCTTTCCTCCTCAATCTCGACCAATTGACAACTAAACGCAATAGGATTATCAACCTTAAGGGTCGATTTGTCAAAACCGATATGGGGTGCAGAATCTTAGTCAGCAATGATACATTTTTCAGAGTTTTCGATCAGGTTTACACAACACAGAAAATGATGTATATTTTCCCACAGATTACACAATAAGCAATGCGTAGGCGTTCTACACACAGGTATTTTGGTTGTGACAATCCTCTACCTCTCCCTGGCCTATCTGATCGGAATCGCAGCCGGGCATCTCGCTTGGGATGCCGGGCTGATCGGCTGCGGCTTTCCCGCCTGGCCCTGGCTGCTGCCGCTGATAGGCTTGCCACTGCCCTTTCTCTGGCAGAGCAGAGAACAGAGCCGCGCCCAGCTTCCTCTGCGCTGGCCGGTCAGTGCCGGTTTCACTCCGCCCGTCCCCGATTGGAACAACGCATTGATCGCGGCGCTACTTCTGGCTGCCTGTGCAGGTCTATTGCGCTTTGCCAATCACCCATCCCAGCCCTGCGCCACCCCCGCAGACCTGGCCTATTACAACACAGCCGATGCAAACGCCGAGGCTGCGCCGAACGTCAGCGTCTATGGCTATGTGGACAACTACCCCACATCCAAGAATGGCCGCCAGCAGTTGTACCTGCGGGTAGAGAGCATCCGTGTGGACGGAGTGGAGCGGGCGGTGCAAGGGCGGGCACGCCTGAGCGTGGGCGTCGAACCCCGCTACAGCTACGGCCAACCCCTGCGGGCCAACGGTCAGCTCGTCGAGCCACCACTCTTCGACTCCTTCGACTACCGGGCCTATCTGGCGCGCAAGGGAGTCCACAGCCAATTGATGCGCCCGCGGGTGGAGACAATCGACGGCCCCACACGGGGCGCGCTGCTCTTTCGTCTGCTCTACGCCCTGCGCGCACGGGGCGAAGGGGTAGTCAACCGGCTGTTGCCCGAACCCTACGCCGCGCTCGCCAATGGGATGCTGCTGGGCATCGAAGCTGGTATCCCCGACGAACTCTACGAGCAGTTCAACCTGACCGGAACCAGCCACGTAATCGTCATCAGTGGATCCAATGTGGCCGTTGTCTCTGGCGTATTGATGGCACTTTTTGTCCGTTTATGGGGGAGACGGCGCAGTCTCTGGCCCACACTGGCCGGGATCGGTCTGTATGCGCTGCTGGTGGGTGGCGATCCGGCGGTGGTGCGTGCCGCGGTGATGGGTTCGCTTTTCGTTGTCGCCATCGTTCTCAACCGCCGCAGCACCGCGCTGCTCAGTTTGGGCGCGGCTTGCTGGGCAATGACGCTGCTCAATCCCCTGACTCTTTGGGATGTGGGCTTTGAGCTGAGCAGCGCGGCCACCGCGGGTCTGATTCTCTTTTCGCCGGGAATGACAGCCGGGTTGGCGCGGCTTTGGCCGCGGATGATTCAGGGAGGGAACCTCACCGGTGGGCTGTTCGGGCAAGGAGGCTCTCTTCTGCGCGGACTATTGGAGGACGGGCTGCTCATCACGCTGGCCGCCAATCTGACGACGCTGCCCCTGGTGGTCTACTACTTTGGCCGTCTCAGCCTCGTCAGCCTGCTCAGCAATCTGCTGGTGGCTCCGGTGCAGCCTTTTATTATGCTCTGGGGTGGGGCGGGGCTGCTGGTCGGGTTGACAGGCATCGACCTGCTCGCCCAGCCGCTATTGTGGATTCCCTATCTCTGCCTGTTGTGGACAGTGGCAATCGTGCGTTGGAGCGCGTCCCTGCCCTGGGCCAGTCTGGAAATTACGGGGTATGGGCTGGGCGGGCTGGCTCTCACCTACGGGCTGCTCTTCGGGTGGCATTGGCGCAAGGGATTGGTCAAATTGCTCCGTTGGCGACCCGCCTTTTCTGGGCCAGCCCTTTGGCGTTGGAGCAGCGCGCTTGGATTGCCGGCGCTGGCAATTGGCGCTCTTCTGCTCTGGCAGGTGTTGCTCTCCCGACCGGATGGCAATCTCCACCTCTATTTTCTGGACATCGGCCAAGGGGACGGCATTCTGGTACAGACGCCGAGCGGACGGCAGGTACTCATTGACGGGGGCAGCGATTCCCAGCGTCTCTTTGCCCAATTGGGCCAAGCTATGCCCTTTTGGGATCGCTCTCTCGATCTGGTGGTTGCCACCCACCCGGACTGGGACCACATGGGCGGGCAGATTCGGCTGCCGGAGCGATTTGCGATTGAGGAGGCAGTGGTCAGCGACAACTTGTATGAAAATGAAGATTTTGCCGAATGGCGTGGGGCGATGGAGGCGGCGGAGATCCCGATTTTGACCCAGTCTCAGGGCGGATGGATCGATCTGGGGGATGGGGTGGCGCTGTGGGTTCTGTGGCCGCCGCCTGAAGAGGCTATGCCCGCGGTGGAGGACGACGACAAAAACGAGCGGTCGCTGGTCCTGCGGCTGGTCTATGGAGAACTCAGCGTCCTGCTTACAGGGGATGCGGGTTTGCCCGCGGAGCAGGCGATGGGGAAGAGCGATCAGCCTGTGCAGGCGCACATTCTAAAGGTGGGCCATCACGGCAGTCGCAACAGTACCGGCCCAGACTTTGTGGTCGCTGTGCAGCCGGATGTGGCGGTGATTCAGGTGGGCGAAAACAGCTACGGTCATCCAACGGAAACGGTATTGGATACATTGGCAGGTCGCCTGATCCTGCGCAATGACCTGCACGGACGGATTGAGATAAGCAGCGATGGGGCGCAGATGTGGATTAAAACGGAGCGGCGGAATCCATTGAGCACGTTTAGCCTCAGCCCGGATCGGCCTGGGGAATGACGAATGTGACGCTCGTTTCGATCCCAAGCTGGCTGGTGGCCCAGATGCTGCCGCCATGCGCGTGGATAATACCCCGCACCAGCGCCAACCCCAGACCCGTGCCGCCAAAGCGGCGTGTGGGCGAACCGTCCACCTGATAGAAATCCAACCAGATGTTGTCAATCTCTGCGGAGGGAATGCCGATCCCTTCATCTCGCACCGAGACAAAAATCGCAGGCGATTCGACAGCCTCTTTGGGCAGGGAATCCTCGACAATAAACGGGGGGGTCTCGCCCTGGTTTTCATCCACGAACGGGTGCAGCCCGGCACGCATAGTAATTGTGATGGTGCCACCTTCCGGGCTGAACTTCACGGCATTGGTCAATAGATTGCTAAAAACTTGGTTCAGTTGGCCCAGGTTGGCATGGACCCAGAGATTGTCGTCAACACAATCCAAGACAAAGGAATGGGGATGACGGCTGGCGTAATTGGGGTTGGTGGCCAGGGTACGCGTGGTTTTCAGAGACGCCTGGGCAATCTGGACGATATCGACAAGAATCATCTCCATTTCCTGGGCCCGGTCCTGCTGATAAGCGATCAGGTCATTGATCATTGTGTGCAGGTCCTGTGCCCGATCGGAGACTATCGAGAGCAGTTCGTTCTGCTCCTCCGACAGATCGCCCGCTACGCCATCGATCAATAGCTCTGTATAGCCGAAGATGACCGTAAGTGGCGTGCGCAATTCGTGGGATATATTGCGCAGCATATCGTTCTTCACCCGGATCGCCCGGTGCAACTCAAAGTTGGTGCGCTCCAGTTCATCGGCCCGGTGCTGCTCGATGCCAAAGAGACGGGCAGATTCCAGAGCGATCCCGACTTGACTACCTAGCGTCGTCAGCAGTTCGATGTCCCGTCGGGGATAGAAATCGTCCGGGTCTCTGCGGCCAAAGAGCCAAACCCCCACAGAGCGGCCATCCAACTCGATGGGGAGTACCAGATGCACCCATTCATAGCCAACGAGCAGGCTGCCGTTCTCTGTCAACGCGCCATCGGGCAGGAATGAGCGGAAGTGGGGCCGGAAGCGTTCCACCATTTCCTTGTCCAACACAAAGGGCAGATCCGGCACCTGCTCTTCATAGACGCGCTGTGCCCTCTCCTCCACCAGCCAATAGAGGGCGGACTGGCGAATCAACAGACTGGGCATCACCTGATTGATCAGCAGCGAAGAGAGATAGGTCGGGCTGAGTGCGCGGGGAATCTCGTTGGCAAATTGCTGAACGATGTGCTCCGGGTCATAGGTGGTGCCGTAGACAACCCGATTCATAAAGCGTTCAAAGGGCGGACGCACGGCAAAAGCAATCAGCATATAGACGGTTGCTGTGAGTATCATAAACGTATAGACGTTCGGGTCCAGATTGATCTGCTGGCCGACCAGCACAAACATAAAGACAAAAAGCGTTGCGTAGAGAATGACAAAGCTGTAGGTGGAGAGTGCCCGATTGGCCCGCACTTCCTGATCGCCCAACCGGTGCTTGTA
>Ga0209702_10009233_pt1 | contig 11095 bp, 12 predicted proteins | sample FRY01_FD_187210 | JGI IMG/M metagenome (GOLD analysis project Ga0209702, IMG submission 187210) | Freshwater microbial communities from Lake Fryxell liftoff mats and glacier meltwater in Antarctica - FRY-01 (SPAdes) (version 2) | ecosystem: Environmental > Aquatic > Freshwater > Ice > Glacier... | reverse complement strand
CCAACGCCAGGGCTTGATCCGCCGTCAGACCGGCGTCGCCCGAAGCATCGAACTCCTTGTCCCCCCAGAGGACCTGCCGATCCTGCGAGCCCCTCAACCCGTCAAATCCTCTGTGCAGAGGTACTAGGCTTGGCACGGTCGATCCATGGCTCACCGGGTGGCGCCCAACGCGCTCGCCTTGGAGAGCCATCAGCCATGAAGCAGAAAGACGTTCTGACACCCGCCGCCGATGTTATCTGCCGGCGCTACCGGTCCCGATTCTCCATCAGGACGATCGTCTGCCGCAGCGGCTTGGCGTCCACCGCGGTCTGGCCCTTGAAGGGCTGGTCCATGATGGACACGAAGCCGATGAAGGCGCCCATCACCGCCATCTGGGCCGAGTGCAGATAGGCCCTGAAAGCGCTGCGTTGCATCTACTGGTGATGAACAGCATAAGGACGGCGAACAGCACGACCTGCCAGGAGGGCTTGGGCAACGACAGCGAGATGACGTTGAGCCGGGCATCGCGACTCCGCGATCGAGTCGAAGGACCTCAGGATCTCGGCGTAGATCGTCGTCTTGCGGCCGGGCCGAAGTTCGATGTCGAAGATTCCCTGCGACAAGGGGCAAAGGCTAGGCGGACCTTGCTGGTTCGCTCGCCCCGCATCATCGCCGGCCATTCGTCGTCGACGATCGCTTTCGCGTAGGCCAGCCAATCGAGCCGAAGCTCCGTGACGGACTCGTCGCCGTAGCAGTTGAGCAGCCGGTCGAGCCGGTTGATCTGCGAGTTCTCGATCGCCACCAGCGTGTCGACCTTGCGGAAGTCATTCTCCGCCTCGACCACAGTGAAGGCCGGCAGCAGGCTCGTCATGGTGAACAGCGTGGCCTGCATGCGCAGCACGAAGTCGTTGTTATGTTCTTCTTCCTGCCGCGGTTGCTCCTGGCGGCGCACTGACGTTCTTCCATCACGGATCGATCAGCACGCCGGGGTTCATCATCCCCTTGGGATCGAGCTCACGCTTGGCGCCGCGCAGGGCGCGCGCGAACAGCTCGGGCCGCTGCCTGTCGTAGAACGGCCGATGGAAGCGGCCGACCGCGTGGTGATGCGTGGTCGTGCCGCCATGCTCCACCGTCGCGGCGGTGCAGGTCGAAAGGACTTCCATGAACTGGGCCAGCGCGTCCTTCTTGGGATCGAACAGGCCGCCGAAGGTGAAGTAGAGGCAGGGCCCGTCGGGATAGACGTGGGTGAAGCGGCAGGTGACGGTGCCGTCGCGTCCGGTCACCGCCCTGATCGTGTCCTTGGCGATCTTGGTGATCTTTGCGTGGAAGTCGCGCGTGCGGTCCCAGGTCATCGAGGTCTCGAAGGTCGAGGACAGGATGCCGCGTGCCACCGCGTGCTCGCCATAGTGCGGCGCGCGGATGAACTTGTTGCGCCAGGCGCCGGCGGCGCCGGAACGATGGGCGTTCTCGTCGTCGCCGCTTTGGTCGGCCACGCCGCCATGCGCGGTACAGATCTCGAGTGCGCGCTTCATCCACGCATCGAGCGGATGGTCGGGCGATTCGAAGGCCAGCACCAGCACGGCCTCCTCGTTGCTCCACGGGATTCCGGGCAGCGCCTCGCGTGCTTCGAGCAGGCGGCAGTTGGCGGGATAGAGCCCGGCCTGCGTGATGTCGCGCACCGCGTCGGCGCCGGCATAAAAGTCGCGGAAGCGCACGCTGGCGGAAGCGCGGAACGTCGGCTTCTTGCGCAGCCGCACCCAGGCCTCGGTGATGATGCCCAAAATGCCCTCGGAGCCGATGAACAGGCGGTCCGGGCTGGGGCCGGCGCCGGAGCCGGGCAGGCGGCGCGTTTCCAGCGTGCCTTCGGGGGTCACCACCCGCGTGCTCTCCACGAAGTCGTCGATATGGGTGTAGAGCGTGGCGTAGTGGCCGCCCGAGCGCGTGGCGATCCAGCCGCCCAGGGTCGAGCAGCGATAGGCCTGCATGTAGTGGCGCATGGTGAACGGCGTGTCGCGCAGCGCGTCCTCGATCGCCGGTCCGTAGATGCCGCCCTGGATGCGCGCGGCCTGGCTCACCGCGTCGACCTCCAGCACCTTGTCCATGTGGCGTGTCGAGATCGTCACGACCTTGTCGAACGACGCCGCGGGCTCGATGCCCTTCACCACCGACGAGCCGCCGCCATAGGGGATTGCCTTGGCGCCGATGCGGTCGCACCAGTCGAGCACCTCGACGATGTCCTGCTCGGTCTCGGGGAAAGCCACAGCGTCGGGCGGGTTGGGCACCGAGCGCATGAACATGCGCAGCGTGTCGAAGCCCGCCTTGCCGTAGCTGTGCTCCAGCCGCGTCAGGTGATCGGTGCGCACCATCGCCTGCAGCGCCGACGGCACTTCGACGCGGCTTTTACGCAAGACGATCTCGTCCGCCTTGGGCGGCGCCTTCACGTCGAAGCCGGAGATGCCGTAGCGCTGGGCGATCTCGGTCTCCCAGGGCTTGATCTCTTCGGGGGTCAGGTCCTCGTCGGCGTAACCCCAGGCATAGAATTTCTTCTGCCGCCGCATGTTTCCTCCGGTGTCATTCTTGTTGTCGTCTTTTTCATTTTCAGGCCGCGAAGGCGATCGGCTTCGTCGTGCCCTTGATCTGCGTGCGATGCATGATGCGCCGGGCCGCTTTGTCGAACGGGTCGCGGCGATGCATGGTCGACCGGTTGTCCCACATCACGAGGTCGCCCAGCTTCCAGACATGCTGGTAGATGAACTGCGGCCGGGTGACATGCGCCCACAGCTCTTCCAGCACCGCGTCGGATTCGGCTTTCGTATAGCCCTCGACATGGGAATTGCGCCGGCGCCCGAGATAGAGCGTGGCGCGGCCGTTGACCGGATGGCGCAGGATCGCCGGATGCCAGGCGCCGGGCGCGACCATCGGATCGTCGGTCGGCGTCACGCCCTTGCGCAGGTAGCCGCCGGAATTGTAGGTGCCGTCGTGCTTGACCCTGCGGCCTTCGATCTTCGCGCGCAGCCTCGCGGGCAGGGCATCGCACGCCGCCTGCATACTGGTGAACCAGGTGTTGCCGCCGGTCGGCGGGATTTCCAGGGAATAGAGCATCGACGCGTCGGGCGGCACGTCGAGATAGCTCATGTCGGTGTGCCAGACCGCTTCGCCGTCGCCCAGGGCGCCGATCGGATCGCCCTTGGTGTCGAGCACGTTCGACACGACATAGACCTCGGGATAGCCCGGCGGGCTGATGCGGCCGCGTTCCTGGTTGGGCGGCGGATCGAGTTCGCCGAAGCGGCGGCTGAAGGCCAGCAGATGATCGTCGCTGAGCTGCTGGCCGCGCAGCAGGATCATCGAATGCGCGTACCAGGCCCGCTCGATCGCGGCGAACTCCTCGTCGCTGAAACGACGCAGGTCGACGCCGAGAATTTCCGCCCCGACGGCCTCGGTCACCGGCCGCACTGTCACGCTCATGTCTTGTCCTCCGACTTTCCCGCGATGATCGGCCGGCCACGGGAGTCGATCAAGCGCCGAGCGTCGGCACCAGCCATTTCAGCAAGGCCGCGGCGACCGCGGGCGACAGCGGCCCGCCGAACCCCGGATCGAGCGGACCGGTCACGGCTTTGAGATTGTGGCTGACCTGCGGGATCACCACGGCTTCCCCCGAGGCGTTTCGGGTGCCCAGCGCATCGATCAGCGGCTGGACGTCTTCCATCGCGACGACCTGGCGGTCGGCCCCGCCCTGCACGAGGAGGCAGGGCGTGCGGCTGTCGGCCAGCACCGCGGCCGGATCGAACGATAGAAGCTTCTGCAGGAACGGTCCGGCATAGAGCGGAAACAGGAGTTGCAGCTCGGGCGGCAGGTTGGTCGGCACGCGGCCGGTCTCGAGGATGGCGGCGATCGCGCGGTCGGTCGGCAGGCGCAACGCCGGCGGCGCGTCGCGCGCGATCTGGGCGCGCAGGATCGCGTCGAGCTTGCGGCCCGGCGTGGCGGCCAGCACCAGTGCGTGCAGCTTCCTTGCGGTGAGCGCCGTGCTCGCGGCCAGCGCCAGCAGGCCGCCTTCGCTGTGGCCCAGCAGGGCGGTGGCGTAGGGCTTGATCTCGTCGTGGCGCAGCAGTTCGGCATGCGCGGCCTCGACGTCGCCCACGAAATTGTCCCAGGCGAAGAAGGCTTCCTGCTCCTCCAGCGAACCGCGCGGCCGCGGCGTCGACTGGCCGATGCCGCGCTTGTCGTAGCGAAGCGAGGCGATGCCGTTGCGCGCCAGCAGCTCGGCGATGTCCTTCAGAAGGTCGATGCGCTCCGGCGCCAGCGGATTGTTGCCGTTGCGATCGGTCGGGCCGCTGCCGGCGACCAGCACGATGCCCGGCACGTACTGGATCTCGCTGAACAGCGGCATCAGCAGGGTGCCGGCCAGGGTGACGCCGCCGCGTCCGGCGAAGCGCACCGGCCGCTCCTTGGTCTTGCCCCTGGCGTACCAGCCGCTTTCCGTCAGCGACCTCTGCGACGGCTTCTGCGCCCAGGCCGCCCCGGGCGCGAAAACGCCGGCCGCCAGCAGGGCGCGGCGCCGGATCAACCGGCGTCGTCCGGGCTCGGCATGCTGCCCATGGCATGGCTCATGGTGCGGCCGCCGAAGATATGGACGTGAAAGTGAAACACGAGCTGCCCGCCGTTCGGTCCGTGATTGGCCACGATGCGATAGCCTTCGGGATCGAGGCCGAGATCGGCTGCGACCCTCGACACGGCGCGCCAGAAGCCGACGATCATCTCGGGCGGCGCCTTGGCGCCGAAATCGGCCTGGCTGCTATATTCGCCCTTCGGGATCACCAGCACATGCACCGGCGCCAACGGCGCGATGTCGTGGAACGCCAGTACGAATTCGTCCTCATGGACTTTCTTGCACGGCAGCTCGCCGCGCAGGATACGGGCGAAGACGTTGGTGCGGTCATAGGCGGGAATCATCGAGTCGGACATAATGGAACTCCGGATGCTTGCTGCCATGACGCTACGCAGCGAGCGTGTTAATCGCATGGCGCGCATCGCCACCGAATGCGGCGCGTCACTATAGGGAGTGTTCGAGGCATGACCGAGTTCGAAAAGCGACTGGCCTGCGTGATCGCGGCCGATGGTACGATTGCGCGCGGCTACATGATCGACAAGTGCGAGCTGGTCGGCGCCAACGAATATGTCATTACCTGGAAAGTGCCGTTGCAGAAGGAAGCGAAGACCAATTTCTCCTGCGTGATCGGCAGCACCGAGCAGGAAGCGGTGGAGCCCGGCTTCTGCACCGTCGGGCTGAAGGCCGACCCGATGCAGATGAGCGTGCACACCTACGATGTCGCGGGCAAGCCGGCGAAGCGGCCGTTCCACCTCGCCGTCTTCCGCGACTAGACTGACCCAAGCGTCGGGACTTCTAGCCTTTCAGCAGGCGCGGACGTCCCGGCGTTTCGACCGCGCCGGGCCTGGCTTGTCGGCGCAAGATGCCGACCAGCACGTCGCGCGCCTCGTCGATCTTGGCCGCCAGGTAGCTCGAACCGCCGGCATCCGGATCGGCCCCGCGCATCAAGCGACGATGGGCGGTGTGGACGCTGGCGAGGCCGACGCCTTCGGGCAGGCCGAGCACTTCGAGCGCTTCCTTGACCGACATGCCAGCGGCGTGCTCGTCCTCCGCGGGGGAGGATAGTTGCCGTTGCGATGAAGCAATCGGCGTTGCGTGCTTCACATAGGCTTCCAGAAGGGCGGCCGCATGTTGCACCGCACGCGGATCGGGAGGCCCCGGCTCTTCCCACACCGGCGGCATTTCGAAGGGTTTGGGCTTCGGGCGGAATTGCGCGAACGCGGCTCGCAGCGGGACGAGGATCGCGCGCCACTTCAGGAACGTCGGGACCAGGATCATCGCGGCCCCGAGCAGCATCGCGCCGGCATACTGCTCGCGCACGATCATCATCGCCAGCAGCGGAATGGCTACGATCACCACCAGCAGCAGCATCCAGCGAAGGGTGCGCACCATCGTCTTGGGATCGGAATGGAGAAACCAGTCGAGGAACTTCGCGGCCGTGGCCAGCACGGAGAGGCCGAGCACGATGGCGCTGATGATGACGGCGTAATCCATCGACGAACTCCTTCCCGCAGAGCCTAACCGCGACGCACGACGAAATCAGCGACCTTCACTGCAATTTTCTACAAGCGTTTCGCGAGGAGTCGTGTTTAGATTTCTTGCATATGGACCAGGGGAGTGTAGCTCATGAATGAGCCCACGCGAGAGACGCCGGTAACGAAAGTTTCTCCAGACTTGGCGTCTCCACCCCTGATCGCTCCCATCGAACAAGGTCCGGAATCAAACCTGCCGGCGCGCAAAGGTTCGATCGACGCTTTTCTGAAGCGTAACGAGGAGGTCCTTGCGAAGGACCGCGAGGAATTCCAGTCCTATCTGGTCGCCAAGCACGAGCAGGCGACGCGCAAGGCCCGGGAAGAAGCGGCCAGGCCGCAGACCAAGACCAAGACGAAGATGAGCCGGCGCACGATGCTGAACGTCGCCGTCGGCACCGCGGCCACCGCCGAAGTCGCGGTGCTGGGCTACAGCGCGATGGGCGGCGGCTCTTCGTCGGACAACGGCATCTTCCAGGCGGCCGGCACGGGCGCGCAGCGCTCGCCGATCACCCGCGAAGTCGTCGACTCCCGCGCCGACATCAGGGGCCAGAGCCTCGGCAACTGGGTGGCCCTGCTGCCGACCAAGATGGGCGGCGGCACCTATGCGATCGATCTCAACTCCAATCGCGTGCTGGGCTCGATCTGGTACTGGAACTACGGCGACTACAATCCGATCAGCCATCATCTCTGCGCCTTCCCCAGTTCCGACCCCACGCACGGCTTCGAGTTCGTGAACTCGACGCAGGGCGGCCAGAACTCGCTGATCTACGGCATCCCGACCAACGTGACGGCGGAGAACGTGCCGGGCGGCACCAACATCTACCGCGTGCGCTACGATGGCACCCAGATGCAGATGATCGAGAACGTGTCGGAGACGACCGGCCTCGGCCTCGGCGTGCACGTCACGGTCAATCCGAAGGACGCGCAGTCCTATTTCGTGACCGACGGACAGAAGGACATCGCCGCCTGCTTCGATCGCACGACCTCGAAGGTGAAGGCCGCGCTCAGGTTCGATTGGGCGCCGAACGTGCCCGACCTGCGCGACGCCTGGATCAAGGGCGGCACGCTCACCATCAAGAAGATCTATCCCGACGAGAAGACCGGCCTCTACAATCTTCGCGGCACCAAGGGCAACAAGATCGATTGGGAAATGGTGCCGATGGGCGAGCTGTTCGTCGAGGAAGGCTCGCTGCCCGGCGAGGCGCCGCTGACGTTGACGGGCGCCGACGGCACGATCTGGCATCCGGAAGGCCGCTGGGCCGCCACGGTCGTGCGCCTGTGCGGCGGCATCTGCATCCTCGATCCCGAGAAGAATTTCGAGCCGGCCGCGTTCCTTCAGTTCAACAAGGATTCGCAGGACCAGTACAAGGTCGAGCAGATCGACAAGGACACCTGGCAGGTCGTGTTCGACAAGATCCACTCGCCGGGTCACGAGATCGGCTTCTCGCCCGACGGCAAGTTCCTCGTGATGATGAACAATCTGCGGGAGAACAACTGCTCGATCTTCTCCTGCACCGATCCCGACCCGACCAAGTGGCGCAAGATCGCGCATGTCGAGGATCCGCTGTGGCGCGGCAAGTATCCCAACCCGTTCCACATGGTCTTCTCGATGGACAGCTCGAAGCTCTATCTGTCCATCCTCCATCCGTCGCCGGCCTATAGCGGCATCATGGTGATCGACACCAGGACCTGGACGATCCTCAAGGAGATCCAGGGCATCGGGCCCGACCTGCAGACGCCGGCCATCACCTATGACGGCAAATACGTGCTGACGCCGTTCAGCGGCTTCCAGCGCCAGTCGACCGGCATCTCGGTCATCGACACCTCCACCGACACCTTGATCGGCATCCTGCCGAGCAACGGCGGGCATCATGACTGCGTGATCATCCCGACCAAACTGGAGCACATGAAGCACACGCGCTCCTGCACGCTTTGAGGCTGCTCGCCAGCCTGGCGCTGCAGAATCTCGGACGCCGCAAGGCGCGCAGCCTCCTGTTGATCATGGCCGTGGCGGTGGCCAGCGGAGTCGTCTTCACCGGCGCAACGCTGATGCGCAGCATCGACAGCAGCATGGCGGTGGGATTCACGCGACTGGGCGCCGACATGATGGTGGTGCCCGAAGGCGCGCTGACCAACATCACCGCGGCGCTGCTCACCGTCGAGCCCACCGACCTCGTGGTCGACCAGGACCTGTTCGCCAAAGCCGGCCTCGCCAGCGTGAGCCGCGCCGCGGCGCAGAAGATCGCGCGGGTCGAGCATTCCGGCATCGGCAGCCATCACGATTCGGTCGATCTCATCGGCTTCGATCCCGCCCTCGACCTCACGGTGCGGCCGTGGCTGGTCGAGAGGATCAACCGGGACATGCGGCCGGGCGACGTCATCCTGGGAGCCGGCCGCGAGGCGGCGCTCGGATCCGAACTGCTGATCTTCGGCAAGGCCCATACGGTCTATGGCCGGCTGGGACGGACCGGCGTCGGCACGCACGAGCGCGGCGTGTTCATGAGCTTCGCCACGCTCGAAGCGCTGGCCGGGTCGGTCCACGGGCCCAACGGTCCACCGGCCGTCCTTCAGAAAGGCAAGGTCAGCGGCTTCCTGGTCGAGCTGGCGCCGGGGGCCACGCCGCTTCAGGCGCGCTTCGCCATCCTCTCGACCCTCAAGGGCGTCAAGGTGGTGACCGGCGATTCGACGATGAGCGGCATCCGCCAGGGGCTGGCCGCGCTGCTGAACGGCATCCTCGCCCTGATGGTGCTGATGTTCGCCAGCACCGCCCTCATGGTCAGCGTTCTTTTCTCGGCAATCGTCACCGAACGGCGCGGTGAACTCGGTCTGCTCAAGGCAATCGGCGCGCGGCGCGGCCAGATCGTCGGCATGATGGTCATCGAGGCGGTCATCGCCACCGGTGCCGGCGGGGTCCTGGGCGTTGCGCTGGGTGTCCTGGTGATGCGCCTCTACGAGCGCTCGCTGGTCTACTATCTGGAGAATATCGGCGTGCCGTTCGTCTGGCTCGACGGGCCGCGCATCGTGATGGTCGCGGTGGCGGCGATCGTGATGGCCTCGATCATCGGCGCCCTCGGTTCGCTCTATCCGGCCTGGCGGGCCAGCCGCCGCGATCCCTACGATCTCGTGCGCGGCGAGGGCTAGGCGATGCTGTCCTGCCGCGGCCTGCGCAAGGATTACGTCACCGAACGCGGCGAGGTGGCGGCCGTCGACGGCATCGACCTCGAGATCGCCGCCGGGCGTTATGCCGCGATCATCGGGCGTTCGGGCTCCGGCAAGTCGTCCCTGATGGCGATGATCGGCGGTCTCAGCCGGCCTTCGCAGGGCCAGGTCATGGTCGACGGCACCGACATCTGGAGCCTGTCGGAAAACGGGCTTGCGGCCTTCCGCAACCGGCGCATCGGCTACGTCTTCCAGTTTGCCAGCCTGCTGCCGACGTTGCGCCTGGTCGACAATGTCGCCCTGCCGGCGATGCTGGGAGGAGGCGCCAGGTCTTCCGCCACCTATTCCCGGGCGGCTTCGCTGCTCGGCCAGATGGGACTGGGCGACCATCTCGACGCCTATCCGTCGGAAGTCTCGGCCGGCGAACAGCGGCGGGCGGTGATCGCCCGCGCGATGATCAACGAGCCGGCGCTGATCCTGGCCGACGAGCCGACCTCGGACCTCGACGAGCAGACCGAGATCGAGATCATGGACGAGCTGCTGGCGGTCAACCGCGAGCGCGGCACGACCCTCATTCTGGTCACGCACAATCTGGCGCTGGCCGAGCAGGCCGAGCAGATCGTGCACATCGCCCACGGCGTGATCGTCTCGTGAGCATCGAGCCAACTGTGCCGGACAAGGACGCGCTGATCGCCGATCTGCGCCGCCAGCTCGGCGCCGCGCAGTCAGAAGTGCGCGTGCTGAGGCGGCGCCTCGGGGCGGCAGCGGGCGCCGACGCGCCGCCGGCCGACCCGTCTTCGGCGCGGGGACTGCGCGAAGAGCTGCGGGACGCGGCGCCGCGCAAGATCGATGCACCGGCCACCGTCGGCGTGAAACTCGGCCGGCGGTTCGATCTCTGGCGGTCGCCGGTGCTGGTCGGGCTCGTCATGGTGCTGCTGACGGGCTTCGCGATCGATGCCGGCGTCGGCCTGTACCAGGCGCGCGCGCTGCGGGAGGCGCGCCAGGCGCGGCTGCTGCTCGAAAACACCGCGATGCGATCGCTCTACGTCGAGCTGAAGGGAATCACCTACGACTCCGATGGCAAGTCGTACCGCATGACTCTTTTCCTGCAGAACGTCAGCCCGAAGGGACCGCTCTACGTCATGCTGAACGCCGTCGCCGTCTACGTGCAGTCGGGCATGGTCTGGCAGCAGGTGCCGTCACGGCCGGCCGAGGGCGTGAGCTGGGGCGTCGTGAAGGTCGTGGACGGCTACACGTTCGACGTCGTCTTCACGCCCGACGTTCAGAGTTGGGCCGAGCTGATCCCGGGCTATATGCATGTGCGCATCCAGTCGGACCTGCTGGTCAGCGAGAAGGCCCAGCCGGGCAACGAGGTCGTCGAGCGCCGCACGCCCTACTATGTCTACCTGAAGCCGCACGGCGCCAACGACGAGGACATCAAGGCGCGCAGCAAGTCGACCCGCACGCCGCCGCTCTTCATCCCGATGCCGCCGCATTGAGAGGCAGACGGCGGAGCTACCGCCTCTTGTCATCGCGAGCGGGGTAACCCCCGCTCTGGAGCGCAGCGAAGGATCTAATACCAACCGACAGAACTCATGACAGTTCAGCCCATCGGCGCCTTGTAATGGATGCGATCCTTTGCGGGGAGGCGAGAAGATCAGTCCAGGCCTTGCAGCAGGCATCGACGATGTGGTCGTAGGTGCCGTGGACGCGCAGAGCGAGGTTGTTCTTGCGCAGGTACTCCCAGACGTTCTCGACCGGATTGAGTTCGGGCGAGTAGGGCGGCAGGCAGAGAAGCGTGACGTTGTGTGGCGGAGTG
>Ga0209702_10009229_pt1 | contig 11100 bp, 10 predicted proteins | sample FRY01_FD_187210 | JGI IMG/M metagenome (GOLD analysis project Ga0209702, IMG submission 187210) | Freshwater microbial communities from Lake Fryxell liftoff mats and glacier meltwater in Antarctica - FRY-01 (SPAdes) (version 2) | ecosystem: Environmental > Aquatic > Freshwater > Ice > Glacier... | reverse complement strand
CTGCTAGGTCATCTCTCAACACGCCTTCGGCTGTGGTTGCTCTATCTACTTCGTCTGCTAGGTCATCTCTCAACACGCCTTCGGCTGTGGTTGCTCTATCTACTTCGTCTGCTAGGTCATCTCTCAACACGCCTTCGGCTGTGGTTGCTCTATCTACTTCGTCTGCTAGGTCATCTCTCAATACTAATTCAGCTGCACGGGCAGTGGTAGCTTCATCTGCTAGGCCATCTCTCAACACGCCTTCGGCTGTGGTTGCTCTATCTACTTCGTCTGCTAGGTCATCTCTCAACACGCCTTCGGCTGTAGTTGCACGACTTACTTCATCGCTAATTGCTGTTGCATTAATCTCATCGCCATCAATGTGGTTTTGGTGTTCAACATCAACACGAACTCCGAGGGCAAGTTCAGCATTTGTTGCGCGAGTTACTTCAGCAGCTATTGAATCTGCACTTGCAGACGATAGGTCGCTAATAGACTGTATTAGACTACCGTCTGCATTTTGGAATGCTGCTACGATTTCTGTGAGGCTATCTAATGCTGCTGGATCAAAATTACTAATAACGTTATCAATACGTGTAGCTAATGCAGATTCCGCATCAGTTGCACGAGTTACTTCATTGTCAACGTATGCCTTATTGGGAACTGTTTGCCAGACGGCTCCGTCAAAATATTCAGGACTTACAATTTCTTCAGCAAAACGAATATGACCGCGAATACTTACTAGTGGCCGATCAACAGTAAGACCAGATGGTAACCCAATGGCTCCTTTGGCATCAATCTCAAGGACGCCTGATTCTGGTTTTAACGACTCTTTTGGGTGGTTGATTTTGATTGACATTAAGCTTTACCTGCCATTTTCTCTTGGCTACGCCCGTATGCTGCAAGGCCCAATACTGTACCCATAGCTATATGATATAATCCCGCACCTTGCAGTGTAAGTGGTTGCCATTGATTCGTTACGGTACCTTGAAAGACTGCTTGCAACATGCTCCACAATACCGGGAATAAAATAAAGTCAGTAACGCATGTTACCATATAAACAATGGCCATCATTGGCCGCCATTTTGTGTTGATAAAATTGCCAAATCCTTTGCTTGGTTCAACTATTATGTTGGCGCCTTCTTGCATTGCGCCGCCCGTGCTTTGCAACGCGGCTGCACGAGGATCAATTGTATTGCACTGATTATGTGTACCACTTCTACCAGTCAAATAGTCCACTTGACTATATACACGTCGGTCCGGTTCATCGTATATATCATCATAATCTTCAAATTTTGGCATTGGTTGTCCTTTAACAACTATTTACCAAATATCATTGATTTCTAATTTAAAATATCATTTAATGGATTACTAGTTGCAACCTCTTTCCACTTGCCAATTGGGCAGCTTTGTGCCGCAAAGATTACCTTAAAATTTACTAAACATCCACACTCTGTACATTGCTTTATGCTACGTCGATAGTATTCACATGCTTGGCAAATTGTTGCACGTTCCAGGCGCGTTTTCATATCAGTGATCATTTGTTACTTATGGCCGTGTGATGGTTGCTATTTTGGTGTACTTGCTATATACTGTATAATATGAGGAAGCGTCCATGCGAGATTTAATAAAACAATTTGTTGCTGATAAACCAAGGAATTATGTCGACATGATCAAACGGAAACCAGAAATGTTAGCATGGGTTCTTGAGAATTGTCTAGTGGCAGATTCCGAATCCATACAGAGTAAGATCTACAGTGCGGTACATGAGGTATCCAATGTATGCCAAAATGGGAATATTAAAAAACTAAGAAGATGGGCTATTGGCTATCAAGGATGTGGTCCTGCAAGTAAGTGTGAATGCACTCGAACACAAACGGCTATGTCAGTTGCACATAGTAAACTAGGCATTGATCCAACTGCTGCAAATGAAAAACGACAGACTACAATGATTAAGAAGTATGGAGTAGCGTTTAATTCACAGCGGTCTGATATTAAACATCTATTTTCAAAGTCGAAACTATCTGCTTCTGTATATAACCTTCTATCGGACAAAGAATGGGTTACTGATCAATACAAAATTCAAAAGAAAGGTTCTCAAGAAATTGCCAAGGAGCTTGGTATATACTATGGAACTGTGTTAGATTACATTGACAACCATGGAATTGAACGTAACACTGATTTTCAGCGTAGCTTTGCAGAAGAGACATTGGAAAATGAAATACGCAAAGTATATTCTGGTAGTATTATACTCAATGATAAAACTGTATTGACACCAAAACACATTGACTTATATTTTCCAGATAAGAAGTTTGGCATTGAAGTAGATGGGTTATATTGGCATTCAGCAGGAACTCGTGAAATAAGCAGAGAAATTAAACACTATCATGCTGATAAAACTAACAATGCTGCCAATGTAGGAGTGTTGCTATTACATCTAACTGACCAAGATATTCATGGAAAAATGCCATTGATGATGTCAATGATCAAATCCAGGCTTGGTATTAGTGATAAAATCCATGCGAGAAAATGTAATGTAAAAGAAATTACCAACAAAGAAGCTAGTATATTTTTAGAAGCGAATCATATATCTGGATTCGCTGTTGCTAGAATTAATTTAGCATTAATTTACAACGGCATAATTGTATCTGTGGCTACATTTAACAAACCTAGATTCTCAAATGAAACTGATTGGGAAATTGTGCGTCTTGCTACTTTAATAGATAACAATGTTGTAGGCGGCTTTCAGAAGATGTTAACTTATTTTCGCGCCAAGTATCCAGGCTCGATATTGAGTTACTGCGACAAGCGTTACGGGACCGGCAAAGTGTACGCATTGGCTGGCTTTGAGCATACCCGTACTACGGATCCGGGATATTGCTGGACCAATGGACAAGAAACGTTTACTCGTTACCAAACACAAAAATTAAAGCTGAAGGCTTTTCTTGGTCCGAAATTCACAGAGGGTACTGCCGAAGAAAGTATGTTTACCGCTGGATATAGAAAACTATGGCAATGTGGTCATAAGGTCTTCATTCTAAAATAATATCTATGAATGAGAATGGTATGCACAGAATAATAGATTGTGGGCAAACCAAGTGGCTCTTGAAATTATAATCGTGAAAAAGGCTCCGAAGAGCCTTTTGTAATCAACCTCTAATCTACGATTAGATGAATGATAGCGTTGTATTGTCAATGCCGATAGTATTAACGTAATCCGCTGCATTACCAAGAGAATTTGCCGTGTTGGACAATTCGACATACCCGTAACGTGTCATGAAGCTAACTGTTGGCTCGAACGTATTAGGATCAAGAACAACACCACTGCTCATCAAAGGAATGTATGGGCAATAGAAGCTTGGAGCATCCATCTCGTTAGCACCTTTGTAACCAATAAGGACCGGTGTAGCATCATTTGCGTAGTGGTTAACATAAACGCGAACAGAACTATTCAATGTACCAACAAACTTTGTATTTGTAGGCGCTTCAAATGTACCTTCAGTAGTACGAGCAAAGGCAGAAGTAGTAGCAGATTGCAGGATTGTCAACACTGTAGGTGAAACAACCAAGTAATTACCAGCACCACGACGTGTACGTGCAGCGATATCGTTAGCAGCTTTGTTGATCAAAACAGCCAATGCAGCGTGTTGGTCACCGACGAAGGTTGCAACACCTGAAACAGCAGCTTGGTCAAATGTAGCGTAGTTTCCACCAGCTAGGCCGATCAATGAACCAATGATTTCTTGGTCGATTTCAGCTGTAATTTCTTGTGCAAGTGCAGCCATAATTTCTGCTTCAACGTCAACACCATGGATGGCTTGAGCATCTTGCGCTGCTTCAAAGGTCCAACGTGCGCTTAACTTACGTGATTTAGCTTCAACAGTCTCTTTCAAGATCTGAATGTTCATTCTACGTCCGCCTGTACCTTCAAGGGAACCTGTTGCTGCGGCAGTTCCGGCTTCTGCACCAGAGTATTGCTGAGCAATTTTAAATGGGCTCAATGCTTCATCATTGGCTGTAACTGCTGCGCCAATTACGCCAGCAGCATACCCCGATGATGCATCAGCAGCATCAGCATAACGCACACGCAATGTGTGGATCTGGCTGACTGGACCTTGCATAGGCTGAACACCAACTAATTCGTTAGCGATTGTCGTAGGCATAACACGACGAATAACTGGCAGAATAACTTTGTTCAATACTGCAACGTTACCTTGTGCTGTTGCACCAGCAGTTGCTGATTCTTGCAAGTAACGCTTTGTATTTTCTAAACAGATTTCCATTGTAGTCTTACGTTGACCACTTAGACCTTCTGTAAGGGCTTGCTTAGTAGCTACCCAATTTTTGCTTTCAAATAATGCTTGTGACATATTATTGTTTCCTAATTAATTCTTCAAACCAGCGAGTTTACGAAGCATTTGAATTGTTTCTTCTGCTTCGGCTGGGGCGGCAACTTCAACATACTGTGCTGTCTTGTTACCAGTAACCACAGTCTTCTGTGATTGCTGTCCTTCAACTAATTGTTTCTTCTCGCGACGAACTTCTTCGTTTAGAACAGATGGCAAGTATTTCTGGAATGCATCTTTTAGTTTAGCAGTATCAGTGCCTTCTAATAGCTCTTCCATAATTCCACGCTTGTCTTTTGACAATGGTGAACATAATTCTTGCATAACGCGAACTCGCTGTGCTTGATCTTCCGCAATGCGCTGACGACGAAGCGACTCGCTAACTAAAGTGGTTTTGGATGAGATGGTGGCGTTAGCCTCGATGAGTTGGTTTTGTACTTCTACGATCTTTTGGCTTAGTTGGCTAACGGCAGTACCGTCTGCAAACTTACTTGCCATAAATTCTGCTGCAAAAGCTTCCATAATCTTACGACCAAAATTGTTCTCTTTTGCTTCTCGAATGTCTGTCTTTAGTTGACCCATTTCCTTACGGAATGATTCAGCTACTGCTGTATTAATTTTTGTGCTTGCTTTTTTAATAAACATTGCACGGGCTTCGTTAATTGCTTTACGGCCTTCGGCTACTAGTTTAACGCGGGCGCCTACTAGTGCTTTATGGTCTTCATGTAATTCGCTAATCTCGCCGGTTAGTTTGCGTAGAGCAAATTCTTCTAAGCGTCCAATGGACGCTTTTTGTGCGTTACGATCGCTACGAAGTTCGCTGATTTCCTTTGCAAGAGTTTCTAATACAAGTTTTTGCAATAGTTTAGCATCTTCGCTGATTTTGGCTGCATACTTTGTACGCTGCGCAATTGCTTGTTCACGCAACGTTTTTAAATTAGTTGCTCCAGCAGCAATAGTATCTTGCATCAACGTGTCCATTGCTTCAATAAGTTGGCTTTTATCGTGATCGTAGCGGGTAGCAAACTCTTCACGCAACTCAGACGTTACTTCTTCGCGGCTTTCTGACAAGTGTTTTTCCCAAGCGGCGTTGATATTTTCACGCACCTCTTCGGATAAAACTTGGGTTCCTAATAATTCGGTAAAATTGCTCATAGTTTTTCCTTACGCTTTCTTTAGATTCATTATAAATCGAGTCACTTCTTTTACTAAGTGGCTTTGTGCGGACCTATCGTAGGTTGCTGCATTGGCTACATCCATTAGGACGGCGCGTCTCCGGTCACTCATTACTCGTTCGTAGATCGCTGTTGGATAAGCTTCGGGTGCGCTTGGTTGCGCAACCACGTCAACAGTTACGATATCAAACTCAGAAACGTCTCCAGATTCCTGTACGTTTCCTGATCCGCGACTGCTTACGCCTAACTTAACACCGCTCTCAAGTAATGTTTTAATAATGTTGCCCATTGGAGTTGGAATAAGTTTTAGCTTACCGTAACCATTGGGACCATCCATCCACATCTCTGTAATCATGTGACTTACTCGGTCAATGTTTACTTGGAGATCGTCTGGATGATCTGCTTCTCCTAAAATAGAGTAGCCACCATCTAATCGTGTACGAATGCTCTCTACAGCAGTTGCAATTTCATTTACGGGATACACACGTTGATTGTGATTACGTACCCCGCCTTGAATAAAAATGCCCTTCATGTAGAGATCCTTGCCGCCATTGGTAGAGTCCTTTGATTCGATTACCATTTTGGCCTGGTCGAATGTTAAACTTTCACGTAATGGCTGGAGGTTCATGGTATTACTTTTGTACGCGACGAGTTGGTACTTTGCTTTCGTTTGCGCGGCCTGGTGCTACGCCTGGCGCTGCAACTTTGCTCATTGCTGGCTTAGTTGTATAACCTTGGTCTTGCGACTTAGGTGCTGCTGATGGGCTTGTACCACTTGGTGTACCCTGTGCTGCTCCACCTGCAAAGTTAGTTGCTGGACGAGCCATCATTGGGTTTTTTCCGGCTACTGGGCTACGCTTGTTAGTTTCGCCAGTTACGCCATTGGCATATCCTGTACCTGCCCCTGCTGCACGGCCTTCTTCATTTGATTGCTTTGGAACAGCTTGTAAATCTAACGATTCTTCAAGGCCTTCCATTGGGAGTTCTCCTTTAGGTGCTGCAAATTCATCATCTGCTGCAAATTCATCACCACCTAGGTCATCAGCTGCAAATTCATCATTGCCGTCTTCACCGCTTACCATCTCTTCAAATTCTGCTTTTAACTGAGCAAGCGCTGATTCTACATCAAGCATTGCATCAGCAACATCAGACGCTTCGCCTGCTGGTTCGTCACCTGCGCCATCATCCATGCCCATATCTGCACCTAGGTCAGCTTCTGCTTCTGCATCAACATCCATTTCATCATCAGGCATCATAGTACCATCTGGCATTTCATGTTCATCATCGCCTTCAACTTCAGTTAGGTCTTCATCAACTGCATCCATATCACGTTGTGTATCAAACTCGTCACCAAATTCAGTGTCGTCTGTCATAATATCTTCGTACACTTTACGGCCGATACCTACATAATAATCGTGCAGTAATGCACTGGCTTTAGCATCTTCTTTGTTTAAGAGATGGTCCAAAGCCTGTTCTAAGATAGTTTTATTCATTTATATTTTCCTTGTGCTTAAGGCATAGTGAACACATTGCCCCTACTGAGACGATGCTTATTGGGATGAATCACACCGCGCCGATTCATATTATCCACGCAACTACTTACTTGTTTCGTGGATAAAGAATGGAGAAATGGCGTAAAAACCATAGTTTTTATTCACAAGACGCAAATACTATGGCAATTTAATTACATTACTGGATCAACTGGGCGAGCATACATTTTTTTTACTAAATCTAGTCGTTGAGTTGTTTCATATTTTCGCAGGTCGCGAATTTTGCGCAAACGATTTACATGCTCCATATTTAGCCTCTTTCTACGCAGGTCGCCGTACAATGCTACGTCTGGATCAAGTTCTGTTTCTATCTCGTCGCTATTTTGTTTAATGTCATCAAATCTCATAAACTTACTTATGACAATGTACAGCATTTAGGGCCACCGCCTGCCTTGAGGAACTCACTCATATCTACGCAATAAACATAATGCCCTTTGTCTATTAGGATGTCTTGTAATTCTTGACTAACCAAGGGCAGGATAATACTTTTACCTACTGATATTGCATTGCATCCAAACGAGTTTGCATCTTCATATCCTACACAAATACGCTTATTTGGCGTATATATTTCACATATTTTATCTACTGATTCTTTGGAGAACGCCCGAGGATTCCAAAGAAGGTAGCCAGTGTCTAATGGACAGAAACAAGTATCGAGGTGATAAAAGTTTGGATCTATTAGGTCGAGTTGTATAACTTGCTTTACCTCTGCTGATATATTGTTGTACGCAAGTTTATCGGTACGCAATCCATTACCAAGGAATAGGAATGTCCCATCAGCTGAAAATAATGCATCCCCTGCGCCTTCAAACGCAACGCCGTTGTCTAAATGAATTAGTTCAAAATTTAAAAATTGAAAATACTCTGCAAAGTATGGTTCCTCTGCTGCTCGATCTTTGTACTTAAATAATGACGGGAAGAACTCCTGCTCAACAATTAACCCGGCGTTGGCCACAAATACTGCGTCTGGACAATTGCTTGGGGGCGGCGGTAGTACTACAGTGATAGCACCAACTACATTCAATGTAGCAACTAAATTGTTCCATTGTTGCATTGCTAACACTTTATCAACCGCATTGATATTGTCTTGCATCCACGGATTAATTACATACTTTACGTCAAAGTATGTTGGCTGTACCATATACAATAGCTTAGCCATTGTTTACTATACTCTTATGCGCCAGGGCCGGCCATTGGTTGTGCAGTAAGTGGACTTGCTGCCCCTTCTTCACTGCTTGGCATATCTCCTGGCCCTTCTATGCTCTCTTCTCCAGGTGCATCCATTGATCCAGATAAGTCTAAATCAGTATCATTTGGTCCTGCAATACCTGCTGCGCCAAATCCTGCTTCTTCTTCACCGGCTGTTGCTTCTTCTGCGTCAAGGTTTTCTTCTTTCCACATGCGCTGATTCTCAATAAGTTCATCATCAGTGAATCCAAGATACTTTGCCAGCTTAAATCTATGGCTGATGTATGGAATTTCTGCAAGCTGTGTAAATACTCCTGCTCGGGCTGCATTTATTTCAACTTCACGGTATGAGCTAAAGTTCTGCGGTTCAATAAAGTCAAGTGTAAAACTTGAACTGTCAATGTTAACCCCACGGTTCTTCATAAACATCTTAAACTCTTTGTCTAAGAATGGTGAAATCAATCCTTGTAACCGCATACAGTATCGATTAAACCTGTACTCTTGAATCATTGCTGTACCAACACGACCATCAGAATATGCAACTGCACTATCATCTGGCCCTGTTGGGAGATAACTACTTGGAATCCGTAAGCCGCGTAGCATCTTATTGTTAAAATACTTTAAATCGTCAATTTCGCCAAGGCCTGTTCCGCCAGGCAGAGTTTCTACTTTTGATCCGCGACCATCAGCTGTAGTCGCAAAGAAAAAGTCTTCCATAATTGAAAGTGGAGAATAACTTGCATCCATCGTTGTTCCACCGCCAGTGCGCGTTGGAATACGACGTTGATGTATCTCATTTTTAACGCGCTCAAGGAATGCCATCGCTTGGTGTTCAGGCAAATTGCCGGTATCAATGTAGAATACTCGGCGTTCTGGCGCACGTTGAACACGGTAGATAAGCACTGCATCTTCAAGCATCTCTTTTTGTTTGTAGATTTTGAAAATGCTATCAAGAATGCTGGCACCAAACGGCCATGACGCATCTAATCCGTCGTTTAGGGTAATATGGACAACGTCAGCCCCTTTAATTGCAATCTCTTGACCTTTTTGCGTTCCACTTTGTGTCCTGCTGTATGCCCCGGCTGCCGTATGACTTGCCAATGACGCTCCGGCAATTGTGGTTACATTTTCAACTGGCTTTGTGGCAACTTTATTTGCAAAGTTTGGGTGTACGTTTCCAATAACATATTGTTCAATTTCTCTGCCTTCTACTTCGTTAATTACAGCTCGAATGACCTCTTTGGGGTCAACCCAATATAGTTCGTATGTTTCGGGGTCTCGCATGAAAAAATGGTCGCCATACTTTAGTGTTGAGCGAACAATTCTGAAAATGCGGGAATCAAATTTATTGATTGCAGTCCATTTTTTAATAGAGTCATTAACAATCTTGGTTTCAGAATCGGTTGGGTTGTCTCTCCATTTAATTGCAAATGGTAAATTTGTAACTGGATCAAATTGCGTGCAGAATTCAGCAATAGTATCTAATGCTGCGTTGACCTCTGAATCTTGGTCCATTTGGTCGTATTGAGCATATCGTTCAACACGGTTTGGCATACCAGTATATACATCTTGGAGCCAAGATGAAAACTTAGACGAGCTTGTTGTACCATGTCTATTACCGCTATTTGGTTTTTCGTCTTGCGGATCCCAAATTTTGAAATGTTTCTTCCAGCTTGCCATGTTAATCTTTTCCCATATAGTTTACTTATCGTTTATTCGATACAAGGATTAACTCAATCTTACTGGCGTAAACCCATTTGATCGTGTATTTGATTTAATGCTTTCTAATTCACTTAGCATTTGTGATAGGTAAGAAATCATTTGACCAACCCCTTCGGCTGTTAATCCGTTTCCGGCTGGTGATAAATCATTCGAACCAGACCCACTGTCCATAGTAGGAAGGGTTGATGGCAATGTTGGCGTTATTGATGAGATTGTTGATAATGATGATCCAATTTGTGACAGATATTCCGCCGTCAATCTCATTTCGTTACTTGCTCCTGCTTTTGCAAAATCAAGTAACTTATCTTTTAATGTGCTAAATTTATCAGTATCAAAATCAGTCAACGACGCAGTTACTAATGCAACCCCGTTGCCAAAATCCTTAATACCTGTACCAATTAAACTAATCTTGTCAGCATATGGTACAAATTCCATAATCCTGTCTAGTGGGCTTTTTGCGCCAAACAAACTCATGAGACCGGTTATTACACTGCTTGCGGTTCCTACAATGGCACCTGCAGAGAATACTACCATACCGGCACCTATTGCAGCAAGCCCGGCACCTATTGCAATAAGGTTACTACCGTCAATTACTGCAATTTTTGCCAATGCATTACCTAGCATGTTAGCTGCTGCGGCACCAATCATTGCACCTGCTCCAAATATACCAACGGCAACACCTAATCCAGCTATTACAGCCGCACCAATTGCTACTGGTACGGCAATTAGTGACAGTCCAAATGCTGCGGCAGCAAGTACGCCTATAGCAATACTACCTGCAACTACACTTTCCCATTTTACATCATTGAACTGTTTAAATCCAAATGCTGCAACACCAACTGCTGCTCCTAGTAATGCAAGCGAGGCAATGCCGCGCATTGCCTGCGGACTTCCTAACTTTTTAAGGAAGTTAACGAATCCGGTCATTCCTTTGCCTGATGCAGCTGCTGCTTTGTCAATTATGGGAGGTATTTTTGGTAATTTAACTCCTGCGGCTGCTTTACCAGCAGTGTCAAGAATGCCGCCGGCTGCGTTGGCGCTGCCCATCCATCCACCTGCCTTGCTTGCTGCGCCGCCCATCCATCCACCTGCCTTGCTTGCTGCGCCGCCCATCCATCCACCTGCCTTGCTTGCTGCGCC
>Ga0209702_10009228_pt1 | contig 11101 bp, 7 predicted proteins | sample FRY01_FD_187210 | JGI IMG/M metagenome (GOLD analysis project Ga0209702, IMG submission 187210) | Freshwater microbial communities from Lake Fryxell liftoff mats and glacier meltwater in Antarctica - FRY-01 (SPAdes) (version 2) | ecosystem: Environmental > Aquatic > Freshwater > Ice > Glacier... | reverse complement strand
ACTGCTTGCTGGTTTGCCAAAGTCAGTTATCCAGAAGGCAAAGGAACTGCTAAACAAATTAGAAAAAGATTCTATGAAGTCTGGTAAAAAAGTACTTAAGGATGAATCGCATAATATGAATTTATTTGCATTAAACCCAAGTTCAGAAGAGCATAAAAAACTGTATGATGAGATAAGCAAAGTAGATCCAGACAAATTGTCACCAAGAGAAGCGCTAGACATAATATATTTTCTTAAATCTATTACTTAGTAGACCATGCAGAGTTTGACTAATAATCTCATGCAATTGTAAGAAGATGCTAAATCTAATCAGCATGACATAATTATTGCCGGCCCCCTTGAACTAAGGTAACCATTTTTTTATTGGTAGGACTTAATAATGTCAATTAAATTTATATCAAAATATTGACTATTACTGTGCAATCTAGTACAAAGTCTCATGTAAAAAAATTCATTGTAAATTATTATGGCCACAAAACAAAAAACTGTAAAAACAAAAGACTTAAAAGGCTTAAAAGAAGTTCAAGAACATTATCTGGATTATCCTTATCCGCTTAGAAATCCCGAAGATGACAAAACCAGGTTGCTCAAAGTTTATGGCGACTATCTTGGTGAAATTAATCACTGGCTTTTTGAGGGCAAGAAAGACTTTAAAAAGGGTTTTCGTGTTCTGATTGCCGGAGGTGGGACTGGAGATTCTACGGTCTATTTAGCTGAACAGTTAAAAGGTACTGATGCTGAAGTAATTTATTTGGATTTTAGTAAGAACTCTATGGCTATTGCGCAGAAGAGGGCGGAATATCGTGGCCTTACTAATATAACATGGATACATGATAGTATATTAAACATCCCCGCGCTTAAGCTTGGAAAATTTGACTATATAACATGTACAGGTGTTTTACACCACCTTGAATCTCCAGATGCAGGGCTGAAAGTGCTTGCTGATTCCCTAACTGATGATGGAGGTATGGGGATCATGGTTTATGCCCAATACGGTAGAACAGCAGTTTACCAAATTCAGGATATGCTTAAAATAGTAAATGAAGGCATTACTTCCCGCCAAGAAGAAGTGAAAAATGGCTGGCAAGTTGTTAATGCATTACCCAATACTAATTGGTATAAGAGAGGAGCAGAATTGCTTGGAGACCATATTAATCATGGTGATGTTGGTATGTATGATATGTTCCTGCATAAACAAGATAGAGCTTATACAGTACCTCAACTGTATGAATTTGTTGAAAAAGCTGGTTTGAATTTCGTTGATTATAATTCGCCTCATAGCAGAATAATGCTAAAACCTGAAACTTATTTTCAGGATCCTGAGTTTTTGAAGAAAATTAAGGCAATGGATAAGTGGAAACAGCAGGCCGTATGTGAAATTATGTGCGGATCTATTATTAAACATAGTTTCTATGTCTCTAAGAAGAAGAAACCGACGGCAAAAGCAACTGATATTGATAATATTCCATTTATTTATACAATTAGTAATCTTCCGTCTCAAATTGCAGATTACATAAAAAACAATCAGAGCCTTATCGGTTCAAGAATAGGTTTTTCATTTAAATCAGATTTTCTTGCTGATGTAACGATTAATATTTCTGTGTCTAATTACACTGAGCATTTATTCAGAAATATGATAAGCGGTGATAAGTCCTTAGGAGAGCTTCATAAAGCAATTGAAAAAGATCTTGGTAAGAAAGTAAGCGACACTGAATTCCTTGGTGAGTTAAATAGGATTTTTCCAGTAATGGAGGAAGTCGGAGCATTGCTGTTTAGAAATAAAAAAGTTTCTATTGCGCCACTTTATTAATTTGTTTTTGAATTGTCCTATAGTGTTGGGCTGGTCAAGACGGCGGCTCCTATTCGCGAAGTTCGTTTAGCTTGAGATAGTCGGTCAAGTCCAGTATGGCTGTAAGTATTTAGGTCATCGAAAGATCTATAGTTATCCTGAGTCAGGCTCAGGATTTTTCTGGTGTAGGCAAGGTATTTTCTCTGTCAATATTTTAGGTCCAAACTAATCTATAACTTAGCGACCTTGCTATCGACAATATACATTCAGTAATGCTATTTTTATTTGACCGCAAAATTTTGTTATATATAATCCAAGACTAATTTTCTGGCTTATTTATTAATTAAGAAAGGTTTTATGAAAATAGTCACGCGAGGCGTAAGGGCTGCTTTACTAACAAGTACAATTTTGTTTTCAATAAGCACTGCATGGGCAAATAATGCAGAAGATAGGTACATATATATTGGAACAGAATTAGGGCTTTCTGAGCCAATAGTAAAAAGTTTTGTAGATAAAGATACGGATGCAAAGTTTAGGTTAAAGCAGTCAACAATGGTTGGAGGACGTATTGGTTATAGTTTTTATCCCAATATGATGGTAGAAATTTCTGGAACATACCAACCAAAATATGGACTTACATATTTATTGCCTGTAAAACCAGTTACCTTCGGTGGAATTGTTGTAGCAAATATTCCAAGGACGCCTGGTAGGACCAAGGTATCCGCTAATGTATATACAGCCAATTTCATATATGAATTTAGCGAGCAATTCGCTAAATTAAAGCCATATGTAATTTTGGGTGCGGGTATAGCAAGGCTTTCTATAAGGCCTACCATTACCACCACTGATGCCTTAGCTCCTATCGGTCTTGGTAATAAATTTGAATTTTTTAGAATCACAAAAAATACTGTAAATTGTTTTGCATGGCAGGCAGGTGGAGGGGTAGCTAGAGATTTATCCGAAAATATAAGCGTAGATTTTGGTGCGAAGTTACAGGTTGTAAATAACATTAAAGTGAAATATGATACGTTCGACATCCAAACACAATCTTTTGTGGCCCAAAAGCCAATTAAGAAAACAATTGGTGTTGGTGAATTTACCCTTGGATTTACGTTCAAGATTCCCGTTTAATAAAAATTGAATTATTTAGATTATGACAAATACAACAGAAATATATGCATATGATGAGATGCCATATGAAAGCTATCCTTATGCACAAAGTAGTCCAGAAAAATTAGCTACTCTTGGTAGATTGTTTGGAATGAATCCTCCTAAGATTGAAACAGCTAGAGTTCTAGAGCTTGGAAGTGCAGCTGGTGGAAACCTTATTCCTCATGCAGTACATTATCCTAAGGGACATTATGTAGGTGTAGATTTGTCCAAAGTACAAGTTGAGGACGGTCAGAAGCATATTAAGGCGATGGGGCTAAAGAATATTGAACTTAAGCATTGCTCTATTACCGATGTTGATGAGTCATTTGGTAAGTTTGACTATATAATTTGTCATGGCGTTTTTTCTTGGGTTCCAGAATTTGTACAAGATAAAATCTTTGAGGTCTGTAATAAAAATTTATCAGAGAATGGTATAGCATATATTAGTTATAATACTCTCCCTGGCTGGAATATGGTCAGAACCGTTAGGGATATGATGATGTATCATGCAAAGGGTTTTGTTTCTCCGCTTGATAAAGTTGCTCAGGCGCGTGCGTTGCTTGCTTTTGTAAAAGAGAGTTTAGAGGGGCAAGATACTCCATATGCAAAAATGTTATCTCAGGAAGCGGAGCTATTATCAAAACAAGGTGATCATTATATTAGACACGAACACCTTGAAGATAATAATAAGCAGTTCTATTTTACTGATTTTATGGCAGATGCTGCAAAACAAGGCTTGCAATACCTATCAGATGTGGCTCTATCAACGATGTATTTAGGAAACATGAAACCATCAGTAATTGAGAAATTGCAAAGTTTAAATGACATAGTAAAAACTGAGCAATATCTAGATTTCATTAACAATAGAAGGTTTAGAAGCACGTTGCTTTGTCATGGTAATGTAGCAATAAATAGGTCATTAAATAACGATAATATTAAAGAATTTGCTATTTCATTGGATATCGCTCCTGAGAAACCTTTTAATCAAAAAGATTTAGAGAGTAATGAAGTTGTTAAATTCTTCTTTAAGGGCGATGAAAATCAGTATGTTTCCTCGTCTTCTCCATGGTTAAAAGCTGCGCTTTATGTTTTTGCTGAATATAAGGGGTACCCTTTGAAATTTGAAACTATTATTGAAAAAGCTAATAAACTTTTCAAGAATGATTGTAAGGCCCAGATAGAAGCTGATTTGCTTGGTAATGCTATGAATCTGGTGATGAAGGGATACATGGAAATTTCTTTATTTGAAAGAGATAAGTCTAAAGTAAATCTTGAAAAACCAACATTAAGTAATTTGGCTTTATATCAGGTGAACAATACTAGTAGCACTTGGGTTACTGGTTTTAATCATGCTCCAGTGGGTATCAATATATTTGATCGTTTTGCTCTTAAATATATGGATGGTAAAAATACTAAGAAACAAATTCTTGATAATTTAGTCAAAGAAGTGACTGATGGACAACTTACTGTAAATAAAGATAATATGAAAATTGAGGATCCTAAAGAAGTTAGGAAAGAACTTGTGGCATATCTTGATAATACGATTACAAGGCTATCAACTCTTGGGGTTTTTGAATAATGATGCAGAAGAGGTTTGATGATAATATCAACCCTCTATTATCAGAAATCAGTGAGGCGACTTCCAATGGAGTCGCCTTAAGCGTTTCTGGGGGGTCTGACTCTATTGCCCTACTACACCTTACATCCAACTGGGCTAAATCTCGAAAAATTCGTCTTGTAGTCTTTAGTGTTAATCATAACTTACGCCCCGAGTCGTCTGAAGAAATTGAGTTTGTCAGAATGACAGCATCGGGGCTTGGTCATGAATTTTATGAATTGTCATGGGATAATGGCGGTAATAAAGTGGCAATTCAAGAAAGAGCTAGGGACGCACGCTATAGTATGATCAGCGAAAAATGCCATGAATTTGGTATAAACACACTGTTAACTGCTCACCATTTAGATGATATGCTTGAGACGTATTTAATGCGTAAAAATAAAAAAAGCAGCATATTGGGTCTTAGCTATTCAAATAGTTTTTTTTATAATAATACCCAGGTTATTAGACCTTTATCATCATTTTTGAAGTCTGAATTAATTGATTATCTAAATAGCTTAAATATAAAATGGCTAGAAGACTCTTCCAATCTTTTAGATGTATATGAGCGTAATAGGATTCGCATGGAAATATCTAATTTACCTGGGGAGAAAAAATCTGAATTTATTGTTGAAATGAAGGCGATAAATAAAAAGGCTAACGCTCTTAATGAGCGCCTGATTTCTACTATAGCTGAGGCGGTTTCTATTAATAATTTTGGATTTGCTATTATTGATATTGTGAAAATCCGAGATGAGTGTTTGGATATTCAGATTCATGTTATTAATTATGTATTGACCATTATCAGTGGCAAGGACCATTTACCTAGATTTCGTAGTACCAAGCAAATAATACATAAACTTAAAACAATGCAGAAAATTGACAATAGCCTGCATGGTTGCCTTTTAAAGCAAATTAAAGGCAAGTTGTTGGTATTAAGAGAACAACAAGAAATACAACTAACTCAAATTAAACTGGATCGTCCCAATACATATTGGGACAATAGATTTATCATTGAATGTAGCAAATCAGAGTATAGTGTTGGCAAATTAACGTTACTAGAATATATACAAAAAAGAGATCGGTTTGATCTTAGTGAGTTGTCGCTGATTGTGGATAATAGTCATAAACTTATTTTATTTACCCTACCAGTAATTAAAAGCCTTGAAAAAATCGTAGCAATTCCCCATATATCTTACTATGATGAGACTGAACTTGAAGGAGCATTAAAGGTTACTTTTAGGCCTCACTTTATTTCACGATTTACCCATTTCTTATAGGAAAAACTTAATGAACAACCAGAACAAACAAATTTTTATTTGGATATTTATCTTCATTTTAATGATCATGACCTTTAATGCTTTGCAAGGGGATGGTGTCTCTGGTAGAGCAGAGTCATTAGCGTTTTCTGATTTTCTAAATAAAGTAGATGAGCGTCAGGTAAATTCTGTAAAAATACAGGGAAGGAGCTTAGAAGGGGTGCTTGCTGATGGTGCAGCTTTTTCAACTTATGCAGCAGATTATCCTGGGTTAATAGATAAATTAAGTATCAATGGTGTACATATTGACGTGACGCCACCAGATACGAAAATGAATTCTTTATTTAGTATATTTGTCTCTTGGTTTCCTATGCTCCTCTTAATAGGAGTGTGGGTATTTTTTATGCGCCAGATGCAAGGCGGAAGTAAAGGTATGGGCTTTGGAAAATCTAAAGCAAAACTGATTTCTGATAAAGGCCCAAAAATTACCTTTGCTGATGTTGCGGGTATTGATGAAGCCAAAGAGGAACTATCCGAGATAGTTGATTTCTTAAGAAATCCAAGCAAATTCCAAAAACTAGGTGGGAAAATTCCAAAAGGTTGTTTGCTAATTGGGCCTCCGGGAACTGGTAAAACACTTCTTGCTAAAGCGATTGCAGGAGAGGCTAACGTGCCATTCTTTAGTATTTCGGGTTCTGATTTTGTTGAAATGTTTGTTGGTGTTGGTGCAAGCCGTGTACGAGACATGTTTGAGCAGGGAAAAAGAAATGCCCCATGCATAATATTTATCGATGAAATTGATGCTGTTGGTCGTCATAGAGGTATTGGTCTTGGTGGTGGTAATGATGAACGTGAGCAGACGCTTAACCAAATGTTGGTTGAGATGGATGGGTTCGAGTCAAATGAAGGTGTGGTAATTATTGCTGCAACTAATAGGCCTGATGTTTTAGATCCAGCTTTGCTCCGTCCTGGCAGGTTTGACCGACAAATTACCGTATCTAATCCGGATTTAAATGGTCGTGAACAGATTTTGAAAGTTCATATGAAAAAAATTAAGCACTCAGATAAAGTTGATCCTAGAGTTATTGCTAGAGGTACCCCTGGCTTTTCAGGAGCTGAGCTGCAAAATTTAGTAAATGAGTCAGCTTTACTTGCTGCAAGGCGTGGTAAAAAAACAGTGGATATGCACGACATGGAAGAAGCAAAAGATAAAGTAATGATGGGGGTCGAAAGGCGCTCTCTTATTATGTCTGATGCAGAGAAAAAACTAACAGCATATCATGAGGGGGGGCACGCCCTTGTAGGGTTGCATTGTCCAGCATCTGATCCGATACATAAAGCTACAATTATTCCTCGCGGTAGAGCTCTTGGGATGGTGATGAGATTACCAGAAAGTGATCGCCTTTCAATGGCATTAGAGAAAATGAAAGCTGATATAGCTGTCGCTATGGCTGGAAGGGTTGCTGAGGAGATTATTTTTGGTAGAGAAAAAGTAACATCTGGAGCATCGTCTGATATTAAGATGGCGACTAGAATGGCTCAAGCGATGGTCACGGAATGGGGGCTTAGTGAAGAAGTTGGTCCAGTATTTCATGGCAGAAGTAATGAAGATATGTATGCGTCAGGAGGCTCCGGAGATAAAACTAGATCTGAGAAAACGTCTGAAGCAATAGATAAAGAAATTAAAAGAATAGTGGATGAGGGGTATAATTTTGCTAAGCATATCCTTACGACTCATATAGGTCAGTTACACACTTTGGCAAATGCTTTGATTGAGAAAGAAACACTTAGTGGTAAACAAATAAAGAATTTATTACTAGGACTTCCGCTTGATAGTGAAAATGATCCAGAGTTTCCGGCTATAGCTGGTAGTAAGAAGGGGGCTAGCAAAGAAGAGGCGGCTATTACTCCTAAAAAAGCACTTCTGAAAGAACCTAAGGCTAAAGCAAAGAAGGAGTAGTGAGGGTATAGAGGGGGTTGAGGAAGTAACGTATCTGGCTAATCTTCTTGTACCTCTGACACAAGGCATCTTTTTTGTAAATGCTTGAGCCACCTGATGGGCTTGACCAGGTACTAGGGTAGTCTCGCACACAGTCATACCGGGCTTGCCCCGGTACCTCGGGAGGCGAGAAGAAGATCCTGAAACAAGTTCAGGATGACGTATTGAATGACTTGGGATCCTGGGCCAAAGGCAAGCGAAACCCAATAAATTCAGGATAACGATTTAGAGTTCGGGCTGGCGCGGGGGGTACTAGTATTAGAATTTTCTGTTGCGTTTCTATATTAATCAAATTATTAAAATATATGAGTGTAAGAACTAGATTTGCTCCTTCACCTACTGGACATTTACATATTGGTGGTGCACGAACAGCTTTGTTTAACTATTTATTTGCTCATCATCATGGTGGAAAATTCCTACTTAGAATTGAAGATACTGATTCTTTAAGGTCAACCGAGGAAGCTAAACAGGCGATCCTAACTTCTCTTGAGTGGCTTAATATTAAGCATGATGAAGAAGTCATATATCAATCAGAAAGGGCTAATAGACATAGAGAAGTCGCTCATAAACTAGTTGAAATGGGCAAAGCTTATTATTGTTTTTCATCTCAAAATGAAATTGCAGAAATGCGGGAAAAAGCTTTATCAGATAAAGAGCATTTTATTTTTCATTCTCCATGGCGCGATAAATCTTCTGATCAGTACCCAATTGATATTAAACCGGTAATTAGAATAAAGGCTCCGCGCGACGGACAAACAACTGTAAATGACTGGCTACAAGGTAAGGTGGTTGTACAAAATTCTCACCTTGATGATATGGTTCTTCTTCGAGGGGACGGAACACCAACCTATATGCTTGCAGTAGTAGTTGATGACCATGATATGGATATTACTCATATAATCAGAGGAGATGACCATCTAAATAATGCTTCAAGGCAGCAACTAATATATGAAGCAATGGGTTGGAATATACCTAAAATGGTGCACATCCCTCTTATTCACGGGTCAGATGGTGCTAAATTATCCAAGCGTCATGGCGCTCTTGGTGTTGAAAACTATAAAGAAATGGGATATTTGCCTTTTGCGTTAAATAACTACTTGCTAAGACTTGGTTGGTCACACGGTGATGACGAAATAATATCAAGAGAGCAGGCGATTAAATGGTTCGGAATAGATGGTATGGGTAAGTCACCAGCACGTCTTGATTTTGCTAAAATGAAGCATATGAATGCTTATTATCTGAGGTCTATGAATGATGAAGATCTTGCTAAACTTATTTTTGAAAATTTAGATCAGAACTTGAGTGCAGAATCTAAAAATAATATTAAACTAGGTCTAGAGGCAATGAAACCAAGGGCAGAGTTGGTCACAGACCTAGTAGATTTAACGAATATATTCATAGTAGATAGTGCGATTAAATATACAGACGAAGCAAAATTTTTAATAGATGAATGTGATTCTGGTCTTATTGATAAAGTAATGGATAAAATTGATAATATTGCAAAATTTAATAAGGATAATATACAGGTTGTTTTAACAGAAGTAGCAGTAGAGAATCAAATGAAGCTTGGCGAGCTTATGAAATACATCAGAGCGTTTATTACTGGTAGAATTGTGTCTCCAAGTGTATTTGAGGTCATGGAAATAATAGGTAAAGAAAATAGTATAAAACGGCTTAAACAGTGATAAAGCAACATCTAGAAAATCATTATAATATAGGTAAATTAAGTAATTGTTATCTGATCAATACAGATAGTGTGGATGATGCGCTTGCCGAGCTTAATGACTTTATTAGTAGCAGTCTTTTAAATAGTAATGTCGAAAGTCACCCCGATTATATGTATGTTCGAAAGATAGATAATAAAACAAAGAATATTTCAGTAGACCAGATTAGATTAATGCAGAAGTTTTTATACAAAACATCTGTTATAACTGGCAAAAAAGTAGCTGTAATTTATGCTGCAGACCAAATGAATATAAATGCTGCAAATTCTTGCTTGAAAATACTGGAAGATACCCCTGACAATACCTATATTTTTCTAGTAACGAATAATGCGGCCAGCGTTATACCGACAATACGTTCAAGATGTGCAAAGATAAATTACCATTATAATCTGCTTCCAGGTAAAGAAACTGATGTTAAGTTTTTAAAGCCTCTAAATAAGAAGGTTAGTATAACTGAGAAATTACAATTTATAGCGCAGTTTGGTTATAAAGATCGTGATTTATGGATGCAATTTTCTGTTTCTATGGAAGAATTGATGGCAAAATTTTGTAAAAAAATTGCTGGATTAAATGTTGATTTATCAGAATTAGAGTTATCAATTCTTGCGCAATTTAGATCCAATTCACCTTATTATTTGCAAATGAAATATGATCAAATCAGAAAAATTACTGATGATACAAATCTGTTTGATTTAGACTTGCGTTCAAGTTGCCTTTTATTAATTGATAAATTCAGAAGCTAGATTAATGTACGATATTTTTTTTCAGCCTGTAAAATCAATTATCCCAATTAAAGAAACAGCTGAAAAAGCATTAAAAAGGCTGAGTATTTTTAATGTACGTGATTTAGTTTTTTATAAGCCATATTCTTATAGTATAAGTGATACATCGTCTAATTTATCGGCCTTACGTGATAACGTTTTGATCCAAGCAGAGATAAGAATAGTTGATATTGTACGACCACGATCTAATCGGACTCCAACAAAAATATCTGTAGCCAATGACACAGGGGCTTTAACTTTAGTTTTTTTTAATAAGATTCCACCATTTATATTCAGCAAGTTAAAAGTCGGCGAAAAATATACCATTCATGGTAAGGTACAGTATTTTGATGGCGGATTCCAAATTACCCATCCAGAATTTATTTTTAAAAAATCTTTATCGGTGCCAGTCCAGCCAGTCTACCATTTGACGTACGGCTTAATTAATAAGCAATTATATGATTATATACTTACAGTAATAAAAGCTCTTGAAGTTGCTATTGGTGCTAGAATTTCGTTTGGCAAAGTTGAGGCTGAATCTTCAGATTATATTAACTCTCTGATTCAGGAAATAAAGAAATTACATCTGGTTTCTCATGTCCCCAATAATTTGTTGATAGAACAGACCATAGAGTCTGCCATTTCTAAACTTACTGAAAAGGAACTGTTTGCCAATCAAGTATCGTTAGTCAAGTTAAAAAGAAAGGAGCAAGAGGTACTTGGCAGAAGTTTTTATATTGCAAAAGAGGTTAAGGATCAGGTTTTAGGTAACTTAGGTTTTGAGCTGACAAAATATCAACAAGAAGCAATCAAGCAGATT
>Ga0209702_10009221_pt1 | contig 11104 bp, 9 predicted proteins | sample FRY01_FD_187210 | JGI IMG/M metagenome (GOLD analysis project Ga0209702, IMG submission 187210) | Freshwater microbial communities from Lake Fryxell liftoff mats and glacier meltwater in Antarctica - FRY-01 (SPAdes) (version 2) | ecosystem: Environmental > Aquatic > Freshwater > Ice > Glacier... | reverse complement strand
TTTCATATTATAGAAGAAAATGATAAGAGGTTGTTTTTGAGTGCGTTTGCATCTTTGAAAAGTATATTTGACGGACATTCACATCATTTACTGATATATTCAAACAATAAAGATAATTCGTTAAAATTAATTCAGTATATAAAAATGCTTTTGGATGATAATTACTTTGATATTCCTGATTTGTATTATTCAAATTATCATAGTGAAATGAAATCAAAAGACCAAAAAGAAATAATTAACAAGTTTGAAAAAGCAAAGTTTGGAATAATTACTTGTGTTTATTGTTTAGGTGAAGGATGGGATTTTCCGTTATTAGATGGTGTTGTATTTGCTGAAAATATGACATCAAATATTCGTATAGTTCAATCTGCATTAAGAGCAAGTAGAAAAAACAAAAAGGATACAAATAAAAAAACCAAAATCATTTTACCAATTTTGAATAGAGATGATTGGTTAGAAAATAATGAAAACCCTGATTTGAAAAAAGTAAGAGAAGTCATTTATCAAATGGGATTAGAAGATGAAACTATTACTCAAAAAATCAAAGTATTTAGAATTGATATTGAAAAACAAAAACCTAAACCAAACGAAAAAGAAGAAAGAGTAATGATTGATGAGTTTGGCGAATATGATGATGAATTAACACAAAAGTTAAGGTTGAAAACAATCAAAAGAACTGCACTAAATACATCATATGAAAAAGCAAGAAAAATAATTGCTGATAAAAATATAAAAAGTAAGGAAATTTATTATGAGCTATGTGATAGAGATAATAGATTATCCAAAGAACCTGAAATAGTATTCAAAGCACAATTTACAAACTGGATAGAATATTTAAGTGTTGAACGAGTATATTATGATTTGGAAACCTGTAAAAATAAAGTAGGTGAGTATTTATTATTATATCCTGAAATAAAAAAACATTATTTGGACTTATCAATTGTAAGTAATGAATTATACAAAATAGACGCATTATTTCCACCAAATGGTTTATGGGTTGAATACTACAATGTAAAGGATTTACGAGATATAATTACTATCACAAATAAAAAAAAGAAAATGGGTGCTATTTTGTAATTTTTGGATTATATAAATGTTTAGGAATAATTAAGTAAAAAATCCTTTTTTTTATAATATTATAAAAAATTGATTTAATTTAATATAAAGAAATATTATCTTATATAACTATATATGGCAATGTCAAAACACTATTCCTGCGATTTGTGTAAAAAGGTGTTTAATCAAAAAAATGATTTCACAAGACACCAAAGTAAGAAAGCACCTTGTATAACATTAACTGAAATGCAACAAATTAGTCAAACAAATATCTCTAAAATGGATAATAAAACAACTCTCATTAGTATATTCAAAAATTGTTTGAATATATTGAGAGATAATGAAGGTTTAACTGGTGAAAAAGCATTAAGAACTATGTCTCATTTATTAATATTAAAATTACTTGAACCTCATTTTGAAGGTGAAATTAATATTGACGATTATGAATATGATTTTACTCATATTGAAGATGAAATGATTGAAAAACATAAAAATAAATTATTAGAAATTGTTCGTTTCACAAATCTTTCAAACGAAAAAGAAGATAATATTCCTGTTAATATGAAGTATTTATGGGATGACATCTTATCAAACCATCCTACTACAAAAAATATATTCTTGAAGGGTAAAGGGTTTGATATTCAACATAAATCTACCTATAAAAAATTAATTGAAAAATTGAAATCACTTGACCTGACAAATACAGAATACGATGTGTTAGGTAATGCATATGAAGAAGTTATTCGAGATATTATGACTGGTAAAGTGTTGGGACAATTCTTTACTCAACCATTAATTAAGAAAATGATGGTGAAACTTATAGACCCTCAAATTTATCCTGATGGAAAAATAGATACCTGTGGAGACCCTACTATGGGAACAGGTGGGTTCTTAATCACCTATTTACAAAATATTACGCAACAAGCAAAGAATAAAAATATTAAACTTGATTGGGATTTTATTAAGAATGAAGGATTATATGGTAAAGAATTAGAACCTGATACATATCAATTAGCGGTTTCAAATATGTTAATCTCAACAGGACATATGTTTGAAAAATTGGATAGAGGTGATAGTATTCGTGTTCCAATTACGAGAAAGTTTGATAATATACTTTCTAATCCACCATTTGGAATTAAAGGATTAAAATATGATGATTTTGAAAGTCCATTGAAAAGTGAATATGTTCCAATAAAAACAGATAATGCAGTTAGCTTGTTTATTCAAGCAATTATTTATATGTTAAAGATTAATGGTAAAGGTGTTGTTGTATTACCTGACGGACAAGATTTATTCAGTAAATCTAATAATACATTAGTTGCGATCAGGGAATATTTATTAAAAACTTGTGATTTGAAAGAGATTATCTATCTACCATCAGGTATATTTACCTATACAAGTATTAAGACTTGTGTGTTCTATTTTGTGAAAAAGAGAGAAGGAAAAGATGTTTTGGAAACAAAAATCAAAATCGGAAAAACACAAAAAGAAACTGGACGAGATTACAAGTTTTCAAAAACACATCAAACTACAAAAGTCAAGTTTTATGATTACAATCCATATGAAGATGTTAAGAATTTATTGGTTGAAGTTCCTATTGAAAAATTGGCATCTAATTCATACTCACTAAATTATGCTGAATATATGAAAGATGAAGCAGAAGAAGAACAATATGAAGAAGGGGTTGTAGTAAAAACCTTGGGTGAAGTTTGTAGTATTGATTATGGAACACGAATAGTTAAAAAAGACAATACAGAAGGTGAATATCCAGTTTATGGTAGTGGAAGAGCAATGTTCTCAACAGAAACATTTAATCGTGAAGGATATAATATATTAATTGGAAGATTTGCATTATCGTTAGGATGTGTTCGTTTTGTAAATGAAAAAATATTCTTAAATGATAGTGGATTATCTGTAAAACCTAAAACTGATATGTTATTACACAAGTATATTGGTTATTACCTATTTCATAATCAAAATATTATATATAATTGTGCGAGAGGAACAGCACAAAAAAATCTTGAAATGGATATATTTAAATCAATAAAAATCCCCATCCCCCCAATTGAAAAGCAACAAGAAGTCGTCAAATATTTGGATTTCATCTATGAGAAGGCGAATAAAACAAGTCAGGAAAAAATCAAAGAGTTGAAAACATTGAATGATTTTTGTTTGAATACTCAAAAAATGTTTGGTGAGAATGTGGTGAAAACTTTGGGTGAAGTTTGTAAATTTGATATTGGCGGAACACCTTCAAGAAGTATTAATGAATATTATGAAAATGGAAATAATTTATGGGCTTCTGTAAGAGAATTAAATGGTGGATATATTTACGATACAAAAGAAAAGCTAACAGATTTAGGTGTTAAAAAAAGTAGTGTAAAATTATTTGCGAAAGATACAATATTATTCTCATTTAAATTAAGTATTGGTAAAACCGCAATCGTAGGAAACCCCTTATATACAAATGAAGCTATTGCTGGAATTTTAAGTAAAAATAACTCGGTTTTAGATAATAAATATTTATATCATTACTTGACAATTAATGACTTTTCAAAACTCGGTTCAGGAATACTTGGTAATGGTTCATTAAATAAAAAATCGTTAGAAAATATAAAAATCCCCATCCCCCCACTTGAACGGCAACAAGAAATAGTTGAATATTGTGAATACAATGATACACTCATCAAGCAATTGGAAAAAGAGATTGAAAACAATAAAAAACAAGCAGATAAGTGTATTACAAGTATTGTAAAAACCCATTGATGAAGTTCAAGATGAAATAACATCTATTGAAGAAGAAATTGTAACCTTTAATTATATTACTGAGTAATCCTTCAAAATTATGACTACATTTATCACATATAAATATAAATTTTTTGTTCCATATCAACATTTTACAAATTCAATAGAAAATTATTTTAGTATGTTAAAGTCAAGATTACAAAAGTTAGATGGATTAACACACGAAAAACTAAAAGAAAATATAAAAAGAATGATTATTGCTGTTTGTCTAAATATTCCATGGCAACATTGAGATTGTCTTTAGCCGATTTTAAAATATTAAGTGCATCTAGCCCTATTAGCATTTCTTTCCCCCCGTCCAATTTCAAGTTCAATGACTGTTGTATCATTAGCATTCCAACATAATCGTCCAAGTTAATAAGACATATTTCATATTCTTTTCTATATTTTTGAACTAGCAACGCATCTTGGATTTCCACCGATTTAGCTTTAATTTCGTCCGCATATTTTGCGGCTAAACCGGCTTCTCCAACTGAAGACGCAGATGAAGAAGATGACGTGAATCCTTCTTTTTTTGATAAATTCTTTCCAAAGTAAGTCGCAAAAAGTATCACTAATAAAAAGGCTATTATAATTATAATTAAATCGTTATTTGACATATTGCTATTATAATATATATTATTTTATTTTGTTAGTTTGGTACATTTAAAATCCGTTTAAAATAGATGCGAACTAACAAAGTTCAATATTATTTAATGATTTTATTTTTTTTACGTTCTTCCATTTGTTTTTTTATCTCCATTGGATACTCACGATTATTGTATGCCATGCATGCCATAGCGTCTATGGATATTTTTTTGAATACATTTTCCTCCTTTTCTGGAATGTCATCTTCCACAAACCAACGAAACGCATTTACTAATCGTAAAATCAATATTTTGTCTTTACACATTCTGTCATATGCAACGGATAAATTGTCTTTTGTATCATAATACATTTTATTTAGCGTGATTTCTTTATTTGCTATATTCCACTGACCGTCTTCATAAATCATCAAGTGGTTATCTCGCATATTGCTAATGTACACGTTATGGTTGCGTTGCATATTGAGAGAAAAATGCTTTCGTTCGAATAATTTTTCCACAGATCCTTTAACTTTTTCAAAACAAGACTTAAAAAAATCATCGGTAAGGTGAGTTAATGTTTCATTTCCATACATGTTGATGGTTATTTTGTTGTTGTTGATATTGTTGCTAATTGTATTGTTAGTTGTATTGTTTATTGGTTGTTTATTCTGTACCTTTAACAACTTATATTTTAATTTTAAATTTTCATTTTCTATTTTTAATTGCTCACTGTGTTTATCGGTTGATTTATTTTGCAATATATCCTTTAGCATTTTTATTTCATCTTGCAATTTTATTTGTGATTGTTCATGTTCGTTTTTTAATTGTTCAAATAAAGCACGCAATTCTATTTCTTCTGGTTGTTGGTTTTTCAATTTGCATGGAAATTTTCTTTTCAAATGATATTGTAATCTACTTTTAGTTGTAAATAGACAATCACAACGATTGCATTGGAATTTTATTTTGGTTTTTTCAATATACGATTCAAATAAAACAACACAAGGTTTTTTTCGGTTTATATGGTAGTTGTAATTTGCATTGGTTGAAAATGTTCTTCCACAATTCTGACAAGTTTTTGACATATTATATATTATTAACATAATATTTTTATTTGACATTTTTTTAAAAAATATTGTCAAATATTGTTAAATAAAATTAAATACTGTCAAATAAAATTAAATACTTTTTAAATAATTATCAAATACTATTAAATAAAATTAAATACTGTCAAATAAAATTAAATACTTTTTAAATAATTATCAAATACTATTAAATAAAATTAAATATTGTCAAATAAAATTAAATAATTATCAAATACTTTTATATAATTGTTAAATACTATTAAATACTGTTAAATAATTGTGATTCAATAACAGTTGAAAATGCAAAATTAAATACTGTCAAATAATACTATTAAATAATGTTAAATACTATTAAATACTGTTAAATAAAATTAAATAATTGTCAAATAAAATTAAATACTTTTTAATAATGTTAAAAACTCTTAAATAATTGTGATTCAATAACAGTTAAAAATGCAAAATTAAATACTGTCAAATAATACTATTAAATAATGTTAAATACTATTAAATACTGTTAAATAAAATTAAATAATTGTCAAATAAAATTAAATACTTTTATTTAATTGTCAAATAAAATTAAATAATTGTGATTCAATAACAGTTGAAAATGCAAAATTAAATACTATCAAATAATACTATTAAATACTGTCAAATATTTGTTAAATAATTGTCAAATAAAATTAAATACTGTCAAATAAATTTAACAATTATTTGACAACATTTAATTTTGCATTTTCAGCTGTTATTGAAACACAATTAATTATTTAATAATTTAATTAACAAACACACTTTTTAAATTGTTTGACATATTTTAATTGTTTTTATTTTATTTTAGGTGGGGGGATTTTGTTTTTTTTATTTTTTGGAAATGAAAAGAATATTTTTTTATTTTCTTTATTTTTCTTAAAAATTTAGCCAACTTTTTGTCCCTTATATAATGTATGTTTATTTATTTAGACCATTTAATATTTTTACACACTTAGAAATGCCTATTCAGATGTAATTGCAATTTAAAAAAACAATATTATAGATGCAAAAAATTAAAATAAATTAAATATATAAGGGTATTTTTTAATAATTAAACAACATAATGGACGGTGGTGTTGCAAACTGCAATGTTACAAACAGTGATATTAAATGCGTTTTTATCCCATTATTTTTAAAAAAAGATAATAAAAATAAAGATAATAAAAATAAAGAGCATAAAGTAAACAGCAAAAAATGGAACTTGACTTTGTTGGAAAAAAACACTACCTTTCAATGCACTTTAATAAATCAGTTAAAACAAAATATACTTAATACATATAACGTTGTTTCTGAAGTAGAAAAAATAGAACATGTGCATTTGCCTCTAATTAAAAATAATTATTTGGTACAAGAATTAACCAAATTAATAAAAATAAAACAGTCAAGTTATAAACACCAAGATTGTTTAAAAAACAAATATAATGCATCATTATTTATAAATTTTTCAGACATTGTCTATTTGTTGAGCGAATGTAATTTGATTTGTCATTATTGTAGTTCCGATATACTAATTATGTACGAAGTGATGTATGACCCAAAACAATGGACGCTAGACCGAATAGATAACAATTTAGGACATAACTCTGGAAACGTACTAATATCGTGTTTGGAATGCAATTTAAAACGAAGATTAATGCATAAAAATAAATTTCATTTTAGCAAAAAGGTCATATTAACGTTGAACAAAACAGAAGAATAATATTGTCCTATTTTAAATGAAACTACATTTGGCGAAATTTATCCATACTATACAAGGCAAATATTTAATGTCTGTGTTACTTGGTTTTGGTTTTGCTACTTTTTTTCGCGCCGTTTGTCATGGTTCAGATTGCATCATTCGTGTTGCTCCTCCATTAGACGCAATGAAATCAGATAAAATATACTCGTTTAATCAATATTGTTATTCTTTTCAAAAAAAAAATATATCATGTCCTTTGAATGCAGACCTTGTTGTTACCATATAATTACTATTTTTTCCGCACATAATAAGAAACTAATCCACCAACACTAACAAATAATAATAATAGAGCATATTCTGTAAAATCAATTCCATTCTTCGTGACATGTCCTACATCTCCTATGTGTCCTGTAGGACCAACATCTCCTATGGGTCCTGTAGGACCAACATCTCCTATGGGTCCTGTAGGACCAACGGTTAATTTATATTTTTTTATAAAAGATGGGGGTATTATTTGGGTTTTATTTACATTTGACCGTACCACCATTAAAGATGATAAATTATCCACATCATTCTTTTTATCTATTTTGTCTTCTTTATCCAAGGATACAACAGGACATTCATAAGTATTGTTTATTAGAGAAGATATTGTACTTATTATGTCATAGTCGTCCATGTTTATTAATAATATGCAAAATTGGTTTATATTGTTTTTATTATAATACATATGTTGGAAAAGTATCCGAGTAATAATTGGTTGCATGTCCCAAAACCAGCCATCATCCTTATTATTTATTTATTTAAAAACTTATTTGATAAATATTGCATTCTAATAGTGTAATTATGATTTACTGTGTGGGAGATAGCATGCTAAACAATGCCCGTTATGTGGGTTATAACCAATCTGTACTGGACCATCTACGCAATATATCTGAAAAAGAAAACAATAAAATGAAATTTACCATGCTTGCCCAAGATGGTGCACGAATCAGCGATGTTTATTCGCAATTGACTGCAATTAAACAAAGTGATAATCCAATAACTATTATTTTGTCGGTTGGAGGAAATGATTTATTAGCCGAAGATGCAGAACCGCGCGAACAATTTCATCAGTGGTTAAATTTAGTAAACGCAATACAAATTCAATTTTATGATTCATCCATAAAAATATTCGTGCTTGGGTTATATTACCCCCAAACCCAAACACGTTTTTTTGACCGTATTCGGCAGTGGAATCAATGGCAAAAAATAAATAAATATACTGTTATATCTACCGACGATATTATTACCGAGAGCAAAGACATTTGTTATAAAATTGAACCATCGAATCAAGGTGGGTCAAAAATTGCTTCCAAAATAGTGAATTATTTATCTGGTTTTAACAAAATAATGTTAAAGTTTTATTGATTGATAACAATTTTGACGAGCCGTTCATAATGAATATTTGCAACAGGGTTGGGTATAAAAAAACGATTATGTGTAAATAATTTTATGAAAAAAATTGTTTATTTTATACTTATTTAATTTTAATTTTATACTTATTTAATTTTAATTTTCTAATTATGCAATATACTTGTACATACCTGGGTTTTCATCGTCTCTCATTAAATAATCGCGTTCAATCAGACACTCTATACGTTTTTTAATGATTTTAATATCTGGTTTGAAGAATGTTAACTGGGTTGCTACTTCCGCAAGCAACATTTGATGTCCCATCGTTTTTCTGGCTTTCATAATTCGAACAATGCTTGCATCCACCACAAAAGAACGGTCCTCGTCAATCTTACGACTGTCATTATGTTCTTCTAAACTAGCCATTGGGATGCGGAATTTGCGCACCGGGGATGTGAATTTCGTATTTATTTGAAAAGTATCCATATTTTTTATACTTCCCTTTTTTTCATCAGCTGGGTCGGACGCATTCTTGCGCAGAATTTTAAATTTACCACATACCAAAGAATGCAAGGTGCGTTTCAAATATTCTTCTGAAATATTCATTGAATCTTGTAGTTGTTTAAAAGACATGGATTCGGATTGCGCAATAGTAGATTCCTTTTCACTTATGAAAGCAGTTAGTACACATGATTGTAATAGGCTCATTGTTATCTCGTATGCTTTAGAACCAAACGAGCATTTCATAATTACATGTCCGAGTGTATACATATTATACAACAATCGACCTGGATTTTTATGGTTATATAACGCGCTGTAAATATCCAAGCATTTTTGCATATTGGATGGCAATTTTAGAGGAATGTTGGGATAAGTCGGCCAATTGCCCTGTGTTAGCAACTGAACTCCAAAATCAATATTTTCGCAAGTAGTTCCGTGTGACATTTCTTTAAAGTATTTTCTGAATTCGTCGACTTGCTCTTCTGACACATTATTATCGTTCAACATGCACTCTAATTTAGAAGTGTATTGTGCACCATATTTTATTTTTAACTTGCTTACAACGTGTCGTTCCATTTCGTTAGATGCACTGCGCTTATTTAATAAACGCTTTCCCAGTTGGTTTTTGTATAAGAGACCAAAAACGTCTTTGTCGTGAATGTATGCAAATATGTCTATAGATTTATTAATATACCAACTTGTTTCGGTTTCGGACATCTTTTCTGCTCCATTAGTTAGTAGTCTGTCGCAAAACGACGCTAAAAATTCCGCCATTAAGTGTTTATCAATCGTTTGGTTCATAATTGTGTTGAATGATTTAAGGATCGATGTATTAAAAATTGGGGTTTTATTAAATGTGTTGTCGCATATGGTAATATATTTTTCGTGCATTTGAATTATATTTTTTATAAAATGCGGATCGTCGATTATTTCTGTTTTTTCTGTTTTTTCTGTTTTTTCTGAAACTGAATTAGAATCAGTTACCATTGCGGATACAATGGATTTTCCAACCTCATCCATATGTTTTTTAAACAATTCGGACATTGGTTCCAGCATGTTTGCACGATTAAAAATGCGAAATATACACCCAATCTCTTTTAAATCGGGGTTATTATTAAATAATTTTCCGTCGTTTAGTAGGTAATCTGTTCGTTTTCGGACACCATCTTCATAGATTATATCAAGAACTTTTTCCTTTATTTCTTTTGTAATCAAATATGTGTCTAGTTGATGATTTTCGTTTTCTATACATTTTTCTATTATTAATGCGTATTCTTCAATTTGATTTTCTGACATCCATACCTCTGTTTGTTTTTTATAATAAACTGAAGTAGATAATATTAACGCCAGTTCAAATTCATTGAGTGACTCCATTTTCTTATAAATGCTAATGATATTTTGCACAATATTTACATCAACAATATTTCCATCGCGGTTGCTATTTATTAATTTTAACAGTGCATTGGTAATATTTGTTTTTTTTGCATCAAAGACAATTGTTTTAAAATGAACGTCCGCATTATGTGTTAAAGAAAACAAGGATGGGTCGGTCAAAATATAAAAACGTTCCAAGAAAACGAAGAATTTATAATTCCAATTAGTCATGATTTGGTGATTATTATATCGTAACAGAAATTCTTTCAACAGTCTTTCGTCGTTATATTTGTTTAAATCGGGCAGTACACACCGATGTAAATATTCGGATATTGTTTTATTTTGAAGTATATACAAAGAGGCCGAGTGGTTGTCGGCGTTATTTTGTGTACACATTTCGAATACAATAGTATATATTTCTGCAAATTCTTTGGGATGAAATGCGGGTCCTTTAAAATCTTCCTCGATTATTTTCTCCAACCGATCCATCCCCCGCTCCTTTATTTCCCGCCAACCCGCCTCCAATGAAATAATTGACTGTTTTGAATTCATAGTAAGATATGAATGTGTAAATTATGAATGTGTAGAATGTGTTTGGATAACAACTGATAAATCAAAAAAGA
>Ga0209702_10009214_pt1 | contig 11110 bp, 9 predicted proteins | sample FRY01_FD_187210 | JGI IMG/M metagenome (GOLD analysis project Ga0209702, IMG submission 187210) | Freshwater microbial communities from Lake Fryxell liftoff mats and glacier meltwater in Antarctica - FRY-01 (SPAdes) (version 2) | ecosystem: Environmental > Aquatic > Freshwater > Ice > Glacier... | reverse complement strand
TACTTTTGGCGTTTGCCAGCTTTTGGTCGTGTTCGTGTGCCAGCTTTTTGGCGTTTGCCAGCTTTTGGTCGTGTTCGTGTGCCAGCTTTTTGTCGTTTGCCAGCTTTTTGTCGTGTTCGTGTGCCACCTTTTTGTCGTTTGCCACCTTTTGCTCGTGTTCGTGTGCCACCTTTTTGTCGTGTGCCACCTTTTGATCGTGTTCGTGTGCCACCTTTTTGTCGTGTGCCACCTTTTTGTCGTGTGCCACCTTTTTGTCTTGTGCCACCTTTTGGTCGTGTTCGTGTGCCACCTTTTGGTCGTATGATGTATGTTTTATTGTGATTTGGGAAGCACGTCGGACTTTGCTACGGCCATTAGTAAGAGGCATCGGCTGTGCTCACTGCCACCAGTACTTGACGATATGTGTGCTGTGTATTTATATATATAGTGTCCACGGTGCCCAGCACCGGCGACACGAGATCGCGGAGATGGTGTTACAGTGCACCAATATGCCGTGAAATATCCATATAATGCGATGCTTTCCGCTGCATGTGTTTGTTGAGCGCAAACATATCCAGTGAGTGTATGTGTAATAGTTGGGCCGAGGATGTCCATTCCCTCACGAAACAGGCAATCATCTCGCGACAAACAACAAATAGTAATACCGCAGGCACGTATGCAAACACGTTTAGAAAACGAATCTCACAGGAGCAGCATGTTTTGTTGTGTAGTGCATCGCGCTCGAAACGCAGGACAAAATTGTCAAACGAAAGATAGGATGCATCCAGCGATCGTGGCTTTACGCGATGCATGTCTTCGAATTCGACACACCAGCACGCATCCTCCTTCGACTGGGTCTGTTTCATATAGAGCACCAAAACACCAATAAGAAATCGGCAAACGGGATGCACCACGAGTCGATGTACCAAACATTCTCTTTGGAGAAACTCTGTATCCATCGCCTGATCGGACGATTTTACAAAGGGACACCACTTGTGCGCAAAGTTCAATTCGCATACCAAGGCCACGAGTGAGACTAGGTCGGCACACAGTTCCATTTCAACTCGATACCGCCCTCCCTCAACATCATGAAACAATACCACTTGGTTTCCGGGACCGACATCGCCCCACGCCTCAGAGCACCGCACCCATTTTGATGCACACCAGTCTACATGCGGCTCACTTTCGTTGCGCATCGCAAATGCATGCCATACACGTGCTCTGTTTATATATGCGTGTTGCTCACAAGTGCACACACATGACTTGTGAAAAGATAATGATGGCGATAGTAAAAAAAATTCACACGCCAATGTCGCATGCACGTGCATGACATTGATACTCGGTAATACGTGCAGATGTGGTTTCCGCCTGTGCCCAGTACCGAAGACTTGTCGGCTTTCATGAATTGGCATTGCATTCACATTCTATCCAACCGCAAGTACCACGAGATCGTGACCAGCGAAGCAGCGCTGCCCGACAAGGTGTTGTTCGTACCCCAGCCCCCAATGCCCACCATCTCCGTCTGTGATACGTTATCTCTCGTGCGCACACTCATTCGTTCGACACGTTCCAAAAACACCGCAAGTACACAGGCGTGGGCGCAAGACATGATCAAATCTGTGGCCGTTGTGGACGCGTATGTGGCATTTTTCTGCGACTACATTCTACAGCTTTCGCGACGAAAGTACGGGGGTCTGTCCGCGCTGTGCAGAATCATGCCCAACGCCCTGCCCATCACCAGCGACTACACTTCATGGACACTGAACGACTGCATCGTGACGGCCATACAGCAGCGACCGTGCTTCGAAATCATGTCTGGAAAACATGGCGAAACGAGTTCCTTTGTGCACCACGCCGAAATACAGTGTTGTCAGTCCGTCTGGGCAGTCATGCACTTGCAGCAAATTCTGGCGTGTGGAGTGGCGTGCTTCAAGGAGCATCATAACGACCCCAATCTCACCCCAACGATTGAGGCGTTTGCTCTCTCGGACGAACGGCAAAAATTGATGGACTATTCCGCGTATGCGTTTGAAGATGTGCGGCAGACTTTTTTCGAGGACAATATCGTGCAGAACAACGGCAGTGTCTAGGAGCATATCCGTGCTAGTGTTCTCTTGAAGCGTTCCGAGTGCGCGGTTTCGGGGTGGACTAGAGTAGTGGAGGGTTTGCAGACACGGTTCGGTAATGGTTGAAAACGTGGTGTAATGGTCCTTTTCACCAACCTCGTGCATGCACCAAGGTGAGGCAATAGAAACCCAAATAAGATATTTTCCGTCTGGCAGCGGACCCGAACCAGTGCACTCACGGTGCGCCGCACTTGAAGTACAAGAGATGCGCTACAAAGGTGCTGGTGCACAAGTACAGAGCGCTATTTGCAATGTACACGTTACTATCTAGCAGCGTAAACGGCAGCAGCAGGTGTCCAAGTCCGAAGCTTTCGTGCATTCTCGACAACATAAAGTGTGTATTGTTGCCTAGCTGATTCTGGACAAGCTCTGCAATGAGCAGCGCCCCCTGCCCAATATGCAGCGCAAAACAGACAATCTGCTGCATCCTGCTGAGGTACGATATCCCGCCGTGATGGCTCGCTGGATGCACACAGTAAATGCACACAACGGCAATCCAGTTGAAAGTCACCAGCGCCGTCACACAGGCAAACACATACACCACACTGTACTGGTGGGTGTTGGAAGGCACGCATCCGTGCGTGAGCAGGATACACGACAGACACAAGACGATGTTGGTCATGTAAGTGGCAAAAGATGTCAAGAGTCGTGAGTTGCATCCCACGCCCTCGGAACGGCCGCACTCGGAAAAAGCGGCATATACTGTGTAGGCGGCTGGTGTGGCGGCCTCCGCCAGATGCATCACCCCCGTGTGAAAAAATGGCCGGCGGTCAGTGGACATGGGATTCGCAAGGTCGTGCCGTGGACAGCGCATTTCCAGCGAAAGATGCATGGATGTGGGCTGGCCCTGCTGCGTGGGAACCACCACGAAAACGGTGTCCAAATCTGGTGCTTGAGGCACGTTTTCCAACTGGGTTTTGCCGACCACGGCCGTAGGCGAAAGCTGCAGTGGTATTTCCACTCGTGAGCTAAAATGAATGAAACGCGCGGCAAACGGTGTCTGTTGTCCTGTCTGCAGTGCCGCCGGTGGGATCTGTATATTGCGAGAGAACAAGGAAGGGTGGTTTGCTGAGCGGTGCACCATGACCACGGACGAAGCGTTGCTGGTTACAACTTGATCGACTAGAGACCAGCAAGGCTCGAAACGCCGCATCCCGAAGCCCTGGACCAGTATGTTCCACCGGTAACAGCCGACGCCCAGGGTATGGCAGCTGCCCATGTGCATGATGGCATCGGCACCGCCATACATGAGTTGAATGCTTTGGTCACGCTGGAGGGCGTAGGCCTGTTGTGGTATAAACGGCACGAATAAATCTGCGTTGCACGACCGAAAAACATTGTTGCGTTTGTACAAACTTTCGATCCCAGCAATGCCAATGTTCTCACACGCTCGCTGCCGCGGCCTACTGATCAACAAGACGTGCTGCGAATTGATGCTAAAGGCATACGTTTGCAACACAACCGAGATCGCACAGAACGCACTGATAACGACGTTTTGTTCATACCCTTTCATCAACACAATTGTCCATGCGACGAACACGATCGCTGTGTTGATGTACGATCCGCACGCTACCAGCACAAACAGCTGCACTAGAAAAATACAAATGTATCCGTAGTTCACCCACGAGCCTTTTCGCCCCCCAGCAATCACAGCGGAGCTGTGCATGAGCCCCTTCATGCTGCATTCATCGTCCATGTGTGCATATATATATTCTTAGGTGCTTTGACTCGTGACGCGCGCGTACCCCGTCATGTTATTTATTTTCATTTTCAAAACATTCAAAACAAACCACTAGGCACCTTTAACTTTGCAGCACCTGCTTATTATTCGTGAGAGTTTCTCTTGTTGCAGCCCACTGGTGTGAAAATGTACTCCTGCGTGGACCAGCCAAAATGACCGACGCCGTGGCAACGGTGCTTGTAATTCCACTGACTACAGTTGCATGCATATGCATCTTGCACCTTCCAGCTTCCAGCAGCATACTCGTGCTCGTCCATATTGGCCACGACAGGGAGCACGTTCGAGATGGCGTGCTCATGCGCTTCCTGCAACATAATGATGTATTTCTCGTGGTCGAACATGATTTTCAACGAGTCGATCCGCTTCTCGGTGGGATCCTTGCGAAGTGCAGACAACTTATCCACACTGGATGCGAGCACAGCAATCTTTGCATGCATTATTTGCTCGCAATTGCGAGCAAGCAGCGCCAACGCGTGTTCTGCCGATTCAGTGCTTGGCATGTTGGATACTTTCTGGCAAACGTGAATTGGTGATTTATAGGCCACATGAAGGCTCTTGCCGGAAATAGAACACGTTTGTGCACAGTTTGAGGTCGCGGCGCCGTCGCGTGTGCGGGTTTCGAGGTGGCGACGCGCTCGTGTACACCTGTCGTGGGAAAGAGGGGTAGCAAGTAGACAACCATGCGTGGAATGCGCCTTACCAGACGCGATAAAAACATATATATGACGTGTCACACGCATGTCATAGTGCGCAGCGATGAATTTTCTGCGGAGCGTCTCGAAATCTGCGCAACGGTGCCTGGAGAGCGTCCAATTCACGGTGATCCGGGCATCCATCGAGCGCGAGACCATCGGGTCGAACTTCTGGGGGGTCTCACGAAATGACGACATGCACCGCATGCGGACCATGGCTCGGCTGCACGACAGCTTGTTTCGAATACAGATGGAGATTGCAGAGTACCAAGCCAAGTACGATGACCTCCGCAAGCACGCGGAAAACAGCTACCGGCAAAAGGCCAGCGAGGCACAGCAAAAGGACGATTTCAACAAGATGCGGCTGGTGGAACTACAAAAGAAGGCCCTGTCCAAGTCGGAAAACATCCTGATCTTCACCCTCAACGGTCTTGAAAAGAAAGGCTATATTCAAAACATCAACAAAATCATACAGTACACGGTCAAGCAGCACAAAATGGTGCAAGAGGAGGGCCTGATAGACGACAGTCAGCACGAAAGTCTCGTCGAAGCCTTTGACCATATCACGTCCAACGTGGCCAAGGGGCACGACATTTTGGAAACCCTCGATGCACAGAGCTGGAACACCGAAAACGACCAAGACACACAAGAGGGTTCAGTCGAAAACGATACGGCGTTTAGCAAGTGGAGAAGTCAAATGATGCTGGAGGTGTCACACGACGGGAGCAGCTTCAACACCACAACGGCAAGCGCTCCGATTTGCGTGAACCACCTTCTCGTCGAAGTGGACAGCGAACCCGTGCCTTTGCCACAGCCTGCTTATCTGTTGCAGCATAAAATCCAGTCGGCACAGCCCGCGTCACAAGATCAACAGTCGGCTCAAAAGCAGTTTGTAAGGAGCACCAACAGCATGCAGATGTCCACAGGCAGCTACGGCCAGTAAAGACAGCGACAATGTCCTGTTGAAACAGGTGCATCTGCGTGGGTTGTACGTGGGGTTTGTGCAGGTGTATATAGATGGATATGGTAGCGTAGCGCACGTGACACCCATAATGCTGCGGTCCATGCTGGGCGGTGCCAGTGCTAACAGTACTGCGATGGCTGGCGTGGCTGGGGCCTTGAGCCATGAGGAACAGCACCACGAAGTGTATTTGAACATGATCAGCTTTATTGCCAATATTCCCGTCACAGAACTTGCCATACCGGTGGAAAATGACGACGAGGATGCGGATGACCCGATACCAGCCCCAGTGGTTTTTGGCACTGCTATGCATGCACAACAACCCGCTGTCGCCAACGCACAGGTGCCAGCTGTACGCCCCCACACCAAGAGTGCTGCACTGATACACACGGAGAACATGATATGGCATCTGCTCACCACAGCGCTGGCGGACGCAGACGCATCCGACAACCTTGACGGCAGTACATTCGGCTCGCATCTCTTTCGCACAATTCCCTCCACGGTAGTGTCACTCTCGCAGGTCCTAGACATGTTATGCCGGGCCGACACCGCACTTTTGTTCCACGCACTCATATACCACATTGCTACTCTTGTGGCATTTCAGCACTACGTCCGCCTTGTTGTGTTGAGGACGGGGCAGTTTGCTCCTCAACGGACCATGAACATTCAAACGTCGTACCAGAACACCTTGCTTATTGGACTGTGTCAGGCGCCCTTGACAGCACAACAGCGTGAATACATGAAAACATTCGTATATGCCGCTGCGCCTACAGTAACCGTGGCCTTGCGGCTCTGAAGTTCAACAAGCCAGAATGAAGCAGATGGCCCACGAAAGGAGTGTGTGTTGCAGAAGCACGTGCCTATTTGTGGAGTTTGTGGTGTTTAAAGCCCCAAAAGAACACATTTTGACACACGCACCATGCTGGACTTCTTGCGCCACGCGATGCTATTTGTTCTTGCTCTTGCCGCAAGCACGACTTCGGTTACTACGACGCAACACTCTTCTGTGTTTTTTGCAATCTACAACCTCACGGACGACACCGTCATGGACCGCACCGATACTGCTCTTTTCCGCATATTATACTCTTGATGCGCGCGATACTCCGCTCACAAATTTATTGTTAGCCAATATTGATATCACTATATAAACACATGAATTCGCCCATGCTCCCAAATTTTGGAACATGACAGACATGAACACGGATGCGTTGGCAGTAATGTTCCGACACATGCAAATGGACGCGCTGCCGTATATTTCATACAACGAAAATCAACACGCTGGCAGTGCGCATGCAACACGGCAGTGGGTGTCGAATGCCACAGAACGCGGCAAACACCATGACGAAATCAACCAAGTCAAGCAAATTGCAAAGTTTCGTCTGATGAACAGAGCAGTGTATGACATGCTAGAGCCCAAAGATGCTCTCCTGCTATATCACACCCACTTTCAAGAATATCTGGATATGTTTCACTTCACCACACCACTTCCGTTCCATCTTACCGACGACTCGTCCATCAATGTCGGTATCGTGTGGCCCCCCATGATTCGGGACATTCAGAGATACGCCACAATAAGGTGGGCCCTCGAGAGTCCTTCTTTTTCTACCCCCCTTGTCATCCAACCTGGTCACCCGCGCTTTCCCGAGGTGGTCACGAGTGAGCCAATGAACAACCCGGCATTCCGCGACCGCACAGGGGGTTGTGGCGTGGTAGAGCGGTTTGCGCTTGCATTTTACTGCCGATTTCGTTTTGACCTGCACAATACAGAACGCCATTTCGCCAACCGGTCTATGGTAAACGAGTTTGTGTTGTCTGGGGCATTGCGAGTAGTCCTCGATTTGATGGAAATGTATCCTGGCAATGAGAGCATCCAAGTGTATCTCTGTTTTTTCTTCCGTACGTTTTTCTGCTTCGCCGAGCATGTTGTTTTTGTGCTCAAGTTCGGCTCTGTCGAAAGCTATTTGCACCTTTTGAATGAGGTAGAGGGAGCAGTCCGTTTTAAAGAGGCTCGTCTATACATGCAGGATTTGAAACCTCGCGTGAGTCGCAACATATGTGCCGCCGTCCAAAGGTTCCCTTACATGATGAACATGCGGCACCTGCGACATCTTGGCAGGTACATGACAAACGAAGACAAGACAATTTGCAATTGGGAAGAGTGTACCTGGTACGGTGCCTAGTTTTTTGCACGAGTGCAGCATGATGCTGCTGCAGATATGAAACATTGCGTATGCAATAGGATGACATGTCCTGAAAAATATATGATGTTTCATGATTGTTTGTAGCATCAGGGCATCGACGGTAGAACGACGACAGCGTCTTGAATCACACCGTTTGTAGAATTTTCCGCACAATACACTCCTCTTGCGGGATGCTCTGCAGAATTGTGATAAGTACACGTTGACGTATATAAATAAACCGTCGTATACATATATGCATTCTGAAATCTTGCGAGACGCAAAATCAATTGCCGACCCACGGCATGATACAAAATAGTGCCGATGCACTCATCTGCATTCTGAAGGCGTTTCCGGCGTCGCGCGAGCAAGTGTTGCGCTATCGGGAGTTACGCTCGGTGTCCACTGCATTCCGTACAGGCGTCGATGCCTGTCTGCTTTCGCAAGAGTGGACAGCCCCTCTGGCAACACGCGCTGCTGAATTCTGCAACGACGTCGGTCCGGGTGTCACGTTGATGCCCCCGGCTGTGCTGAACATGGGCATTCACAGGATGGTGACAACAAAATCATATGTTGAGTTGCGACAGGGCCTGCACGAGTTCCTCCCGGACGCAACCACACAGGAAACCATCCTACAGGTTCTCGTGTTGCATCTGACGACACCCACTGGTCCAGGAGTAACTATCGACATGGTGGATGACGTCTACGAAGACCGGAGCAACGCCACCGACGCAGGCATGCAGCGCGTCATTGCAGACGCCATGCGGTTTCACACGAACAACCTGCCAATACAGGTCGAAGGATGCCGGCTGCTGGGATGCTTGCCAGAGCGCGAGCCCTTTGACGTACACCTCGGCGTCTACATTGCGGGCACTGTGGCAGCAGTGATGCGACGAAATTTGCCCATGTTCTTCTTGCAGGAAATTTGCATGGAAATTGTTGACGACATTGTCATGCACTTTCGGTACTTTCCGTCCGAGGATGCGCGGATGCTATTGCCAAAGATCATCGTTATCGCTGATATAAGTATGCCCATGTTGATTGTGGAGGTCATGCGACAGCACGCAGCAACGGCGCACTGGCACTTCATGCACACATGTGTGTGCTGCCTCAAAAAAATCAGCAAAATGATGGATGAGCTCGCCCATGAAGCCGAAGGCATGACGCAGTTCGAAGAGTGCATGGCTGGTTTTGTGGCGGGATACGTCGAGGACGTGCTTCTCGATGTACTAAGACGGCATTCGCACGAGCGAATTCTCGTGCGGGCCACCATCCGTACATTAGCGAGTTTTGTCAATGTGGACGCCGACAACATGCACCGTTTAGCAGAGGGCGTGCAATGCGCTCTGAATGCGTTGAAGCAACATAATGGAGATTTCGAAATTATGCGAGGCATGATGAAACTTATCAAAGTTATCCTTATAGAGATGAGCGAAGACGGTTACACTGAAGAGGAAAGGGTCCGCTTTCAAAACGGCGTGATTTCCATGGGCATGATCCCCAACTCCATGGCGGCGCTCAGCAGTTCAGTCAAGACTGACAGCGAGCCAGTGTGCATTATGCTGTTGTACATATTAGATCACATCTGCGAGCAAAATCCACACTGGGTCGCACTCGTGCGAAATGAACATGTCATTCCGAAGATCGACGCCATGTTTGCTGAAGTCGAGCCCAAAGCATGCGAATGGGAAACACACCGCACACGACTCGTCCACCGAGTCATGGTGTGATACCAGAGACATGTTGCCTATTCAAAAAGGAAGGCACAGGGCGAAAATCGTGCCTGCTCTGACATTTATTCGTTTGTTATAAAAAATACTCGAATCTCCCCTGCACCTAATATCCCCACTGTCATGCTGCAGCACGTTGCGATTCAAGTCCGGACACGGGTAAAGTCTCTTCAGGATCAAACCCCCCCCGAAGCGTCTGACGCCGACGCCCGAGAGCTGCCTGCTGCCGCAAACACCTGTGCTCTGTCAGATGGAACTTGCCATGCTGCAGCGCGTTGCGATTCACGTCCGGACACGGGTAACGTCTCTTCGGGATCAAACCCCCCCGAAGCGTCTGACGCCGACGCCCGAGAGCTGCCTGCTGCCAAAAACGCATGTGCCCTGTCAGAAGAAGCTTGAGCCCTTTCGTAAACAGCGCGTGCGACGGCAAGTAGATGGTGGTGAGGATGGGGCTGTGCGGGCGCTGGTGCTGTGTATATTGTTGATGTGCCAATGCTAGATGCAGATGCCGAGGACACTTCATCTGAATCCTGTGAAACAGCAGAACCCCTTTCGGCCAAATTCGCTGAATTGTGTATTGACGGTGCAAACGATAAATCAGCTGCATCATATGAAACAGCAGAACTCCTGTAGCTTGAATTTCCAGAACCGTGTATTGAGGATGCAACCGTGAAATCAGCTGGATCATATGAAATAGCAGAATTCCAGTAGTTTGAATTTTGAGAACTAGCACCTGACGATGTTGCGATGGCCGCCCGACTGTTTTCAGGAGCATGACATAGTGATATTAAAGATGCCGCGGGGCTGGGTTGATTGCTGATCGGTCCTTGCATTACAGATGCCGCCCGGCTGTTTTGAGGGCTTTGCGACAGTAATATCAAAGATCGCACGGGGCTGGGTTGATTGCTGATCGGTCCTTGCATTACAGATGCCGCCCGGTTGTTTTGAGAACTATGCGACAATGATATTGAAGACGCTGCAGGACTGTGTTGAATACTACTCGATCCTTGTATCGCGGATGCCGCGGGGCCGGGTTGAGAACTGTGTAATTCTTGCATTATAGCTGCGGCGGGGCTGTGTACAGAACTGTGTGTCAGTGCAGTTAAAGATGCATGAAGCTCATTTGGCCCGATCAGTGCGCCAGGTGAAACATTAGAAAGTGGATGTGCAGTTGCACCTGAAGCAATGGCATCTTGTACTTGAATAATCTGCTCGAGCAGTCTTTCGTTGTTCCTTTCAGAAATTTGTAGCATGTTCATCACGTAGTCCAATTCCTCCTGTACATGAGCAATTGCAGGGTCGGAGATCGAGCGTGCTCTGGAGAACGGAGGCGGCATTGCATCTGGCCTCGCATGACGTGGCAAAGGAGGCGGCACGGAGCCGAAGACCATATTCAAATTGGCATGATGCTCGCGTAGTGCGTGCTGCAGGACTTGCGCGAAATTCATTGACAGCTGCAGCCGGCGTGTTGATGCCTCTTGCAGACGACGTAGTTCTTGTATTGTCTGAACGGCGTCATTCGAAACAGCAGCAGGAGCAGGCACATCCATAACTACAGGAAGAAGAGACGCAAGCGGACTATCAGGAAGAAGAGGCACAGCCGGACTATCAGGAAGAAGAGACGCAACCGGACTATCAGGAAGAAGAGGCACAGCCGGACTATCAGGAAGAAGAGGCACAGCCGGACTATCAGGAAGAAGAGGC
>Ga0209702_10009212_pt1 | contig 11112 bp, 23 predicted proteins | sample FRY01_FD_187210 | JGI IMG/M metagenome (GOLD analysis project Ga0209702, IMG submission 187210) | Freshwater microbial communities from Lake Fryxell liftoff mats and glacier meltwater in Antarctica - FRY-01 (SPAdes) (version 2) | ecosystem: Environmental > Aquatic > Freshwater > Ice > Glacier... | reverse complement strand
CTACACAGATTATATCGTGGTTTTTGATGATTTCTGTGGAGATTTTATGTAAATAATCTTTTCTTACATTGGTTATTTTTTCATGAACTAATGTAAGGGTTTTTCTTTGTTTATTTCTTGATGAACTACCTTTAACTTTCTTTGATAGTTGTCTCTGTTCATACTTTAATTTCTTTAAGTTATTTTTAAGTGTTTTAATATTTTTATATACTTTACCATCAGAAAGTATAGCTAAATCTTTAATACCCGTATCTATGCCTACAACAGAACCTGTTTTATCATAAGGGGTGTGTTGAACTTCACAGGTTATACCCACCCAATACTTACCAGTTGTTGATTTAGATATGGTAGCAAACATAATTTCACCACCAATTTCTTGATGCAATTTAATTTTAATTCCTTCTTTAAATTTAGGTATATTTAATTTATTCTCTTTAATTAAAACATTTTGTGGAATTTTAAACGATTGTCTATCATATTTTGATTTAAATCTTGTTGGCTATTAATTTCTTTTAACCATATATAATTTTCATCCTTTTTAAGTTGAGTTAAATCATTAGCATTATCATAATAATTAAGTGATTTTTTATCTTCACCAAGATAACTTTCTTTTCTACTATTAAGATAATGATTTATTTGCACCAAAATGTTTAGCCAACAAGATTTCTTGATTTTTATTTGGATATATTCTAAACTTAAATATATAAAATGATATGGATAAATATAATTAGTTTATACATAATATAGGAGATGATACGATTAATTATATTAATATATAGTATAAATGTCAAAACTATTAAAATATATAAAATTTCTCGAAAAGAATATAGACCTACCAGAGTTGAAAAAACCATCTATTGATGGTAAAAGGGGAGATACTCTTGTTAGGAAATTAACAGATAATGAACCATTGAAAACTGGTAACAGGGAAGTTACGATAAGAAACGCCGCCGAGGTTGTTGATAACATAACAACTAATGGTGACTATGATACGGTGAAAGCTGATAATTTTTTTAAAAATAACGGTAAATACCAAGATGTATTAGAAGATGAGACTGGTGAAGAATTTAAATTAACACAATTTAAAAAGACCAGAGAATTTGGATCATCGGGGGCTGGAAGATTGGTTAGAGAATTTGAATCGGTGCAAGCAATATTCATTGCTATAAAACAAGGAAATCCAGATGTTGAATTGAATACTGGTAATTTAATAGATGTTTTTAACGAGTATGTAAATTTACCAGAAAAACTTGTAAGGCTTCCAGATATAGAGGTTGATGAGTCTTTAATACAAGACTTTATACAAGACCCTGACTGGGTAGAAACTTTCTGCGCAATACCTAACAGACTTTGGTCAAATGATATTTATATAGACAAAGAAAAAACATATTTAATATACCAAGTTTCCTATAAGGGATCCCCAATTGATCGACTAAAATCTAAGTATAATGATTTTGCAAAATCTGGTGGATATTATAGAGATATAAATTTTGCTAAGTGGTGCCCGGCAGACATTTACCTAATACAAGATTCGGAAGATTTGAATTTTAAGAGGTCTATAGAGGAGGCAAATAGCATTGAGGAGTTATCAGATCTAGTTGATAGACTATTTGATAGTAAGATATTTATACCAATCTCACTTAAGAAAACATCTATAAATAGTAATTTCATTATAATAACCAATAGGGAAGTTGGTAAAGAACTCCCAAACTTTGAAATTGACAAAATGCAGATAGGTAGTGATATGAAAGGATCAGCTTCTAAGCTAATCGTAATTTCATATTGGGAATATGATCAAGGTCAGGGTGATGGCAATGAAAGATATCCTATAGAAAATAGGAGAAGCCTTATTCTAAGATCTTCTGATACCAAAAAGAAAAGGAATATTGATGCTGAGGTTGATGGACACTCGACCAGACATGGTAAAATATCACTAAACTCTATTCTGAGTATTATCAGATCATATTTTCCAGAATTATTAGAAGATGACCTCGGTGGAATATCTAGTAATTCCAATCTAATCGACAAGGATATTGATGAACTTGGTCAAATGGTCACTAGACTAATAACCGAAATACAGAGACATGAATTATATGAAGAAAGGATTATATGCGCACAGATAACCAGGGGAACAGATATATCCGGAAATATTGGTATGTTAATATCAAGGATACAATCTTTACAAGTTGTTTTAATTTTTTTAAAAACAATGTCTAGTGAAAATGCTGATGCAACAATTAGTAAGAAAAAGCTTAAAAAAGGTAGAAGTAGACGATCTTTGAGTGATAAAACACCAATAACAAGTGAAATAATAACTAAAATAATGAGGTATGCTCTTTCAATACAAACTGATAAATTTAACACACCAAGATATTTAAGAATAATGTAATGAAATTTTATTGTGATAAAGAAAGACACCTTATTTTGATACAGTGAGATTGCCAAAATAATAAAACCTAATCAACTTCCATGTGTTCTTAATGTTCATAGTGGAACTATGATGCATATCATTGTAACTGATAAGTATTTCACTATGAAATCATTTCCAGAGATGTATAAAGAGGAATTTAGGAGACACCAATTAAAAAGCATTCTAAAATAATTTTCATAATGGTATTCTAATATAAATATATACAATATGTTTAACTATGAATACTTCTTAATAAATGAAACTTATCTATGCCTAAATGAAGCATTGGTTAAATATTCTGATAATTTTATAGAAAGACTTAAGGAAATTAAATCATCAGTTGCTACTTTTCTATTAGAAATAATTGATACTGATAGCGATATAAGGCAAAACTTTATAGACACAACAGATACTGATGATAAGATTAGTTTCATGGATCAAAAAAAGATTGACTTGTACACAACTATAGGATTCAAAGAACGTGGTAAGGATATAGACCAATTTTCCGATAAACAAAGATCCGTTATTAAAATAGGAAGACTGGTTAAATCATTGGATATATTATTTGAAAAGGATTTCAAAGATAGTGATATTGAAGACTTTGTTAATGAGTTTAAGTCTATAAATACTGAGTGTGAAAGATGTGGTGGTGCTGGCAAAGTTAAGTGTCCCGAATGCACAGGTATATTTAAAACAGATATAAAGATACCATGATATATATAAAGCAGTTTGAAAATTTTGATTATATAGATCCTGATAAAGTGGAATGGTATAATAAAAATAATAAGAAGTTTTTACAAGCCGTGTCCGACTTTACATCTGATGATTGGGTAAAAATAACAAAGGATATACCAAAAGATCGAGATCAACAAGCTTCTGTGGTTTTGAATAAACTATCAATTGAGGAACTTAATAATATAATAAGTGATGAAACAACTGATGTTCCATCATATACTGGAAACTATTAAAATTTAAAGGAATAATATGGGAGATATAGATATAATATATGATTGCTTAATGAGTGAGACCTATAAAAATCTAGCACACTTGAAAATAAAATTAGAAGATGTTGTTGATCAAAGACTCCTCCGAGGATTCTTAACTGACCTTTGTATAAAACATAAACAATATGGTGTAAATGAAAAGGAGATGATAGAGTTCACCATTGATATATTGGATTATGAATTTACAACTGATATATTAGATGACTATCAACACTATAGAGAAATATTAATAGCTGTTAACAGGAAGAGCATGGACTATAATGAATTCAATTTAAAAGTTTTGAAATCATTAGTTAATGATGAAACCACTGAGCAAAATTTAAAGGATATATTGCAAGACTGTGATGATATTGAATGTATAGAATATTCCAAAAATGTTTTATTGGAAAATGAGTTCTACAAATATATTAATATATTAGATGATAGAATAGGCGAACTAAAATAAAGTAATTGTTTTAATATATACCTAATGATGATAATACAAAGGTTTAACGAGCACTCTTTATGGCAAAAGGATATCCGTGAAATAAATGATATAATTAACATTGCTCGTGATGATTCGGAGTTAGAAGTTTCGGTCAAATCAGAGATTGGTGATGATATACCAAAATATGAAATAAGACTTACCAGGTCAAAAGAGGTATTCACAGATGATAGGAGGAGAACCGTAAGATGGGATGATGTATTAAAGGATGTACCAAGGTATGATTTTCTTAACAGATCACAGAATATTGTTGATAGACTAAGAGAATTAGATCATAATATTATTGTTGGAATTTCATATTATACAACTGATACAACTGGTGGTGAAGAGGTTGAATGGGTATCGAAAAGGAAAATATCCAATCCCATAGACTTTGCATATCATACTAATATCTACATAATATCTTTACATATTAATATATCGGATATACCACCAGATCCAACGGTTAAGAAACCTTGGCAGTTTTGGAAATAATATGGATTTTAACTCTCATGTTGAATCTTTTGGATATAATTAAAATATTTATTATATTTGGTAAATTAAACTTTTTTAACTATGACTAGATCTGAAGAACAAGAATTTTTAGACATGATAGATTACTTTGATACAAATTCGGATATTTGTAAAGATATCAATGAAAATGGTATAGAAAATGTTGGATTGGATAACATGGACGAATTACACAGATGTAAGTATTTAGCAACTTATATGATAAAAAAATCAGAGGATGGTAGTAAAAACGAACAACTTTTGCGAAAATATACTGATGATCTAATACTAATTAAGGAATTAAACAGTAATGGTTAATTATATATAGTTAATGGAAGGAAAGTGGATAAGAGGACACATCAAAGATTACCAATTTGAAGCAAAGGTCAGTGAATATAAAACTCCAAATGGTATAAACGGTGGTAAAGTATCAGTACTCATAATAAAGAACAAGTTCAATGTTATTGTTGAATATAATGGGAAATGGAATATCAGACCAACTAAGACACTCCTAGCATACTTCAATGATGTTATGTCACAACTTGAAAATGGTGTAAAATACACATAGACTTTATTTATATGACGGAACGTAAAACACACAAGTCTTTAGCTTGTGATGTAAGTGATAAAGGGGGTAACCATATATTAATATATAATGAGTATGGTAAAACATACATCGGCTGGGACAGTCGATTACAGACGCGGAGCAAAAATAAGACCTCATTGGCTAACCAACATTGTTGACAGTCCAATATTAAAAGGCATAAGCTATGAAACGTCCAAAAAGAAGGAATTTAATATATTCCCGAAACACACAAATCTTTAGTTTGTGTGTAGTTCATAAACATATAATACATATCTTTGCTATACTATTTTTAGAACTATGAAGAAATATAATAAGGGAGTTTAGCTCAGTGGTTAGAGCCGGATCCTCTAAAACTCCTTGTCACGGGTTCGAATCCCGTCACTCCCTCAAACAAATAAATGAACTACTTATCGGCTAAAGACCGATAAGTTTCCGGAGACAAGATCCTTCTTTTTGGACGTTTCACCGATTGTGCCAACCAAGGTTGGTCTTATTTCATCTCCACGTCTGTAATCGATGGCACCCCACCGATATTATTTTAATTCCTGTCTTGGTTATTAATCTCCCTTTTGGTATTTTTAAAACTTTTTATATATTTTTACTAAAATAATTAATCATAAAGAGGTACAAAGGGTATTCAAAGAATCGAGAAATGAGAATAAAGGCAATCTATAGGAAAAATTTAAAAATGAGCGAGGGTAAGGTAGCCGCTCAAGTCGCACATGCGGTAAAAAATCTAGGATCGACTCCTAGCGATTGTGATATCATCGTGTTGAAAGTTTCGGATAAGAAATTTGATGAACTTATTGATGAACAACTATCACTCAAAAATTACAAGATCTTTGTTCAAAAAGACAAGGGGTTAACGGAAGTTGATCCTGATACACCAACCGCAGCCGCCTGGATAGTATGAGAATGTTTCACTCCATAAGTAGTATCTAGTAGGTATTATGAGAAAAAATACGAGGGCACATTATACGACCATGTTAAGTTAAATCTTGAGGTTTATCTTTTATATGACGGAACGTAAAACACACAAGTCTTTAGCTTGTGTGATGTAAGTGATAAAGTGGGTAACCATATATTAATATATAATAAGTATGGTAAAACATACATCGGCTGGGACAGTCGATTACAGACGCGGAGCAAAAATAAGACCTCATTGGCTAACCAAATTAATGGCAGTCCAATATTAAAAGGCATAAGCTATGAAACGTCCAAAAAGAAGGAATTTAATATATTCCCGAAACACATAAGTCTTTAGCTGATGTGTAGTTCATTTAAATATAAAAGGTTATTAATTCGGATGGAGTTTTAGTTGAAGGGACTAATCCTTCTTAATATTTTTGAAATTAGGATCATATACCTTTATTGAATATCCATCAGATTTTATCTTTTTAAGTATTTCTTTAATATGTTTCCTATTTTCAGATTTATTAAAAACAACAAATCCATCATTCGCCTCTTGACCAACAACAGACCACATAGTTATTGTCCCAGTTTGCTTCATAACATCAACTGTATTTGAAATAACGAAAGTATAATAATCATTATCCTTTATAAGTCTTTTCCATATGCTTCGGGAATTTTTATTACTGGCTCTCTTATCAGATCTAACCCAACCCAATTTGTTTATAATTGCTTTATAACATTTGTAACCAAGTCCTATGTTTCTATATTCATCAGGTAAAGCTGTGTCTGTGTGTATCCTATTTAAATTACTTGAGTGCACTACAAATCTTATTAGGTTTAAATCACCAACCTTGCATAAATATTCCTCAGTTTTCTCACCTGGTCTAGGATTCCACCTATCACCGGCACTTACGAATCCAGGTTCAACATTTATATCCTCCCAGGATAGTATCTTCATATCCTCAACAAGATTTTCAGATCCTTGTTCCTTTCTCGGCTCTATTCCGCCTCTTGACGCATCACTAGTTAAATAGTTATCCGGATTCTCCTCAAGCCAATTATCTGGTAATGCCCTTTCAAAAGTTTTATATGATTTTATCCTTTTCACTAAGTATATATTTGTTATGAACTACACACAAACTAAAGATTTGTGTGTTTTACGTTCCGTCATATAAATAATACAAACTTTATCCGTATATTTATAAAAATACTTTAGAATGAAAAACAAAAGATTTGAAATAGAAAGTAAAATAATCAAGCATATCTATGAGGATAATCAAAATACAGTACATTTTGATTATCATGTCAATATTGATGATGGATCGATAACACTTGACCTCTTCACATTTAATAAAAGGAATAACTCTGTGTTTTTACTAAACCAGACTGATGGTCGAAACTCTGTCGAGGCGTTGGATAAAATGTATTTCTATCTCAGAGATTTGAAGAGAGATAAGGCACCTTATACGGTAACATGGAAAAAAATAGGAGATGGTGGTGAGCATAAGTCCTACTTTTGGGAAAAATGTAAGGGTGATGTACATGATAAATTCTTCTATAATAAATTTGAAGATGATTATGAATTTAAAATTGAACTAAGACCACTATCATAATGAAGAAGTTTGAAAAAAACGGATTGAAATCATTTACTGATATTAGACGCAAAGAATTGGTTGAAATGGGACATGATATTATCGTATTAATGGATGGTATGCAAACACATGAGCAAAGTGTTTATTTTATATTAGACCCAACTGAGGAAGATTTAAAACCATTTAATATTCACGGAACGACACTTGATCCAAAAGATCGAAGGAGTGATGATGATTTATACTTTGAAGGGTGCCCGAGCCATTTTGGCCCGAAGATTTCGGAACCAATATTTATGCTGACTTATATAAATATACTGACAAATTTAAATGATGAATCTTAAGGAAGATGAATATGGTTGGATAAAAACAAGAACCGTGATTGGTGGATTTATTAACACACCCGGTCAAAAAAATGGAACGATTGTATTCGAAAAGAAGATTGTTAAAAACCTATCTGATATTTACACACCACTACATGTTAAGATACTTGAGAAATATGTTGATCTCGATAGAATGAGACATGATTTAAGAAATTTAGCTGGGATCATAGACGAAAACACCCCAGAGAGTGATATAATTTTCCTATCAAACAATATAAGACTCGTTAAAGGGCTAGGTGAAGAAGTCGTAAAAAGGGTATCACCAAATAATGCACTTAAGGAGAAAATAATGTCTATGGCTCATAAATTTATATGAAGGAACGTAAAACACACAAGTCTTTAGCTTGTGTGATGTAAGTGATAAAGGGGGTAACCATATATTAATATATAATAAGTATGGTAAAAACATACATCGGCTGGGGCAGTCGATTACAGACGCGGAGCAAAAATAAGACCTCATTGGCTAACCAACATTGTTGACAGTCCAATATTAAAAGGCATAAGATATGAAACGTCCAAAAAGAAGGAATTTAATATATTCCCGAAACACACAAATCTTTAGTTTGTGTGTAGTTCATAATATAATAAAATTATATATAGTTAATGGGTAGAATAAAAAGTTTCGTTAAACATGATTTGATGAATCAGATTGAAAAATGGAGATACAAGGAGTTAAAAGATTCTGAAACAACCGGGTTTAATGATAAGGGAATTTTCGAAGCGAAGGGTGGTGGTAAGGCCATATTAATAAAGGCTGATACAAATGATTGTGATTATATAACAAGTAGAAATGAAGCAATTTCTGAGGCTCTTGAATCTCAAATGCCAAGCGTTTTTGAAAGTGTTAGAGTTTACAAAAATTCAATCTCTGTAACTCAAGACGCTTCTACGAAAAATGCCGAATCTTTTAGTTATAGCGGGATATAACAGATGCTCAAATTGAAGAGATAATGCCAATAATAAATGCTCTCAAAAATCCTAGATATAAAAGGGTTGCACCAGATGGAAGACCAATTGTACAACGACATAATTGGGCAACGGGAGATATTCCCGGATTTTATTTTATGAATTTGCTCCATATGGTGAATATGGAACACACACAATGAACTACACACAAACTAAAGATTTGTGTGTTTCAGCGTTTCATAAACTTCTCCAACGAGAACGCGTGTTTTACGTTCCGTCATATAAACTTGAAAATATAGGAATAAACAGAAGTCGATCATTAAGGGTATTGATAATGGAAATTTTACAGTAGTATTATTTAATATATAATTAATGAACTACATAAATAAATTTAACCAGCACAATGTTGAGAAACTTCCAAAGGTTAAGGGAGTTAGTGAATCCTTAGGTGATATACAAGGAGATTCTAAATCAATGGATAGAATCCTTGATAAGATCAAAAAATCCGGAATGGAATCATTAACACCAACTGAGTCAGATACTTTGGCTGAAAACAGTTAATAAATGTCAAACGAATCAAAGAAATATAAGATCAGTGCTAAAAATTTAAAATCTTTTAGGAAGAAAAATATTGATATATATGATATAGCCATTGAATTGATAAGGTCTTGGCTTGGTGAGGGAAATTCTTACTCAACAAGTTATAATCTACCAGGTGGAATTAATTCAAATACAGCAACACCACAAGATATGAATTTTCTATTAGAAAATAATCTATTAGTAGAGGTTTAATCACTCTTCACATAGTATCGTTCATTAAAGTTTAAGAATCTCCAATTAATATATATGATATGGTTAAAATTAAGAATTTTAATGAAAATAGTGGTATGGTTGATGAGACTGGTAGAAACCTGATGGATAAATATTTTTCAACTGTAACTCTTTATGAAATATATGATGATGGGTTTAATTCCTTTATAATGGATGTTTATGGAAAGAGTATAGAAATTGAGGCAGAGGAGGAAAGACTATATGAATCCAGTTTACAATTCGGATCTATTAAGAAAAGAGATCTAAATAAATGGGAAATAAGCGATATGAAATTTTTTGATAAAGACGGAACTTCAACTTTCGGCGCATATCCGGGAACAAGGACATTACTTATTGATATGTGTAATAAAAATATAATCATGGAAGGTGATTATATAATAGTCTCTAGTAGCCAATGAATTTCAAAAACGACAATTGGTTTGGAAGGAAGTTTTGGCCGGAGAGAAGGATCGAACCAGTAAGTGGTGTCATCATAGACTATTAAAAACGAATTAATTAGTATTTGGAAATAATTTCCTAAATTATTTGGGAGTATAAATAAAAATACTTATATTTACATATCTTGTAATCTATGCAACAAACTATCTCCAATATTCAAACTAACTTTTTCAAAATATATACTACAAATGAGGTTTATAGAAAGTTTAAGGGAATTTTATCATGATATAGCTCTATTCGGATCTGGTAATTACACAGTTTTGTCAATAATATTTTGGGGATTTATGTTGGCTATTTTAATTGATTATGTAATACAAAGAATAAATAAAAACTTAATTAAGTAAGTCTTTAAATTGGTCTATTTCATTATCACAACATGCATTTATATTCATCATTCATAATTTTCAAATCCATTAATTAATAATTCCAAGCTAATTAGTCTGAATTTACCTTCTTCTATAAATAATGATTTGGGATATGATCTCTGATCACCCTCATCATTTGTTATGAAATATTGGTTAAACCCATTCATAGTAGTTTCATAAGTCCTACCTGGAGTTAGGAATTTCTTACCGCCTCTATATATACAAGCTAACCTCATTTCATTTTATATTTTTACACCAAATATAAGAAATAAAATTCGATATATATAACTAATGTTATCCTATAAAAAATTCTTTGAATCCAAACAGGAAATAGATTCCATCTGTAGAAAATATGGAATCCGAAACTATACAATAAATCCTGATGAATCCATCGATGTTGACAGAGATGTTGACTTATCAATCTGATTGCCGATTGTTCGCGGCTCCGTTGGTGCTCTTCGGTCAGTCTTCGGAACGACCAAAGTGGCGATTAATGATTCAGGCATTGTATCATTTACTGGAAATCCAGTTCAAAAGATCCTTGATAGATTTAAAAGGGATCAACCTACATGGTGTGAGGTGATCCACCTACTTAACGAGATGGATGTTATTAGAGGAACAGATATTATTGAACAAAGGTTTGAGGAAGTTTATTACAGGATGAAACTGGAAATACCGAAAAGTTTAGAAGTAGAAGGTTATAATTTAATTTAAT
>Ga0209702_10009208_pt1 | contig 11118 bp, 5 predicted proteins | sample FRY01_FD_187210 | JGI IMG/M metagenome (GOLD analysis project Ga0209702, IMG submission 187210) | Freshwater microbial communities from Lake Fryxell liftoff mats and glacier meltwater in Antarctica - FRY-01 (SPAdes) (version 2) | ecosystem: Environmental > Aquatic > Freshwater > Ice > Glacier... | reverse complement strand
ACATAACGGCGAAGGCTAATGTGTTCCAAAACACCGGACAAGAATGGAAAAATGTAAAACTTGCTCTAAGCACAGGTAATCCATCTCAAGGAAATACCAAACCATTGCTAACTCCTTGGACATTATATTTAACCGATCGCTCAGTTCCAAGGCCTCAAAATAAGGCTAGGAGTAAGTCACTAAAAATGGAAGATAGACCAGCGGATGACTATCAAGGAAAAGATGGAATGATGATATCTAGAATTTCCGCCATGGAAATTTCATCCGCTTCTTTAAGAAAAAGCAAAACATCAGCATCCCAAACCGATGTTACGACTACAACAACCAATGCCATCTTCGATATCAAAATTCCATACACAGTTGCAAGCAATGGAAAAGACAATATTGTTGAGATTCAGAAGTATGAAGTTGCTGCCAACTATGCCTACTTCAGCATCCCAAAACTCGATAAAGATGCATTCTTGGTGGCCGATTTAATTGGTTGGGACCAAAACGAATTACTACCGGGTGATGCAAATGTATACTTCGAAAATAACTATGTAGGCATAACCTATTTCGATTCTAAAATTGTCGATGATACCTTGAGTTTTGCCTTAGGACGAGATAATAATGTTCGCGTACAACGCAAGCAGGTGAAAGATTTCAAAGAAAAAGTTAGTCTAACCGGAAACAGCACAAAACTAACCCGTGAATTTGAAATTGAAGTCAAAAACACACGTAAATCTGCAGTCACTATCGAGATCGAAGACCAAATTCCATTGACTTCTAACTCCGAACTTACTATCGATAAAATTGGTGACGATGACGGTAATTACGATAAACAAACAGGAAAAATCACCTGGAAATTAACGTTAGCTCCAGGCGAAAGTAAAAAACTAAGTTTTGGATATACGATTCGTTATCCTAAAAAATACATTATCGACGGATTGTAGTCTATCAGCTGCTTCTAAGCAAAGTTTCTCCTGCGCGAGGATAGTCGATTGAATAATGTAAACCGCGACTTTCCTTGCGTAATCGGGCTGCTTTAATAATTAGGTATCCAACCAAAATCAAATTACGCAGCTCACATAATGCTGGCGACAAGGTTGTTCTTCGATACATGTTTTCAGTTTCCCGATGAAGTATTTGAAGCCGGTCTTGGGCTCTTTGCAATCGAATATTGCTCCTCACAATTCCTACATAATTACTCATAATCGCCTGCAATTCACGTAAATTTTGAGTAATCAAGACCATCTCTTCCGGGTCGGCGGTTCCTTTAATGTCCCATTCAGGAATTCCTTCAACAATTGGCATTTCAGCATAAGTCCTAATAGCTTCTGAGGATGCTCTATCAGAAAACACCAATGCCTCCAAAAGCGAGTTAGATGCTAAGCGATTACCTCCGTGTAAACCTGTTCTGGCACATTCTCCCGCTGCCATTAAATTACGAATTGAACTTCTTCCTAACTCATCCACCTCAACTCCACCACACATATAATGACAAGCAGGTACAACTGGAATAAAATCCTTTACTGGATCTATTCCTAAACTCCTACACTTTATCATAATATTAGGGAAATGCTTCAACAATCGCTCTTCACCGATGCTTGTACAATCAAGATAAACGCAATCTTCGCCACTCACCTTTAACTCATTATCAATAGCCCTAGCAACAATATCGCGCGGTGCGAGCGAGCCTCGATCATCATACATCAGCATAAAATCAGTGCCTTGCTTAGTCCGCAGAATTGCGCCATCACCTCTCATCGCTTCCGTAATCAAAAATGCTTGCTGAACTCCCGGCTGATACAACGCTGTAGGATGAAACTGAATAAATTCCATGTCCTTAACTCGTCCTTTTGCTCTATAAACCATAGCAACTCCATCACCGGTAGCAATTCTTGGGTTTGTAGTGCTCGAATAAACATTTCCAGCTCCGCCTGCTGCCATTAACGTAGTTTTCGCAAGTATTACATCAGTTAACCCTGTTTTTACATTTAGGGCATACACCCCAAAACACGTAATATCAGGGGTTGAGCTATTTATATATTTCCCTAAATGATGCTCAGTGATAATCTCAACCGCAAAGTGATAATCTAAAATTTCAATGTTTGGATGCAGGATCACTTGCTCAATTAAGGCTCGCTCAATTTCCCAACCTGTATTGTCTTTATGGTGAAGAATGCGGTTTTCTGAATGTCCTCCTTCTTTACCTAAGTCATATTCACCTTGCTTATTCTTATCGAAACGAGCTCCCCAATCTATCAATTCCTTAATGCGTTCCGGCGCCTCAGCAATAACAAAGCGAACCACTTCCTCATTACATAAACCATCTCCAGCTATCAAGGTATCTTGAATATGTTTCTCAAATGAATCTGGTTGATACGTAACAGCCGCAATTCCTCCTTGAGCGTACTTTGTGTTCGATTCGTCCTGATCGCTTTTAGTAATCATGCAAACCTTGCCAAATGCAGCTACCTTGAGTGCATAACTCAATCCTGCTATTCCAGACCCAATAATCAGAAAGTCGACTTCTCTTCGTTTAATATTCATGGCTTGCGAAAGTAGAAAGCTTTAGGCTCAATAAACAATCTCACTATAAAACGGTTTAAAACTTAATCTATCAACTTCAGATAAATACCTGATAAATTGTAGATTGCCTAGAACATCATCCATAAATTATGGCTTGGAAAACATATGCAGGTGAAGAGCTTCTAGGTTCGATAGAGCAAGAAGTTGAACGCGTTATTAAACGTTTGCAAACCGAAGGTTGGCTCGTAAAGTTGTGCATCGGTACCGACTCACAAGTGAAGGGACTTAACATCGACCTAGTAACAGTAATTGTTTTCCGTGTTATTGGCAATGGTGGATTCATGTTCGTTAAGAAACAACGTATTCGTCAGCACATGAGCCTACGTGAACGTATGCTTACCGAAGTTGGTAATTCCATCATGATTGCTGATGAGCTCCGTGATATTGCTTTCACAAATAATGTTGAAATTGAGATACACGCTGATATTAATAGTGATCCAAAATATCCTTCAAATCAAGCTTGGAGCGATGCAATGGGATATTCCAAAGGAATGGGATTCACGTTCATTTCCAAGCCAGATGCCTATGCAAGCTCTGTCTGTGCCGATCGATTGTGTCATTGAATAAGCCATCTGATGACGTGACATAAATGAGTGCTTTGCTAATCAGCACAAAAGACTAAATTTGTACCTATTAGCAAAATCTCGACATGCGAAGCATTTATACCTTTCTTTCAATTCTCATTTTATCCTTTAGCTTACAAGTAGCTGCTCAACCTGTATTTTGGAGCGATACATTTGACGCCCCAGCAGGCGGAGTTAACAACAATAACGCAGGCGCAGCATGGTCTCTAAATGTCGGAGGATCTGGTCAAAATCGTTGGTTCATTAATAACTCAAACACCAACTGCCAAGGAGCTAATATGCTTCATATTTCTTGTGACGATATCATTTGTTCCTTCTTATATGGCGGACCCGATAACGCGGTTTATAATGCTAGTGAAGCTGCTAATAATAGTGCCGTTTCTCCAAATATCAATACCATTGGTCAAACAGGCATGACTTTAAGATTTTTTTGGACATGCACCGGCGATTTTAACAATGACTACGGAACTCTTGGATTTAGCGCCGATGGAGGAACTACTTGGATGGATCAACCAACATTTTTTCAAAATAATGCTGCTTGCCAAGAAGCAATAATTCTAATCCCTTCGACATATGAAAATATAACGAACTTTAAAATTCGCTTCGGTTGGATTAATAATAGCGATAATATTGGCGTGGATTTCCCCTTCAATGTCGATGATATAAGAATAACTGCCACCCCTGGAACATCGCCAACTATTACTACAAGTCCAGTTGCTGCTGGTCCATACTGTCCTGGCGATGCAATAAGTATCCCTTTTACAGTTAGTGAGCCGTTTAATGCTGGTAATGTTTTTACTGCTCAAATTTCAAATGCAGCAGGAGCTTTCACTGCCCCAATAGCTATTGGAACTTTAAATGGAACAACTGCAGGTACCATCAATGCTACAATCCCTCTTGGCACAGCACCCGGAACTACCTATCAAGTTAGAGTTATTGGCAGTGCACCGAATGCAACAGGTACAGCCTCTATTATTAATGTGCAGGTTTCAAACGGACCAACTTCAACAATTGATAACGGTTCTTCGACATCAGTTTGTGCGGGCTCAACAGCTACACTTGTTTATTCTGGAACACCCGGCACTGTTCAATGGTTAACCTCTAACAATGGTGTTACATTCACTCCTATTGCAGGTGCTACAATGAACACCTATATTTCTTCTCCTCTAACTCAAACCACTTATTTTCAAGTAACGGTTACTACAAATTGTGGCACTTCAACTTCGCCAACATGGACGGTTACTTTAGCAAATAACGTTGCCATCCCATTAACATACTCACCAAACTCTTTAAACCTATGCAACGGTCCAATCACAGTTTCTACAATTGGAACTTTCAATAACTTGGTTTGGTCAAACGGTCAAACAACTACATCAGCAATTGTGGTTACCGCTCCAGGTAATATTTCAGTGGTTGGCCAAGATCCAACTGGTTGCCCAGCCCAATCTCTACAATTAGTATTTATAGAAACCGTGCCTCCTGCGTTGACAACAACTCCTACTTCGCCAGTTACTATATGTGGAAATAACGCAACCATTACTGCATCAACCGGTTTTGCAACTTATTTATGGTCAAATGGTCAAACAGGTAGCACAGTCTCTGTTGGTACTCCTGGGTCTATTTCTGTCACCGGAACTGATAATAATGGATGCATTGTTACATCTGCTGCCATTCAAATTGTAAATGGTTCATCTGTTAGCATTGGAGTTGAACCAAGTGTGGCAGCTATATGTGACGGCGAACCGGCAACAATCACAGCAGCCCCCGGATTCTCAAACTATGTTTGGTCAAATGGGGCTTTAGGTGCAGTTATAACAGTTTCAACAACTGGCTTTTACAGCGTTATTGCCAACGATGCAAATGGTTGCCCAGGTAGCTCTCCATTGGTCGAAGTAATACAATCTCAATTCCCAATTGCAAACTTTAGTTACACTCAAACTCCAGGCGGCTACACAATCAATTTTAACAACGCGAGTCAAAATGCGCTCGAATATGTTTGGGATTTCGACTCTATCGGAACTTCCCCTCTTACAAATCCAAGCTTTACTTTTCCGGATAGTGGACCTTACAATGTTAATTTAATAGTTGAAAACCCTTGTGGTTTAGATACAATTACAAAACTCGTTGTTGTGTCTTTAGTTGGCATTGATGATATTTATTCTGAAAGTCACTATTCAATTTACCCTAATCCTAACAATGGTGATTTTGTTATTGCTGGTAATGCTAGTGCACCTGCTTTAGTTTCTTTCAAAATTTTCGACCTTAGCGGTAGATTAGTCTATTCTCAATCGAATAAATTAAGTGGAGAATTTCAACAATTAATTTCAAGTAATAACTTAGAGTCGGGAACTTATGTTATTGAAATTGAATCTAATAACACTTCTGCTTTTAAAAGAATTGTTGTCTCAAATTAAAAAGTCATTAGAATTTTATTAATGAACTTTATTGAAACGTTTTTTTTGAAATAGTTTTTCTATTTTTGCGATAGTTATTGACCCCGATAACTAATGCCAATTATTTCTGTTTTTGGTAGATTTACAGAATTCAATTGGTGGTTTGTGAAAGAAAAAGGAGCTTCGGCTCCTTTTTCTTTGGACTAAACTCTGGTCTTGAAACCTAATCGCCTCCTTTTCGGTATACACGCCTTGACTACTCATGTTTGCCAGTGTATAAAGTTTTATTTCGAACATTCCTTTTTTGCTTTCTCTCTTTGTCTTCATTGAAGGCCCAAGTAGCATGTGGCTATTTGTTTGAATATTCAAATTCACTTTCTTACGGCTCCCTACCCGAAGGTCAAGGCACGTTAATTTTAGCCAGCGGCTCTGCAAATCCTTCCGACCCGGCAACTATTTCTGCAACCGATGAAGATTTTTTTTCAAATCAACCACTTGGATTCTCATTTAATTTCAATGGCTCAAACTATACCTCATTAGGGGTTTCAACAAATGGCTGGATCTGGTTTGGCCAGACAAATCCAATTAAAGCAGCAGGTGTAGTTATTCCATTCACCAATATTCTCAATTCAGATACACAAATCGAAGGCATTATTTCAGCTTTGAATGGCGATTTAGAAGGTCGCTGGACCGCAGGAATGTCTAGTATCAGAACAAAGACCAGCGGCTCAGCTCCAAATCGCACTTTTACTATCGAATGGAAAAACTTCAAAGCTCTTGACGATGCCGAAGGAACAGGATATTGTGGTGAAAATCGTAATAGGTTTGACTTTCAAATAATATTAGAAGAACAAGGCAATAGAATCAGCTTCGCCTATAACACAGCTCCTTATTGCTGGCAAGGCTATGAACAACTTTTTCAAATTGGTATAAGAGGAAATAATCGCGCAGATGTTCACACTCGCGCCGTTCAGGCAGGAGCAAGCGCTTGGGCTAACTCAACCCAAGGAGCAAATAATGCAACCGCAATAATAAAGTCATCAAGCCCAACTACTCAACCAGCTCAAAATGCACGCTATAGTTTTAGTCCAGGAGCACCTGCTGCTATTATATGGCAAGGGCATTCAAACAGTTGGATAGATCCCTCAAACTGGGTTCCCGCTCAAGTACCGAGTCGATGTAACGATGTAACCATCCCCGAAGGGCTAAACCATTACCCCGAACTTTCTGGAAATCAACCTGCATCATGCGCAAATCTGATTATTCAAGAAGGTGGAGCATTATCCCTTGCTACAAATTACAATTCGTTCTTCTCTTGTTATGGAAACCTAATTAACGACGGCGTTGTAACCAATAATACTTCTTCATACTTTACTTTGTCAGGTGGTGCCGAAAAGCAAGTCGGTGGCTCTGGTCACTTTTTAGGCACAGATTTATACATAACTAATCAATCGACCTACAAACTCATCAACGACCTGGTTATCCGTAACTTATACATAAACGAAGGCTCTGGACTGCAAATCCAAGGCCATGTACTTGATGTATTTTCACTTATTCAACAAGGAAATCTCGACCAAGGAAATGGCGTTTTGGTGATTGAAGGTGATGCTGCCTCGGTACAATTAACCGATTCTACATTTAATGCCGCTAACGGAACAACATTCTTCGGAAATGGTGAAGTTTGGGCAGACCAAGTTTCTCAAGTTGTGCCATCAATTTCGTACAACAACCTTTGGGTAAGAACTAAGAAGAATTTCGAAGTTCAACTTGGTACTAACGAGGATTTCACTTGCCGTAACCTATTATTCTATAATCCCGGCGAAGCAGGTGGATTAGCAAAAACGAATCGTACTATTTCAGTTTCGGGCGACTTTAAACTCGGAATAGATAGTTTGCCCGGAACGGCTCTTCAACTTAACCACGCAATTAATCGCATCAATGGAAACGGTGCCTTTGAGATGGGAAAAAGTGATGCCCTTCAAGTTACTCATGCGCCAACAACACTTCAGCCAGTAATGACAGGATTCCAAAATCCAACGTTTAATGGAAGTGTCACCTATTCAAGCGGTTCAGCACAAACTTTAGTGAACGGGACTTATACCAACCTAAACATATCAGGTGCAGGCCTTAGAACAATTCAAGGACGAGTGAACTTAAAAGGTATACTTAAACTTAACGACGGAATTCTTCAAACAAATGATAGTCTTCATCTAAAATCTGACAGCACGGGAACAGGCTTAATTTCCGGTTCAGGAAATGGAACTCTTCAAGGTGAAATTGAATCTGAAAGATTTATTTACGGAAATGGCAACCAAACAGCATTCTTAAGCAGTCCAGTTGCTAACTTACATGTAATCGACTACTCAACCGCGATTCCAGTTCCTGGACCAGATGGTGTTCAGTGGACACAAAATGCAAGTGCTCAAGTTTGGGAATATATCAGTTCCGAGCCTGAAACTGCATTTATGCAAGGCTGGTTCTCCATGGGAGGATCTCGTCAAGTACGCAATGGTCAAGGACTTCAAGCTAATTTACAAGGTGGTTCAACAGTCCGCGTTCGCGGGATTGCAAACTTTGGTGCTCAAACAATACCTGTTGTGCGAGGTGGAAATCAGGAAGACTTAGCTGGTTATAATTTGGTTGGAAACCCATATCCATCGCCAATCGATTGGAATAAAATTGCATTAGCACTTCCAAGTTCAATTAGCAAATCAGTTCACCGCATGGGAATGAACGAACGCTACAATGGAAATTATGCAACGTGGCTCCCAATTGGTTCTGAAGAAGGTTTAGGAATCAACGGCGCTAGCAGATACATCGGAACTCAAGAAGGGTTTTTTGTTAGAGCATTTCAATCGGATACATTAAGATTGCAAAACAGTGATAGAGCTGAAGTTTTAGATGTACGTTCAGTAAGCGTTCCAGAGCAGATTTCCTTCCTCAGAATGAGTTTAATAAATGGCAATAAGAGCGATGAAGCACTCATTTACTTCAAAGAAAATGCATCAAGCACTGAAGCAATCGATGGACAAGATGCTCTTAAAATGGCATCAACAAACGGCTTGAACTACTGGTATTCCATCAAAGACAGCATGAACCTTAGTATTCAAGGTCGCTCTATTACTGAAGTTGCAGATTCAATTCCCTTTGGTGTTGAAGCCGCAACAGCTGGATTCGTTAAGATTCGATTGTCAGAGATGGTTCATTTCCCGGCAACGGCGATGCTTTTCTTAGAGGATCGCTTGAACGGAACCTTCCAAAACCTTCGTCAAGCTCCAGAATATGAGGTTTACCTGAATCAAGGCTCTATTCAAGATCGCTTCTTTATTCATTATCGTCCCGGCGTTCGTGTAACAGCAATTAAAGAAGGTTGTACAGGTGGTGATGGTCAAATAACTCTGAATAACCCAACTTCCACTTCGTGGGATGTTCAAATTCTCAACAGTTTGGACAGTTTAGTTGCTCAAAGAAATACGTTCACCGGAAACTGGATTGTAAACAATTTACCAGCTGATGAATATCGCGTTCACTTTAATTTGAGTGGACAAAACATCCAAATCGACGAATGGATTCAGGTCAACCCAGGTTCTGGCATTACAGCATCTTTTATTGCTTCTGCAACCGAAGTTAAAATGGAGGAAGAAGAAGTCGTATTCACAAGTAATACAGAGAACGCTCAAACCTTATTCTGGAATTTTGGAGATGGAATGATGCTTTCTGGTGAGACCGAAGTGAGTCATATTTTCGAAGAAGCCGGAACTTATCCTGTTGTATTAACCGCAGGACGTGATGAATGCTCTGATACTGCTCAAATTCTTGTTTATGTTATAACCATTACTGGAATTGAAGATGCAACATCAACGGCAACAAAATTTACTTTGTTTCCAAATCCTGCAACAACCATTGCCTATGTTAAATTGGCAAACGAAGAACTATTGCGCGATTTAGAGTATGTTTTAGTAGATGCGGCGGGAAGAATTATTCTTCAGAAAAACTTAAGTACAGTAGCGCCAGGACAACTGATTGAAATACCCGTTTCGGGCCTCAGCAAAGGGGCTTACGAGGTTGTAGTTCATGCTGGAAATTTTCGCGGAGTAAGTCGATTAATAGTTGGCGGCAAATAAATAGAATTATATTCTGTATTTATTAAAAATATCAGAATATTATTCTGCACATACTAAATACCGCAAAATTCATCTCTTCTGATTTGCTTGTTTTGAGAAAAGAAATCGCGTACGTTTGTGATACAATTCCAAAATCAGCAAAATGCCTTTCTATCATACACTAGGCAAGATTCCGCCAAAGCGCCACACGGTTATGAAAAAGCCGGACGCAGGAATCTATTACGAGCAACTTTTTGGCACAGTAGGTTTCGACGGAATGTCGTCGCTTCTATACCATCTTCACCGTCCAACAATGGTGAAAGACCTGCTTGAATCTATCGACCTAACTCCTAAAATTGCCGTACATAAAAACATAAAATCTCGTCGATTGATTGGATTTGATGTTGCTCCAGAAGATGATTTTTTAGATTCACGCAAGGCATTACTCATCAACTCTGATGTTTACCTTGGCGTTGCAGCTCCTCGTAAATCATTGACCGAATATTTCTACAAGAATGCCGATGCCGATGAAATGCTTTTCATCCACAAAGGCAGCGGAGTTTTACGCACTTTCCTTGGTAATATTGAATTTTCCTACGGCGATTACTTGATTATTCCTCGTGGAATGATTTATCAAATCGAGTTTAGCACAAGTGAAAATCGTATCCTTTACCTAGAATCCTTTAGTCCAATCTATACACCTAAACGCTATAGAAATTATTTTGGTCAACTGTTAGAACACTCACCTTATTGTGAACGCGATATCCGTCGCCCATCGGGACTTGAAACCCACAATAAATTTGGAGATTTCCTAGTAAAAGTGAAGAAACAAGGCATTTTACATCAACTTGTATATGCATCACACCCATTCGATGTTGTTGGTTGGGATGGATACAATTATCCTTACGCCTTCTCTATTCACGAGTTTGAACCAATAACTGGGCGTGTTCATCAACCGCCGCCGGTTCATCAAACTTTCGAGACTAATACGTTCGTTGTATGTTCTTTCGTTCCAAGATTGTACGATTATCACCCATTATCAATACCATCACCTTATAATCATAGTAACATCGATTCTGATGAAGTGTTATATTATGTTGATGGGGATTTTATGTCACGAAACGACATTTCCCAAGGACAATTAACCCTTCATCCCGCAGGAATACCGCACGGTCCGCACCCTGGCGCATACGAACGTAGTATTGGAAAAACAGAAACACAGGAATTAGCTGTTATGGTCGATACTTTTAAGCCTTTACAAGTAACTGAAGAGGCTTTGAAAATTGACGATGGCACATACTGGAAATCCTGGATTGAATAAGATTTAAATAAAATTATCATGGAAACAACTAGCGCTCAAACGCCACAAGCAACCACAACAGGTCATGAAGATTTTTTGCCTCTTTTAGGTACCGATTATGTTGAATTTTATGTAGGTAACGCTAAGCAATCATCTTACTATTATCA
>Ga0209702_10009206_pt1 | contig 11118 bp, 7 predicted proteins | sample FRY01_FD_187210 | JGI IMG/M metagenome (GOLD analysis project Ga0209702, IMG submission 187210) | Freshwater microbial communities from Lake Fryxell liftoff mats and glacier meltwater in Antarctica - FRY-01 (SPAdes) (version 2) | ecosystem: Environmental > Aquatic > Freshwater > Ice > Glacier... | reverse complement strand
CAGAGTAGCGTCAAGTTCATTCGATGGGTAGCTACCTTGCTGTACTTGCCCGTCCCGTGGAATCGAGCTGTAAATCAGTTACGCGCATCCTATGCCTGCTTATGACTTCAATCATTGGACACCGTTGACCCCGACCATATGATCCACTTCAACGGCGAGCGGCTTCTCGGGCCGTATCCTGATGTGATGCCATGACGGACTCATTCGACATTCGAAATTCAGCGTTCGGCATTCGGCCCGTCCTGCCCAAGGGCAACGCCGACTCCGCCTCAGCGCGGCACTTTATTCATTAACAACCCCATGAGCGCACCCTCCATCCGCCGCATCCATCTCCTCGGCTTCGTCGATGAAGTCCGCCACATCCATAAAAATATGCCGGATCGTCGCTTCTGCTTCGTGCTTGGGGCCGGCGCTTCCAAGCCGTCTGCCATACCCACGGCCAGCGAGCTTGGAGTGGACTGGCTAACGAAACTCCACACTGAGGGTGGTGGCACCGCAAGGGACTTTGCCAAGTGGCTGAGCGAAGGCACCCACGGGATCAAAGAACTCCCCCCGAAGACCAGCATCACCGATATTGCCGCGATTGCTGCTGCTTACCCGGCCATCTACCAGGCGAAATGGGGGCATGATCGCGCTCAAGGTCATGCCGAGATCGAGCACCACATCGAAGCGGCGAAACCCAGTTATGGCTACTACGCACTGGCTGAAATCCTCGCTTCCGACGACTTGGCAAACCCCTCGCGCCACAACGTCGTTATCACCCCGAACTTCGACAACCTTCCGGCCGAAACCCTCGGGGCGCTCGGCAAAAAAATCCCGATCGTCATCGGTCACAGCGCCATCACCGATTTCGCCCGGCCCACTCTCCGGCGTCCTCTTATCATCAAATTTCATCACGACTTTCTGCTCTCGCCCAAAAGCGACCCGAAGGATGTGGGAAATATGGAAGAAGGCTATACGAATGCGCTGAATGAGATTTTCCGCCTCTATACGCCCATCGTCATCGGTTACGGCGGCAACGATGGCTCCCTCATGGAACTTCTTGAAAATCTGCCGGAGAGATCCATCCCAGGCGGCATCCTTTGGTGCTGGCGCACGGGCGACCCACCCGGCACACGCATTGAGGCCGTCGTCTCGAAACAGGGAGGCACTCTGGTCGAAATCAGCGGCTTTGATGAATTGATGGCCCTGCTCGAAGCCCCCTTCGGGCATGTCTTCAACCCCAACAAACTCAGCGAACGAGCCACCGAGCGTGCTAAAGAACTCACCAGAGCGAAGGAGCTTCTGACGAAAAAGGCTGAGAGCAGTATTTCGCCTGCGGCAGCATCCAGTGGCTCCAGTGAGCGCGGACCCTCTCCTGCAGCCACGGCGACAGCGAGTGCAGAATCGTCTGCCTTGCTCGATGCCCTAAGTGCTGTAGCTGGCCCTTCCGGATCACCCAAACCGAAGAAGGGAACCTCATCATCTTGGTGGCACTGGCAGAACCGCATCAACACCACCCCGGACTTGGAGAAAAAAGAGCGATTGTTTAAAGAAGGCCTGCAAGCGACCAAGAACGCTCTTCAGTTGCTCGTTAACTACGCGATCTTCCTCCATACCCAGCGCAAGGACGATGCGCGGGCGGAGGAGTATTACCTCAAGGCCCTCGCCGCCGATCCCAACCACGCCAACAACCTCGGCAACTACGCGATCTTCCTCGAGACCCAGCGCAAGGACGATGCGCGGGCGGAGGAGTATTACCTCAAGGCCCTCGCCGCCGATCCCAACCGCGCCAACACCCTCGGCAACTACGCGAACTTCCTCGAGACCCAGCGCAAGGACGATGCGCGGGCGGAGGAGTATTACCTCAAGGCCCTCGCCGCCGATCCCAACCGCGCCAACACCCTCGGCAACTACGCGAGCTTCCTCCAGACCCAGCGCAAGGACGATGCGCGGGCGGAGGAGTATTACCTCAAGGCCCTCGCCGCCGATCCCAACCACGCCAACACCCTCGGCAACTACGCCCAGTTCTTGATTGGCTGCGGACGATTTGACGAAGCCGCACCCTTTGCGAAACGGGCGTGGGCGCAGCTCACTGACTGGAGTGATATGGGAGTGGGTGAGGTGGTGTTTTCACGCTGGCTGCTGGCTGCGGTGAGCGGGAATGATGAGCGGGCAGCCTTGGGCCGTCTCAAGAGTCTTTTGCAAGCCGATTATGCCCGCTCACCATGGAGCTTTGATCGTATGTTGGCGGCTTGCGTGCCGATACTGAGCAGGGACGAAAGTGCTCTGGCGCGGAAGCTGGCGGCAGCCATCCTTGATGAATCCAAGTTGGCTGAGCTTGATGCCGAGCCGACTTGGAACTTTATTCAACCGATTCCGCTAAACACTCCATGGCCCGACGAGCCGGAGGCTGCGGCATGATGCAAAGGCGAAACACGGCGTGGTTGGACCGATGATCGCGAAAAAAAAAGATGCCAGGCATTATGCTACACCCACCGCTCATCGAGCGCCTTGGCAGAGGCGCTGAATCGTACTATCTCTGCTTCATTCTCATGAAAACACCCCTCGCCCTCATCCTCGCCGCCTGTGCGTCCATGCTCACCCCCACCGCGCACGCGGACACCGCTGTTGCCATCGCGGCGGACTACCGCCAGAAGGCGGAAACCGCGCTCACTAAGGTCAATGACAGACCCCTACCCACCCCCTCCTCACATGACCCGCGCACCCGTCCCCAACGCCGGCCCTCAAAGCAAATTCCTATCAGACGCGCTCACTAAGGTCAATGACAGACCCCTACCCCCCCCCTCCTCACATGACCCGCGCACCCGTCCCCAACGCCGGCCCTCAAAGCAAATTCCTATCAGATGCTCGTGCCGGCCCAAAAGGGGGTGGGCAGCCGCCAGCGCGAGTTACCCCGCGTTACTGTCTTCTGGGCTTTCCTGGGGCAGGTGCTTTTGCGGGGCGCGAGTTGTCGCTGGGCGTTGACCCGGCTGCAGGCCGACGCCGTCGCCAAGGGTCACCAGCCAATGGGCGAGTCCACCAGCGCCTATTGTCAGGCCCGTTCCGCGCTGCCGTTGTCGTGGCTGCAGGCATTGTTCGCCGCTTTGGCCCGGTGGTTCGAGCCGCGCCAGCAAGGCCGGTGGTACGGGCGCATCGTGCGGCTGATCGATGCCACGGGTTTCTCCATGCCCGATACCGAGAAGAACCGTGACTGCTGGCCGTATGCCGGCGGACAAAAGCGCGGGTGCGGTTTTCCCACGGGCAAACTCGGCGGTTTGTTCTGCCTGCATACCGGCCGCTTGATCGCCTTTGCCCAGAGCACGTGGAAAGCGCACGACCTGTCGCTTGCCCGCGCGCTGTTGCGCTGGTTGCACGCGGGCGAGGTGCTGGTGGCCGATCGCGCCTATTGCGGCTGGCTGTTCCTCGTGCAACTGCTGGCGCAACAGGTCGATTTCGTCATTCGCCTCCACCAAGCCCGCACCGTGCGCTCGCGCCACTGTCGTTCCTGGCGGGAAGCCTGGAAAAAGCCGCAACGCCCAAAGGGCCAATCAAAACGCTCCTGGAAAAAACAGCCGGAGGAACTGCTCCTGCGCCTGGTGCGCTTTCAGGTGCAGGCGCGTGGATTTCGCACCCAAAACGTAGTCGTCGTCACCTCACTGCTCGACGAGAAAGCCTTTCCTGACTCCGCCATCGCCGAACTCTATGCCCGCCGCTGGCAGGCCGAACTGCATTATCGCCAGATCAAGACCAACCTTTCGCTCGACGTCCTGCGCGGCCACACTCCCCACATGATCGAACGCGAGCTGTGGATGCACGCCATCGCCTATAATCTCGTCCGCGCGATGCTCCTGGAAACCGCCCTAGCCCACAATGTGCCCGTCGAACGCCTCAGCTTCAAGGGCGCCCTCGACGCCTTGCAGGCCTGGGCCGAACGTGCGCTGGGTTTCCGTCGTCATCGCGGTCTGGCCCGCCGCACGCTCCTCGCCCGCATCGCCGCCGATCAAGTCCCCCTACGCCCCGGCCGTTCCGAGCCGCAGGCGCAAAAACGACGCCCGAAAAACTACCAGTTTCTGACCCGCCCACGCCGTCTCATGCGCGTATCCGATTCACGGAGACTGCGATGACACCCATTGATCCTCTTCACTCGTGGCTTAACTTAGCGCCATTCGAGTCTGACCCCTTTTTCCGCTCTTTCGGTGATGCGGAATTTCCTCCGGCATCAGCACGTTTTCCGCTCCCTGTGGGGCGTGAGCCCGCCGGGCGACGAGGCGTTCTGGATCGATCTGCTGGCACACACGCGGCCGGACTTGCGGGAAAGTGCGACGCGCTGCCTGGAGCACATTTCCAGTGTGCGCTTGAGCCCGCTTGGCTATGCGCTGGCTCCGGATGTCGAGAGCGGGATCGGGATTACATTTGCGTCACTGGAAGAGTATCGGGCGAAAATTGCGGAGGCGATTCAACCCCGGTCGCGTGCTGCGGCGCTGCTGGCGGGATCAGCGCGCCTTCCCCCGATACTCGCTCGGGCGGCTGCCGGTGAACCTTTTGAACGTGTGCGAGAACGTGAACAGGCTGCGGTAGCCGACTTGATGGGCGATGGTTTCCACCTTTTCTCGCGTGGTGGTGAGCAGCAACGCGGCATGCTGCAGGCGCAGCGCGGTGAGGTGCTGCGCGGGGGTGCGGCCGAGCGAGCGCTGGCAGAGACGGGTGAATTGTTTGGTGCTCACCGAGGCCAAAGAGGCCAGCGTGGGCAGCGACCAGTAGGTGGCGAGGTCGCCTGCGACGGTCTGCCACACGCCGCGCAGGCGGTCGTCGGTGCGCCACGGCTCGGCGAAGGTGCGGGCGTAGTGCTGGATGAGGTCGGCCCAGAGTTGCATCGCGGCGGGAGAGGCGGTGCCACTGGCTTCGCGGTGCAGGCCCTCGATGGCGGCGGTGAGCGGGCCGCCGCCGAACGGTGCGAGGACGGGGGCGCGCGCGTTGACGATGGGCAGGGTGCCGTCTGGTTCCTGATAGCGAACCCACGCGATGTGCCACGGTTTGCGCGGCACGGTGCGGTAGGCGTGAAAAGCGTGCGGTGGCGCGAGGCACGCGATGCCCGGGCGCATCGGCTGCCATTTACCTTCCAGCCACACGCGGCCCTCACCGCCGGTGCAAATCATGACAAAGGTGCCGCTCAGGTCCGGCCGCCGCACCTCGTAGGGATGCACCACTGCCGCGACCCCGATATGCACAATGCCGTGCTGGGCGAGCGCCACGCACACTGGCGCAGTGGCAAGCCAGCCTCGCTGGTCGGCGCGGCTGGCGCGCACCACGCGTTCGGTCGTTTCGGATAAGCGGATGTCGCTTTTCATGGCGTGGTCGCAGTGTGATTGTGGTAACGGGGGTGTAGCATGACGGCCAATCTCGAAATGCAACACACCGCCACCACTTCATCCTCGCGGGAGCAGATCCTGCAACGGCTGCGAGCCAAAGTAAATCGCGGTCTGCCCATCATCGGCGCGGGCGCGGGCACCGGCCTCTCGGCAAGATGCGAGGAAGCGGGCGGTGTGGACCTCATTGTGATCTATAACTCGGGCCGCTTTCGCATGGCCGGGCGTGGTTCGCTGGCCGGGCTGATGGCGTATGGGAATGCGAACGAGATCGTCAAGGACATGGCGAAGGAGGTGCTCACGGCGGTGAAGCACACGCCTGTGCTTGCCGGTGTGAATGGCACTGATCCGTTTCTGCTTCGCGGACCCTTTTTGAGGGAGCTGAGGTCTCTCGGCTTCGCGGGCATCCAGAATTTTCCGACCGTCGGCCTCATTGACGGCACCTTTCGCGCGAACCTCGAAGAGACTGGCATGAGCTATCAGCTCGAGGTGGAGACCATCGCCACCGCCCGCGAACTCGATCTGCTCACCACGCCCTACGTTTTCAATACCGACGAAGCCAGGCGCATGACCGAGGCCGGCGCGGACATCATCGTCGCGCACATGGGCCTGACCACCGGCGGGGCCATCGGCGCGGAGACGGCGAAGACGCTCGACGACTGCGTGCGTGAGGTGCAGGCCATCGCCGACACCTGCAAAAGCATCCGCTCCGAAGTGCTCGTGCTCTGCCACGGCGGCCCGATCGCGCTGCCGCCGGATGCGCAGTTCATCCTGAAACAATGCACGGGCGTTGACGGCTTCTATGGCGCGAGTTCGATGGAACGGCTGCCCACCGAGCGGGCGCTCACGGCGGAAGTGAAGCGCTTCGTGGAAATCAAACTCTCCCCCCGCGCATGAAGACCATCGCCGTCCTCGGAACCTTCGACACGAAAGGCGCGGAGCATCGTTTCGTCGCAGAACTAATCTCCCGGCGCGGGTGCCGGGCCTTGCTCGTCGATGTTGGCGGGCAGGGCCAGCCGCAGCTCGTGGCGGACGTTTCGCGGGAGGAGGTGGCGTCGGGCGCGGGGCTGGATTTGGCGGCGCTGCGGACGAAGAATGATCGTGGCGCGATGGTCGAAGCGATGGCGCGGGCGGCGCCGGTGATGCTGGCGAAGCTCGCGAGTGAAGGACGCATTCACGGCGTCATTTCGCTCGGCGGCACCGGTGGCACGGCCATCAGCACGGCGGCGATGCGGGCGCTGCCGCTGGGTTTTCCGAAGGTGATGGTGTCCACCGTCGCAGCGGGCAATGTCGCGCCTTACCTCCGCGTGAAGGACATCGTGATGTTTCCCAGCATCGTCGATGTCGCGGGGCTGAATCGTTTCTCCCGCGCCGTCTTCGCCCGCGCCGCGGCGGCGGTGTGCGCGATGGTGACGGCCAACGACACGCTGGTGGAGAGCGCCGAAGCGAAGCCGCTCATTGCCGCCTCGATGTTTGGCAATACCACGCAATGCGTCGAACACGCTCGCAAGCTCCTGGAAACCGCGGGCTACGAGGTGCTCGTCTTCCACGCCACCGGCGCCGGCGGGCGCACCATGGAGTCACTCATCGAGAGCGGCGTGGTCGCGGGCGTGCTCGACATCACCACGACCGAATGGGCCGATGAACTCGCGGGCGGAGTCTTCGCCGCGGGCCCCACGCGACTCGAAGCCGCGGCCCGGCATGGTGTTCCCGCCATCGTCACGCCCGGCTGCCTCGACATGGTGAACTTCGGCGCGCCCGACACCGTGCCCGCGAAGTATGCAGGCCGCACTTTTTACCCGCACAACCCACAAGTCACCCTCATGCGCACCGCACCCGCCGAGTGCGCCGAGCTGGGCCGCATCCTCGCGGAAAAGGTGAACCTCGCCACCGGTCCCGTCACCGTGCTGCTGCCGTTGCACGCCATCAGCCTCATCAGCGCGAAGGGCCAGCCGTTTCACGATGCCGACGCCGACGCCGCGCTGTTCACCGCAATCAAGACGCACCTGCGCAAAGATATCCCGCTGCGCGAACTCGACTGCGCCATCAACGACGCCGCGTTCGCCGAGGCGTGCGCGACGGCGCTGCTGCAAAACATTTCGAACCACAACCCCGCATGAAACCCCAATTCTCATTCCTCCTCGCGTTCTTCCTCCTTCTCGCGTCTCTCGCGCCGGCGGAAGACGCGCCCGCCACGCCGCGCATCCGCGCCGTCATTCTCACCGGACTCGACGGCCCGTTTCACGATTGGCGGAAAACCAGCGCCGCGTTGAAGGAGGAATTGGAGAAAGATTCGCGCTTCGAAGTGCGCGTCGTCACCGAATCCCCCGCCTGGCTCGAATCGTCGGAGGTTTTCCAGGCCGATGTGCTCGTGCAGCATTATGTGAACTGGCAAACCCGCGGCTTGAGCGACGCGGCGAAGACGAATCTGCTCAAGTATGTGCACGACGGCGGCGGACTCGCGGTGCTGCACTTTGCCAATGGCGCGTTCAATCCGCTCACCACCGGCCCCGCCGAAAGCGACTGGCCGGACTATCGCCGTCTTTTTCTGCAACGCGCCTGGGTCGGTGCGGCGGGCAGCACCCATGACAACGACGGCCCCTTCCGCGCGGTGCCGGCCGCGCTGGCGCATCCGATCACCGCCGGGCTTGCGCCCTTCGACACGACGGACGAGTTGTATTGCAGGCAGGTTCCCACGGGTGAGCCGCAGGTCGAGCCGCTGCTCACCGCCGCCAGCAAGGTGACCTCGCGGGACGAACCGCTCGCCTGGGCCTTTTCGAGAGGGAAAGGCCGCGTCTTTCAATCGCTCCTCGGACACAGCGAGGTTTCCATGCGCGCGGCGGGCGAGTTCCACCGGCGCGGCATCGCCTGGGCGGCGGGGCGCGAACCGGTCGAGGGAAAGTCCGGGGCAACACCCGCCCTCGCCGCGGCTTACGACCCGCTGCGTTTTAAAAGGAAATCATCGTGCCCGCTTGCACTGACCCGATGCAGCTTGAAGTCACGGCGGATGGCCGCGTGTTTTTCATCGAGCGCCGCGGCACGGTGAACGTGGTCGAGCCGCAAACGCGGCGTGTGACGCTCCTCGGCGAAGTGCCGGTGCATATGTGGCCGGAGGTGGGTTTGCTCGGGCTGGCGCTGGACCGCGATTTCGCGCGCTCCCAGGCCTTGTTTCTCTTTTTTTCCCCGCGGGAACCCGGCGACACGATGCGGCTCTCGCGTTTTATTTTGCGGGAGGGCCGGCTCGACCTCGCGAGCGAAAAGGTGCTGCTGGAATTTCCGGTGAAGCACTTCCAGCACCTGGGCGGCGGGCTGTTCATGATGCCCAATGGCGACCTGCTGCTCGGCACGGGCGATTCGAGTGGTCATCTGCCGGGGTTGATGGTGGACGAACGGCCCGGCCATGAGACCTCCGATTCGCAGCGCACATCGCCAAACTCGCGCAGCCATCTCGGGAAAATCCTGCGCATTCATCCCACGGCGGAGGGCGGGGTGACCATTCCGCCGGGCAATCTTTTTCCCGACGGGCGCGACGGCTTGCCGGAGATTTTTGCGATGGGCGTGCGCAATGGCTTTCGCGTAAGCGCGGACACGAAGACCGGGATCATCTACTGGGGCGACGTGGGGCCGAATGTGGACGCGGCGCTCGGTGTCGGCGGCGAGGGCTACGATGAAATCCACCAGGCGCGCGCCCCCGGATTTTTCGGCCACCCGTATTTTACGGGGCCGAACGAGGCGTTCCGGCGCTATGATTTCGCCACGAGTAAGGCGGACGCGCTCTACGACGTGAACGCACCGCGCAACGATTCGCCGAACAACACCGGCCTCCGGGCGCTACCGCCGCCGCAGCCCGCGTTTATCTGGTATCCGAGCACGCAGTCGAAGGAATTTCCCGTGCTGGGCAGCGGGGGGCGCGCGGCGCTGGTCGGTCCGGTCTATCGCGCTGACCCGGCGGTGACGAGCGACGAAAAGCTGCCGGAGCACTTCGACCACACGCTGTTCATCTTCGACTGGATGCGAAACTGGATCATGGCCGTGCATCTCGACGCCGACGAGCGCATCGACCGCATCGAGCCGATCCTGCCCGGGTGGCCTTTCCGCAAACCCATCGAACTGAAGCTCGCGCCCGACCACACGCTCTACTTGATCGAAAGCGGCGACAAATGGAACGGCAACACCGACTCGCAAATTTCGCGCCTCGTTTATCGCCGTGGCAACCGCGCGCCGCAAGCCGTCGCGAACGCCGATGTAAGCGCGGGCAGGCTGCCGCTCAAGGTGCGCTTCGACGCACGCGGCTCGACCGACGCGGATGGCGACGCGCTGAGCTTTGAATGGACGTTCGGCCTCGGCGGCGCGTTCGGCAACACCCGGGGCGCCGCGCCGGAATTCACGTTTGAGCTTTCCGGCGTGCATCCGGTCCTGCTCACCGTCACCGACGCGCACGGCGCGAGCAGCACGACCTCGCTGGAAATTTTCGCCGGCAACTCGCCGCCGCGGGTTGTCATTACCGGGCCGCTGAACGGGAGCTTTTACGAAAGCGAGCAGCGCATCGCCTATCGCGCGAGCGCCCTCGACGAAGACGGCGGCGCGCTGCCCGCCGAGCGCGTCAACGTCACCAAGAAGACCACGCGGCGGGTGCGCGAGGACGAAAGCGTGCAGCCGCCCGGCCTGAAACTCATGCGCGCGACGACCTGCTTCGCCTGCCATCAGCTTGAATCCAAATCCGTCGGCCCCGCCTTCCTCGACGTGGCGAAAAAATATCACGACGATGCGCATGCGCGCGATCTGCTCGCGCAAAAAATACTCACCGGCGGCATTGGCGTGTGGGGGAATGAAGTGCCGATGCCGCCGCATCCGCAGCACACCTTGGAGCAGACGCGGCAGATGATGGGCTGGGTGCTCGCGATCGCCGACTCCGCCGCCCCCACCGCACCGCTGCCCGTCAGCGGCACGCTCACCGCGCCAAATTTTCCCCGCGACCACAGGACCGCCGCACCGACGCTGAAGCTCATGGCCAGCGCGCTCGGCCACGAAGTGGCGGGCGTCCCGGCCTTGCGTGGCACGATGACCCTTGTGCTGCATCCGCACCGGAAGAAGGCCGCGACCGCCGACGAAACCCACGCCGCCGAAGTGGTGGATGTCTTCGAAGGCGGCGAAGGCAATGTGTTGCGCCTGCGGAGCGGCGGCGCCTTCCGCTTCGACACAATGAACCTCGCGGGCATCACGCATCTCACCACCCGCCTCGCCCCGCTCACGCCCGGCGCATATTGGTTCGAGGCGCGTCTCGACGCGCCCGACGGCCCGCTGCTCGGCAGGGAAATGGTCGAATGCCAGAGCGCGGACACGGTCGGCCAGTTCGCTACAGTCACCTTCCCCATCACCGCGAGCGATGGAGTCCACGATGTCGTCTTCGTCTCCCGCATCGCGGAGGAGCCACTCTCCGGCAAAGCTCTTCCGCTCCACGAATCGGGCCGCATCCTCGATGTGAACTGGATCGAATTCCATAACGGCCCGCTGCCCGCCGGCGCCCGCGCCAAACCCGGCGACTAGGGGCGCATCTCCGAAAGTTGCAAAATCAGTTCCAAAAGAAGTGGAGGGTGTCGTTTTTGAAGGCGACGTCGACTGCGAGCATATGGGCCAGACCGCTTGGGGACCAAAACTGGCCGCGACGTATCAATCGGTCTTGAAACTGACTGCAGGTTGATTTCATGGAACCCGATCCAATAGGGGCATTGCGGGCGGCCAAGTCGGCGTAATTGAGGTGGTTGCGGTG
>Ga0209702_10009205_pt1 | contig 11119 bp, 13 predicted proteins | sample FRY01_FD_187210 | JGI IMG/M metagenome (GOLD analysis project Ga0209702, IMG submission 187210) | Freshwater microbial communities from Lake Fryxell liftoff mats and glacier meltwater in Antarctica - FRY-01 (SPAdes) (version 2) | ecosystem: Environmental > Aquatic > Freshwater > Ice > Glacier... | reverse complement strand
GCCGGGTGGCTGGCGGCAAGGTTCGGTCTTGCAGCCACGCTTTACGGCGGGTTGGCGCTGCAGGTCGGGGCGCTGGTGGTCTTGGCGCAACTGGACCCTGCGTGGAGCATCGCGGCCTCGGTCGCCTTTGTCATGGCGGTGCAGGGCGTATCTGGCGTGGCCAAGGATCTGGCCAAGATGTCGTCCAAATCCGCCGTCAAGCTGCTCGCCCCCAAGGAAGACGGCGGATTGTTCCGCTGGGTGTCGGCCCTGACGGGATCGAAGAACGCGGTGAAGGGGCTGGGCTTCTTCCTTGGCGCGGCCTTGTTGGCAGTCGCTGGCTTCAAGTCGGCAGTGTGGGGCATGGCGGCGGTGCTTGCTGTGATCCTGATCGCAGTCGTGCTGTTCCTGCCCGCAGGCCTGCCGGGGCGGATGAAGGCGGACGAGGCCTGGGGCGGCTGGCGGTCCAAGGATGCCCGCGTCAACCGACTGAGCCTCGCCCGCATGTTCCTGTTCGGCGCACGCGACGTCTGGTTCGTTGTGGGCGTTCCGGTCTATTTCCAGATGGTCCTGTCGGACGGCACTCCCGAGGGGCGGCGCGCGGCGTTCTTTCTGATCGGCAGTTTTCTGGCCCTCTGGATCATCGCTTACGGCGCGGTCCAGGCCGCCGCCCCACGCATCCTTGGCGGCAAGGGTCAGACCGAAGCCGCGATTACCCGCAAAGCGATCCTGTGGGCCGGGCTTCTGGTGCCGATCCCTTTTGCCCTCGCGCTCGCCGCATGGGCAGCGCGAGGCCCCGCCGACTGGCTCACCGCAACCCTGATGGCGGGACTATTGCTGTTCGGCTTTGTCTTCGCGGTCAATTCCTCGGTCCATTCCTACCTGATCCTCGCCTTCGGCAACGCCGAACGCATCACCCGCGATGTCGGTTTCTACTACATGGCCAATGCAGCGGGTCGCCTGATCGGCACCTTGCTGTCGGGCCTCAGCTATCAGTTCGGCGGCCTGCCGCTGTGCCTTGCCACCGCCGGAGTCATGGCACTCTCAAGTTGGCTGGCGGCACGCAGACTCAGCTCCGCCTGAGCAGGAACAACGCCAGAGTGGCCGCCAACCCGACACCCGCCGTCAACCAGATCGCCTGCCCCCCCCCACGCCGCCAGCGCCGCACCAAAGATCAACGGCGCCGCCGCTTGCAACACCCGCGCGGGCGTGCTGAGCCAGCCAAGCCGCTGGCCATATCCCGCAGAACCGAACAGCGCGAGCGGAAGCGTCCCCTTGGCGATGGTCAGAATACCGTTGCCCGCGCCGGGCAAAATGGCAAAGGCATAGGCCGCAGGCCCGCCAAAGCCGACCAGTGCGACCGCAGCTATCGGATGGGCCGCAGCCGCCAGCCGCGCCGAGACCAGCGGATGGAACCGGCGCAGCAACCCAAACTCCAGCATCCGCGCCGCCACCTGCGCGGGCCCGATCATGGCCCCGGCCGCGATGGCCATGGTCGTGCTGGCCCCGGCCGCCTGCAACAGCCCCGGCAGATGCGCGGCCATCGCGGTCGAATTGAACCACGTCGCTGCAAAAACAAAGGCCAGCAGCGCCAGCGCGCCCTTTGGTGGCGGGGGGGCATCTACGGCTTGCGAGGACGGTATGGCCACTGTTTGCGTCCCTCCGCCGGGCAGCGGCGCGTTCAGAGGGAGCGCAAGGCACAGATGGATCAACGCCCAGCCCAGACACGCCTCGCGCCACCTCCACACTCCCCCGACCTGAACCCGATTGAGATGGCATTTGCCAAGATCAGGACCGTTCCTCGGGAAAACGATCCCCGTTCGGGGGAAACCAGTCCCCCGGACGGTCTTCTGTTCCCCTTCACCGTTTTCTGAGCCTCCTCACTCAGAAAGTCGGCAGCCAGAATGTACGACCAGCTTGGGCAAGCGGTCGGAAACGTCTGCAACCTCTTCAGGGACGAAGAATGCGACAACTTCTTCAAAGCTGCGGGACATGAAACCAACTACACGCAACACGCTAATACTGAAACCGTTGTCACAGCCGCGACCATGCGACCGCACTGCCAGCACAATCGCGACAGCATCGGCCAGGCTCGTGCACACCCGCTTATGCCACGAAGACCACGACTCCGGCGACGGCAAGCGCCGCGGCAAGGCCGCCGCTTGGGTGCATGTCGGTGATCAGCGTCGTGTCCGACGACCAGGCCCCATATACCCTCAGCGACGGATTTTCGAACTTGGTATGGTCCGCGAGAATGACGGTCTGCGCCGTGCGGCGCATCATCGCGCCATAGGTCAGGCCCGCTGCCAACCCGGCATCGTTCGGCCCGTCAACCGTCAGACCACTGGCTCCAAGAAAAGCCTTTTCAACATGGAATTTGGAAAGCGCGTCAATAGTGTCCGGGCCATGAATGAGCCCCTCGCGCCCGTCATACTGCCCGGGAAGCATCAGCACCTTGTGAGTCGAGTTGACGGCCAGCGCGGCAGCGATTGAAAAGGCGTGGGTGATCACGGTCAAATGGTCGCGCGCGCCTGCCAGTTTTCTGGCGAAATGCAGCGTGGTGGCGCCGCCGCCGATAGCCAGAATTTCACCGCATTCAACCAATCGGACCGCAGCTTCGGCGATGCGCGCACGTTCAGGTAACATCAGCGATTCGCGCACTGCCAAGCCAGGCTCTTGCTGCACCAATCGCATCGCCCCGCCATAAGTGCGGTTGATCTTACCGGCCTCTTCGAGTTCGGCGAGGTCGCGACGAACTGTTTCGGTCGAAACCGATAACCGCGCCGAAAGCTGATTGACGCGCAGCGAAGGGGCAACGCTCAGCGCATCGACGATATGCGCATGGCGGATTGTCTTGCTGAGCCGAAAATCGGATCTGGTCGTTTTTTTCAACTGATTCAGGAAGGCCTCACAGGGTTTTGCATTCTGGACATGCCCAGCTTGCCACAAATTGGTGGTGGCGATAGCTGGAATCTTCGGTGTTGACAGAATTTTTTTCTCATGTTTCCCTATTTTCATGTTTGAAGTCGGGCAAACTGGCCTGCGGAGATGCGCAATGTTCGACTACGGCCACTTCAAGTTCGAGAACAAGCAGGCACTTTTCGACAGTTCGATCAAGTATTGGAACCCCGACAAAACGAAGTTCTGGCAGAAAGCCGGCATTGATCTGGTGATCGACCGCCGCGAAGGTTATTGCCTTTACGACATGGATGGTCGGCGCCTGATCGACCTGCATCTGAACGGCGGCACCTTCAATCTTGGCCATCGCCACCCCGAACTGGTCGAGACGCTAAAAGGCGCACTGGATTATTTCGACATCGGCAACCATTGGTTCCCCTCGGTCGCCCGCGCCGCACTGTCCGAGGCGCTGATCAAGGCCACGCCGGGGATGAAATATGTGGTCTACGGCGCTGGCGGCGCAGAAGCTGTTGATATTGCCATAAAATCGGCACGGTACGCCACCCAGAGACGCAAGATCGTCTCGATTATCAAGGGCTATCACGGCCATGGCGGCCTGTCGGTGGCCACCGGAGACGAACGGTTCAGCAAGATTTTCCTTGCCGACGAGCCTGACACTTTCATCCAGGTGCCCTTCAACGATATCGCAGCCATGGAACAGGCGCTGAAGGCCGGTGACATCGCGGCGCTGATCATGGAAACCATTCCGGCAACCTATGGCTTTCCGATGCCGAAAGACGGCTATCTGGCTGCCTGCAAGGCGCTGTGCGAAAAATATGGTGCGCTCTACATCGCTGACGAGGTGCAGACCGGGATGATGCGTTGCGGCCAGTTGTGGGGATGGCAGACTTACAACATCCAGCCCGATATCATGGTTGCGGCAAAGGGGCTTACCGGCGGGCTTTACCCAATCTCTGCCTGTCTGGTGAATGAACGCGCCGGTGAATGGCTGAACGAGGACGGTGCGGCGCATATCTCTACGGCAGGCGGTGCGGAACTGGGCTGCATCGTGGCGCACAAGGTTCTTGAGATGTTGCAACGCCCGGAAACCATTGCCTCGGTGCATGCGGTGACCGATTTCTTCCGTGAAAGCATGGCCGAGATGATGGAGCGCCATGCCGATATCTTTACCGGTGTGCGCCAGCGCGGTGTGATTCTGGGGTTGGAGTTCAACCACCCGATGGGCGCGGTTTACGTCAGTCGCGCGCTTTATGAACACGGAGTCTGGGCGATTTTTTCCTCGCTCGACAAGCGCGTTTTGCAGTGGAAGCCGGGCGTGCTGCTAAGCCATGCGATGTGCGAGGAAATCATGGACCGTTTCGATGCCGCGATGCCGCGCGCCCGCGAACTGATCCGCGCTGCCGGCCAACAGGGAGCCTGAGCGATGACCGACGTGCTGCTGACCGTCCCCGATGCGGTTTACGAACAGGCCAAGCTGAAGGTCGAACGCTCGCGCTGGGCGGCGGTCAGATTTCAGAAACTGGACTGCGCCGCTACCCAGCGGATCGTGCGGGCGGTGGCCGAGGCCGCGCATGCCAAGGCGCAGTTCTATGCCGAGTGGGCGGTCCGAGAAACCGGCATGGGCGTAGTGGCCCACAAACGGCAAAAGAACGAAGCCTGTTCCCGAGGCTTGGTCGAGATATATGGGCACGAGGATTTCGTAACCCCGCGCATTGACAGCGCCCGCAAGATCGTGGATCTGCCCCGACCGGCTGGTGTGATCTTTGCGCTGATCCCCGTGACCAATCCAGTTGCGACAGTCTATTTCAAGACCATAATGGCGCTGATGACACGCAACGCCATCATCCTCAGTCCGCATCCCGGCGCCAAGGAAGTCTGCGCCGATGCTGCAAGGGTTCTGGCCGCTGCGGCGGTATCGGCGGGTGCGCCCGACGGCGTCATTCAGGTGATCGAAGAACCAACCATTCCGCTGATCGAAAAGCTGATCTCGGACGAGCGGGTCGATCTGGTGATTGCCACGGGTGGGCCGACAGTCGTCAAGGCGGCTTACCGGTCGGGCAACCCGGCCTTCGGGGTCGGTCCGGGCAATGCACCGGTATTGGTCGATGACAGCGCCGATCTGAAACTGGCGGCGCGGCGGATCGTGACCTCGAAGTCCTTTGATAATTCGATCCTTTGCACCAACGAATCCACCTTGCTGGCCTTCGCTTCGGTCGCCGATGCGCTGCTGGCGGCGCTGAAGGCAGAAGGCGCGCATGTCTGCACGCCCGCGGAAACCGACAAGGTGCGGGCGCTTTTGTTCGGCGCGCACGGCTTCAACACCGCAATGATCGGCAAGGATGCGGCGATCATTGCACGCGAGGCCGGTTTCAGCGCCCCTGGGGCGAAGATTCTTCTTACGCCGGTTGATCTGGTGCAACCCGAGGAAAAGCTCGTGCGCGAAAAGCTGTGCCCGGTGCTTGCATTTGCCCGCGTGGGGGGGATCAATCAGGCAATTTCATGTGCCCGGTCAATGATGCGCACTGCCGGGCGCGGCCATTCGGCGGCGATCCATTCGCACAACGAGGCGCATATCATGGCCTTTGCCGCCGCCCTGCCTGCGCTTCGGGTGGCCGTGAACACCGGCTGCTCGCTGGGATCATCGGGTTTCGAGACCAATCTGGGGCCATCCATGACCATCGGCACCGGCTTTGCAGGTGGATCTTCGCTGTCAGAGAATTTGACGCCGCATCACATGGTGCAATACGCCCGCATCGCCTACAATAAGGACGCGTGTGAAAGGTTCGGCGATTTCAACGGAATGGACCCGCTGAACATGCCGAAGCCCGAACAGACCACGCCAAACGCACTGACGCCGACCGATCTTGAGGAGTTGCGCCGTGAGTTGCGCAAGATCATCCTTGAAGAGTTGAACGCGGTGCGCGCGGCATAACCATGGCAACGCTTCGCTCCTTCATCTTTCTTGACCAGTTGCAGCCGCAGACCATGTGTTCGCTTGGGTCGTGGATCAGGGGCTCTCTGCCGCGCAGCAATATGGCGGCGCAGATCATCGAGGTTGCGCCCGGTATCGCGATCGAGGCGCTGACGGACATCGCGTTGAAAGAGGCAAATGTGCGGGGCGGCATTCTGGTGGTGGAGCGTCAGTTCGGCTATCTGGAGTTCCATTCGCGCGACATATCTGCGGTAAAAGCTTCCGCGTCGGCGGTGCTGGCGGCCTTGGGCAAGGTGCCCGGCGATGCGATTCCGCCAAAGATCCTGTCGTCAAAGATCATCAGCCGGATTGATCCGGGCCACGCCTTCTTGATCAACCGCAACAAGGGCGGCTCGATGCTGCTGGCAGGCGAAAGCCTGTTCGTGCTGGAAACCGAGCCTGCCGCCTATGCGATTCTCGCCTGCAACGAGGCGGAAAAGGCGGCCAATATCAAGATCGTCGATTACCGGATGATCGGTGCGACCGGCAGGCTATACCTGTCGGGAACCGAATCCGAGGTCAAGGCGGCTGCCGATGCCGCGCATCGGGCATTGGGGGCATAACATGGCATTTGACGCATCTGTCGATCTGCGGGCGCTGGTCCGTGAGGTGCTGCGCGAGTCGATTGCATCACGGGCGCCTGTGGGACCGGTTGGTGGGGTACATACGGTGGGCATTGCCTGCGATGCAGATCTTCAGGCACTGATCGCCCGGCTGGCCGCTCCGGGTGGAATCGAGGCGGTGCGTGCGGGATCGGTGAAGTACACGCTGGCGGTGCTGCCCCGGTCAATCCCGACCGTCGCTACACGGATGGAGGGGGTGATTTCCGAACGCAGGATTCAGCACATAGCGCCCGGTTCCACCATAATCCTTGCCGCCTCTGCCGTTATTACACCAATGGCAAAGGACCTCGCCCGCCGTCTGGGCCTGAAGTTCGAAAGGACGAAATGATGATCAAGGCCACCGTGACCGGGCGGATCTGGTCGACCAAGAAAGTCAGTGAGATGCCCGCAGGCTCGATTCTCGAGGTACAGATCGAGGGTGGCACCGCCACCCTGCTTGCCTTCGATCCGCTGGGATGCGGCATCGGCGAGAAGGTCATCATCGCCACCGGATCGGTGGCGGCGGCCTGGTTTGGCGGCAGGTCGCCCCCGATCGATGCCCTGATCATCGGTGCGATCGATGATCCGACCTGATCTGAACTTTTACAAAAACCAACACCCCAGGAGGATACCATGTCTGGAAATGCACTCGGAATGATCGAAACCAAAGGCTATGTAGCGGCTTTGGCCGCAGCGGATGCCATGGTCAAGGCGGCCAACGTCACCATAATCGGCCGCGAGGAAGTGGGCGACGGTCTGGTGGCGGTGGTGATCTCGGGCGATGTCGGCGCGGTGAAGGCCGCCACCGAAGCCGGGGCGGAGGTTGCGGGTCAAGTCGGCACGCTGGTTTCGGTGCATGTGATCCCGCGGCCGCATGCCGATGTATCGAAGTTCTTTACCTCGGGTACCGCGGTATAAAAGAGCAGCGACGGAGGGGCTGGTTGGGGGGGGCTGGTTGTGGCAGGCAAATTAAAGGGCGATCTCAGGGTCTACCTGTTGCTGGAAAGTCTTCAGCCACAATTCGCGGCCTATCTTGGCACGCCGACGCGGGCACGCGGCTATCCGCCCTTTGCCGGCCAGCACGCGCTGATCATCGAGGTGGCGCCGGGGTTGATGATCGAACGGGTGATCGACCTTGCGCTGAAAGCCGACCCCGATCTTGAGCCGGGCATCCTGTTTGTCGAACGCCAGTTCGGCATTTTGGAGATTCACGGCAATGACAAGGCAGGTATCGAGCAGGCGGGTCAGGCGATCCTCGCCGGGCTGGGGCTGAATGCGGACGACCAGCTTGCGGCGAAGGTCCTTTATACCGATGTGATCGAGGATATCGCCGACCAGCACGCGGTGATCATCAATCGAAACCGTCAGGCCTCGATGGTTCTGCCAGGCGAAACCTTGCTGATCGTGGAAATGGTTCCGGCGCTCTATGCAGCAATTGCCGCCAATGCGGCGGAAAAAATTGCCCCCGGCCTTACTTTGGTCGATGTCCAGATGATCGGGGCGGCCGGCCGGTTGTATATGTCGGGCACCACTGCTCAAGTGAAAAAGGGCCTTGCGGAGATCGAGCGGGTTTTGGCGTCGATCAAGGGCCGGGATGGCTGAATGGGGCCAAGCCGAAGGGGAAGCGGAACGTGGCGGATTTTGATCATCTTGGCCATGAAGCACAGCTGGCGATTCTGCTGGAACTTGCCATTGGTGCTACGCAGAATTATGCGCTTCCGGCCGGGCTGTCGGTCAAACTGATCAATTTGTCAGAGAACGCAACCTATGCTGTGCAATCCCCCGACGGCCAGAGATGGGCTTTGCGCATCCATCGCGACGGCTATCATACGCGTGCGGCGATCGCCTCGGAACTGGCCTGGCTGCAAAGCCTGCGGGACAATCGGATGGTGGTGACGCCGGTGCCGGTGTCGGGCCGCGATGGCGAGATCATCCAAGTCGTCGGTCACGCCCGGATAAAGACCGCCCGCCACGTGGTATTGTCGCAATGGGAAACCGGGGCAGAGCCTGGCATCGGTGAAGACCTTTCCAGCCCGTTCGAAATTCTGGGTGAGGTGGCAGCCCGGATGCACCGCCACTCCCGCGACTGGCAACGACCGGCATGGTTTACCCGGCCGACCTGGAATTTCGAAACTGCGCTGGGCGAAGAGGTGCCGCATTGGGGACGGTGGCGCGATGGCATGGGGGTAGGCGCACAAACCGCCGCCCTGTTTGGTCGCACCGCCGGGCTGATCGGTAAACGGCTAGCAGCCTACGGTCAGGACAGCCGTCGCTTCGGCCTTATCCATTGCGACATGCGGCTGGCCAACCTTCTTGTCGACGGCGATGTGGTCAAGGTGATCGACTTCGACGACTGCGGTTTCAGCTGGCTCATGTATGACGCGGCGACGCCGGTGTCATTTTACGAACACGAACCGCAAGTGCCCGATCTGATCGAATCGTGGAAGGTCGGTTACCGAAAGGTGATGGACCTGTCGCCCGCCGACGAGGCCGAGATCCCCACATTCGTGATTTTGCGCAGGCTGCTGTTGATCGCCTGGGTCGGCTCGCATGCCGAAACCAATCTCGCCCGGTCGTTGGGCTTGGCCTATACCGAAGGCGCTGCGGGCCTGTGCGACGCCTATCTTTCAAAATTCGGATAAGGAGGTTCCCATGGTCGAGCTTGTCAGTAACGCATTCCGTCTCGCCCCGGTCCAAGTCGAACGGGGTTCGCGGGGCACCAGCCTGGCGCTGAAAATCTTGCCGCCCGGTCGATGCGACTTTCAGGATGTGCGCGACCTGGGCTACGCGCCCAATTTGCATGCGCTGGAAGGACGCCAGCTTCAGGTGGCACAACTGGTCGCGTTGGGGCTGGCAGACAAGGAAATCGCGTATTGCCTGGACATCAGCCAAGGCACGGTGAAAGGCCATGTCTCGACCATACTTCGGCTTTTGGGCCTGTATCGGCGCACACAGATCTGCCGGTATGTGCATGAGGCCGGGCTGTCTCCGCTAAGCTAGGGCGTCAGGCCTGCGCCAAAGCCTCAAGGCTTTCGGGCAGGATTTGGCCGCCATCGACGATGATGGTCTGCCCGGTGACATAGCCCGCCTCTCGTGATGCAAAATACAGCGCCGCATGGCCAATGTCTGCCACGGTGCCCAGCCGCTTGAGCGGCACAGACGCCGCCATCGACGCCTGATATTCCGCCCCCATCCCGTCCAGCCCTTCGGTGATGATATTGCCCGGCAAGACAGCGTTGACGGTGATGCCGTATTTTGCAAGCTCGATACAGGCCGTGCGCATGAAACCCAACTGCCCGGCCTTGGATGCGCCGTAATGAGTCCAGCCAGGATAACCGGTTACCGGGCCGGTGATCGACGACGTCAAGACGATCCGGCCCTGATCGGATTGTTTCAGATAGGGAATCGCCGCCCTTACCGCATGAAAGGTGCCTTTCAGATTGGTGTCGATCACCTCGTCCCATTGTTCTGAAGTCATCTCCTCCAGCTTCGCCGGGGGAAAGATGCCGGCATTGGCGCAAAGCACATCCAACCCGCCACTGTGCCGGACTGCGGCCAGCATTGCCGCTTCCATACTTTCAAGCGACGTGACGTCGCCGGCAAGACCGTAGGCACCATGGCCGATGGCGCGTGAAGCGGCCTCGGCCTGATCCGGATGCCGGGCGACAATGGCGACCTTGGCGCCGGCTTCGGCAAACACTTGGGCGATGCCCTTGCCAATGCCTTTGCTGCCGCCGGTAATCAGGACCGAACGCCCGTTGAGTGACGAAGACATGAAGTTTCTCCCTTGTTATTCTGAACCAGTCCGGCGTGCCCAGCGCATGGCGAGGATGAGCGAATAGCCACCCACCAGCAGGATCGCGGCGCCGATCGTGGAGACGGTGCCCAGCACCGGCACTCCTGGCGTGTAGCCTGCGACCATCTTCGCATAGAGGTATTCCGGCACCGTGGTGTCCGCGCCCGTTGTGTAAAGCGACAACGGAAAATTGCCCCAGGACAACAGGAAGGCGAACAGCGCCCCCGAAAACAGCCCGGGAAACAGCACTGGCAGCGTGACTTCGCGCAGCACCTGCCAGCGAGAAGCGCCCAGATCGAATGCCGCCTCTTCCAGCGCCGGATCGAAGCTGTAGACCTGGATCGAGATCACCAGCGTTACTACCGGCACAATCCAGACCAGGTGTGCGAACACCGCCGTCTGCCATGACATTTGCAGGCCAAGCGCGTTGAACCACAAAAGCAACGCCAACCCCAACACCGATTGCGGAAAGAAGATCGGCAGCAAGATCAGCTTTTGATAGATCGACCGTCCCCGCCAATCATAGCGGGCAAAGGCCAGCGCGCCGAAAAACGCGATGACCACGGCCACCACGGTCACACAGAGCGCGATGGTGATCGAGGTCGACAGCAATTGCCGGATCTCTATCGAGTTGAAGGTCTTGCGCCACCAGTCCAGCCCGAATTTGTCGATGGGAAACTGAAAATACCGGCTGGAGGTCAGCGAGGCCAGCGTGATGCACAGCGTTGGCAGATAAATGAACACCACCGCAGCCAGAGTCCAGGCGGTGATCAGGGCGTGACGCATGCGTTGGGCTTTGCCTGGCATGGCTATTTCCGCCCCAGAAACCGGTCGAGGTCAAAGCGCCATAGC
>Ga0209702_10009203_pt1 | contig 11122 bp, 8 predicted proteins | sample FRY01_FD_187210 | JGI IMG/M metagenome (GOLD analysis project Ga0209702, IMG submission 187210) | Freshwater microbial communities from Lake Fryxell liftoff mats and glacier meltwater in Antarctica - FRY-01 (SPAdes) (version 2) | ecosystem: Environmental > Aquatic > Freshwater > Ice > Glacier... | reverse complement strand
GTTGGGTATTTATTCCCCCAGCCCGCATAAGGCGCAATGCTCATTGACGCCCTACATTGTTGAAATGACGTGGGTGTAATAATCAACGGGCGATAGAGCATCTCAAGACCGGCACACGGCCCCCGTTCCCGTATTCAGATGTGCGGCTGCTGCCTTACCTTCAGCATGCGTTCTGGTTCCTGCCCAATGTCGCGGCTTGTCAAGCAATGGCAAACCTACTGGCTGAAAAGCACAATGTCTTTTGGCACGAATATAAGGTGACGGTCGCCGCTGGCAAGTCGGCGGGTATCGGGCTAGATGCACTGCCACCCGTGCGCAAAACCATTGGCAGCGGATTCGACTCCAAGACCATTACGCTTTCGTGCGGCAAGTTGACAACAGGAGTGACCGTGCCGCAGTGGTCGTCGATCCTAATGCTGCGCAATCTAAAGTCACCGGAGACTTATTTTCAAGCAGCGTTTCGCGTGCAGTCACCGTGGTCCATCAAGAACCCCAACGGCAACGACCCGAACGAGGAGGAAGTCCTCAAGCCAGTCTGTTTTGTGTTCGACTTCGCACCCACGCGCGCACTGCGGCAGCTCTCTGAATACGGGATTGGGCTTTCGCCCAACGAGCCGAACCCGGAGAACGCCGTCAAGGAACTTGTATCGTTCCTACCTGTGCTGGCCTACGACGGCGCGAACATGACGCAAATTGATGCAGGGGGCATACTTGACATCGCAATGGCCGGAACCACGGCTACACTGCTCGCGCGCAAGTGGGAGAGTGCGCTGCTTGTGAATGTGGATAACGATACCTTGCGGCGCATCATAGACAACCCCGAGGCGATGGCTGCCGTTGAGCGGATAGAAGGGTGGCGTGCCCTTGGAGACAACATCATTGAGACAATCATCAACAAAAGCGAAATGGTTAAAGAACTAAAAAACAAAGCCAAGGTAAAAGACCTGACAGAAAAGCAGAAGAAGCAACTCCCCGATGAGGAGAAGGAGTACAAGTCTAAGCGCAAGCTCGTGCAGGAGAAACTCATCAAGTTCGCAACACGCATTCCTGTATTTATGTACTTGACCGATTTCCGAGAAAACACACTGCAAGATGTCATCACGAAAATCGAGCCAGACTTGTTCGAGATGGTCACAGGTCTGACAGTAAAGGATTTCCATTTGCTCGTTCGGCTCAAGGTGTTCAACACAGAGCAAATGAATCAGGCCGTATTCGCATTTAGGCGTTATGAGAACTCATCACTGCGCTACACAGGCATTGACAGCCACGAGGGGCTTACTCACTACGGTCTTTATGACACCGTAGTAGCAAGGGAGTAAGGGGAAAAGATATTCTGCGCTGGTTTTGCAGAGCCGGAAGCGTCTTTCAGAGCCGGAAGCGTAAGCGACGGTTTTTTTAGTTTGGATTGTGCCCCTGCAGCCAGGTTCCGTAGGTGATGAAGTAAGCTAGGGCCTTACCGTCGCTAACGCTTCCGGCTCCGTTTGAATCCTTTCCCCGAACCGTTTTGTTGGCCTTATCATTAAAGGTGCAACGATTCTATAGGGCAAAAACCCTATTTAAACTATGTTTAATATTGCTTATTTGTCGTTCTCTCGAATAATGTTCGCAAGGTATTTTGCCAATGCGGGAAATTCTTCCACCTTCCAACCAAACCATTTTACAGCTTCTGCAAAAATCTCTTTCTCCTTCTCTAAGTTGATTTCGCCAATCAACACCCTAGTCCTTAAAAATACAAAGTAAGTGTCAAGCGTATCGTAGGCGCAGTAGTCATTTATTTCCTGAAGTTTCCCTGCAAGGAACATAGGGTAAACATCCTGCCCCTTGACTTCCATTTTTCCTGGAAGGCCCAATCTTCGAGCCAATAAATTTAAGCCACCCTCGAGTCTACAAGCCCCTTGATTATTCAATAAATCTTGGATGTCGATATACCGAGAACGATATCTGCTGCGCTGCTCGCCCGAGAAATAAAACTTTGCAGATATACCTTGATCAAACGCAGCGAATTCTAAAAGTGGTAAATCAAAGCCTCTTCCATTGAAAGTTACCAATCTTGCTTGCTTGAATCTTTCAATACCTTGCCAAAACAAGTTGACCATTTCCTCGGGCCGATATTTGGGTTGATCTAGGCATGATAAGCCAATGGGCAGGAAATTGGAATCAAGCCTAAGGGTGCAAATAGCGATTGGTTTTTGAAAAGTGAGGGGAAGAAATTCAGAACCGGAAGAACTTTTCTCCCGCGCTTCAGCTTGCGCTTTTTCTATCGCTTGCTCGGGTGTCAAATCTTCATTAGGAAATTTTACCGCTTTAACCAACTTTCCATCCGGAATACTTTCGGTATCGAACACAATGTAGGCGGTGCTATCCGCTCTACTAGTCTTAATTTCTTTAGCAATGCTTGTTGATTCATCCATAATTTTCTTTCAATGATTAGAATTAGATACATAATAATTACCTGTAAATGTCTTTAGGTCAAGGGTGGTAGCAAGATTGATTAGGTGGGTAATTTATGAAACGAACTACCATTTTTTCTCCTTGCAGGAAATTCCGCTACACTCTTTGGAGGCAATGGGACTTCAGCAATCCAACTTTTGCAATGTTTATCGGCTTAAATCCCTCCACCGCAGATGAAATCCAAAACGACCCAACCGTTACCCGTTGTATCAATTATTCTATGCAATGGGGGTATGGCGCACTTTGTATGATGAATATTTTTGCCTTCCGAGCAACTCTTCCCTCCGTGATGAAAGATCATCCTAAACCTGTAGGTAAAGATAATAACCGCTTTCTCAGCGAAGTCGCTTGTAACGCTAACATTATTATTGCTGCTTGGGGAACTCACGCTAAACACTTAGGTAGACACCAAGAGGTAGTCGATCTTCTCAAAGGAAAGCTGCATTGCTTGCAAGAAACTAAATCAAGATACCCAAGCCATCCTTTATATCTTAAGAAAAGCTTGAAGCCACAATTGTATCTTGGAACACTTTTGGAATAGAAGTGAAAAGTTGGAAAGCCACAGGTCTAGTTTTCCGCAATTTTAAATTAAATTGAACAAGATTAATTGAATCTTACTGACCTTGATGGTTATCTCTTTATTAAAATAAACAAGGTTTTAAGGCCTTCCTGATTTTTCTTATGATTCTTTGATTATTTTCTCTGCTTATTTCTCCTATATTTGTCAACAACAAGGTATAACTACACTTGGTTTCTATTGTTGTAAAGGAATTTGTTTTTATGAGTGATAATTCTGAATCTGCTGCGCCTAAATCCAATAAAGCGGCTTTGCTTGTTGTTTTTTTGGTAATGTTTATTGATTTACTGGGCTTCGGAATCGTTCTGCCCTTGCTTCCCATTTATGGAAATGGTTTTGTAGATCAAGTTTTGCCCGCAGGATCTTCCAAGGTTTTAAGCGGTATCATCCTTGGGTTGCTCATGTCATCTTTTTCGATGATGCAATTTTTATTCGCACCCGCTTGGGGCAGGCTTTCTGATCAAACCGGAAGGCGGCCTATTTTGTTAATAGGCTTACTGGGTTCAGTATTTTTCTACTCTCTGTTTGGTTATGCTTCTACTTTGCCGACAGAATCTGCTGCGCTTGCACTCACCCTGTTGTTTGCATCTCGCATAGGAGCTGGAATTTGTGGAGCTACCATAGGCACAGCCCAAGCGGTGATTGCGGATTGTACCTCGAAAGAAAATCGAAGCAGGGGAATGGCCCTGATAGGCGCAGCGTTTGGGATTGGCTTTACTTTTGGGCCCTTGGTAGGATTTGGAGCCTTGACTTTTTTCCCTAATTATCCTGGAGCAACAGGCTACATTGCTGCTGGTCTATCATTAATTGCTTTTACAATTGGCGTTATTAAAATGCCTGAAACAAGAGTTGCGGGTGGCCATTTAGCAAATCGAAAAATCTTCGATTTCCCCGCTTTTAAATCTGTGCTTGCAACACCTGCCCTTGGGCCGATTATCTTTGTTTTCTTTCTCGCTACGGTTGGATTCGGAGCTTTTGAATCGACGCTTGCAATGATAAATCAAGATGTATTGCAATTCGAAAGATCACGAAACTTTCTGCTTTTCACTTATGTAGGTTTTGTGCTAACTGTTGCAAATGGCGTCTATCGGCCGCTGTCGCGAAAGCTGTCGGAATATTTTTTCTTGTATGCAGGAATTATTCTGATGGGAACAGGGGTAACCAGTTTAGGCGGAATAACATTGCTTGCGAAAAACGGCTGGGCACCAGATGCTATTCTTCCCTATATGATGTCAAGCCTAACAATTTCGGTAATAGGATTTGCATTTTTAACTCCAAGTGCTCAGGCATTGGTTTCGAAGCGAGCTGATCCGAATAGGCAGGGAGAAATATTGGGTGTGAATCAGTCTTGCTCTTCCCTAGCAAGAATACTAGGACCGATTTTTGGCCTTACGCTCTATAAAGTTGATCCGATGATGCCTTTTCTTTTTGGTGGCATAATCGTGTTAGCAATGCTGCCTTTGGTTTCTCGTGTCCGTAAGTTTCATAGTGCATAATTTTTATAAAACCTTTTATTCTACGGTGAAAAGAAGACGGTATAAACTTGATAAAAATAGCAATCTAAGAATTCTTGTGCAAGCAGATAAAATCCCTCAGTCTGCAAGATTAAAAAAGCAAAGTTATAGTCGGTATTGAATCAACTGAACTTGAGTCGGGTGAAAAGCGAAAGCTATATAAACAAAACCACCTGCAATATCGCAACAACATTCCTTTAAGGTAAGATTATGAAAATATTAAGCCTCTTCCTTACTGCACTAGTTGGCAGCGCTCTTATAGTTGCCATCGTAGTTGCTGCAGATAAAACTTCGGTACAATGGCCGCAAGCTGCTGGGCCAAACGGGAACTGGCATTATGCAGTTGCCGATGCGCCCACCCATTGGAGCGTTGCACGGGATGAGAATATTGGCTGGCGAACCAAGCTGCCAAACGCAGGGCAGGGAGGAATTGCAATCGCAGCAGATAAGCTTTTTCTTACCACCTTTATCGAGCAAGATGATAAAGCCAAGCGTCAAAGCAATAGCATTCTTGGCCATGCATTTGATCGAGCTACGGGAAAAGCACTATGGTCTGTAAACCTTAAAGCAGGCCGAGTCAGCCCTCAACTGTATGCATTCAGCGATTCGACTTCTTGGACTCCGATTTGCGATGAAAAGTATGTATGGTTCTTTAATGCATCAGGTGAGATGGGCTGCTGGGATCATCAAGGGAAAGAGGTTTGGCGCCGTAGTTTTCGTACCCAACCCGATAAATATCCCTTTAACCGTCAGAGTGAACCGATCTTATATGAAGATTTAATCATCACGGTAGAACCTATTGCGAAAGATGCCCCGGGCTATGATGAGAAAAAAGATGACTGGAATTACTTGCATGCGATTGATCGATTTACTGGGAAGGTGCGCTGGATTGCAGAAGATTCGTGCACTTTTTATTGCACACCCTGCTTTGGGCACCTGCCTGATGGCCGACCTGCCATTGTTCAAGGGAGGGGTGGCCCCCATGGGGTTCCCGAAAAGCCAATCGGCCTCAGCATGACAAGCTTGGCAAAAGGTGAGGAAGGTAAAACCATCTGGCGATTCACGCCCGAGGCAAAACCCGGCGCACCCCTTGATGGTACAACTTGGATGGCGCTATACACCAACATTTGGGATTCTAAATATGTTTATTGGTTTCGTAATGCCCCCGAAGAGACTCATATCGTTCTTGATAGTGCCACAGGGAAATTGGTTCGTGAACAATCACTGGTGAAATCGGTAGATGTTAGGGTGTGGAGCAATGAAAAGAGGGATTATGAAATTAAAGAGAATATTAGCCTAAGGGAAGTTGCGGACCCTGCGTTCCCCCTAAAAGCAGGAGAGGTGCTTCATGTATTGCCCCAATGGCATACGAATGCCACTGCCAACGGTTGGCATTGGTTTGTCTGTTCAACAAATAATCGCCGTAATGGTTATGCACCGAAAGGCCATAGTGGCCCGCCTAACAGTCTTGGGCGGGTTCATTCTGAAAGTGGGAAAGTGGAATATTTACAACTACCAGTCGGGGTTGACCGCAAAACGGGAGAAGCAGATCAATTCATTTATAATCGCGCATTGAAGACTAAAACCGTTGATAACCAAGGGCGTGAAATTGCTGATGAAGAACGCTCGCGAACCGATGGTTGGCAGGTAAATGCCTTCTTCCCCACCCCCATCGTACTTGGAGATAAACTTTACATTACCACCATGCTGGGGATTACTTATGTGATCGATACCAAGGCAAAAGTGCTAGACCAGAAAGCAATTATAGCGGTGAATGATCTTGGCCCACTGGGTGACACTTGGAGCTTAAGTGGCCCTTCGTATGCAAAGGGAATGTTGTATCACCGCAGCGCCAAGGAATTGGTTGCTATCGAAAAGAAGTAAGTTTGATTATTAAAACGGAGATCGAAAGATGATGAAGTATCAAATCTTAGTCGTGCTTGTAATGCTGACAAGGCTTTGCATAGTTAATGCAGCGGAAAGCGGACTTGTGATCGAGGGCAAGAATGGAATAGGCAAAGGCCAGCATATTGTTTTTATAACGGGAGAGGAGTATTACCGATCCGAAGAAGGGATGAGTATGTTTGCCAAAATCCTTTCCCACCATCATGGATATAAATGCACCGTGCTCTTCGCAATGGATTCTATAACCGGTTTTATTAATGCCAACAAGGCGAATAACATCCCCGGATTGGAGGCCCTTAAAAGCGCAGACCTAATGGTGGTGTTTGCCCGCTTTCGTGAACTGCCTGATGCAGATATGAAGCATATTGTTGATTATGTCAATGCGGGGAAACCTGTTCTGGGTATTCGTAATGCCACCCATGCGTTTCGTTATTCTGCCAATAGCACCAGCCCCTACAAGAATTGGGATTTTCAAAGCAAGGCTTGGCCGGGTGGGTTTGGCCAACAGATTCTGGGCGACACTTGGATAGCCCACTTTGGCAAATTCCAGAAGGAAGCCACCTTAGCGACCGTGGTAAGCAATCAAAAAAATCATCCTGCTCTTCGTGGTGTCGCAGATACTATTTTTTGTCATACCGATGTCAACTCGGTTGAACGCCTAAGCCCGAATGATAGGGTGTTGATGCAGGGGCAGGTTCTATCTGGCCTTAATCCGATGGACCCACCGGTAACGGACAAGCGCAAAGGTGTTTGTATGCCTTTTGCTTGGTTTAAAACCTATACTGCGCCATCGGGCAAAGAGGGCAACTCTTTCACGACGACAGCGGGTGCATCTTTGGATTGGCAGAGCGAAGATCTCAGACGGTTGATGGTCAACGCAATCTATTGCCTGACCGGGCATGAAAAAGATATTCCCGATAAATCAAATGTCAACTTCGTGGATGAATATAAACCAAACCCTACGGGCGCTCTATCTAACGAAGCTTGGAATGCCTTGAAACTAACGCCCGCATCCTTCGGACCTAGGCAAGCAAACGATGCGAAGCCATAGGCAAACTAAATATAATGGATGAATCCTCATTCAATTTGATTTGTATTAATACCGCCACTCAGGATTTTATTGATCTCCATCAAAGCCTGCTTCAGTCGTTCTTCTGGAGTGCCTATCACCAAGATGAACCTTCGTTTTGATTTGACTAATTCATCAATAAAAACCTGATTCATCCAATCACGAATAAGTTCCCCATCTCTTACGCCATCCGGTTTAAAAGGCGTTGCAATATCCGTCAAAATTACCAAATCTGGACAGCGGTGACACCTCGCAATAGCTTCCACCTCTGGTGACCGATCCTTCAGATAACGCCTATGCCAGATAGCGGTTGCAAAGGCATCGGTATCGCAAATCAACACACGATTGGCAACCCTTGCAGCGGCATTTTCCAACCTGCATTGCTCCGTTGCGATGGTGATAAAATCGGAAGTAGACCAATCATCATTGGTGCCTTCCCTAATTTTTCTTTCGTTGTAGGATCTGCCAAATTCAGGAACCCAGTTGGTTTCCAACCTCCGAGCCAAATCTCTGGAAAGCGTTGTTTTACCAGTAGATTCAGCACCTGCCATCACAACCCTTATTGCATAATACCCTTTTACTGGCGGTTCCAAAAATTCCCAGTGCAACCACGGATTGCCTCGAACCTTCGTGCCACTGATGGGAACATTCAGTCTATTTTTATCGACAAGAATATGCATGCTTCCGAGAATTCCTGCAAACGGGACTCCATAATCTTCAGAGGTGAAAACAACACCGGGAACAAACCCCAACCATTTCTTTACCATTTGTGCCCATATTGCGGAATCGAGCGGGTCATAAATATCATCAATGACTTTGATGATGGCATTGGGGTGCAACTCTTGAAGCCATTCTTTCCGAAGTTTTCCTTCGGGTACTTCATCACTTTTTTGGCATACAATAATATGAACAACATTATTATCAACAGAGGCAGAATCGATTAAAAACTTATGCCCGCAATGCGGCGGATAAAACTTCCCAATCACTAAAGCATTTTTAGACATAAACTTTATCTCTTATTGCAGGAAGATTTTTTCTCCAGGAATGCCATCCTATAAAACACATCGAAAGATAAATGAGATAAAGTGCAGATAAAAGAAACATGCCACGATAAATTCCTAGGCCTATTGTCAGTACATCCACAAGAATCCAAACAGGCCAAGATTGAATGAACTTTCTATTGAGCAACCATTGTGCAATCAAACTAAGCGAGGTAACCCATGCATCCACCAAGGGTGCTGAGCCGTTAAGGCCAATCAACATCGCCCATAGTGCAGCAGTAAAAGGAAAAACCAAAACAAAAAGAATGGTGCCTTCTTTTTTTGAGACATTTGCAACCTTGAGGCCACCTTGATCTGTACCTTGATAAAGCCATTGAATCCAACCGTGGATGTTCAATGCGATGAAAATAACTTGGAGGATGGCTTCGCCAAAAAGTCGCTGCTGCAGAAACAAAAAAAGAAAACACGCGCAGCTCAATATCCCCCATGGGAAATTCCAGATATTTCTGCAAACCACCAACCATACACAAACAATACCACTGAGGAAGCCTGAAAGTTCCCAGGGAGAAAAAGTTTCAAGTATTGTGGTTACAATTTGATTCCAAAATAAAAACAGATCCATTTTGGTTCCATTAAAGAAAAGAAGATAACTATTTATTCTAAAGAAAAACGAGGATAATAAGAAACTAATTGATGATGAATTAGCATAAAATTTAAACTAACTATTTAGAAATCTGCTTTAATTTAACCTATTTTTAAACTTACAATAGGATTACGATAAGTAAACACGATTATAAATTTTACGGGCCTTCCTTTATGTCTAATAATTTTACCTTTTTGACTTTTCGGTCGATGCTTGTAGTTTCTTTGTTATTTATTTTCTCTGAACCCGTTTTTGCAAATGATGTCCGTTTAGAATTCTTTGAAAAGAAGATTCGCCCGATTTTGGTCGCACATTGTTATGAATGCCATTCTGCTGAATCCTCAGGCAAGGGAAAACTTAAAGGTGGACTTGCACTTGACACCCGAAAAGGTTTGTTAAAGGGTGGAGAAAACGGTGCTTCCATTATTCCGGGTAAACCCTCAGATAGCATGTTGATTAAAGCACTTAAATACTCGGGGCATGAAATGCCACCCACTCAAAAACTTCCACCTATGGTGATTGCAGATTTTGAAAAATGGATTAGAGATGGGGCCTTTGATCCACGCGAAGGCGAAGTTTTGATCAAGAAGCAGGGTCTTTCGATTGAAGAGGGGAAAAAGTTTTGGTCATTTATCCTACCTAAAAAAACAGAGCAACCCCAAGTTCGTCAGACTGATTGGCCATCTGACCCCATAGATTTTTTTGTGCTTGCGAAAATGGAAAATCAAAAGCTTGCACCATCCCGTGGTGCGGTAGGAAACACCTTGGTTAGGAGGTTGTATTACGATCTGACGGGACTGCCTCCGACAGAATCTCAATATGCAAGCTTCCTCAGGGATTTTTCTGCTGATCCAGAAAAGGCAAAGTTGGCACTGGTGGATGCATTGCTTTCATCACAGCACTTTGGAGAAAAATGGGGAAGGCATTGGCTTGATGTAGCGCGTTATGCTGATAGTAATGGCAAAGATCGAAACATATATTATTTTCACGCTTGGCGTTATCGTGACTATGTAATCGATTCTTTTAATCGGGACATTCCTTTTGATCAATTTGTAAGAGAGCAAATTGCAGGGGACCTGCTACCTGCTAAATCGCAGGAAGAGCATGATCGGAATTTAATTGCCACCGGTTTTCTATCTTTGGGTTCGAAGTCTTTCGAAGAATCAAAACCAGAAGTGTTTCGCATGGATGTGATCGATGAGCAGATTGAACTTGTAAGCCGATCAGTGCTTGGGTTGTCTGTTGGTTGCGCCCGTTGCCATAATCATAAATTCGATGCCATTCCCACGGCTGATTACTATGCATTAGCAGGAATTTTTCGTAGCACACAACCTTTGTATGGTTACTCACCCAAGGGTATCAAGGCCACTGCTTTTACTCACACCGAACTTCAGGCGATCGGGCCAGATGCGGAAAAATTAGGCCCTGCAGGACTTGCATATTTTGTAAAGCTGCAGGAACTTACCTTGGCACAGAATATTTCTCGCTCAGACCGCTACGGAATTGTCCGCCGTTTGTCTGCTGCCAAAATTGACATCAAGAAACCAAATTCTGATAAGGCCAGACTTGACGCCGAAATCGCCAAAATGGAACTTGAAATTAAAGACCGGGATGCAAAGGTCAAGGGTAATGAAACTGCATTGCAAATTGCAATGGATAATCCCCCCCCAATGCCTAGCTGGGCGATGGGTGTACGCGAGCGGGAAAAAATTGAAGACTGCAAAATCCATATCCGGGGCGAAACTACCAACCTTGGAGAACTCGTGCCTAGGGGCACTTTACAGGTAATTTCATTTACGGGTAAGCCAACGGTTTCCAAGCAACAAAGTGGTAGGCTTGAATTAGCAGACTGGCTTACGGATCGTAGAAATCCCTTGAGCGCCCGTGTTTATGTAAACCGGATTTGGCAGCATCTTTTCGGTCAGGGTTTGGTTGCTACTCCGGATGATTATGGTGTCAATG
>Ga0209702_10009199_pt1 | contig 11124 bp, 10 predicted proteins | sample FRY01_FD_187210 | JGI IMG/M metagenome (GOLD analysis project Ga0209702, IMG submission 187210) | Freshwater microbial communities from Lake Fryxell liftoff mats and glacier meltwater in Antarctica - FRY-01 (SPAdes) (version 2) | ecosystem: Environmental > Aquatic > Freshwater > Ice > Glacier... | reverse complement strand
AAGCGCCACGACCCTGAGATTGGGTACTTTGCCAGGGCCGCACTGCGCTACCTCGATGAGCTGAGATCTGAGCATGAACGCTTGGACTTCCCCATTGCGGTGGGGGAGGGCGGTTCGCTCCGGGTGGAGCTCAACCACTCCAACCAATCGGTGTTGCCCAGTGGGCTCCAATTAGGGGACAACGATTCACGCATCTTGGCCGTCGCGCTCAACCTGGCCCAGGACGGTTTGGCGATAACGGTCGTTTCAAAAGACTTGCCGATGCGGGTGAAAGCTGCTTCTCTCGGTTTAGCTGCGGAGGAATATCGCGCTGAACTAGCCCCCGAAAGTGGGTGGACCGGAATGGCGGAAATCACACTCGGTGCGCAAGAACTCGATGACCTCTATGACAAAGATGTTGTGTCCTCTAGTGCGGTGAAAGATATGCCGCTCAATACCTCGCTAATCATCAACTCTGATCGTGGCTCAGCGCTGGGGAGAGTGAGTGCGCCAGGAAAAATCTCGGTCGTCAAAGGTGACCGAGACCTCTTCGGTCTCAGCGGTCGCTCTGCAGAGCAACGTTTAGCCATTGATCTTTTGCTCGATCCCAGCGTGGGGATTGTGTCCTTGGGAGGCAGGGCTGGAACGGGAAAATCTGCGTTGGCGCTCTGCGCGGGGCTCGAAGCAGTGTTAGAGCGTCAGCTCCACCGGAAGATCATGGTGTTTCGCCCGCTCTACGCGGTGGGCGGCCAAGACCTGGGATACCTTCCTGGAGATGCCAAAGAAAAGATGAATCCGTGGGCTGAAGCCACCTTTGACACCTTGAGCTCTGTGGTGCCGTCCAACGTGGTCGAGGAAGTGATGGCCCGCGGCCTGCTCGAAGTGCTCCCCCTGACGCACATTCGAGGTCGCTCGCTCCACGACGCCTTCGTGATCGTGGATGAGGCGCAATCCTTGGAGCGAAATGTTTTGCTCACCATGTTGAGCCGGATTGGTCAAAACTCTCGCGTGGTGCTCACTCACGATGTGGCGCAGCGCGATAATTTGCGGGTGGGGCGACACGATGGAGTGGCCAGTGTTATCGAAGCGCTCAAAGGCCAATCGCTCTTCGCCCACATCACGCTTACTCGCTCTGAGCGCAGTGCGATTGCCGCTTTGGTAACAGAGTTGCTTGAAGAGGGCTTTAGCCCCGGCTAAAGGCCAGGTGCTGTCATTTTCAAGACATCCAGTGCAGCATCCAAATCGGCTTCACTGATCTCACCTCGTGAGACAAAACCCAAGGCGATGACCGATTCTCGGACAGTTTTCTGGTGTTCGACCGAATATTTAGCCACCTTTGATGCCGCTTCATAACCGATGACGCGGTTCAGGGGAGTCACGATCGCGGGAGAGGATTCGGCGAGTGCGCGAGCATGCTCTTCTCGTGCTTCCAAGCCAAACACGGTCTTATCCGCGAGCACGCGGACGGAGTTCGAGAGCAAGCGAATCGATTCGAGGAGTGAGGTGCCCATGACCGGTATTGCCACATTGAGCTCAAAGTTCCCCGAGGCGCCTGCCCAGGCGATGGTGTGATCATTCCCGATGACTTTGGCACACACCATCAGGACGGCTTCGGGAACAACCGGGTTCACTTTGCCGGGCATGATGGAGCTTCCTGGTTGCAGGTCAGGAATGTGGATTTCGGCGAGGCCCGCGTTAGGCCCTGAGCCCATCCACCGAATGTCGTTACAGATTTTAGTCAAAGACACGGCAATCACCCGGAGTGCGCCAGAGGCTTCCACAAGTCCATCGCGCGCGCCCTGGGCTTCGAAGTGATCCTTCGCTTCTGTCAGGGGAAGAGACGTGGCCTGGGCAAGCTCTGCTATTACCCGCTGGGAAAACCCCAGGGGGGTGTTGATTCCGGTCCCTGTTGCGGTTCCCCCCAGAGGAACCTCTGCGACGCGAGCAATGGTGGACTCGACGCGCTCGATTCCCAAGCGAATCTGGCGGGCATAACCAGCGAATTCTTGGCCCAGAGTGACGGGAGTGGCATCCATGAGGTGGGTGCGGCCCGCTTTGACAACGCTTTTCCACGCCGTAGCTTTTTCTTCCAGGGCACCCGCCAGGTAGCCCAAGGAGGGAATCAGGGAGTTCAGTAAAGCTTCGGTCACCGCAAGGTGTACGGAGGTCGGGAAGACGTCGTTGGAGGACTGGGAGGCGTTTACGTGATCATTGGGATGAACGTCAACACCGTGAGCGCTCGCCAAAGTGGCGACCACCTCGTTCATGTTCATGTTTGAGGACGTGCCTGAGCCCGTTTGATAGGTGTCCACGGGAAAGTGGTCGTGGTGTGAACCGGCGATGATCTCGTGTGCGGCAGAAATTATGGCGTCAGCGATGGCGCCATCAATGATGCCCAGTTCTTTGTTGACGACTGCGGCGGCGCGCTTGATGTGAGCGAGAGCAACAATCTGAGAGGGCTCCAAACCGCGTCCAGAAATGGGAAAATTCTCCACCGCTCGTTGCGTTTGCGCCCTATACAGAGCGTCCTTAGGGACTCGTACCTCTCCCATGGTGTCGTGTTCAATGCGGTATTCACCGTGAGCGTTCATATCGTCATCCTTGTGGGTGAGGGGACGGGCGGGTTTAGTCGAGTGAGCCAATAACCACATCGGGGGTAACGCGACCTTCAGCGAGCGTGTAATTGGCCCCCACAATTGCCAGCTTACCCTCGGCTACAGCGTCACTAATGAGCTCGCTGGAGGCAAGCAGAACTGCCACGGTGTCTCTCAGATGTTCCCGTCCCACCTCCGTTGCCTCTACCGCGGCTCCCGGGGGCAGGCCGTGGGAAAGTCGAACCCGTTGGATTGCCGGAACAAGGGAATCGGTAATGGCGGCAATCCGCGGAGGAAGTGCTGGCGCGGTCGCCAACTCTTGGCCGAGCGCGACACTCACCGCTCCACAGCTGTCATGAGAGAGCACCACGATGAGAGGAACGTGGAGGAGCTCGACAGCGTATTCAAGCGATCCCACCACTGAACTGGAAATCACCTGTCCCACGTTGCGCACAACAAACAGATCACCGAGGCCCTTGTCGAAGATGATTTCAGCGGACAGTCTCGAGTCCGCGCAGCCAAAAAGCGCCGCATGGGGATACTGGGCCAGGGCAATATCTGCTCGGTATTCCACATCTTGGCGCGGATGTTTAGGATCACCGGAGATGAACCGTTCGTTGCCTTTGGCCATTTGGCTCCAGGCAAGACCCGGAGTGATCTCGCTCACGGACTACCCGGGGCGCTAATCTGGAAGGACACGTCTTCTGCTACCTGTTCAACAGCTCTTTTATTGTTACCTGCGATGACAATGATGCTCTCTGCCAGTTCCACGCTGAGGACATAGGCATTATTGGCGCCGGCGTCAAAGGCGGTGCGGTCATATTCTTCCCACGTCACGGTGTCGGGTTCAAGCCCGAGGAGGACTTCACCAGTGAGAGGTGATTGCTCGACTTTTCCCGCAACCCACGAGGCGTCCGCTCCAAAACCCTGGTCGAAGGAGACATAGGAGTTCTCTGGCCCGAGGAGACCGATCGACCAGGTGATATCTGTTCCAGGTTCCGAAAAAATCTCTGCTCGGTTGGACGTCCACAGGTCATACAAGAATGGCGCTAAAGGTTCACCGGGAAGGGCGTCAGCGCTTTCTTCCGCGACACTGCGCCAATCAACTTCGTTCACCAGGTTGGTATCAGGCCTCACGACCACCACGACCAGTAGTGCAACCACGCCCAATGACACAAGAAGGGACCACACCAGGTTGAGTGCCGTTTGGTGCGAGCGCCGCTCAGCACGCGCGGTGGTCACCCGCTCGTTTTTTTCTGCGGGGGTCTCAGGTCGACCGAGCCCGGCGACTTCACGGGGTTGCTTAGCGCTCACGCTTGGTCTTCGCGCGCTTTCTTAGCGGCATCAAGGCGCGCTCTGGCCCCGACCAACCATTCTTCGCAGCGTGCTGCGAGAGCTTCGCCGCGTTCCCACAGAGCAAGAGATTCTTCCAACGTGGTGCCACCCTGTTCAAGCTTCCCCACCGCGCCGACAAGCTCGTCGCGAGCTTCTTCGTAGGACATTCCTGCAATATCGGGAACATCAGGGGTGCTTTTAGCGTTCACAGCTCCAGTCTACCTAGGGCTTAGGGCTGATCAACGTGGGTCTGAACAGTGCCATCGCTCACGACGAGTGAGAGCGCATCTCCGGCAGAAACCTGGGAGGCTCGGGAGACCACTCGGCCCGCGCTATCCCGGGCAATGGCGTAGCCACGATCGAGGGTGCCCTGGGGCGATAAACCTCGGAGTGCACCATGGAGTTGGGCAACCTCAGAAGCCAGGCGTTCGATAACCCGATCAGAGCGATCGGCGCCTCGTGCCACCAGGTGGAGGATGTCCTCAGAGGGTCCATCAATCAGCGTTTGCGGGTCAGCAAGGCTCGGGCGAGAGCGAAAAGAGTCCAGACGCTCTGTCTCGTACTCCACAATCCCCTGCATCCGAGAAAGAAGCCGATTCCGGGCGTCTCGAATCATGATTTTCTCTGCCTCCACATCGGGGACGACCCGTTTGGCGGCGTCGGTGGGGGTGGATGCGCGGAGATCCGCTACCTCGTCCAGTAGCGGGCGATCCGCCTCGTGCCCAATAGCACTGACAATCGGCGTCGTCAATGACGCGACGAAGCGCACCAGACGCTCATCACTGAAGGGCAGAAGGTTTTGAAAATCTCCTCCACCCCTGGCGACAATAATCACATCTACGTCCGGGTCAGCTTCGAGCAGACCCACGGCGTTGATAACCTCGTCAACCGAGCGATCTCCTTGAACGGCGGCGTGGACGACCCGAATAGACACCTCGGGCCAACGAAGGCGCGCATTAGTGAGCACATCCTTTTCCGCATCGGAATCTTTCCCTGTGACCAAACCGACGGTGTGGGGGAGAAAGGGCAGAGGCTTTTTGCGCTCAAGCGCAAAAATTCCTTCAGCACGGAGAGCGGCTGACAGCTGAGCCAGTTTTTCGAGGAGCTCGCCAAGACCCGTGTGGCGCATTTGCATCACATTCATCGACAGGGTTCCGCCCTTAACCCACCACGACGGCTTTACCTGTGCGATTACTCGGTCACCCTGGTGAAGGCCTCCGGGCAAGGATTCTTTAGCGCGTCGCCAGACGGTGAAGCTCACGGACGTGTCGGCATCAAGATCACGCAGCTTGCCGTACACATTGCCCGCAGATTCACCCCATTGTGTAATTTCTCCTTCGACCCACACCGCGCCGAGGCGGTCGATATAGCCACCGAGAAGCTCAGAAAGCCTATGGAGAGGCCACGGCGTCTCGGGGCTGGAGTCGTTGCTGGCACCGTTCATGATTTCTAAACTAGGACACTCAGGCAGATTCTGGAGTGCGGCACCTACACTGGGGGCGTGACAATTAGTAATGGAGCGAATTCACTGCTCGGCACGCCCCTTATCCCTTCACGGTTCACGCCTCTCGTGGAAGAAATGACATCGGCGGCCAAGCGGGTTCTTCTGGCTGCGCCCCGGGGCTACTGCGCCGGAGTTGATCGCGCTGTGATTGCGGTGGAGAAGGCGCTCGAGCGCTTTGGTGCTCCGATTTATGTGCGCAAGCAAATCGTTCACAACATTCATGTGGTGCGGGAACTAGAAGCTCACGGCGTCATTTTTGTCGATGAGGTAGCCGAGGTGCCCATCGGATCGAACATCGTTTTCTCGGCCCATGGTGTCTCGCCCATGGTTGTGCAACAAGCCGCCGATCGCGGTCTCAACGCCATTGATGCCACCTGCCCCCTAGTGACGAAGGTCCACCGCGAAGCGGTGAGATTCTCCGGCCAGGATTTCCACATTCTGCTGATTGGTCATGAGGGCCATGAAGAGGTCGAAGGCACGATGGGCCACGCCCCGGAGAACACCACTCTGGTGAATGACCCGGAAGAAGCGGGACGAATTAATCCGCCTCACACAGAAAACTTGATTTGGTTGTCCCAAACCACCCTCAGTGTTGACGAAACGATGGAAACCGTGAGGCGATTGCGCGAGCGTTTCCCCCACCTCCAAGATCCCCCCAGTGACGACATCTGTTATGCAACTCAAAACCGCCAGGTGGCCATCAAGAAAATTGCCCCCGAGTGCGACCTCGTCATTGTGGTGGGGTCACTTAACTCCTCGAACAGTGTGCGTTTGGTCGAGGTCGCCCTGGAATACGGCGCAAGAGCCGCTTACCGGGTCGATTATGCGAGCGAAATTGAGCAAGCATGGTTGGAAGGGGTCACCACGGTGGGGGTCACCTCCGGGGCATCTGTTCCCGAGATTCTCGTAGATCAGGCCCTCGCTGACTTAGCAGCCGCAGGTTTTCTTGATGTTGAAGAAGTGCGCACGGCAGAAGAAGACATTCAGTTCTCTTTGCCTAGAGAACTACGTCGAGACGCCAGCGGCGCTGTCGACCCGTCCGCCATCGGCGGTCGAATCCTCCGCTAAGCGCTACCTCTGGGAGTGGCCAGCCGAACCCAGTTGCTTTGTGGCCTGGATAACGCGGGTGGCCATGGTGGATTCTGCAACCTTGCCCCAGGCGCGGGGATCGTAGAGCTTCTTGTTCCCAACTTCTCCGTCAATGCGCAGCACCGCGTCGTAGTTGCTGAGCATGTGGCCGGCAACCCCTCGGGTGTACGCGTATTGGGTGTCGGTGTCGATGTTCATCTTGATAACACCGTTGCGCACTGCTTCGGCAATTTCTTCCTCCGTGCTGCCGGAGCCGCCATGGAACACTAAGTCCAGAGGATGTGCAGAAGTGGAGTACTTTGCAGCCAAACCCTCTTGAATCTCCGCCAACAATTCGGGGCGGAGTTTCACATTTCCCGGCTTGTAGACGCCGTGGACGTTGCCAAAAGTCAACGCCGCCATATAGCGACCCTGCTCTCCGAGACCTAGCGCTTCGACAGTGGCAATCGCGTCCTCCAGTGTCGTGTACAGGCTGTCGTTGATGTCGTGACTCACGCCATCCTCTTCGCCGCCCACGACGCCGATTTCCACCTCCAGGATGGAACGAATTGCCTTCATGCGCGGCAGGAGTTCCTGCGCGAGGGAAAGATTTTCTGCCAGTGGAACCGCAGACCCATCCCACATGTGGGATTGAAAGATCGGTTCTCCGCCCTTCTTGACGACGTCCTCACTGGCTGCAATCAAGGGCAGCACGAACCCCTCCAGTGCGTCCTTGGGGCAATGATCCGTGTGCAGAGCAATCGTGACCGGGTAGTTTTTCGCCACCTCGGTAGCGAACGCCGCAAAAGCGAGGGCTCCAGAGGCACGTGCTTTCACGCTCTGGCCCGCAAAGAAGTCAGCGCCGCCAGTGCTGACCTGGATGATGCCGTCAGAGCCTGCTTCGCTCAGCCCCTGCAACACAGCGTTGATGGTCGAGGAGGAGGAGACGTTAAAAGCAGGATAGGCAAAGGCGCCGGCTTTGGCGCGATCGAGCATGTCGGCGTACTGGTCTGGTGTTGCAATGGGCATGGTGGCTCCAGGCAGAGGGGACGGGGCTTTAAGCCTAGACCCACCGAGGCTCTGGTGCTCGGGCGGTAGAGTGGGGTTTCCTCCACCATTCCTGGCAAAGGACACCCATGTCACAGGTTAAATCTGCTGATTTGTTCGAACACCCTGATCGCAACTTGGCGATGGAGCTGGTGAGGGCTACTGAAGCGGCCGCTATTCGCGCGACACCGTGGATCGGGCGCGGTGATAAGAACGCCGCTGATGGCGCCGCCGTTGACGCTATGCGCAAGTTCCTCGCGACGGTGGCGTTTTCTGGTCTCGTGGTCATCGGCGAGGGGGAAAAAGATGACGCGCCCATGTTGTTCAACGGCGAAGTCGTCGGTAACGGGCAGGGTCCGAAATGCGATATTGCCGTGGACCCCATTGACGGTACCTCTTTGACTGCAGCGGGTCGCTCCCACGCCATCTCGATGATTGCTGTGGCCGACCGGGGCAGCATGCTCGATGCTTCCAGCGTGTATTACATGAAGAAAATCGTGACTTCCCATGAGGGCATTGGTGTGGTTGACATTCACAAGCCGATTGCGGAGAACATTCGCGCTCTGGCCAAAGCCAAAGGCAAAGCAATCGAGGAGATGCGTATTGCGGTGTTGGATCGCCCCCGGCACGCGGATCTGATTCAGGAAATTCGTCAAGCGGGTGCTGGCACCCGCTTGATACTGGATGGCGATGTGGCCGGCGGCATTAATGCGGCCCGTCACGATTCGAGGATTGATATGTGTGTGGGTATTGGTGGTAGCCCGGAAGGGGTTGCCACAGCGTGCGCAATAAAGGCTCTCGGGGGTTTTATGCAAGGCGTGTTGCATCCGCTGGAGGATGAAGAGAAGCAGCGTGGGCTGGACGCGGGGCTTCGATTCGACCACGCTTATGAGTTGGATGAGCTGGTCGCCAGTGACAACACGTTCTTTGTTGCCACCGGGGTAACCGATGGTGAACTGGTCCGCGGTGTGCGCCGTGTGGGGCCGCTGATCACGACCGAGAGCATTGTGATGCGAGCGCGCTCTGGCACGTTACGACGCGTCTCAGCGGACCACCTGGCGAGCAAATGGCTGGATGATTAGTCCTTTGCCGGCGCGTCCTGGGTCATTTCTGCCGCCGAAAGCCCTCTGGGTAGTGACTCGATGCTCTCGAGCGTCTCGGGAAGATCGCTAGCTGAACCGAGTTCGGTGAGCTTTCGGGCACTGGGAAACACCCGGGATTCGAGCGACCCAACAAAGGAGTTGTAGTTCTTGACGCTGCTGGTGAGGGAGCGGCCGAGCGTTTCGACATGCCCAGCCATGGCACCCAGGCGTTGAAGAAGCTCGCGACCCACATCAAATATTTTGGCCGCATCTTCGGTCAACACATCCTGTTGCCACGAGAACGCCACGGTCTTGAGCACGGACCACAAAGTAACCGGCGAGGCGAGCGCGACCTTCTTGGAGAAGGCGTGGTCCATGAGTCCGGGATCTGCTTCCAGCGCACTGGAAACCAGGGCCTCACTGGGGATAAAGCAAATCACCAGTTCGGGCGAAGCATCAAGGCCATCCCAGTAGGACTTTTTACCGAGGGCATCGATGTGCGCGCGGACCGCTGCGACGTGATCCTTGAGGAGCTTTTCGCGTCTGGCACCCTCCTCACCGGTTGCGGTCATGGGGATGGTGCTGGCCTCCATGTACGCAGTGAAAGGCACCTTTGCGTCGACCGCGATGTTTTTGCCACCGGGGAGGTGGACCACCATGTCGGGTTTACCCAAACCCGCATCGGAGGAGATTGAGGACTGCAGGTCAAAGTCGACGCGTTCAATCAGACCCGCGGCCTCGACCACCCGTCGCAACTGGACTTCGCCCCACTTGCCTCGCATGCTGTTTGATCGAAGCGCGGAGGCGAGCCCTTCGGTAGTACTCCGCAGGAGTTCGTCACTTTGCATTGCTGCGCGAAGCTGTTCGGTGATCTGGCCGTGCTGATCGCTGCGCTGCTTTTCCAGCTCAGCCACCACGCGCTGCATATCATTGAGGCGCTCTGCCACGGGGTTTAGTGCCAGGAGAATCTTGTTCTCCGTTTCCTGACCTCCCTTAAGGGCGTCGTTTTGCTGTTGAAGCATCTCGAGTTGCGTGCGAAGCACTAGGGCTTCTTGTCCGGAACCTGCGGGCTGGGTGCGTGACCGCAGCACCCAACCGAGAAGAAAACCCAGCGCAAGAGCCAGGATGGTGGCGACTATCAGAGCGGTAAGCACTTGATCCATTCCCATAGTCTCTCAGGCACGACCGACTCTGCAGTAGGCTTCCTACCCGTGGCTCTCACAATTGGAATCGTCGGCTTACCCAACGTTGGTAAGTCCACTCTTTTTAACGCCCTGACGAAGAACACGGTTCTGGCGGCGAATTATCCCTTCGCGACCATCGAGCCCAACATTGGGGTTGTGAATTTACCCGACGAGCGCCTCGCGGTGTTGGCGGGGATCTTTGGCAGCGAGCGGATTGTCCCTGCGGCGGTGTCGTTCGTAGATATTGCAGGAATCGTCCGTGGCGCGAGCGAAGGAGAGGGGCTGGGCAACCAGTTCCTGTCCAATATTCGTGAAGCAGAGGCTATTGCGCAGGTGGTGCGCGTTTTTGAGGACGCCGACGTCATTCATGTGGATGGCGCCGTGAACCCTGCCGCTGATATGGAGACCATCAACACCGAGCTGATTCTTGCGGACTTACAAACGCTGGATAAGGCGATTTATCGGTATGAAAAAGAAGTCAAAGGCAAAAAGCTTGAGCCGGCAGTCTTGAGTGCCGCCGAGGAAGCCAAGGCCATCCTTGATGGCGGTGTCACCCTGTTTCAGGCAGGTTTTGATGCGTCACCGCTGCGGGAACTGGGGCTGCTCACGGCAAAACCTTTCTTGTACGTCTTCAACGTCGACGAGAAAACGCTGGGTAGCAAGGCTCGGTGCCAAGAGCTCGAAGCTTTGGTCGCCCCCGCTCAGGCCGTTTTTCTTGATGCCAAAGTGGAGAGCGAGCTTATTGACTTGGAGGCGGGAGAAGCGGCAGAGCTGCTGGCGTCCATGGGCCAGGAAGAAAGCGGGCTGGACCAGCTCGCCCGTATTGGTTTCGATACCTTGGGTTTGCAGACCTATCTCACGGCCGGACCCAAAGAAACCCGCGCGTGGACTATCCACCGGGGATGGAAAGCCCCGCAGGCCGCAGGGGTAATCCACACAGATTTCGAAAAAGGCTTCATTAAGGCCGAAGTCACCTCTTTTGACGATCTTGTTGCTGCCGGCTCTCTCGCAGAAGCCAGGTCTGGTGGTAAAGCTCGCATTGAAGGCAAGGACTATCTGATGCGCGATGGCGACGTGGTGGAGTTTCGCTTCAGTTCCTGAGCCCACGCCTTGAATCGTCAGTTTGAGCTTGTTGTTTTGCCCCCCGCGTGGTTTTCTTGAGAAATGACTCTTCTGCCCATGTTTCCGTTGGGTTCGGTCCTGTTTCCCGCGATGCCACTAGCGCTTCAAGTGTTTGAAGAGCGTTATCTCAAAATGATGGGGACCATTTTGGACAACACGCCGGCGGAGTTTGGGGTGGTGCTTATCGAACGAGGCTCCGAGGTGGGCGG
>Ga0209702_10009197_pt1 | contig 11126 bp, 10 predicted proteins | sample FRY01_FD_187210 | JGI IMG/M metagenome (GOLD analysis project Ga0209702, IMG submission 187210) | Freshwater microbial communities from Lake Fryxell liftoff mats and glacier meltwater in Antarctica - FRY-01 (SPAdes) (version 2) | ecosystem: Environmental > Aquatic > Freshwater > Ice > Glacier... | reverse complement strand
GCAGCGCAGGAAAACCCGCCAAAGTCGCCATCGTGGCCGTCATGCGAAAGCTCATCGAAATGGCAAATGCACTCGTCAAAGCTGATCGCAAGTGGACGCCAAAAACCGCTTGATCAAGACGGATACTTCCGAGGCGGTGTCGGGGCCGGACGGGTTGACCGGGCAAATCCGGATCGGTGCACCGGATGGCTGTGCGAACTATCTGCTGCCGCAGGTTCTGGCCACGATCTGTGACGAGAATCCTGGCCTTGAGGTGCAGATCGTAGCTCTTCCCCGCGTGTTCAACCTGTCAAAACGCGAGGCGGATATGGCGATTGCGGTCAGTCGTCCCGAAGCGGGAAGGCTGACCGTGCAAAAGTTGACCGATTACCGCCTGCATCTGGCAGCGAGCAGGGACTATCTGGCTACTGGTGCGTCGATCACGGCCCCGGTTGATTTGCGCGCACACCGCATGGTGGGCTACATTCCTGACATGATCTTTGATAAAGAGCTTGATTACCTTACGGAAATCGGCGCGGGGCCAGCGCTGTTGGCGTCGAATTCAGTGTCGGTTCAACTGAACTGGCTGCGGCATGGCGCAGGGGTTGGGGTGGTGCATGATTTTGCCTTGCCGTCCGCCCCGGAACTTGTGCGGATTATCCCGGATCAGATCAGCCTGACCCGGGCGTTCTGGCTGATCCGCCATGCCGATGACGGGCGGATCGACCGGCTGAACCGCTTTGCCGAACGGCTTGGCGTCGGGCTGAAGGCCGAGGTCGCAAGGTTGGAGGCTCAGTTGCCCGTGCAACTGGGGTAGGGCGGAGCCTCGCCGGGAACAATCGCACAAAGCCGGGTGCCAGCCGCCAGATGGGCAAGCCGGGGCGTCCATTCCGCCAGATCATAGGTCAGCGGGGCGTCGGACGCATCGGAGCGCACAGCCCATTGCAGGGTGTAAAGGTCACTTCCGCCCGCCATGGCCAGCACAACCATAGCCTCGGGCTGGCTGCCGGGGATGGTCGTGCAACCCAGAAAAGCTCCAAATACCTCGACAGCGCCCGGAATGGCCGGCGCCTCGATCGGTTCGGCGATGAGATGATCGGGGCAGACGGCGCGATAATTTTCGGCCAATGTATTTGCCATCCCGACCGCCGCACCCTGCGTTCCACCCATGCCCTGCGCGCTGGTCAGCGTCAACATCTGGGTCCAATTTTCCAGCGTTTCGGTTTGGTGCATCGCCTCCAGAATGTATCGACCCGCTTCGGTTTTCTCGTTGAACGGTTGAAATCCTGCGGGCAGGGGTGTGACGACAATCTGGGAAAAGACCGGAGAGACCATGGTGACCTTTTCGGCCGCAGCTGGGCTGGCGAGGATGCTGATGAGGAAAAAACAAAGAGTTTTCATGCCATTGGTCCTTGGTCAAAAGTCGGTGCTTGACAGACTGGGTTGCCCGGATGACGCTGAGAGGACATCCATGGGAGGAACCTATGCTTGTTAGCCAAATCCTGAAATCAAAATCTGACGACGGCATTGTCAGTGTGAGGCCGGGCACAACGGTCGCCCATGCCGCAGAAATGCTGTCGTCTCGTCGCATAGGGTCTGTCATCGTCTCGCCTGACGGCAAGACCCTTGTGGGGATCGTGTCAGAACGGGACATCGTGCGCGAGTTGGGTCGCAGGGGCGTCGTTTGCATGTCCGACACGGTGGACAGCATCATGACGGCCAATGTGGTGTCCTGCGCCCGATCCGATCAGACAGATGCCGTGTTGCAAAAGATGACCGATGGCCGGTTTCGTCACATGCCAGTGATGGAGCAGGGCCAGATGGTCGGGTTGATCTCGATCGGCGATGTGGTCAAGTCGCGGCTGATCGAACTGGCGGCCGAGAAGGACGCGCTGGAGGGGATGATCAAGGGGTTCTGAGGTTTCGCTCTTGCGCAGGTTGCGCTATATTGTTGCGTGCGTTCCGGAACAAGGCAATCAGGGGGTTCCCATGCGGATCGGACTTTACCCGGGCACTTTCGATCCGGTTACCTTGGGGCATACCGACATCATCACCCGCGCCATGGCGCTGGTGGATTGTTTGGTGATCGGCGTCGCGATCAACCGGGACAAGGGACCGCTGTTCACGCTGGAAGAGCGGGTGGACATGGTGCAGGCGGAGTGCAAGGCGATCACCGACAAGGTAAATGGCAAAATCATGGTGCATCCGTTCGAGAACCTTCTGATCGACTGTGCCCGGGATGTAGGGGCCGGGATCATCATTCGTGGTCTGCGTGCTGTTGCAGATTTTGAGTATGAATTTCAGATGGTTGGCATGAACCGCGCGCTGGATTCCAGCATCGAGACGGTGTTCCTTATGGCCGATGCGCGACGTCAGGCGATCGCGTCGAAACTGGTGAAGGAGATTGCCCGACTTGGGGGGGATGTCTCTAAATTCGTGCCGCCTCAGGTCGCCACGGCCTTGCGGGAACGCTATGGCTGAGCGGTGGACGTCCTTCATTTGACACCGTTTTGGAATATTTATTCCGCTGGCGATTTGGGAGTGGTTGGCGCGGTCTGATCTGGGTGACGGGATCATTATATGGTTGAAAGTTTAACGCCGCGTAGACTTGCCGCCCCGGTTTCTGTCGACGCGTTCCACGCGCGTCTGGTGGAACTGACCCCGCGGTTGCCGCGCCGGATGCGGCAGTGCGCCGAGTTTCTGTCTGCGCACAGTGACCGGATCGCGGTGTCCACCGTTGCGGACCTTGCGACTGGAGCAGGAGTTCCGCCTTCGGCCCTGATGCGGTTCTGCCAGGTTCTGGGATTTGCCGGGTTTTCTGACATGCAACGGATGTTTCGTGACGCCTATGCGCCGGGGCTGCCGGACTACGCGACGCGGTTGCGCAACCTGAAGTCCCACGGGACCGGCACCCCTGCGGCGCTGCTGGCCGAATTTATCGAAGCGGGACGATCATCCTTGGAATCGTTGGCGAAATCGACCGATGATATGACGCTGGCGCGGGCGGTGGCGCTGCTTGCGCGGGCCGAGACAGTGCATCTGGTGGGTTTGCGCCGCGCCTTTCCGGTGGCCAGTTATCTGGCCTATGTGTTTGACAAGATGGCAGTTCCGGCGATGTTGCACGACGGGGTAGGCGCGTTGGATCACCGGTTCGCGCTGCGGCCCAATGATGCGCTGCTGGCAATTTCCTTTGCGCCCTATTCCGAGGAAACCTTGAGTCTGGCGCAAGAAGCCCGGGTGCGGGGGTTATCTGTCGTGGCCCTGACCGACCGGATGGCGAGCCCGCTGGCCCGCAGTTCGGATGCCGTTCTGACGGTGGAAGAGGTGGATTTTGGGGCGTTCAGGTCGCTGTCGGCGACGATTGCGCTGGCAATCACGCTGGCGGTGGCGGTTGGTTCGGCCCGTGAGTGACCGTTGCGGGCTGTGCACATGCTGTGCACCTTCTGTACACCCCGTGTGCTGACAAAATTGTGGGGAAAAATTCTGTAGGGGTGTCGGATGCCTGACGATTGGGCTTTCGGTTAGTACCTATACAGAATAAATATTCCATAACCGCGCGAGTCATCGCCCGGTCAGTTGGGGGAGCTGATGAAAGATCTGGATGTCATCACCATTGGCCGGTCCTCGGTCGATCTTTACGGCGCGCAGGTGGGTGGGCGGCTGGAGGATATGGGGTCGTTTCACAAATACATCGGCGGGTCACCCACCAACATTGCGGCGGGCACGGCGCGGTTGGGTCTGCGGTCAGCCCTGATCACGCGGGTCGGCGACGAGCATATGGGGCGGTTCATCCGCGAGGAATTGGCGCGCGAGGGCGTCGATGTGCGCGGGGTCAAGACCGACCCGGACCGGCTGACGGCACTGGTGCTGCTGGGCATCCGCGATGACACGCAGTTTCCGCTGATCTTTTACCGCGAAAACTGCGCCGATATGGCCCTGTGCGAGGACGATATCGACGAGGGTTTCATTGCCGAAGCCCGCGCCGTGGTGGTGACGGGGACGCATCTTTCGCATGTCCGCACCGAGGCGGCAGTGCTACGGGCTCTGACGCTGGCACGCAAGCACGGCGCGCAGACGGCGCTGGACATCGACTATCGGCCCAACCTTTGGGGGCTGGCGGGGCATGGTGCTGGCGAGTCCCGGTTCGTGGAATCGGCGGCGGTGACGGCAAAGTTGCAGGCAAGTTTGGGGCTGTTTGACCTGATCGTGGGCACTGAAGAAGAATTTCACATCGCGGGTGGGACGACCGACACCATCGCGGCCTTGCGGGCGGTGCGGGCAGTTTGCAGCGCGGTTCTGGTCTGCAAGCGCGGGCCGATGGGGGCGGTGGCCTTTACGGGCTTCATTCCCGACAGCCTTGACGACGGCGAATCGGGGCCGGGCTTTCCGATCGAGGTGTTCAATGTGCTGGGGGCCGGGGACGGATTTATGTCGGGTCTGCTGAAGGGCTGGCTGGACGGCGCGCCTTGGCCGGTGGCGCTGACCTATGCCAATGCCTGCGGGGCGTTTGCGGTCAGCCGCCACGGCTGCACGCCTGCCTACCCAAGCTGGGAAGAGTTGCAGTATTTCCTGAAGCGCGGCGTGGTGATGCCCGCGTTGCGTCACGATGCGGCGCTGGAGCAGGTGCATTGGGCGACCAATCGGCATGGCGATCTGTCCACGCTCCGGGTGTTCGCCTTTGACCACCGGGCGCAGATCGAGGCGATGCCGGGGGCAACGGCGGCGCGGATCGGGGCGTTCAAGGAGTTGTGTCTGCGGGCCGCCTTGCAGGTGGCGGGAGGGCGTTCGGGGTATGGGGTGTTGTGCGACGGTCGGCTGGGGCGTCGCGCGCTGCATCAGGCATCGGGGTCGGGTCTGTGGGTCGGCCGGCCGGTGGAATGGCCCGGATCGCGGCCCCTGACGTTGGAGCCTGAAATCGGGCCGGATTTCGGAGGTCTGAACGAATGGCCGTTGGGGCAGGTGGTCAAGGTCCTGTGCTTTTACCACCCTGACGACGATGCAGCGATGAAGCAAGACCAAGAGGCGGTCGTGCTGCGGCTGTTTCATGCTGCCCGGCGCAACCGGCTGGAGTTTCTGCTGGAGGTGATCCCGTCAAAGGTCGCCCCGGTCAGCGATACTACCACGGCGCAGGTGGTCGGGCGGTTCTACGATCTTGGGGTGTACCCCGACTGGTGGAAGCTGGAACCGTTTGCGACGGACGCGGCCTATGCGGCAACTTGTGCCGTGATCAGCGCGCGCGACCCGCATGTGCGCGGCGTGCTGGTGTTGGGTCTGGATGCGGCGCCTGAGGCACTTGCGGCGTCTTTTGCGTTGGCAGCGCGGCATCCGCTGGTCAAGGGCTTTGCCGTCGGCCGGACAATTTTTGGCCAAGCTGCACGGGGTTGGATGGCGGGGGATTTGACGGATGAGGCTGCGGTCGCGATGATGGCGGCGCGGTACGCTGATCTGTGCCGCGTCTGGGACACCGCGCGCGATGTCGGGGCGCAGGCGATAGGAGAGAAGGCATGACGATTCGATTGACCGCCTCGCAGGCGATGCTGCGTTACCTGATGGCGCAAATGGCCGAGGACGGGACGCCGTTCCTGACCGGCTGCTGGGGCATCTTTGGCCACGGCAACGTGGCGGGGATGGGCGAGGCGTTGCAAGGGGTCCGTGGTGCGTTTCCGACGTATCGTGGGCAGAACGAACAGACAATGGCCCATGCGGCGGTGGCCTATGCCAAGCAGTTGGGGCGGCGGCATGCGATGATGGTCACCTCGTCGATCGGGCCGGGGGCGTTGAACATGGTGACGGCGGCGGGGGTGGCGCATGTCAACCGCTTGCCCGTGCTGTTGGTGCCGGGGGATGTGTTTGCGGGTCGTGGGCCGGACCCGGTTTTGCAGCAGTTGGAGAATTTCGGCGACGGCACGATGACGGTAAACGACTGTTTTCGCCCGGTCGTGCGGTATTTCGACCGGATCATGCGGCCCGAGCAGCTGTTGACGGCCCTGCCGCGCGCGATGCGGGTGATGACGGATGCAGCCGAATGTGGGCCGGTGTGCCTGTCGTTCTGTCAGGATGTGCAGGCGGAAGCCTACGACTGGCCAGAGGCGTTCTTTGCGCCCCGCGTCTGGCGGCTGCGGCGGGTGCAAGCCGATCCGGTCGAGGTGGACCGGGTGGCAGGCCTGATCCGGGCGGCCAAAGCGCCGGTGATCGTGGCGGGGGGCGGGGTGCATTATGCCTTTGCCACCGAGGTGCTGGGTCTGTTTTCCGAGGCGCACCGGATTCCGGTGGTCGAAACGCAGGCGGGCAAGTCCGCGTTGCCGTGGGATCATCCGCTGAACCTTGGGCCGGTAGGGGTGACGGGGGCGTCGTCGGCCAATACGGTCTGTGCGGCGGCGGATCTGGTGATCGGGGTCGGCACGCGGTTTCAGGACTTCACCACCGGGTCGTGGTCGCTGTTTGCCAATCCCGCGCGAAAACTGGTCAGCCTGAACGTGGCGGCTTATGACGCCATGAAACACGGGGCAGAACCCCTGTGCGCTGACGCCTGCGTGGGGTTGGAGGCGTTGCAAGCGGCGCTGGGGGATCACAAGGCAACAGCCCACGATCCGACCCTGAAGGCGGATTGGTTCGCTTCGGTCGATCCGCTGACTGCTGCCCCCGGCGCAGGCGTTGCCGTTGCGGGCAATGCCTTGCCAACTGACATGCAGGTGATCGGGGCGGTGCAGCGCAGCGTGGGGCCGGACACGGTGATCATGTGTGCGGCGGGCACCATGCCCGGCGAGTTGCACAAGCTGTGGAAGGCAGGCCGCCCGATGTCCTATCACATGGAATACGGGTTCTCCTGCATGGGCTACGAGATCGCCGGGGCCATTGGCATCAAGATGGCCGAGCCTGACCGCGATGTGGTCTGCATGGTGGGTGACGGCAGTTACATGATGGCCAACAGCGAATTGGCGACGGCCTGCATGATGGGGATAAAGATCACGGTGGTGATCACCGACAACCGGGGTTTTGGTTGCATCAACCGGCTGCAAATGGCGACCGGGGGCGCAGAGTTCAACAACCTTTACAAGGACGTAGGGGCGGGGGTTACACCGGGTATCGACTTTCGCGCCCATGCCGCCGCGATGGGGGCCGAGGCCGTGAAGGTTTCGACGATTGGGCAACTGGAGGCGGCATTGGTGCAGGCGCGCGCGGCGTCGGGGCCGTTTGTCGTGGTGATTGACACGGACCCCTATCCATCCACGCCGTTCGGCGGGTCGTGGTGGAACGTGGCGGTGCCTGCGGTGTCAGAGCGTATGGGGGTCACCGAAGCGCGGGCAAAGTACGAGAAAAACTTGCAACAGTACCGGCTTGCCGACTGAACCTGAGGTTGCAGATGATCCTTTACGGCACCAATCCGATTGCGTGGTCGAACGACGACGACCAGACGCTGGGCGCTGACGTCAGCCTTGAGCAATGTCTCGATGAATGTGCGGCGATCGGGTTCGATGGTATTGAAAAAGGCCACAAGTTTCCAACGACGGTAGAAGGCTTGAAGGCAGAGCTTGACCCGCGCGGGCTGAAGTTCGTCTCGGGCTGGCATTCGACGAATGTGCTGGTGAACGACATCGAGACAGAAAAGGCAGCGATGCAGCCGTTTCTGGATGTTCTCAAGGGTATGGGCTGCAAGGTGATCATCTTCTGCGAGACGTCGAACGCCATTCACGGTGCGGATGATCTGGCGGTGAACGACCGCCCGCATCTGAAGGACGCCGACTGGCCGGGATTCTGCGCGGCCATCGAAAAACTGGCCGGCTTTGCAGCCGCGCAGGGGATCACGCTGGCCTATCACCACCACATGGGCACGGTGGTCGAGGCCGAGTGGGAGATTGACCGGCTGATGCAAGAAACCGGTCCGCATACGCATTTGCTGCTGGACACCGGGCATTGCCATTTCGGCGGCGGCGATCCGGTGCGGCTTGCGCGCAAGCACATGGCCCGCGTGGCGCATATCCAAACCAAGAACATCCGGCCCGACATCATGGGGCAGGTACGCGAGCGGGGCCTGTCGTTTCTGGAAGGCGTGCGGCGCGGTGTATTCACCGTGCCCGGCGATGCCGGTGGTACGGTGGATTTTGCCGGGGTTTTGGAGGTTGCGGCGCAGTATTGCTATCAAGGCTGGCTGGTGATCGAAGCCGAGCAGGACCCGGATGTGCGGGTCCCGCTGGCGTATCAGACGATGGGATTGGCAGCGCTGAAAGTGATTGCAAGGCAGGTCGGGTTGGACCGGGGCTGAGGGATCGAGCGGGGCTGGGGGGCCGAGCGGGGCTGAGGGGCCGAGCGGGGCTGGGAGGCCGAGCGGGGCTGGGAGGCCGAGCGGGGCTGTGCGCGGCAGGGCGGTCTGGCGGGGCTGCGGGCAGAGTAGGGCTGAGGGGCCGAGCGGGGCTGTGCGCGGCAGGGCGGTCTGGCGGGGCTGCGGGCAAAGTGGGGGCCAGCCCCCACACCCCCGGGATATTTATGAACAGATGAAGGGGGCGGGGATGAACTTGTTGCGTAAACCGGTCGGGGTTCGGGGGCATGTGCATGACATCTCGCCTGAAAGTGCGGGCTGGGGCTATGTCGGGTTCGGGCTTTACCGGCTGGAGCGGGGGGACCGGGTTGCGGAGGCTACCGGGGATCGTGAGGTCATTCTGGTGCTGGTCGAAGGCAAGGTCGCCATTCAGGCGGATGGCACCGACTGGGGCGTGATGGGCCAACGGATGAGCCCGTTTGAACGCACCCCGCCACATTGCCTGTATGTGCCGGGGGGTGCGGATTGGTCTGCCGAGGCCATGACGGCCTGCGTGCTGGCGGTCTGTTCGGCGCCTGCGGTGAGCAACTACCCTGCGGCGCGGCTGGGGCCGGAAGGGATACAACTTACCCCGCGCGGGCAGGGGGCCAACATGCGGTATATCAACAATATCGCGATGGAGGGGCGCGATGTGGCGGGCAGTCTGCTGGTCACCGAGGTGTTCACCCCGGCCGGCAACTGGTCGAGCTATCCCAGCCATCGCCACGACGAGGATGATTTCCCCCGGATGACCTATCTGGAGGAAAGTTATTACATGCGGCTGAACCCGCCGCAGGGGTTTGGCATTCAGCGGGTTTATACCGAGGATGGCAGTCTGGATGTAACGATGGCGGTCAAGGACCACGACGTGACGCTGGTGCCCAAGGGGCATCACCCGTGCGGGGCACCTTACGGCTATGAGATGTATTACCTCAACGTGATGGCCGGACCGCGCCGGGCGTGGCGGTTTCAGAATGACCCGGATCACGACTGGATCTACCGCAAGGATAATCCGTAGCCCGGCAGCGTTTTTCAGGCCCTGTGGCTTCCCGTGTCTGTGTTTGCCAAGATCTGTGTTTGCCAAGATCTGTGTTTGCCAAGGTCTGTATTTGCCAAGATCTGTGTTTGCCACGCTCTGGGGGGTCAGCAGGGTCAGTCGCTTGCAGGGTCCCTGGGCGCGCAGTTCGGACTCGACCATGCGGGCACTGGGCAGGGGCATGGACATGACGGTGATCTGTCCGGTGTAGCCGAGGACTTGCAGCCGTGCGATGACGGTCATTGCGTCATGGTTTGGCGACATCAGGGGAATCAGGACTTGATCCGGACGAACCCGTGCCAGCAGGTCCGCGTCCAGGTCGGCAAACTTTTGCCTTGGTCATGACCCCAATCAGCCGATCGGTGCGCAAGGATGTCGGCATGTCCAGCGCCAGAATTCTGACCGGGGGGATGACTTGGGTGTGTCGGAACGATGGGTCATTGGGCTCTTGAGATGAAAAGAGAACGAGGAGGCGCTTATGTGGAGCATCACCTCGCCGTTTGTAACACCAACCTGAAGAGACGCGACAATTTCCGTTGACCGACATCTGTCCATCACCGCCCGCAGCCTTGGCACTACAAGAGTGCTGGCCTGATCCGGGGTGGTGGTCTAGGTGGGTGCAGTCTGGGCAGAGGGCGACCGGAATTGGACAAGGGCACATTCGCGGCCGTTCTGGCAGGGATACCGATGGCGGTGGTGATTGTCGGCACTGACGAGCGGATCACCGAAGCCAACCCGGCGGCGCAGGCGCTGCTGGGGGTCAATCTGGCGGGTCGGCATCACGGGCTGGTGCTGCGGCAACCCGATCTGCTGACGGCAATCGGGCAGGTGTTGGGCGGCGGCGAGGCGTCCACTGTCCGTCATGCGATCCTGGGGCCGTCGCATGAGGTGGTGCACCGCGTCACCGTCTCGCCGGTTCAGGGGGGGGCGGTGTGTGCCTTTTACGACATCAGCGAGCAGGAACAGATGGGCCTGATGCGCCGCGATTTCGTGGCAAATGTCAGTCACGAATTGCGCACGCCGCTGACGGCGCTGTTGGGGTTCATCGAAACGCTGCGCGGGCCCGCGCGGGAAGATACTGTGGCGCGCGACCGGTTTCTGGGCATCATGGCCGCCGAAGCCGAGCGGATGAACCGGCTGGTGCGCGATTTGTTGCACCTGAGCCGTGTCGAGGGGCAAGAGCGGGTGCGGCCGACCGAACGTCAGGACATAGCGGGGCTGATCTGGCAGGCAGTGCAATCGTTGCGCCCGATGGCCGATGCCGGTGGGGTGGCCTTTGACGTGCAGGGCGCGGATCAGCCGGTGATGATCCCGGCAGATCCCGACCAGATGACGCAGGTATTGACCAACCTGATCGAAAACGCCGTAAAATACGGCAGTTCGGGCAAGCATGTATCGGTGATCCTGACCCGTGAGGCGGGTTTGCGCGGGCCGGTGGTGCGGATCGCGGTCGCGGATCGTGGCGAGGGCATCGACCCGGTTCATCTGCCGCGACTGACCGAGCGGTTCTACCGGGTGGACGGGCACCGCAGCCGCGAAAAGGGCGGAACCGGGCTGGGATTGGCCATTGTCAAGCATATCGTCAACCGGCATCGGGGGCGAATGGTGGTGGATTCAACGCCCGGCAAGGGCAGTACGTTTGCCGTGATCCTGCCTGAAAGCTGATCAGTCGCGGAGTTTCCTTTTGCTATACCGCTTCTACTCCAAAACCCGAAAGTTATCGTGGGTTATGACGCGGAAGTTGTCTGACACCTTGTCGCGGAATTTCTGCCATTCCTGCGGGATGGTCTCACGCATGAATGCAAGGATGGCGTT
>Ga0209702_10009195_pt1 | contig 11128 bp, 11 predicted proteins | sample FRY01_FD_187210 | JGI IMG/M metagenome (GOLD analysis project Ga0209702, IMG submission 187210) | Freshwater microbial communities from Lake Fryxell liftoff mats and glacier meltwater in Antarctica - FRY-01 (SPAdes) (version 2) | ecosystem: Environmental > Aquatic > Freshwater > Ice > Glacier... | reverse complement strand
GTCCAAGTTGAGGTCATAAATCGTGTCATTGCTTTTCAGTGTACTTGTAAAATTAATAAGACTCTCAGTGCTGGATAGACAATGTTCATTGAGAAAAATTTCCGGTTCAAAATATTGACCTTTCTTGAAAGAAGCCCCTTCACTGTATACATATGACGTATCACATACTGGAACTGAATCCGCATCAGCATTGAGTAAGAAATATTCATGAGTGACAGTACCAGCAGTAAAATTGGATTTTTTGGGATAGATCTGATAACCACTGGCCACCGTACCGCCAGGAAACCTTAAATAGTCTGGACCTACAGCTATAATGGCATCTTTTAATAGTTGCTCGTTGTAAGTAATCAATCGTTTTCTTTCGAAGTCGTCCGTAAGTGTATCATTATCGCTATAGTCCATCTTTCCATTCATCCCAAAACCTGGCATGCTGAAAGAAGTAGTATCAAAAGGAAAGAAAGCCTCCAAAAACTCCACATTTGCAGTATCGCAGGTAACGTTTTGAAGAAATGTCTTATAGGCAGCTTTAAAAGCAGGGTAATTCCTATCACTTCGTTGTGAAATCAGGCTAGATGAAAGCAATACTAATATCACAAGAATGGTCAGTTTTTCAAGATGAGTGTTTTCGGTACTGTAAGGTAGGGAATAAAGCTGCTAAGGTTCAACTTTAAGTATGGGAAATAGAATGCTGGATTTCAGTCTCTTTTATTTTTGCCCTCCTTGCGCTATGTTTAACTTAGCCGAGCCTAAAGAATCCAAGACCTTATGACGTCCATCTTTCCCACATCCAATGCCAACGAATGGAAGCAGAAGATCATCGCTGAATTAAAAGGCGGCAGCTTCGAGCAGGTCATTGGAAAGACCCAAGATGGGAGGGGCCTCATGCCATTCTACACTTCTGAAGAACGTATAGGAATCACAGGAATTCAAGCCAATGAAGCCTGGCGCTGCCGTCAGGATTTCTGGGGCAAGAAGGAAAGCGAGCTGAATCCATTGATCCTAGAATCCTTGGCCGCATCAGTATCTTCTATCGGAATAGAATGGCAAGAAGGAGATGATTTGATCAAGCTTCTTGAGAACATTCAACTAGAGCTTATTGACCTTCATATAAAGACCGATGAACCCAGTGAAGCCATCACTTCGCTTGAATCCTTGGCGAACAAGAAGAAGATTCCTCTGCATACTTTAAGAGGCTCGCTGGATCATGACCCTATCGCTGAAGCATTGATACGAGGCACTTGGAAAGCATCATCCCAGGAGGATATGTCAATGGCGTTCAAGGACATTGAAAAATTGCAGGCATCCTTTGGACGTGTATGTATCCATGGAGATGTATATCACATGGCAGGAGCGACTTCAGTTCAAGAACTCTATGCTGTTCTAGCTTCAGCGCTCACATATTTGGAGCGTGCTGAAAAGCCCAATGAATTGATTCCGAGGATGAGGTTCCGCCTGTCCATGGACAGTGATTTCTATGAGACCGTAGCTAAATCTATGGCACTTAAGATTCTTTGGGCCAATCTCAGCAAAGCATACGGGGCCAGTCCAGCAGCAGCGCATCTGACCATGGTAGGATCTGGATGGGACTCAGCACCTTTAGATCAGGATACCAATCTGATACGCAGCAGCAGCCAGGCCTTCGCGGCCATCGTTGGAGGCTGTGATGAGCTGATTATTCCTCCGCATGACGGGGATTGCAATGCCTTCTCTATGCGTATGAGCCGGAATATCCAGCATCTACTTCGCCATGAAGCATATATGGACACCTGCTTGAACCCAACAGAAGGAGCCTATCTCTTTGAGCAATTGGCCAAAGAAATGGCTGAACAGGTGTGGGAGAAACTGAAGGACTTGAAAACAGAAGGGTCTTTCCTTGAAGAAATAAGTTCAGGATCTCTGCAGCAAACATTACATACCTCAGGAGTAAAGAAGTCAGAAGCTCTCCTGAATGCAGAACGGCCTTGGCTGGGAGTGAATCTGTATCGCAGTAAGGAGGAACAAGAATTAAAAGACATCACCTGGACTGAAGCTGAAGGAACAGCATTCCCTTCATTGACTTTTCCCATATTCCAAGTAGCATGAGCAAGAAGAAACTTGAGGCACTGGATTTCGGAATCTTGAAAACACCCGCATCAGGAAATGAGCGCTGGACAGCCCCTGAGCAGATAGATGTTCCGCCATACCGCTCTTCTGCCGTTCTGAATGAGGTAGATCATGAAGGATATACAGCGGGAATAGCGCCTTATCTCCGCGGTCCTTATGCATCTATGTATACCGTGCGCCCATGGACCATCAGGCAATATGCGGGATTCAGCACGGCTGAGAAGTCCAATGCTTTTTATCGCAGGAATCTGGCAGCGGGGCAGAAGGGATTATCCGTTGCCTTCGACCTAGCCACTCACAGAGGGTATGACTCGGATCATCCACGCGTTCGTGGAGATGTGGGCATGGCTGGAGTGGCCATAGATTCTGTGGAGGATATGAAAGTCCTCTTTGATGGGATTCCCTTGGATAAGATGTCGGTTTCTATGACTATGAACGGAGCCGTATTGCCCATCATGGCCTTTTACATTGTAGCTGCTGAGGAGCAAGGAGTAAAGACCGAAGACCTTTCTGGGACCATACAGAATGACATCTTGAAGGAATTCATGGTGCGTAATACCTACATCTATCCACCGCTTCAGAGCATGCGTATCATCTCTGACATCTTCAGATTCAGTTCAGAGAAGATGCCCAAGTATAACAGCATTTCCATCTCAGGCTATCACATGCAAGAGGCGGGCGCTACCGCAGATATAGAGCTTGCCTACACCCTCGCTGATGGCTTGGAATATGTGCGTACAGGAATAGCATCCGGATTGGATATTGATGATTTCGCTCCGCGTTTATCTTTCTTCTGGGCTGTTGGTATGAATCCATTTATGGAGATCGCCAAGATGAGAGCAGCTCGTGTTCTTTGGGCCAGAATCATCAAGCAATTCGAGCCGAAGAAGGAGAAGTCTATGGCGCTGCGCACCCATTGCCAGACCAGTGGATGGAGCCTCACAGAGCAGGATCCATACAATAACGTGGCACGTACCACTATAGAAGCCATGGCAGCCGTCTTTGGCGGAACCCAATCCCTTCATACCAATGCCTTGGATGAAGCCATCGCATTGCCCTCTGATTACTCAGCGAGGATCGCGAGGAATACCCAAGTTTATTTGCAAAAAGAGACAGGCATCTGCCGTTCTGTGGATCCATGGGCGGGGAGTTATCACGTAGAGAAATTGACCCATGACCTCATGGAAAGAGCTTGGAAACTCATGGAAGAGGTTGAGGAATTGGGCGGAATGGAAAAAGCTATCGAGAAGGGATTGCCCAAGTTGAGGATAGAAGAAGCAGCTACACGCAAACAAGCACGCATAGATGCCGGCAAGGACATCATCGTAGGCGTGAATCGCTATCAGGTGGAGGACCAGGGTCCATTGGATATCTTGGAAGTGGATAACACGGCCGTACGAGAAGGACAGATTCAGAGATTGAATGACTTGAAAGCGAATCGGGATGAAGCTGAGGTGAAAAAGACCTTGGAATTACTGGAGAAATGTGCAAGAACGAGCTCAGCAGAAACCCAGGAGAATCTCCTCGAATTAGCTGTGGATGCGGCAAGAGCGAGAGCAACATTGGGTGAGATCAGCACGGCATTAGAGAACGCCTTCGGGCGCTATAAAGCCGATACTCGTTCCGTAAGCGGAGTCTATTTGAAAGAGAATATGGAAGATAAAGACGTCATAGCAGCCAGGCGTTCAGCAGATGAATTTGCCAAGAAAGAAGGAAGAAGACCGAGGATTCTGGTGGCCAAGATGGGCCAAGATGGTCATGACCGCGGAGCTAAGATCATCGCGACCTCATTTGCTGATTTGGGATTCGATGTAGACATAGGTCCGTTGTTCCAAACACCTGATGAAGTGGCCAAACAAGCCATGGAGAATGATGTGCATATCCTCGGCATCTCTTCCCTCGCAGCAGGACATAAAACACTGATCCCTGATGTGATTGCGGAATTGAAGAAAATGGATTGCGGGCATATCATGATCATCGCAGGAGGAGTCATCCCGAAACAGGATTATGATTTTCTATACAAAGCGGGCGTAACGGCTGTATTCGGACCAGGAACTAAGATCCCGATGGCTGCTTTGGAGATATTGGAGAAGTTGAAAGCGAGCTGAATAATGGAATAAGGTTGCTCGTCTCTTGAGACGGTCACCTTAATCTTCAATCATGGATTTCCAAGCAAGAATTCTCCGAAATTCCCTCTATCGATAATTAAGGATTTTGCGTTATAAGCTTGAAGAAAAGAGCTGGGGATTTTTGTATTTGGCTTAGCTTTCCATTTGAATTCAATGGCGGTCATCTCTCCATCAAGCTCCTCTAACAAGTCGATTTCTTGTCCTTGACGCATTCGCCAGAAGTACATTTTGGTATAAGAACCAGCGTATCTATGTTTTTTTAAGTCTTTCTGACATCAAGAAATTCTCCCATAAAGCACCTTTATCCTTCCGGAGTTCCAATGGAGCAAAATTTCCAATGGCCATGTTACGCAGTCCATTGTCGTAGACATAGATTTTCTTATTTCGTTTAATCTCATTTCTCAGATTGGAGTTAAATGCCCCTAACCTGAAGATGACATAAGAGCGTTCTAAAAGATGGATATATCGTTGCATAGTGTTCTTATCTACCCCTACTATCTGGGCTAATTCAGAATAACTCACTTCATTTCCTAATTGAAGCGCAATGGCCTGGATCAACTTATCTATCAACTCTGGTTTCTTAATGTCACCATAGGCTAGGATGTCTTTGAAAATATAACTACTCACTCATTGTTGAAGGACTTCTTTTTCTTCACCTGGGCTATTCAATACATCAGGATACATTCCCTAAAGAATAAGGTCCTCCAATTGCTGGGCGGCCTTTACATAGCCCAGAGTAGATTCTATCTCTTGCCATGAGATAGGAAAGAGTTCATACTGCCACTTTCTTCCTGTCAATGGCTCACTTACAGATTGTCCTAGCTCGAAAGATGAAGAGTCACTGACTAGGAGTTGAACCTGTTTGAATTGATCCGTAATCAGTTTAATACTGAGGCCGATGGAAGGAATGTGTTGGGCCTCATCTATGAATATCAAGGTATGATCGCCTATAATCCGCTTAAGTTGTTCAGTGCTTGGAGCGTCCAGAAGCTGCCTGACAACGGGGTCATCAGCATCAAGAAAAAGATGTTTTCTCTGGCTTAATATTTTTTGGAAGAGCGTAGTCTTGCCTACCTGTCGAGGTCCGATGAGCACGATGGCTTTTCCTTGGCCAATGCGCTTTGAGATTATTTCTTCCAAACTTCGGGCGCACATACTTTTTTATGTAAAAAAAAGGCAAATCAGTGATTACATTCACCGAAAAGCAGGTAAATCGGTGAATAGACGCACTGAAAAAACCTAAAGTTGAGTACATCCATGCAGCAGGATTGATACTAAAAGTTCCCAGATTCATACGCTGAAAGCCTATTAAGAGCTGAAACCATTCCTTTTCCTATCATTGATTTTTGCTTATCCTAGGCGAATTGATAGGAATAGACTCTTTTTGTGATAAAATATCACCTCATGAGAAATAAGGCCGATAGAACGCAAAGTGTCTAGTCAATGAGGAACTATTTCGAGTGAGTCAATGACCAATCACCATGGATAAAAGATAAATTCGCCCAGCGTGAAAAAACACATCCCTAATAGCATCACCATCCTGAACCTCCTCTGCGGAGTCATGGCCTGTATCACAGCCTTGGATGGGAATCCGCAAGTTGCGGCAATTTATATCGCTGCCGGAGCCATTTTCGACCTTTTGGACGGCATGGTGGCTCGTGCTTTGGGAGTGACAAGCCCCATTGGAAAGCAGTTGGACAGCTTAGCGGATATGGTCACATTTGGAGTGGCACCTGCCTTGATTGCCCGAGAGCTAATTATAGGTCTAATCTATCTTGAAAGTGGGGATGTGGTCCAAGTGGGATTCGACCAAGTCCTTCCCTTCATGAGCTTCTTCTTGGTGATCTGTTCGGCATTGAGATTGGCCAAATTCAATATAGATGAGGATCAGAAGATAGATTTTAAAGGCCTTCCTACTCCGGCCAATGCCCTCTTCTGGCTCAGTATTCCGCTTGGCGTTGAAATGGCCCATGTTCCTGAAGGTCCTTTGACTTTCCTTATGAACCCCTACGTATTGGCTGCGCTTTGCATCGTATTTGGATTGCTCTTGGTGAGTCGAATCAGTCTCTTTTCTATGAAATGGGTAAAGGAGGATAAAGTGCGCCAACGATGGCAATCAGCCCTCATCATCTGCGCTGTCCTGCTCTTTGCTTTCCTTCAAGCGGGCGCCATTCCATTGATCATTGCATTATACCTACTTTTGTCCATCATCAGAAATAGCCTTCAGAAACATGAGATTCAAAGCTGAAATAGACGTGATGCCGCAGGATGCATTGCTGGATCCGCAAGGAAAAGCGGTGAGTTCCAATATGGACAAAATAGGCCTCTCCATGATCGATAACGTGCGTATAGGAAAGCACATCACCTTGATGGTCGAAGCAGCAGATGAAGCCACAGCTAAATCCAAAGTGGATGAAGCTTGCAAGCGCCTTCTCGTGAATCAGATTATGGAAGAATACAGTTTCGAGTTGAAGGCCGTCTGAGGTATTTGCATTCACATTGAACTAAGTACATCATGGGATTTTTAGCGCTACTCCTACTTATTGGAGGACCTATATTTTAGGTATTTTATTCTATAACAACCTGATAGACAGGAAGAACCGTGTCGAGCAGGCTGAGAGTGACATAGATGTACAACTCAAGAAACTCTTCGAGCTCATCCCTAATCTGGTAGAGACCGTGAAGGCTTACATGAAGCATGAGAAGGATACATTGGTCGAGCTTACCGAGCTGCGTACCCGCTACCAAGGAGGAGGCCTCAGCATGGTAGAGCAACAGCAAATAGCAGGTAAAGTGAACCGCATGGGAAGAGGGCTGATGTTGCAAGTAGAGAACTATCCAGACCTTAAAGCCAATCAGAACTTCATGCAACTCCAAGCAGCATGGAATGAGGTAGAAGAACAGATTTCCGCATCCAGACGTACATACAACGCAGCCCTTAAGGACTATAACAATGGCCTGGAGCAATTCCCCACCAAGCTCATGGCCCGCAGCATGGGGTATCAGCCCAAGGAATACATAGAGATTCCTGAAGAAGAGAAGAAGAATATCTCTGCCAAGGAGCTCTTCAACTCATGAGCGAGCCTCCTCCGGAGAACGAATGTAGGCCCAAGGAATCCTTCGATTCCTTCTATGAGCACGAGCTGCTTCCTGAATTGAAAGAGCTGGAAGTAGAGCGTAAGAACATCCGTAGCACACTCATCTATCCGACACTTGGTCTCGGAGCATTGGCCCTAGGACTCATCGCTGTCATGCCTAATATGGGCATACAAGCACTGATCCTCACGGCCATCACCGGAGCTGGATTATTTACGTGGTTCAAGACCAAAGCGAGCATGGAATTCAGGATGGAATTCAAGAATCGCGTGATCCGAAAAGTGGTTTCACATTGCAATAAAGAATACCGTTACAGCGGATTCGGGAGTATCAATCGCGCTGATTTCGATGCATCAGGAATCATGACCCGCCAGCCTGATCGCTATCAAGGAGATGACCTAGTGACAGGTGAAAGCAAGCAGAGTAAATTCTCTTTCTCTGAAGTTCATTCTGAGATTTATGTGAAGGATTCCAAAGGAAGAAGGCGATTGCAGACCCAGTTCAAAGGGCTGTTCTTCATGGCTGATTTCAATAAGAACCTGAAGAGCCATACCGTCATCGTAGCTGACTTGGCAGAGCGTTTTCTGGGAAATATGGGCCAACAATTGCAGAAATTGAATTTCAGCAGAGCCGACTTGGTCCAATTGGAAAATGTGGATTTCGAGAAGCTATATGCCGTCTATGGACGTGATCAAGTAGAGGCGAGATACATCCTCAGTCCTAAGCTCATGGAGCGCTTGGTCAATTTCTCAGTAAAGCATGAATTAACCCCTTCACTGGCCTTTCGAGGAACTCAGGTCTACGTAGCGATTCCTATAAATAAAGACTTCTTCGAGCCGCGCATCTTCAGTACCATCATGGATAAAGAGCTGTGCCAAGAGTATGTCCGTGATATGGAATTAGCATTGAGCCTGATTGAAGAATTGGAATTGGACAAGAGGATCTGGTCCAAAGCTCCTCGGGAGGAGGAGAAGTGATTTCTTTTCATATTGAACAAAGGAATTCCTTTGCTTTGAACAGATGGATAATCAAGTAGATCATACGAAGATAGACAAGGCTATATGGTTTGCCATTGGGCTTTTCCTGGTTATTTTCATCTTGCTGTCTTTCTATGATCGCTTCGCTCAAGACGACTTCTATTTCCTCAGCAATGCCCGTGATCTCGGCATTTGGAAAGGAATGATCCATGAATATGAGAGCTATAATTCCCGTTGGTCAGGGATGCTTTTCCTACATGCCGTGATGGCGTTCTTCCTGGAATTCCCCATCCTTCTTCCGCTCTTTCCCCTCCTTTCTTTGGCGGCATTCATCTATGCTGTCCATCGCGTATTGAAAGCCTTAGGAGCGTATGCTAAGCAAGATCTGAAAGAACATTGGAAAATCACTTTGTATTTGACCGGCATACTTTTCTTCGGAACCCTGGGACATGGAGAAACCTGGTTCTGGATTAGTTCTATGTGCATGTACCTCTGGGGGAATATGGCTTGGATCCTAGGGCTGTCATGGATCTTGGAGAAAGGAAATTCTTGGATCTCCTGGGCATTTGCTACATTACTCTGGATTTTCTTCGGAGCGAGTTCGGAGCCCTTGGTGATATTGGTCGGAATTGGGCTTTTCCTCCTTTTAATCTATACATGGAAGCACAGAAAAGTTGGTGCTGAATTCTACAAGTCAAGGGTGATACGCATCGGGTTCGCCCTGGTTTGCATCGCTATCTCCTTTGCCATTCTGAGTCAAGGGGGCGGAATAGAAAAGCGCAGAATGCACTTTGAAGAGATAAGTTTTCTTTCATCTTTCTTGCTCAATTTCAAGATGACGGCAATCATACTTTGGAAGAAGATATTGATCCCCTTTCTGATCATGACCGGGGCATTGATTCCATTGATCCATCCTATGAGGAAGTACTATTCTAAGCGATTGTTAGAGCTTCCCCTGCTCAGTCCAATGCTGATCCTTCTCACCATCATCTTCTTTTATCAATGGCCCGTAACGCATGTCACCCAAGACATTATGGCTGATAGAGGATTATTCTTCTTGACCATTATCGGGGCAATATGTATTCTTTGGCAACTCATCTTGGTCCAAGAAAAATGGGAGCCCATTTCGGAGCGAAGTTTCTTAATCCCAGCGAGTCTTCTTTTGATGATTACACTGATGATTTGCCTTGGAGGATTGAACGTTTTGACGAGCATGGCCTATACCCAGTCCTATGATGAACGTATGAGAACATTAGACGAAGTTTGTACAGATTCACAAACTATAGTTCTAGAGCCCTTAGCAAGAAGTGGATGGATCCCTTCGGCTGAGATTTCTACCGATAGTTCGCATTTCAGCAATCAACATTTGAAGAAATTCATGGAGTCAAGCTCTGATATCAGAACCAAGGAACCAGAAAAATCACGATAATTGAAGCAGCAAATGCTTTGGGTCAACGCATCAATAAACACTCCAATTGCCAAACCTAGCCGTCATAGACATCGGGACAAATACCATCAATCTCTTGGTGGCAGAATCACTGGGCGCAGAGTTCAAGACCCTCTTCTTCGAGCGTATCGCGGCCAAGCTGGGTAAAGGCGGTATGGCTTCAGGAAGATTGACGGAGGAGGCCATGCAGCGCGGCTTGGATGCCTTGAGAGTGCATAAGGTACATTGCAAGAATTTTCAAGTGCAGGACTTACGCATCACCGCGACCTCTGCCGTGAGATCTGCGCAGAATGGAATGGACTTCGTGGCTAAAGTGAAGCAGGAATTCGATTGGGAGATAGAAGTCATAGATGGTCAGCGAGAAGCAGAGCTGATCTGGAAAGGAGTGAAGCTCACAGGACTCTTGGATACAGGCTCAGGACTGATTATGGACATAGGAGGAGGCAGCACAGAATTCATTTTGGCCGATGCAAAAGGAGTGAATTGGATGAAGAGTTATGACCTGGGAGTGACCAGGTTGGCTGAGCGATTCATGGCCCATGATCCCTTCAGTAAGGAAGAAGAAAGAAGCATGAAAAGAGCCTTGGAGGAGGATCTGAAAGAATTATGGAAGGCCATGGAGAGCTTTCCCTGTGAAAGATTGATAGGCGCTTCAGGATCCTTCAACAGCCTCTCAGCCATATTAGCGGGGGGTATCTTAAATGAGCAACACAGCATCTGTGAAGAGATAGATATTCAAGCTTACTCTGAACTCTCAGCAAGGATCCGCTCCCTGCCTTTCGAGGAGCGCGAGGCCATTCTAGGATTGGTTCCTGACCGCGTAGATACCATTCCATACTCGGTCTTGCTCATTGACACGGTCTTAGATCAGCTTGACATAAAAGAGATGACGAGATCTTCCTATGCCTTGAAAGAAGGACTGATGGGGGAGATGATCATTCGATGATAAGGATTCCTTCATCCTCAAATCAAGCAAATCCCGTTGGCGCGGATTTGTAATCCATGACTCCCTGATTTTCAAGCTGGTGTGCCATTCATTCTATGAGCAGCTTCTCAACTCATCCTCGCCTCCTTCTCTTTCTTAAGAGAAGGACGATCAAGCAAGTATTTGATTGAACATGGGACTTTGGATTGGATTAAGCTCATTCAACAACAAGTTTACTCGAATAAACCTTTCCATCCTTCGTAGTCGCTATGACCGTGTATAATCCTGCGGGGATGGATTCAATATTCAAAGTTCCAGATTCAAAATTCTCAGAACTTGAAACCCGAAACTCGGAATGAAGTACTTCCTTTCCAGTAATGTCAATGATGCTAAACGCAGCCCAGCCTGCACTGCCCCCGACCCCTGAAGGGGCGACCACACGCACAAAGTC
>Ga0209702_10009187_pt1 | contig 11132 bp, 12 predicted proteins | sample FRY01_FD_187210 | JGI IMG/M metagenome (GOLD analysis project Ga0209702, IMG submission 187210) | Freshwater microbial communities from Lake Fryxell liftoff mats and glacier meltwater in Antarctica - FRY-01 (SPAdes) (version 2) | ecosystem: Environmental > Aquatic > Freshwater > Ice > Glacier... | reverse complement strand
CTACACTATCAGCCATTATGCGAACTAGCCACCTGACCAGTGTAGGCACTGGTCAGGTGGCTAGTTTTGTTCCACACAACAAAGTACAGGCGCAAAATTGGAGACCCATTCTACCCGCCTGTACAATGGGCATAAGAGATTTCTTGTTAGCGCGAATAAGTCCTGGGTCAATGGAATGGGCGGATTGTCACCGCAGGGCAAAAAGATCGACGTCAAGAGCGTTAGTTGCGCTTTTCCTCTGCGTCTTTGCGCCTCTGCGGGAGACTTTTTGTGGCTCTGCCACCCTATGAGTTACCCCAAGACTTATTCGCGCTAACGATTTCTTCATGCGAGCAAAGGAGTGAGGTGTGCACATTGAGCAGAGCAATACGATTTTGGCCCTGTTGGAATCGGCCCCGATTGCCCTCGTTGTCATCGACACGCGCGGGGTAATAACGTTGATCAACAGCAAAACAGAGGAACTCTTTGGCTATACCCGAAGCGAATTGGTTGGGCAATCGATGGAGCTATTGCTGCCCGAACGGTTTTCTGGCCGCCACCACCAACACCGGGACAGCTACTTTGACAAACCCAAAGCCAGGACAATGGGCAGCGGGATGGATTTGGCGGCCCTGCGCAAGGACGGGACAGAATTCCCCGTGGAAGTGGGGCTGAGTTATGTGGAGGTGGACGGTCAGCGGCTGGGCATGAGTTTTATTACCGACATCAGTGTGCGTGTCGCTGCTGCCGAGTCTTTGCGCAGCCATGCCCAGGAATTAGAAGACCGGGTATTCGCCCGCACCCAGGAGATCGAGCGGCGGCGGCGGGTGGCTGATGGGCTGCGGGATGTGCTGGCTGTCCTCAATACCGCCCGCCCGCTGGAAGAGATTTTGGGGCTAATCGTCGAGCAGGCCAGCCAACTGCTGGTGACCGACGCGATTGCCATCTACCGTCAGAGCGGCCATGGGGATGCGTCACGGGTGCTGGCTGCCCGTTTTCTGGATGGCCTCGAAACATCCGACCCTTCCTCCGACGCTCGCTATAGACAGATTTCCTCTAACCCGCCAAGAGCGGCAGGCAATGCCCACACAGAGGGGGAATGGGGCATGACCCAGGACGGTCGCTATCGTTCTGTGTTGGCCGTGCCTATGAACGTGCAGGGCGAAATCTACGGCAGCGTCTGCTTCTATTACCGTATAGCCCGCTCTTTCAGCCCGGAAGAGAAGGAGATGTCGATTGTCTTTGCGGATCAGGCCGCGCTGGCGATCGAGAACGCTCGTCTGCGCGAGCAGGTGGGGCAGGCTGCGACGGCTGCCGAGCGCACCCGATTGGCGCGGGAGCTGCACGACGCAGTGACACAGACGCTCTTTTCCACCAGCCTGATTGCGGAGGTTCTGCCCAAAATCTGGGAACGGGACCCGCAAGAGGGAATCAACCGGGCTGGGGAATTGCGGGAGCTGACACGGGGCGCGTTGGCCGAAATGCGCACGCTCTTGCTGGAACTGCGCCCGACCGCGCTGTTGGAAGTCAAGCTGAGCGATCTGCTGCACCAACTGGCGGATGCTGTCACGGGCCGGGCGCGAATTCCCGTCACGGTGGCTGTCGAGGGCGGTGGTGGGAAGGAAGATGCGCTGCCGTCGGAAGTACAGGTTGCCTTCTACCGGATTGCCCAGGAATCGCTGAATAACATCGCCAAGCACTCCGGGGCCAGCCGTGCCAGCGTGAAGATGTACCAGACGGCAGAGGGCGTTTCGATGGAAATCGAAGACGACGGGCGGGGTTTCGATCCGTCGAATGTGCCCTCGAACCATCTGGGGCTGAATATTATGCGGGAACGCGCCGATGCCATTGGCGCGGAATTAGAGATCGTCGCGTCCAAAGGCAAACCCACGCGAATCAAAGCTGTCTGGAAGCGATCAGCGCCTACCGGTTAAGTTCTTGTTTTTGCGCAAGTTTCTACAACATCACGCAAAAATCAGTTCAGTCTCTCTAACTTCCCGTGCGTCGATCACCTGATCGCCGAGACGTTCGAGCAGGGAAACCAGTTGGCTTTGGGTCACGCCCTGCACCTTTACCAGCAGCCGTCGGTGATCCTGGGTGTCGCTGTTGTAGACGCCCACGCCCATACTATTGCTGCCCTGTTCGGCGATAGTCGTCGCCAGTTCCCCAACACCCCCATGCGCTCTGGCACATCCAGCGTCAGACGCACGCCGCTCTCCCGCATCAGCTTCAACGCTTCCTGGAAGGGAATCTCTGGGGTGATTGTGACGGCTGGGGGTTTCCTCCTGTCTTTGATAAGCATTGGGCTGCACTCCTTTGTGAAGCTGGTGTTTGGGTTGATTCTCTCGGAGAAAGGCAAGCCCCTGGCAATGTTGCCAGGGGCGAAAAGAGTGTATCGATAGTTTATGCGGGTTGGGGCTTGACTTGTCCTACCGGTCCGGCTGGGGCTGATTTCCAGGGCGTGCCCAAGAAAGAGAGCAGGAAGTAGTCGAGGCCGATATAACCGGCAACCTTCCAGGCCAGCATCAGCAGAATCGCCAGGACAAAGAGCAGACCGTTGGTGCTGGCCGCGCCTGCCATAATAAAGTTCCAGTTGAGCAATGCGCCAAAGAAAGCGCTGATGCCCACAAATGCGCCGAGTATCAGACCGACGCCGATCAGAATTTCGCCATAAGCGATCAGCTTGGCAAACCAAGTGTAGCTCTCGGTCTGCAACAAAAAGGCGACAAAATCCCGATACCAGTCAAACGCAATCGGCGGGCGACCTTCGGCGGGGAGAGCAATGGCCCCCGTCCAAAAACCTTTCAATGCTGCGCCCCCATCCAGCCAAGCCGGTGTCATTTTGTGCAGACCGGCTTCCAGCCATTGCCAGCCCAGATAGACACGCACAACCAGCCAGAGCCAGGCCATTGTCGTATTCGCGAACAAAAATTTGGCAATCGGGGGATCTTCAATAGTACGAGCGGTCCGATTCAACATAATTCCCTCTTCTCCTGCACTCTATACACAAGCCACCCATAGAGCAGACGACAAGTGTTTCGATACTGCTATCGGAGATGTTTCCGATGGCTTTAGTATAGGGGGGATTTGTGCCGGGCATACCAGCCCTGCGGGGAGTTTAGCGGATCGACCAAAGAACAGGACTTCGACTGGTCATCTGACGGGGAGGCTTGATAGCCCTACGGCCTGCCGCCGGTTTGGACTGGCTGGGGAAGGTGGGTAGAATGATGCAAGAATGGTGGAGTTAAAGTGAAGTTAAGGACAGTATGGGCAGAACGTAATCTGTCCATTGGGGCAGATGCAGAGAGAAAGGTTTCCTATGAACGACGGCACTCCGATTCGGGTTATGCTTGTCGATGATCACGCGGTTGTCCGCAGTGGGCTGAAGGCATTTCTGATGGTATACGACGATCTCAAGCTGGTGGCCGAGGCAGGCAGCGGCTTTGAGGCGTTGGCCCTATTGGATAAAGCCCGGCCCGACGTGATTTTGATGGACCTGATGATGCCGGAGATGGATGGGGCCGCCACGACCAAAGCCATCCGCCAACGCAGACCGGACGTTCAGGTCGTTGTGTTGACCAGCTTCCCCGAAGAGGATTTGGTTACCCAGGCGCTACAGGCCGGGGCAATTAGCTATCTGCTCAAGAATGTCTCGGCTGCCGAACTCTCCGATGCTATCCGCAAAGCCTATACGGGGCGCTCCACTTTGGCCCCCGAAGCCGCCCAGGCGCTCATCCACACAGCCACACAGCCGCCCAAGCTAGGCTCTGATCTGACACCGCGCGAGCGGGAGGTGTTGGAACTGATGAGCCGGGGACAAAACAATGTGGAGATCGCCGCTGAATTGGTGGTGAGCCGTTCGACAGTAAAATTTCACGTGAGTAATATCCTCTCCAAACTGCAATCGACCAGCCGTACCAAAGCGGTCGCCTTCGCCATCGAACACAATCTGGTCAAACGATAGCATAAAGTTGTACAAAAAATTCCTGGTTTACAAATTGCTGGGTTGTGCTATAATCGTCTGTATTACTACGCGAATGCATTTGCGTCGATTTGCAAAAGCCATCAATAGATCACGAGGTGTTCTCATGCGTGCCTTTTCGAATGCCCATACACCGGTAGTGCCACCACTGATGCCACCACCGGCGCTCGAACCGGGGCTACGGCTGACTTCCCCCACGGACACAGCCCCAGGAAAAAGCCCAGGCAAGAGTCCAGACAAGAGTCCAGACAGAACTCAAAAGCCCGCCGTCCACATGGCCCTGCGCTTTGTGTTGAGCCTGGCGCTGGTGCTGGGTTTTCTGGCAGCCGGACCTGTTGCCCTCCCTTCTGTCCGCTCTTCTGTTCATGCCGAGGAAGGCGTCTATGTGGTCGATCCGGGGGATTCCCTGGCCGCGATTGCCAAAGCCTACAGCGTGTCGCTGACTGATCTGGCCCAGGACAACGGTATCGCCAACCCCAATATTATCTTTGTGGGGCAGCGCTTGCTCATCCCCGGCTCTGCCGCGGCCACAGAACGCGCCGCGGCTGATCCCAACTTTTTGCCCGCCGAAACCGGCTATTACACTGTGCAGCGGGGGGATTCTCTGGCACAGGTTGCCAAAGACAACGGGATGCGGGTCAACGATGTGCTGCGTATGAACGGCCTGACCAATGCCAACCTGATTTGGGTGGGCCAGAAGCTGCGTCTGAGCGCGCGGGTGGAGGCTATCCAGCCCGAAAAGCAGGAAAAGCCGACGATTGCCAACACCATTTATGTCGTTCAGGCCGAGGACACGCTGGAAAAGATTGCCTTGGACAACAGTATCAGCGTCCACAATCTGATGATTGCCAACGGGCTGCCCAACAGTAGTTTTGTCTGGTCCGGGCAAAAGCTACGCCTTCATGCGCCGCCCAAGCGGGAGCCGGGACTCCGGGCCGCGCCAGCCGGCGGCGTGCGCTGGATCGAAATCAATCTCTCCAACCAGACGTTGACCGCCTGGCAAGGGGATGCGGTGGTGATGCATACAAACGTCAGCACAGGAACCTATAATACGCCCACTGTGACGGGCCGCTATGGCATCAACACCAAATATTCCAGCCAGCGCATGATGGGACCCGGCTACGACCTGCCCGGTGTGCCCTGGGTGATGTATTTTTACAGCGGTTACGCCATCCACGGGGCCTATTGGCACAACAATTTTGGCACGCCCATGAGCCACGGCTGCGTCAATATGCGGCCTGATGAAGCAGCGATTCTCTACAATTGGGCCGACTACGGAACCGAAGTCTACGTACATTACTAAATCGGCAACATCTTTCTGGTGTTTTCAGGGCCTGCCCAAGTGGCAGGCTCTTTTATTTTTGTCCGAATTTGTAACCGCTCAGGCATCTTATGGTTATTAACCACAGAAAACACTGAACACACCGAAAAAAGCGAAGAGATTCCGTCTGTTCTGTGTTTTCTGTGGTCTTTTCCTCCCGTTGGCTGAGCAGGTATACCCAATGACCAGAAATTAGAAGAGGAGACCAGCAATGCGTTTGCAAGAAAAAGTGGCTTTGATCACCGGTGCAGGCAGCGGCATCGGACGGGAGTCGGCCCTGCTCTTTGCCCAGGAGGGCGCGGCAGTGGTTGTGGTGGATGTCAACGTGGCCGGGGGCGAGGAGACAGTAGCCCAGGTGCAGGCCCAGGGCGGGCGGGCCATTTTCGTGCGCGCCGATGTCTCGAAAGATGCTGAATGCCAGGCGATGGTAGCCGCGGCAGAGAAGGAATTTGGCGGGCTACACATTCTCTTCAACAATGCGGGCATTATGCACGCAGCCGACGACGACGCTGTGAAGACCGAAGAGTCCATCTGGGACCTGACGATGAATATCAACCTGAAAGGGGTCTTTCTCGGCTGCAAACACGGCATCCCGGCCCTGCGGCGCAGCGGGGGAGGCTCGATCATCAACGTGGCCTCCTTTGTGGCCCTGCTGGGCGCGGCCACACCCCAGCTTGCCTACACGGCCAGCAAAGGGGGCGTGCTCTCCATGACCCGTGAACTTGCCATTATCCACGCCAGAGAAAATATCCGGGCCAATGCCATCTGCCCCGGCCCCCTGCGCACAGAACTGTTGATGAAAGTGCTGAATACGGATGAGAAGCGCCGGCGCCGTCTGGTCCACATCCCCATGGGGCGCTTTGGCGAAGCGGTGGAGATTGCCAGGGCCGCTCTTTTCCTGGCCTCGGACGAATCGTCCTTTGTCACGGGCAGCACATTTACGGTGGATGGTGGGATCACCGCAGCCTATGTGACGCCGGAATAGGCTGGGCGCAGATCCCTGCGGAGGAGATCATCAACTTTGCTACCCTTACCCACGTGGATTTGGTCGCAATGACAACCCACGGGCGCAGCGGTTTGAGCAAACTTCTCCTTGGCAATGTGGCCGAGGCTTTGATCCGCAAGGCCAATGTACCGGTTCTGCTGCTGCGTCCCTTCAAACGCTGAAAATCCACAGACAGAATATGTCTGTCCAATCGTCCCAATCGTCCAAAACTGCCCCGGAAGCTGTCAGCTTCCGGGGCAGTTTATTTATCTGTGAAAATCCGTGTCATCTGTGGATAGCAGTTTTTCTGGAACAGCCTTACTCCGCCGGGGCTTCCCCGCGGAATATATGGGGGAAATAGTAGATTTTCGTCAGCACAATCTCCACCTGCTTCGGCTCATCGGCCTGAACCATCACGCCCATTTCCTTGCTGATCCATGAGGTGGCAGCGGTTAGCTGGTAGGTGCCGGAATAGACTCGCGTAAAGACGACCTGCCCCACGCCATCGCTCTGCCCTGTCCGCACAGCATTCGTCTGCCGATCCATCAGCGTGACAGTAATCCCCGGCAACGGCCCGATGACTCCACTCACCGTCACTGTAATCACGCCCGGATGCAACGCCAACTCCACCGCAGCCGCAGCGTTCAATCGTCCGTAGCCATACGTATTATTCGGCGAAACCGGCTCCGGCCCCTCTCCACAGCCGTTATGCAGCACAGGCGTCGCGCTCTTCATCAGAATCTGCTCAGTCTCGTCCAACTGGCCGATGAGATGGGGCGCGGCAGACCAGAGCAGCGCGGCCGCGCCGGCCACGTGGGGCGAGGCCATACTCGTGCCGCTGCTACTCCCGTACCCCCCACCGGGCACGGTTGAAATCACCGAATCCCCTGCCGCGCTGATCGCAGGCTTCAGCCGACCGCTGCCGTCCACCGTCACCGGCCCCCGGCTGCTGAAACCGGTAATGTCTCCATTCCCGTTGTGCGCGCCCACGCTGAAAACTTCCGGGTAGGCGGTGATGGGGTATTGGACTGTGCTGCACCCCGGCCCGTCGTTGCCACCCGACACGACAACCAACTGGCCCGCGGCCCGCATAGCCTGGACCACTTGGCGCAGGGATTCAAAGTCGCAGCCCTCTGCGGGCGGACAATACCAGGAATTGTTGATAATGTGGGGCGCTTTGGAAGGATCGCCATCGGTTGCCGAAGTGCCCTCCTGGGGAAAGGGGGCCAGAAAGAACTCGAAACAAGCCATATAGCTGGCGGGCGTGCCATCCCCCCGGTTCATATTACGACACCCAATCCACTGGGCATCGGGGGCCATCCCGGAGATGAGGCCCGTGCGTGGGTCGTCGCCCAGCATTGTGCCGACTGTGTGGGTTCCGTGGCCCGTATCATCACAGGGCACTTGCGGGTCCGGGTCGCAATTTTGACGGCTGGCCGTGCCCCAATAGTCGTACCAATTGTAAGGGTGGGTCACCGTCTGATTAACAGAGTCCCAGCCCCGGTATTGATCGTGCAGCGCCGGATGGGTCCAATCCACACCCGTATCCTGGCTGGCAAGGACGATCCCCTGGCCCGTATAGCCTAGCGCCCAGACTTCCCGTGCCTTGGCATAGCGGACGCCATAGGGTGGGTCTGGCGGCAGGACGACTGTAGCCACGGAGCGGCTATCACCGGCAGGTTCATCCACCAGGGAAATCCTCACCTCCGGGTTGGCGGCCAGCCGGTTCACATCAGCCCGCGCCCGCAAGGCCAGGGCCACCGATTCATCGCCCTTTAATTCAATGGCGTTGACAATGTAAAATGACCGGTAGGCGATCCCCCGCGCATCCAGCCAGGCGCGCAGGGGTGCTTGGCTGGTGCGGGCAAAGTCGGTCAGATAGCGATAGACCGCCTCGCCTTTGGCTGTGCGGTTGGCCGTGCGCAGCCCCTTGCGGGCCAGATAGCCCTCGGCGTCGGGCTGTTGATCCAGAATCACCAGAAAGGAGACAGGCCCATCGGCTTTCGCCAACTGGTCAGCCAGCGTTGGGGCAATGGCGGCGAGATGGCGGCTGGTGGTTGGGGGTTCTTCCTGGGCCAAACTGGACTGCCCACCCATCCAGATAAGTGCCAGCAATAGGGGCAATATAACTGCAAACAGAAGCAAAGGACGCAGTGTACGCAAAATTCGAGAGTGCATCGGATATACTCATTTCTAAGACAATAGACACGTGGAGCCAAGCATACCTTCCTTTGGCCTGTGAAGTCTATTATCAATCTTACGGAGATTGCTAACAAATCTCGATTGTTCCCGTTCAATGGTATAATCGATCTGAACGACACGTACACAATCGATCCACCACCACATAATCCACCACCATCCACCACCACACAGGAGTTATTTGTATGGCACAGCTTGAAACCGGCGTGGCCGCGCCCGGCTTTGCAGCCCTCACCGACACCGGCGAGCAGGTGCAATTGTCCGACTATCTGGGCAAAAAGATCGTCCTCTATTTCTACCCGAAAGATGACACCCCTGGCTGAACGATCCAGGCTCGCGGGTTCCGCGAGAGCCACGAAGCAATCACCGCCAAAAATGCGGTCGTCCTCGGTGTCAGCCCAGATGGAATGGAAAGCCACCAGAAATTCCGCGAGAAGTATGACCTGCCTTTCACGCTGCTGGTAGACGAAGACCACAGCATTTCCGAGGCGTATGGAACCTGGCAGGAAAAGACCAACTTCGGCAAGACGTATATGGGCATTGTGCGCAGCCATTTCGTCATCGACGAAAAAGGCGTGCTGATGGATGCGTCCTATAACGTCAAACCCGATGTCAGCCCGGAAGCAGCCCTGGCCGCGTTGGGGTAATTGAGGGGTCTAAACCATCCGGGAGGCTCTGTGCTTCCCGGATGGTTTAGAAATGCCGCCCCTTGAAAACTCCTATGCCCCTCTCCCCCCAACGCATCTCCTACCTGAACCTGGCCCTCTGCATTCTTCTCTGGGCGTCGATCCCCGTAGCATCCAAAAAGATTCTCGTCGAAATGACGAATGTGCAGATGCTCTTCTGGTCCACCCTCTTTTCGTTTACGGTGCTGGTCGGTGTGCTGGTGGCCCAGGGGAAAGTGCGTCTGCTGGCCCGCTACGACACGCGGGCCTACGGGTGGATGGGGCTGCTGGGCTTTCTGGGAGCCTACCTCTACTACATTTTGCTCTACGGGGCTTTTGCGCGCACGACCGCGGCAGAAGGTTTTATCCTCGCCTATACCTGGCCGATTCTGGTTTCTCTGCTGGCGGTTGTGCTGTTGGGGGAAAAGCTAACCGGGCGGCGCGCGCTCGCTATCGTCATCAGCTTCTGCGGCGTGCTGGTGATTGTCACACAGGGACGCATCGTTTCCTTCGCATTCACCAGTCTGCCCGGCGATCTGCTGGCGCTGGGCGGGGCCTTTGTCTTTGCCCTCTTTTCCGTGCTGGGCAAGCGCGCCCGCTATGACCAGACAGTCAGCGCGACAGTCTATTTTGGGGTGGCGCTGCTGGCCGTGAGCGCAACCGCCCTTCTCAGCGGCGGGATTCCGTGGCCTTCTGCCGCGGTCTGGCCTTGGCTGCTTTACAACGGCATCTTCGTCAACGGCATCAGCTACGTTTTCTGGTTCAAAGCGCTGGAAAATGGCGACACTTTCGTCATCTCGAACGCTTTGTACCTGACCCCTTTTTTGTCCCTCCTGTACGTTTATTTCTGGCTCGACGAGGCGATTCTTCCCAGCGCGGTGGTCGGGGTGGTCGTGATTGTGGCGGGGGTTGGTATACAGGCGGGACGTAGCCGGGCGTGAATTCCGGTAGGCGATCAAAACGGGCGATGAGCGTCACCCCGTCCTGCTGGGGCTGAAGATCAACGGGCTGGATGGTGGTCAATGCGTAACCTTTGCGCCGAATCGCGGCCAGGGAATCGGCCAGCCCAGCGCCATCTTCTGTGACGATTGCCAGACGACTGACACTCATCCCGACCAAATGGGAGAGCAGAGGCAGCACATCGGCCACATCTGGCGGTGTAAGCAGTGCGGCGTGAACCAGGTAGCTCTGCCCCACCATCTCGCCCAACACCCGTTCCGGCGGGCCACCCAGAAAGTCCACGCTGTCTACCCCGGCCAGGTTGGATTGGAGCGCGGCCGCGGCCATCGGGTCGTCCTCCACGGCGACGATTGTGGCGGCTTGCTCGGCCAGAATCAGACTGTTGGCGCCGCAGCCAGCCCAAATGTCGAGCAGATAGTCGAAGTGCTGCACTTCCAGAAGAGCGGCGGCAATCATCGGAAGCGCTTCGTTGCCCAGCGCGTGGGGCCAGAGCAGGCGGCGGTCGCCCAGCGAGGGGTAGACGGCGATAGCGAATGGGCCAACCGCGGCGGTGTGGGTCCATTCGCCCACCAGCAGATCGGCCTGGACAGCGTTCGAGTCCGGGTCTGCCGCGGGGCGGCGCAGAAAGACATTGACGGGCAGGTCCAAGTCCAGTTCAGGGACATCGCCCCGTTTGCTTTCCAGCACCAGCGCGCCACCCCGCCCGTCGGCCAGTTCATCGCCCGTGCCGCCCACAGCCATCGAAACGCCAGAAAGTTCCCCGGCCAGCGCCGCGCCGGTCTCGGCGTCCACGGCAAAGGCCGCGAAAAGTTGGGCCAGTTGGGATTGATGGAGCAGACATTCCTCCACAGCCAGCAGCCCGCCGTTGCGATCCGGCAGGCAGAGCCGCCCGCTTCTGTCCAGGCCGAAATCCATTTCCGTGACATAGCCAAAAGTCAGCACTGCGTCTTCGTCCGGGCTGGCCGGATCGCCCAGCGCGACTACATCTTCCACCATCTCTTCCACTGTTTTTTCTGCTGTTTTTTCTGCTGTTTTTTCTGC
>Ga0209702_10009179_pt1 | contig 11138 bp, 17 predicted proteins | sample FRY01_FD_187210 | JGI IMG/M metagenome (GOLD analysis project Ga0209702, IMG submission 187210) | Freshwater microbial communities from Lake Fryxell liftoff mats and glacier meltwater in Antarctica - FRY-01 (SPAdes) (version 2) | ecosystem: Environmental > Aquatic > Freshwater > Ice > Glacier... | reverse complement strand
TAGGCGAAGCTTGGCAATTTCAAGGAAGGCGCGCAATAGCGCAAATGAATTTTTCCTGAATTTTGCTGCGAGAGGCTGGCCTCTAAAGCTCAGCGAACCCATCAAATGCCGTGCCGAACAGTATTGGGGCTGGCCCCTTTAACCAGCTGGCGAATTCGAAGTCGACGAAGTCTCAAACTCCACTCGCTGTAATCCGACGCTCAATTCTGGCACTGCTGAATACGTCCGAAACGCCCATATTGACGCCAAAACCAAAGCCGCTAAAGACGCTATCGATAAGTGATTCCTCGACATTGTAAAACTCTCGGCTCACCATCTCAAAACCGTTCGGACTGACTGTCCGCAGGAAGTTGAAAAATCTGAATCGCCGATCCCACAATGGCGATCGGTTTTAACTGCAGAAATTCCGAACAGTCCGGCTCGCCTGCCTGATGATGACGGTACCCGTGCAAATGATTCACGCTGATCGCATACAATCCCGGCGGAAGCTCACTGATCGGAAGTGATTTGTTCATCTGCGTTTCCGGGTCGAGTTTCATGGGAACAGGCTTGCCGTTCAAACCCAGATCGTCCAACTTCATACCCATGTCCACACCGAAACACGAGAGATAAACGGGCTCCCTCCGACCGACTTGTTCGGCCCGTTCATCCACCCAGTGTTTCAACGCTAGGTTCGCCTGACCCCAATCCACATTGGCGTCGAGCAAATGCCAATGCCAATGCCCGTTATCGGAACCGCCTGAAGCTTCATTGAAAAACGCCAGATGATGCGGATGGCCTTTCACACACGACCAAACGTTCCACAGCAGCAAATCCGATTAGACGTCCACCAGCGATGTTTTAACAAATGCAGTTAAGCCACGCAACCGGCCCGGACAAACACAAACGGGAATACAGGCAACAGATAACGGAGGTATGTCGAAAACCCAGTTTGAGAACTCACCAGCACCAAAATACAGAACGCCGGAAAGAACACCAGCCAATCCATATTCCCGCGAGCGGGGAACGCCAGTCCCCCGGTACTGTTGTTTCTTTCGTTCTGATCATTCTCAACTTCCAAAACACCGTCCGAGGATTCACATCCCCCGCTCGCCAGAGCGACCGCTTCATCGCGCCTTGTTTACTCGCTCACCCACGACGCAACACCCGCCAACACCTGTGTCAACCCAAATTGACCTCTGCCATGCAGAACTATACATGTGCCAATCGCCGTTGCTGGCGAATTCAACAAACTTGCATGGCAGCTTTTCTTCGCTCCCAGATGAACTTCAATCTTCAACTTGGTGATCACGATCCCGGTGTCGCTTCATCCGGAGCCAACCGCGGTTGCTCAGAGTCCAACCCGCCACAAGGAGTAATATACCCACATTTCCCCACACAAACCATAGCGATATACGAGGCGTTGTATCGATCGGCGACATGGGAGATTTTGGAAGCATAGACAGTACGGGCTCTTTGAATCCGTGATAGCCCAACATGCATTCTTGCGGATCCATAAAACAATCCGTGGTCCAATTGCGGAAATAGAAAGTATGTTCCCCATCATCCGGGCCAACCTGCATTGTTAATTTCGCTGGAATCCACGCATCACCTGAGGTATTCGCATATTCTATTGAATACGCACGGCTCAATTTGCCCCCACCCAGTGGCTCCAGAGACGCCTTCAGGCAATATCCTGTTTCTGCGTCGAAATCCCAAGTGCAACGATATAACGATGATATCCTCGGCAGAAACTTCCCATTCGCCGTCAACCTCCTAACTGGACGCCCATCGCGTTTTAATTCTACAAATTCCAAATCAGTGGTTGATGGAATTGCTACGAAGTCCATAATAGTACCGGTAAGACCTGCTTCTCCAAGTAGCAATCTCAGGGCGGGAGGATTTTCCGAACGGCTCATCGCTTCCACCCGTTCCAGTGACTTAGTACCGTCTTTCTCAAAGCGACTGTTGTCAATGAAACTCGCAGAGTACTGGTCGTTGAATAGTTCAACGGTGTAGAAATCCCGTTCAGGGATTAAAATGCTCTTATGCTGTTGCCAAGCGGTCGGATCTCCGACTGGGATCTTTGACTCTGCCGCAATACCGGAGTAGATGCAGAAACCGTTGCTACAGGCCCGAACTCTCGTCCACTGTTGAGTCTGTCTTCCATTCTTGGATGAATTCTCAATCGATTCATAGTTGAGACACGGATGAGAACGTAGGATACGTTCTACTCGCGGCGCCAGAAACGCCGCGATGTCACGCTTAACGTCTGCCGCAGCTGGCTTAACCATTTGAGGCAGAAGCAATCCAAGCATAATCCCAAAAGACAGACATTTCGCGCATCTGAATTGCTTTTTACTTCGAAACACCTAAGGCATCCAAAAATTGATGTTGCCATTTTTGTTTATGAATGGCGCGACAGATTTTATCAAGACTTATGCCAGCTACGATGAGACGGCAAAATGAACGTGGATTTAAACAATCCAGTTAAACCCTCCACGTAAATCATAATTCGAGGGGCAGCGAAATTCCCCAAAAGTATGGGGCCGGATCACACCCACAGAAGCCGTGTTCGCAGGGAACCACTGGCTTATGCAACTTGCGAACACAGCTTCTGACTGTCGACTTTTGGCAAAGATCAGGCAATTATTCCTCTCCTGCAAACGCAGTCGAGCGAAAGCATGTCACGTTGACAAATGGCAGAAGGATTGTAGCAGAAACCATTACAATTTGGAGTGTCAAAGCAGTGGTCGCTGTATTGTGCTTGTACTTCAGACACATTGAATAGACAAACCGCCACGCCGACTGCGAGCCAGCCCGCCAACATCAGAAATTTTGATCCAGTAGTTATGAACATGTAGTCCTCCAAAGAAAAGAGTTGCCCATTCAATCGGCCAGTACAACCTGACCATCGATCGCAGCTTGTACCAAGTATTGGTCAGGATGATCCAAATATAATGTCAGCACCTTGTGAAAAGCTCCCGCCTCGCTTGGACGATTAATCCAAAACGCAATTAAAACTGCGCCGTTTGCGGGGATGGATGCCGGTAGCTCTGAAACGCGAATACATCCACAACTTGCGTTTGCCCCTACAATTCGGGCTGGAACGCGCGAGGCATTGTTCACTGTAACGTGCCCAAGCACCGAAGACTTTGGCGGCCCCGCTCCGACATGTGATTCCAAAGCCACGATACGAAAACAGTCGGGCAACCTGAGAAGCTCGCGTCCAAATTCCGTGCCAAACAGGCAAGGCACTGAGACGAGAACGAAAACTCCAGATGCAAGCGTCGTCATACCTCGTCTCGTCGCGACGGTGGATTTCAGAATCCGCGATTCATGTGCAACCTGCCGCACAAAGTTGATTTGTCGATTGAGCCACAATAAAATCACACAGCCCAGATCTAACACCACAGTCGCAGAGAGTGGCAGATTGATCGGGCCGTAGCAACCGCACCCACTCGCACCAGTAATCCAGAGAAACCCAGAAACCCCCGCAAAAGCCAAAAACAGCACGAGCGCCGCCAGTATCGGCAGGGCTCGGTCTGAGTGAATCACTAAGAACCAAGCCACCCCGCCCTCAACTAGCGCTACAGCAACTCATACCCAAACCGGAAGAACTAAACTCGGGAATGTCAATACTCCGACTACGACACCATACACTTTCATCGCTGCGGCAACGAACAAAACTGCCGCCACAATCAGCCGCCACAATCAGCCGCCCTACAATTGCCCAGCTATCCGAACGCTGCAACCTGCTAATCCACGTCATCCAACCCCCAGTGCAATAAGCGAATTCTTAAAAACTAGCCTCGTCAGGAAGAATGCGATACATCTGGTCCATTGGTTAAGCAAACACGTCGTCTCTGCCGATGACACAATCGGCGTGATTTGCGGCGTGATCCTTGATAAACGCACCTAACGCCGATTCATTCTCATCTACTCTCTCTGATGCAGATTTCGCAAGCTGGACTGCGATGCCGACCTCTCGTCGCAGTTCCGTAATCCGAGTTCTCAGTGAGAATAACAGCACGGCTTGGGCGAAAACCACGGCCACACCAAAGAACATCATGATGGCCCACCAAGTCTCGGGGCATCGATATGGTTTTTGCATAGCATTCATCCATCTCTCATCATCTACACAGAGCGTAAAAACGTCTTTGGCGAAATGTTATTTGATGTGCGCAAGCCCTTGGGGGACAGGGGCGGTTTTTGATAATTGATCACTTTAGTGAAGGTTCTGACCTGTACAGAGAGTTGACAGTCAACGTTCGCGTCTCTCCGCTACCAGAATTGGAATCACTGGGCCACGTGCGACTGAATGCATTTCACATCCTGCGATCAGAATCGCAAAACGTCAAGACGCTGTTCGAATCTTTTCGCAAAGATTTTTAATCACGTAGACCTGACTGTCTGCGGCAAACGATTGAGCGTTTGTTTTCGTCCGAAGATTTGTGGGCAGAAGGTTTCAACGCAAAGATGCTAAGGCGCAATGACGCAATGGCGCAAAGGGCAACGTGTTCGCAGCAAAGTGCGACACGTGTCAGTCGCAACTGAAACAATTCTTTGCGCCTCTGCGCCTTTGCATTGAAACTCATCACACTGAGGAAACTGGGGCGTAGCCGTCCATTTCCGCGCAAGAATCCACACCGGCTGAATTTTCAGGCAGTTTTCGGGAGCGGGACGAGCTTGTTGAGCCGGGATTCAGTGGGAGGATCGAGACCACACTCGGCGACCAGTCGATCGAACAGGCTTTCGCCGTGATGCCACCATGTTTGTACTTCAGACAACACACTTCCGAGAGTGAATTCCGAAAGGTGCAATTTCAAAGATTCCAGCACGCTCATCAGAATTGTTCGCCGCTGCGCACCAGGAAGAGTTTTGCTGTTGCGCCCCGTCCGGCGGTCCTGAGCCGCACCGCGAAGGCCGCGTTCCGCTTCATTGTTTGTAGCGTCAACTTCCGGATGAAGCACAAATGTGAATAATTCTTCATCGCACGACAGACGTGCGACTTCGTGGACAAGGTTGTGGTATTCGCGATCCGTTTCATCGTCCGGCTTTGGCTGACGACTCTCGTCGCCGCAGCGAGCGAAGCACAGTTCGCACACGTCATCGAAAAATTCTGCGACACGTGCAGCGCGGCCTGTCTCTTTCAGACGCAGATCGGCGGCGGCACGCTTTGCCTTTGTGAAGACCGCCAGCACACCCTCCAGAAAGTTTTTGTACTCCGCATTGTCCGGCTGCAGCAGAGTGAAGCGAACGGCTTTGCGAATCAGATGAGCCCAGCATTTTTGAGCCTTCGTGAATCGCTGATATACGGCCGCATCGTCGCTCACAAGGATGCCGGCAAAGCTGTCTTTGGGAAGAAGTTGGGCCAGCGTGTCGCCATCTTTTCGACAGCCAAACACCAGCACGCGTGCCTTCTCTGACAGAAATGCCCACACCGAATTCAGGCTCCAACTGGTTTCGTCGGCATGCACCACAGCGCTGACCGCGATCAATTGACACAGCGATTCAAATTCATGCTCCCACTGCCGCGACAACTGGTTCAGCAAGGCATCGGCCTGAGACTTCGACAGTTCCAGTTCCCAAAAGAATCTCAGCAGCGTGCAGACTTTGTCCATCGACAGTCCGACCATCGAGACCATGAAAGCAACTGTGACGTGAATCTCAAATCCAAATTCGGACAGCGGCAGCACGCCGTCGATCTGTCCTTCTTCGCCATTCGGGCCACGCCAGATTTCATAAACAACGAGCGTCGCTTTACCGTCGCGAATTCGCCACACCGGTCGTTCGATTCCCGGATGGCATTGAGGCAGTTCGAAGCCGTCCGGAAGAACCAATTCGTGATGATCGGCCTTGTCAATCTTGTCCTGATTCGGAATTCGCCCACGTCGCTCCGACGCTTGCTGATCGCCACTGGAACCGTGTGTCTTCGGCTTGCCGGATGCATTCGATTCTGCATCCTTCCGACGCTTTTCATCAGCTTTCGCTGACTACGACTTATCCAGACGCTGCGTCGGATTCTTCTTTTCCAGCTCCGCGATTCGCTTCTTCAACTGCAGGTTTTCAGCTCGCAATGCCGCCAACTCCACTTGCAACTGCGCTACAAGCGCCGCCAAATCTGAGTAACTAGGTTGTCCTGCGATTCCGTCCATGAAACCATATCTACCAAACCTTCCATTCTGGCAAAACCCCAGTTTCCGCGGGGAAATGGACGGCTACAACTGGGGCGAGTCGAAGAACAACAACTCGTGCCAATGAATGTAACGGTAATCAAGGGAATCACAATCAAGGGACTGGCGTTCCCCGCTCGCCGGGCGTTCCTGGTACGAACTGCCAGACTCGGATGGCGCGTTCAAAATAGTAGTTGCCTCGGAACGAAACACTAGGCTGCTCTATCCATTCTTCCGGCGGCAATTCGTCCCAACGAAGAAAAGAATTCGTGGCATCGCCGATTACCCACAGTCGTGTTGCTCGAATGTCGGCCAATTCTTCTGCTGTGATCCGTTCCCTGTCATCAATCAACGCGGAACCAAGCCACGTTTTGAGCGGAACAGATTGGAACAATTTCGGTGGAGAGAAATGCGTAGCGTCTGAAGTTGGCAAGTAACGCATCGCGTAATAACGTGTACTCAACAACATGGCCTGATCAGCCACGACGATCGAATCTCCCTCCTGAAACTGAGCCGCTACATGGCGAATCGCTGCACGTATACCGCTGTCATCCGAAATCTGCAGTTCGTCACGATAGTTGAAGTTCAAAAACAGCATGTTGACAATGAACATCCCTGCAACAACCTTAGAGATTTCTTTTGGCAATACGGTCATCACAACGTATGCCACAGCGCAAAAGAAAAATGCACAGGCTGCCAAATAATGTCGGGACGTAATGATCGGCAAGGAAACCAGTGAAACAACCGCAGAACACACGATCGGCGAAGCGATCATGAACAGCACGAGCATCGCGCCACGAGTTCTGGATTTCCACGCAAAGCAGCCGAGTACAAGCAGTGAAATCAAGGAGACGATAACTGCCATCGCAGAATTTCGCTGATCCGCCGATTGGTTCTCATGCACCAGCAGGTTCAGCCAGGTGTTCGGGATGGTTGACCAGGTCATGGCCGGAATCCAGTAGTCGTCACGAGCCTGCTTCGTTTGAGAGATCAGCACTGAGAGCCACGGTAGGAACATTACGCCGACTGCGATCATGGCGGCAATTGGCCGAATGAATGGAATTGAATAGTCTCGGCCTTCGTCCGAAGTATCGCAGTTCATCACTCGGAGAGTGATGTCTACTTTGGGTGTTTCTTTGCGGAATCCGTGTCGAACGCAGCGGCTAATGATGAACAGGCCGACTACGAAACACGATTGACCGAACACGGTGAACACTCCGTAATTGTGAGTGTATAACAACGCCGTCGCGTTGATCGCGTAGCCGATCCACCAACGACACTGAAACATGGCGGCGGCAAGCGTTTTGCCGCTCAGGGAATCAGCACCTTGTAATCCTCGCAATAACATCCAGCTTGAAACGACCGAGAGCAACGTGGCCATGGAATACATACGAGTTTCCATGGCCCAGTGAATATGAATTCCGTTGACCGCATAAAGTGCCGCTGCAAGAACTCCCACTGATCGAGATACAACTTTTCCGTGCGGTTCGTTCGTCTCGGCAAACTCATCGCGGCAGAACACATACAGCATCCAGATTGTAAATACGTCGCACGTTACCGAAAGCATTCGCTGTGCAATTTCAGATTCGCCGAAGAGCGCAATCCAGCACTTCAAAGTCATGAAATACAATGGCGGATGAAAATCATTCGCCGTCCGCTGAATGATCTCTGTGAACGAAAATTTCGTCGCCATTGTCCAGGAATAAGCTTCATCCAGCCAAAAGTTGTGAGCGCCAATCGGCCACAATCGAAGGGCGGTTCCTGCTGCTACGACACCTGTCATCCAGATTAACGCCGCACGACGATTCATTTCGTGGCCTATTGAATAAAGTTTGCAATCATCAAACAACACCTTTGACACATGGCACTGTAACAACAGAATTCAAGAACAAAGTGCTACAAGATTTCGGTAGAAGTCGCGTGGTATTTCTAGTTTTAGTCACCGAATCATGTTGGGGCGAACAGAATGAGTTTAATGCTTGCTATTGAAATCAAACTTGCGTCAGAGTTGATCGTGAACGCCGCTGCAAATCAACACAATGGACTTTGAGATTCGAGCAACTTTAATTTCCGATGGTACGTTACGCCGATCGCACAGTTGGTAAAAGAGAACGCGGGAACTGACAAAGGGAAGACAATGCACTAGGTATGTTGATGCGTGCTAAACTAAAGTTCAAGTCGTGTTCGGCTGCTTGTCTTCCGACCTATGGTGCACTCGCATCATCGAAACCTGAATTTGTGCGGATGACAACTGTTGACGTTGCCCGCCGCAGCAAATTCAATCGAGAGGCTATGGGGTCGAGATGTTGTCAGCCGCAAATGACCGAAATGAACTCGATTCTTCTCTAGTCCGAATTAAACATTCGTAGATTCCTGCTGGATATACGACATAGCCTTTGCGAGCACGATTCCCAAAGCTTCAGCGTTCTTTTCCGTGAAGCTGTGGCAGTATTCAAAGTTGTCATTGCCGTCGCGTTTGAAACAGCGAACTGGCTCAAACGTGAAGAAAGATTCGCCGGTTTCGCTATTTTGACGTTGGTCAATGCAAACTCCGACTGAGCCTTCCCAGATGTGTTTTTTGTTGTTTTGGTTTTCCATAAAATCCTCCATGAGATGTTGTTGAAGCCTGATTTTCGCACGGATCTGAGTCTTACTCAAATTTTTCTGCAGGAGCTCAAGGCTGGAAGTGTTCGCTGTCAGTAGCGAACAGCAAATGAGATTTCAGCCGTTACTTCACTGAATCACAATCAGGGCATTCACCAACATAGTTCCAGGACAAACCTGCTGGATCCGGTACCAATCGCGTCCATCCTTCGACGACGGCATCCTGCAGTGTCTCCGGCCCGTCATTGCCACAACCGCCGCAGGTCAATGATTCTGCTGCAAGGTTCACACTGGAACTGTCATCGGATTGTTGCGTTGTCGTCGTGGCTGCCATGCTTCGAGAATACTGCAGCCTGAATTCTTAAGCAAATTCAGTTTGAGCTGCGATTGTTTCTGCTTTCGCCGGAGCCGCTCATTGGTTGGGGTTCACGGGGCCACACCAATCAATGAGTGGTGGAGGAGAAAGCAGAAACCTTGCCGCCATGCCAGGCAACGCCACCCAGCCCAGCCGCCCAAACCTCTGCTTTTGCTGGAAGCTTTTGGCTTGGGGGTCTCTTAATCCCTGCAATTCGAGCGTCCATTCGAAACTCGTTGACCGTCATGCCTAAACACAGATATACTGGTGGGACACACAGGAGAAAATGACCATGCCAACATCAACACAGGAATTACAAAGTTTTCAGAAGTACGCTGCAGCTCGTATTCAAAACGGCGGAGCAAAGCTGGAATTAGATGAACTGCTCGAGGAATGGAAGTCCCGGAATTCAGCAGCCAAGACAGCACTCAGTGGAACTTGCTGCGTGATTGACGATGAGATGCGGCAGGCCCGTGATCGAATCGTTGAGTCTCTGGATCAGCATGGAGTCAAACCTGTTGAGGATCTTTCCGGCATGATGAGCCCAATTGCACCGGAAGGCGAATCCGCCGATGACTTCCTTCAGGCGATCGGTCGATCACAAACCACTGACACAACACGGGATTGGTTGAATGACTGAAATCGTTGTTGATACAGACGTGATTTCATTTGGATTCCGGAATGACTCAAGATTCACAAACTATTTGCCGCACATGCAAGGGCTCAGGCCGCTGATGTCGTTTATGACACTTGCTGAAATTGAGTTTGGCATCCGTCGGCGAAACTGGGGACAGGAACGACGTCAACAACTGGAACAGTATTTGAATCAATACTATTCAGTTATCCACAGCAGCGATGCCCTGTGCCGCGTCTGGGCAAATCTCAGAGCCGAATCCGAACTGGCAGGAAGAATTCTGCCGGAAGCCGATGCGTGGAATGCTGCAATCGCCGTTCTGCTCGACGTACCACTCCTCAGCCACAACAGAAAACACTATCAACACTTGAGCCAACTGAAGCTGATCTCGATACAGACTGACAAATAGAGTCTCTACAATTCACTGCCTGTCAAAGCCTGCAATGGCAATCAAAATCAACCAGGTGACAGCCTGACAAATGTTTCGGTCACTCAGCAGATTGATCTCACTGGCCCTGTCGGTCGCATGGTCGCCAGTGTCATGTTTGGACTGGCAGAAATCGAACTGGAATACCGCAGAGAACGGCAAGCTGCCGGAATTCGAGTCGCCCGAACTCGTGGCATTTATCAGGGCCGAAAATCAGGAACCACCAAAGCCATTCCCAAACGAGCCGTCGAACTTCGCGACCGAGGTCTGAAAATCCCCGAAATCGCCAATGCCCTGAACGTCAGCGAACGCAGTGTGTTCAGATACTTGGGCCAGTTTGACGAGGCGTCCTGAACATTCGTCAGACAGCGTCTTGAAAAGAGTATTTGCCTGTTCAGCGAATTCAGTGATATAATCAAGGCATGGACACAACAACGACTAAAAACGTCATCGATATTCCAGCCAGCGATCGACAGGCCCTTGAGCATCTACTCGGTACTCCGCTTGAACCGCAGCAGCGCGTGATGATCTTTACTTATACACCGGGTCAGCTTCCCATGGACGAAGCCCGAGAAACAGCACGCTCACAAATTGAACGAATGATTGCCACCAATCAGCAATTGGCCATCAACGAAGGCATCACTGCTGAAGAGGCAGACGTTGCCATCGACGAAGCAATGACAATTGTTCGGCCACGTACCTGATGCGAATTGTCCTCGACAGTAATATTCTGGCACGAGCCGCGTGCGGACCACCGAGTCCCGCTGCCGAATTGCTGCTTAGAACCCTTCGTTCTCCATACACGATTTGCATGTCCCCCATCCTGCTGGATGAACGTAAGCGTACAGCAGCACCATCTGCCTATTCAGCCGGCTTGACCTGTGCCGCCTTTTCGATTCTTCTGAGTTCTCGGCTGAGTTGTTTGCGGTCGGCGCGGTCTCGGCGTTCTTCCTGGCGGTAGGT
>Ga0209702_10009174_pt1 | contig 11143 bp, 9 predicted proteins | sample FRY01_FD_187210 | JGI IMG/M metagenome (GOLD analysis project Ga0209702, IMG submission 187210) | Freshwater microbial communities from Lake Fryxell liftoff mats and glacier meltwater in Antarctica - FRY-01 (SPAdes) (version 2) | ecosystem: Environmental > Aquatic > Freshwater > Ice > Glacier... | reverse complement strand
AGGGAAAAGCCCAGCGCGCCGCTCGAAATGGCCAGCGGCGTGCCACCGACATCGCCATTCAATTTGAGCGAAGGCGCATTGGCTGCGATATTCACATTCGATCCGCTGCCCGATACGATCGCATCACCCTGCGGACATAATCGCGCGCTGGTCGGTCCGGCGTGCAACGATGCGGTGCGCAGGCTGGCAAATTGCAGGTTGATACACTGGCGGAACAGGGCGAAATCGCCATTGCGCCCAATATTTCCGCTAACCGGCACTTGCAGCCCGGTAATCTGTCCGTCCCCTAGCGGTCCGGTCAGGATAATCCGCCCGTCAATATTGGTTCCGCCTTCGCGCGTTGGCGAAAAGGCCAGTGCCGGAATCTTCAGCTGGGCCGAACCGACCTGATAATTGGCCATTTCCAGCCGTCCGGAAAATCCGCGCGACAGGCTGCCGTCGTCGAGCAGCAATTTGGTGCTGGGGAAACCACCGCCTTCCAGCCGGATATTTCCGTCAGCGAGCATCCTGATATTCTTGTCGGTAAAGGACAAGAGCAAAGGATCGCTCAGACTCAGCGTCGCTCCGGATGGCGAGCGGGCTGCCAGCGCGTCGAGCGAAAGGACGGTCCGTCCGGCGCTTTTTGAGAATTTTATGTCGCTGGAAATATCCAGCTGGTTGCCGGCCTGCTGAACGGCTTTCGCAAACCGGTTTGCGAGCGGGCCGACCGGTGTCCCGGCCACCGACGCAGACAGGCTGTCGGCCTGCCGCAACAGATTTTTATCCACATGAACGCCTCGAATTTCCGGCTGCCCGGCAAAACTCGCCGTCATCACCGCACCGCCATAGCCCAGCGCGAACCGCCCCTTGATGTGCGAACTGTCGGCGCTTCCATAGGGGGATCGCAACCCGCTAGCGGTCAGATCGATATCGCCCTTGCTCTGTTTGAAATCACCGGCAGTTTGCAGGGAGGCATCGATTTTCTGACCGGAATATTCGGCATAGCGAAACGGTCCGCCGAGCAGACCGATATTGCCGGACCAGCTGGCCAGATCCTCGCCGAGATCAACCGAGACTTGCGCCGCAACATCTTCAGCCGCCAGATCAACTTTGCTGCAAGCGATGGTCGGCAACCGCAGCGGTCCCTGCAAATGCGGTTTCTTGCGGCGAATCGCCACTTTGCCGAAAAAGCTCGGCTTAGTTAAGGCACAACCGCCAGCGGCCAGATTCCGGCTGATTGCCGCGACTTCTCCGCTGAAACCATCGTGCAACTCGCCTTTGCCATTGAGCGCCATTCCAATGACGCCATATTCGCTGTCGATCCGCAACTTCGCATCGCTCAGACCCAGCCAAATGTCCGGCAGAGCCAGCGGACTGTCGTCTTCCGGATCGGTAAACTTGTCGAGTTCCCCGAAAGTGAGCTTGCCATTCTCCAGCCGCCCGAACAGCTTGACCCCGCTCGCCCGGACCCAGTTGATGCCGACACCGCCCAGGCTCAGGCTATTGCCAACCTCGACCAGCTCTGCGGTCATGTCCGGGCGTTCCGGATCACCGATCACCAGATTGCGAATGACCTGTTTGCGAAGCCCGATATCCTCGATCTCGTAGCTGGCGCTAACATCCAGCTGGTCAAGCTGGGACTGGATGACATTGTCTGCCAGTGTCGTTCGACTGACCCACAGGGCGATCAGTCCGAGCAGGATCAGAACAAGCAATATCCCGCCATACAGTCGAAACCGGGAATGGCGACCGACGGGGTCATTGGCGATTTCTTCTTCCATTGCGGTTGAAATGGAGAAGTCTGCCTTAAGTTGCAATGTACAAGTGTCCAAGTGGCCGCGTTTTAAGACCCAATATAGATATTGGACATTTTCGGACGGTTTTCCGCTTATCATCCCGTTCCTGCTTTGTTCTGACTATAAGGGGTGGATGGTCAAAGGACATGACATGCAATCGGGCTTGCCGAGGGACGGCAGCGGTCATCGCGCCCGGCTTCGGCACCGCATATTGACCGGTCAGGGCGCCGGACTGCACGATCACGAACTGGTCGAATATCTGCTCGCGCTGGCCATTCCGCGCCGCGACACCAAGCCGCTGGCCAAGCAATTGATCGAGGAATTCGGAAGCTTCTCCCGTCTTCTGGTTTCCGACGCCGATGCGCTGGGAAATTTCCCCGGCATGGGCGAAACCAGCGTGGCTGCGCTCAAGATTGTCCAGGTCGCGGCCTTGCGCCTGATCTCCGAGCCGGTGCGGACCCAGCCGATTCTGTCGAGCTGGCAGGCTTTGCTCGATTATTTGCGGGCCGATATGGCGCATCTCCCCCATGAACGGGTGAGGGTCCTGCATCTCGACAGCAAGAACCGGCTGATCCGCGATGAACTGGTCAGCGAAGGGGCGATTGATCAGGCCGCCATCTATACCCGAGAAGTCATCAAGCGCGCGCTGGCGCTGGGTTCGGCGGCAATCATATTGGTACACAATCACCCCAGCGGCGACAGCACGCCCAGCCGCCAGGATATAGCGATTACCAAGGATATTTGCGCCGCCGGCCGCACACTCGGCATCACGGTTCACGATCATGTCATCATCGGCAAGGACGGCCACACATCCTTCCGGTCGAAAGGACTGATCTAGCGGATCGCGAGCCACTGTCCATAGCGGCGACCAGTTGACCCATCAGCCATAACGCCGGTCAATAAAGGAACATCGGCATGCCTTCGACCTGGATCAGATTGGCGCGATACAGGTTGGCATCATAGAGGCCGGAGACATTGACGCCCTTGCTATCCTCCAGCAGGGTTCCGATCGGCACCGTCCCGTAATTGCCGTCGGCAAGACAGACCATATTGGCCATCCGGTCCTGCTCGATCAGCTGCACCGCCAGCGCGCCAAAGGCAAAGCCGACCATCCGGTCCATCGCGTCCGGTTCCCCTGCCCGCATCAGATAGGCGAGTTCCTGCACGATGGTCCTCTGGTCCGAACGTGCCTCGATTTCGCGCGCCAGCTGCGTACCGATATTCAGGCCATCACGGCTGGTATTGGATTTGTTGATTTCGTCGGCATAGTCGGTCCCGCCGGAAAGCCGGGCGCCCTCGGACACAACACATATGGCATAAGATTCAGGATTGGCCTGTTTGTCCTGAAGCAGCAATGGCAGCAGCACATCGATATCGGCAGGCACTTCGGCGATCACGGTCCGGTCAGCCTGCGAGAGGAAGCCGGAAACCATCGCCGTCTCTCCTGACCGCCGCCCGAACAATTCGATCACCGCGATCCGTTCATGGCTCGCCGCCGTGGTCCGCAGCGCGTTGATCGCCTGCACCGAGCGAGTGACGGCAGTCGAGAAGCCGATACAATAATCCGTGCCATGGACATCATTGTCCATCGTCTTGGGAATCGAGATGACATTGCGGCCCAGGCTCGCCAGATGGGCCGAGAAACGCAGCGTGCCATCACCGCCCATGGTGATCAGGGCATCGACCTTTAGCGCATCAAATATGTCGAGCACCTTTTGCGTCTGGTCACCCGCTTTGGTCGTGCGCGGGTCGCAGCGCGAGCTGTGCAATATCGTGCCGCCCTGCCGGTCAATGCCCCGCACCCGGTCCTTGTCGAGCATCATGACACTGTTCCCGTTCGACCAGGGATCGGCAGGGTCAATTTCCAGCACCCCTTCCCAGCCGCGGCGCAAGCCGACCACATCCCAGCCGCGCTGCCACGCCGAAGTCGCTATCGACTGGATGCAGGGATTGAGGCCCGGGACATCGCCGCCGCCGGTGAGTATAGCCAGACGCATTTTATTCTCCCTGTTTCCGCCGCTGCATTGCCGACTCATTTCGTAGCTGCTAGCGGAGCCGCAAAACAAGGCACATCATTGCCGTAATCATTCACTTTGTCCAAGGACCAATCATGATTCCACGCTATTCCCGCCCCGAAATGGTTGCCATCTGGGAGCCTGAATCGAAATTCAAGATCTGGTTCGAAATCGAAGCGCATGCCACCGACGCGCTCGCCGAACTCGGTGTCGTGCCCAAGGCAGCGGCGGAAGCGATCTGGGCCAAGGGCAAATTTGACGTGGCGCGGATTGACGAGATCGAACTTGAGGTAAAGCATGATGTCATCGCTTTTCTGACCAATGTCGCGGAAAATGTCGGCGAGGAAGCCCGTTTCATGCATCAGGGCATGACCTCGAGCGATGTTCTCGACACCTGCCTCGCTGTGCAGCTGGCGCGCGCTTCGGACATATTGCTTGCGGATCTCGACGCCCTGCTCGCCGCGATCAAAAAGCGCGCCTATGAGCATAAGTTCACTCCGACCATCGGCCGCAGCCACGGCATCCACGGCGAACCGGTGACCTTTGGCCTGAAACTGGCCCAAGCCTATGCCGAATTCGAACGCAATCGCGAACGGCTGGTTGCCGCGCGCAAGGAAATTGCCACCTGCGCGATTTCCGGCGCCGTTGGAACCTTCGCCAATATCGATCCCAAGGTCGAAGAACATGTCGCCGAGAAACTGGGCCTGACCGTCGAGCCGATCTCCACCCAGGTGATCCCGCGCGACCGCCATGCACAATTTTTCGCCACGCTCGGCGTCATCGCCTCGTCGGTGGAACGACTCGCTGTCGAAATCCGCCACTTGCAGCGCACCGAAGTGCTCGAGGCCGAAGAATATTTCTCGCCGGGTCAGAAGGGCTCCAGCGCGATGCCGCACAAGCGCAACCCGATCCTGACCGAAAATCTGACCGGCCTCGCCCGCATGGTCCGCAGCTATGCCCTGCCCGCGATGGAAAATGTCGCATTGTGGCACGAACGCGATATTTCGCACAGTTCGGTCGAACGGATGATCGGACCGGATGCAACGATCACCCTCGACTTCTCGCTGGCGCGCCTGACCGGCGTGATCGAAAAGCTGCTGATCTATCCCGAGCGGATGCAGAAAAATCTCGACCGCATGGGCGGCCTGGTCCATTCGCAGCGCGTCCTGCTCGCCCTCACCCAGGCGGGCATCAGCCGCGAGGACAGCTATCGCATCGTCCAGCGCAACGCGATGAAAGTCTGGGAATCGGACGGTGAAATAGCCCTGCTCGACCTGCTCAAGGCCGATCCCGATGTCAGCGCCAAACTCTCTGACGCGGAACTGGAAGAACGCTTCAACCTCGATTATCATTTCAAGCATGTCGACACGATTTTCGCCCGGGTCTTTGGCGAATAAGCCGGTTTTCGGCACCATTATATGGCATCTGGCCACCAGCCTGATTTGGGACTAGGATAGCTGTCACACGCAAAAAAGGTGAAGCATGCAATTTATCAAAATCCTGTTCTGGGTTCTCCTGCTGGTCGCGACCTTCATTTTCTGGTGGACCAATGAGGCACGGGCGTCGCTGGATCTTGGCGCTGCGGTTGTCGAGGCCCGGGTTTCGACCTTTGTCGTCGGCGCCTTCCTGATCGGCTTCCTGCCCGCATGGCTGCTTTTGCGAGGCTCCAAATGGCGCTTCCTGCGGCGGATCAAGACGCTGGAAGACGCCGCACGCCCGGCAACGGTGCCGACTCCTTCCGCAAGCCGCTCACCGACACCACCCGCACAAGCCTCTCCGGCCGTGGCACCGGTGGATAGCGGCAAAGCGTCCAGCACATGAGCAATCCGATATACGTCGCGCTCGACACGCCCGACCTCGACCGCGCGATCGAGATTGCGCAGTCGGTCAAGGGCCATGTCGGCGGCCTCAAACTCGGACTCGAATTTTTCTGCGCCCACGGCCATCACGGCGTGCACGAAATCCACAAACTCGGCCTGCCGATCTTTCTCGATCTGAAATTGCACGACATTCCCAATACCGTCGCCAAGGCGATGCAGGCGATCAATGTGCTGGAGCCCGCGATCGTAACGATCCACGCCTCTGGTGGCCGGGCGATGATGGAAGATGCCAAGGCCGCAGCAAACGAGCATACCAAGGTTGTCGGCGTAACCTTGCTGACCTCGCTCGACGAGCGCGACATGGGCCGGATCGGCTATAGCGGATCGCCGCATGACCAGGTCGAGCGCCTGGCCGCGCTCGCCCGCGAGGCGGGACTGGACGGCATCGTCTGCTCCGGCAACGAAGTGGAAGCGGCACATAGAATCTGGAAAGACGGCTTTTTCGTCGTCCCCGGCCTGCGCCCCAAGGGCGGCGCAATGGGCGACCAGAAGCGGGCCGTGACACCGCAGCAAGCCAGAAACAATGGTGCGAGCGTGCTGGTCATCGGACGACCGATTACCGGTGCGTACAATCCCGGCGAGGCAGCGCGGGCGATCGAGGCGACGCTTTAAGTCCGTGTCATGCCAGCGCAGGCTGGCATCCAACCCAATATTGCGGTTCAATCGAAGATTGGTTTAGGCCCCAGCCTTCGCTGGGGTGACGGATGAATGAAAAAAATTATGCAAAACAAAACCCAAATCAAAATCTGCGGCCTGTCGACCGAAGCCACCATCGACGCGGCTATCGAAGCTGGCGCCACCCATATCGGCCTCGTCCATTTCGAGAAAAGCCCGCGCCATGTGTCGCTGGCACGCGCCGCTGAGCTGCGCGACCATGCGGGTGACCGGATCAAGACGGTGCTGCTGCTGGTCAATGCCGACCCCAAACTGACCGGCAAGGCCATTGCCGAAGTCAAACCGGACGTTCTCCAGTTTCATGGCAGCGAGACGCCGGACTGGATTGCGCTGGTCAAGAAAAATACCGGCCTGACCATCTGGAAAGCCGTCGGGGTAAGAGACAAAGCCACATTGGCAAGCACCGGCCGCTATGCTGATGTTGTCGACCGGCTGCTGTTCGACGCCCCGGCCAGGGCTTTGCCGGGAGGCACCGGCACCTCCTTCGACTGGTCGTTGCTCGCCGGTCACGACCATCAGGTCGACTGGGGCCTCGCCGGCGGCCTTGACCCGGACAATGTAGCCGACGCCCTGAACGCCACCCATGCGCCGCTGGTTGACGTCTCCTCGGGCGTCGAATCCGCGCCCGGCGTCAAACAGGTAGACAGAATCGCCGCCTTTTGCCAAGCGGTGCGGGACTATGACGCGTCAATTCGTTAGCAGACCGTTAGCACTGAGCTTGTCGAAGTGCGCTTTGCGACGATAGGCGTCCTTCGACAGGCTCAGGACTAACGGATAATCGGAAACCCATGAACGACCTACCCCCCAACAGCTACCGCAACATGCCGGATGATCGCGGCCATTTTGGCGAATTTGGCGGACGCTATGTCGCCGAAACGCTGATGCCGCTGATCCTCGATCTGGAAAAACATTATCGCGCCGCGCAGGCCGACCCGGCCTTTGCCGAGCAATTTGACGATCTGCTGCAAAATTATGTCGGTCGCCCTTCCCCGCTCTATTATGCCGAAAGCCTGACCGAGGAAGTGCGCAAGAATGCACCGGCTGGCAAAGGCGCACAAATCTGGTTCAAGCGCGACGAGCTCAACCATACTGGCGCGCACAAGATCAACAATTGTGTCGGCCAGATATTGCTCGCCATGCGCATGGGCAAGACGCGGATCATCGCCGAAACCGGCGCCGGTCAGCATGGCGTTGCCACCGCGACCGTCTGCGCCCGTTTTGGCCTGCCCTGCACGATCTTCATGGGCGCGACCGATGTCGCGCGCCAGAAACCCAATCTGTTCCGGATGAAATTGCTCGGCGCCGAAGTCGTCCCGGTGACCAGCGGCGCGGCGACGCTGAAAGACGCGATGAACGAGGCGCTGCGCGACTGGGTCGCCAATGTCCACGACACTTTCTACATCATCGGCACCGCCGCTGGTCCCCATCCCTATCCCGAAATGGTCCGCGATTTCCAGAGCGTGATCGGCAAGGAAGCCCGCGCGCAAATGCTCGACCGCGTCGGGCGCCTGCCGGATATGCTGGTCGCAGCGATTGGCGGCGGCTCCAACGCGATTGGCCTGTTCCACCCGTTTCTCGACGATCCGGACGTCAAGATGCTCGGCATCGAAGCGGCTGGCCATGGTCTGAACAAGGAACATGCGGCAAGTCTGGCCGGTGGCGGCCCCGGCATCCTGCACGGCAACAAGACCTATCTGCTTCAGGACGAGGACGGCCAGATCACCGAAGCCCATTCGATCAGCGCCGGCCTCGACTATCCCGGCATCGGCCCGGAGCATAGCTGGCTCAAGGAATCCGGCCGCGTCGATTATGACAGCGCGACCGATGTCGAGGCGCTGGATGCGTTCCAGCTGCTCTGCCGCACCGAAGGCATCATCCCGGCGCTCGAACCGGCCCACGCGATTGCTGCGGTGACGCGCGAAGCGGTAAAGATGGACCGGGACAAGATCATTCTCGCGAACCTGTGCGGGCGTGGCGACAAGGATATTTTCACCGTCGCCGAGGCTTTAGGGACGGAGATATGAGACGCGATTGGCGTGTGATATTATCGCTGCCAGTACTCATCACGAGCGCGGCCTTGCTGGAATCCTATCACCAACGAAGGACGTCATGGAAAGTCGATCAAGAAATTTTGAAGGAACGATTGACACCGGACGTACCAAGAAATTGTTTTGCAGATTGCGAGCCAATTCCAGACGGCATCTCGATATTCGGAAATTTTGGCTGGAGCTTGCTTTTTTTGGCTTTGGTTTTGTTAATGTGGACTGCATGGAAGCCTAAATAATGACCCGTCTCTCCCAATCCTTTCCCGCCGACCGCGCAGCGCTCGTCGCCTTCGTCACCGCTGGCGATCCGACCCCTGCCGATACCGGTGCCATCCTTGACGCCCTTGTTGAAGGCGGCGCCGACATTATCGAACTCGGCATGCCGTTCACCGATCCGATGGCCGACGGCCCCTCGATTCAGGAAGCGGATATCCGCAGCCTCGCCGCTGGCACAAAAACCGCCGATATCTTCAACATGGCCAAGGAATTTCGCCAGCGCCATCCCGACACACCGCTGGTGCTGATGGGCTATGCCAATCCGATGACCATCAGAGGCTCCGAATGGTTCGCCAATGCCTGCGTCGCCGCCGGTGTCGATGCCGTGATCTGTGTCGATATCCCGGTCGAGGAAGACGAAAGTCTCGGCGATGCGCTTCGCGCCAAGGATGTTGCGGTGATCCGCCTCGCCACCCCAACCACCGATGCCGAACGCCTGCCCACCATATTGAACAACGCATCCGGCTTTCTCTATTATGTCTCCGTCGCCGGTATCACCGGCCAGCAACAGGCCGCACAAGCAAGCATCGAAGAAGCAGTCGCCCGGCTGAAAGCGGGCACCAACCTGCCGGTCGCGGTCGGCTTTGGCGTGCGCACGCCCGAACAGGCCGCCGACATTGCCCGCGTCGCCGATGGCGTGGTGGTCGGCTCGGCGATTGTCGAAATTGTCGGCGAATATGGCAAGGATGCTGCGCCGCATGTCCGGGACTATGTAAAGTCGCTTTCCGATGCTATCAGGGCGGCCAGACACGGGTGAATTTGAAAAACCGTTCGCATCGAGCGAAGTCGAGATGCCTGCGTGCAAACAGTCTCTCGACTGCGCTCGAGACGAACGGAATAAACGATAAGGGTAAATCATGTCCTGGCTAAGCAATGTCCGCAAGAAAATCGCTTCGATCGCGAAAAAGGAAACGCCCGACAATCTCTGGCACAAGTGCAAGAAATGCGAAGCGATGGTGTTCCTCAAGGAATATGAGGACAATATGCATATCTGCCCGAAATGCGAGCATCATGGCCGCATTGGTCCGATGGTCCGCTTTGCCCAGATCATGGACGAGAATAGCTGGAAGCTGATCCCCTGGGCCAAGGTCCAGGAAGACCCGCTGAAATTCAAGGACCAGAAGAAATATGCCGACCGGTTGAAGGGCGCACGGATCAAGACCGGCGAGCAGGATGCGCTGATCAACGTCAAGGGCACGATCAAGTCGATCCCCTGCGTCGTCGGCGTTCAGGATTTCGCCTTCATGGGCGGCTCGATGGGGCTGGCCGTGGGTCAGGCCTTTGTCGACGGCGCCAAGCGCGCGCTGAAAGACCAATGCCCCTATATCATCTTCACCGCCGCCGGTGGTGCGCGGATGCAGGAAGGCATTTTGTCGCTGATGCAAATGCCGAAGACCACGGTCGCGATCTCGATGCTGCGCGAAGAGGGCATACCCTTCATCGTCGTGCTGACCGACCCGACCACCGGCGGCGTCACCGCCAGCTATGCGATGCTCGGCGACGTGCATATTTCCGAGCCCGGCGCGATGATCGGCTTTGCCGGCCAGCGGGTGATCGAAAATACCATTCGGGAAAAATTGCCGGAAGGATTTCAGACCGCGGAATATCTGCTCGAGCACGGGATGATCGACATGGTCGTCCACCGCAAGGAATTGCGCGATACACTGGCCGATATCCTCGGCTATCTCATGGCCTGGAAAGAGGCCGCCTGAACGCGGCCCGATAATGGCAGACGGCGCGAAGTCGGATCATCCGGCGGTTCAGACACAGCTTGATCGGCTGGAAATGCTCTCTCCCGGGCGCGATGTTCTGGGGCTGGAGAGGATATCCGAGCTGCTTGCGCGACTCGGCAATCCGCAGGAAAAACTCCCCCCGGTTTTTCACGTCGCCGGCACCAATGGCAAGGGTTCGACCTGCGCTTTCCTGCGCGCCGCGATCGAAGCGGAAGGGCTGAAAGCCCATGTCTATACCAGCCCGCATCTGGTCCGGTTCAACGAACGGATCCGCTTAGCCGGCAAGCTGATCGAGGATGAATATCTGGCCGCACTGCTTGCCCGGGTTCTCGATATCAGCGAGGATATCAACCCCAGTTTCTTCGAGGCGACCACCGCCGCCGCCTTGCTCGCCTTCGCCGAAAACCCCGCCGACGCCTGCATCCTGGAGGTCGGTCTTGGCGGCCGGCTCGATGCGACCAATGTCATCTCCCGCCCCGTCGCCACCGGCATAGCCGCGCTCGGCATCGACCATGAGGGTTTTCTGCTCACCCCCGAAAAGGGCGCACCAGAGGCCCCGATGGTCCGCATCGCCTGGGAAAAAGCCGGTATTGCGAAAAAGAACACACCCTTGCTCACGCAAAAATATGCTGACGACATGCTGCACATAATCGCTGATCATGCGGCCGATATTGGCGCGCAGCATTTTCCGCGCGGCGAGGAATGGGACGCCGCGATTTACGAAGGCCAACTGCACTACAGGGA
>Ga0209702_10009173_pt1 | contig 11144 bp, 11 predicted proteins | sample FRY01_FD_187210 | JGI IMG/M metagenome (GOLD analysis project Ga0209702, IMG submission 187210) | Freshwater microbial communities from Lake Fryxell liftoff mats and glacier meltwater in Antarctica - FRY-01 (SPAdes) (version 2) | ecosystem: Environmental > Aquatic > Freshwater > Ice > Glacier... | reverse complement strand
TGCCGGGTTTGCCATTAACCGTCCATCCTTGCAACCACCCGGCCAATCACCGTGCCGGCTTTCAATTCATCAAGCGTGCGCGAAATTTCGCTCGCCGCACGTACTTCCACCGGAATCGGTTTCAACTTGCCGGACCTGGCCAACGCCACTACCTCCTTCAATTCCTGCACATTGCCGACGTACGAGCCTTGAATCGTCAGCGCGCGCTGTGCCAGCGGCACCAGCCCGAGCGGCATCTCGCCGCCAAACAGGCCGACCAGCACGTAACGTCCGCCCTTGCGCAGGCACGCCATGCCGAGCGTTGCCGTCTGCGTTGCACCTACCAAATCGACGACACCCGCCACACCGCCCTGCAAGGCTTGCAGTTGGGCCAGCGTGCCGGCGTCGGCCGGATTCATGAACTCGGCCGCCCCGGCATTTTTTGCCGCTTGCGCTTTTGCCGCATCGATGTCACAGGAGACGATGCGCGTGTGCCCGATCGCGCGCAATATGGAAATCGCCATCAAGCCGAGGCCACCCGCACCCATGATGACGATCCAGTCGGTCTCGCCAAACGGCTTCAACTTGTTCACCGCGCTGTAAGTGGTCAAGCCCGAGCACGCCAGAATCGGCGCATAGGTGGGCTCGATGCCGGACGCGTCAATCAGATAGCGTGGATGCGGCACCAGCAAATGATCGCCATAGCCGCCCGAGCGCTGAATACCGATATAGCGCGGCGCGCCGCACCAGTTGTCCTGACCTTCAAGGCAGCGCGCGCAGGTGCCGCAGCCGGTCCACGGATAGACCAGCATGTCTTTGCCCAGCAGCGCCGCAGCAGCTGCTTTGTCCACATCCGGGCCGGCGCTCAGTACCGTTCCATAAGGCTCATGCCCCATAGTGATCGGCAGCTTCATGCCGCGCTCACTCATCTGCAATTTCTTACCGCCGCCCAGATCAAAATAGCCATCGCGGATATGCACGTCGCTATGGCACACGCCGCAGTATTTGAGTTTGATCAACACCTCGGTGCCTTGCGGCTTCGGCGTATCCCGGATCGCCTGTTGCAGCGGTTTGCCCCATTCCGTAATGTCGTAACTTTTCATGCCGTACTCCCTGTTGATGAACGAAACTACGAATCTACCATCCCGGCGTGCCTAAGGATAGATGCATCTCGTATTTGGACAAGGCAAAAATCCATGCGTGGGTGCGACGGCGGTTACGATGCTATGCATGGAAACAATGGAGGCAGCATGAGATCAGCTAAGTTTCAAGGAACCGCCGGATACGTGATCCGTATGTCCGGTGGTGTGGGAGGGAGGGCCGTGAGGCTTCTTCCTATCCCGATTGAATCATTGAGTCGATTGCATGCCAGCAGCATTTAGCAGCATTTTCCGTTCTGCTCGCTCACCTTTTCAGGTGCGCAGCTTTCGCTATCAGTGGCCAGCAGATTTTGCAACCTCGTGGGCCTTTGAAATGGAGATCTTGGTCCTCGGCTGGTATGTGCTGGTCGAGTCTGGCTCCGTCTTGTTGCTGGTTATTTATGGCGCGCTGCAATACACGGGGGCACTGGTGTCGCCGTTCTTTGGTATCGCTGGTGATCGTTTAGGCTATCGCGTGCTGTTCATGCTGACGCGGGGCCTCTATGCGGTTGCTGCGCTGACGATAGCGGTGTTGTCTTACTTTGACTTGTTGACACCGCTCGTGGTGATTGCTCTGGCCACGGTCGTTGGCATGATTCGCCCGTCCGACTTGATGATGCGCTATGCGTTAATTGGGCAGACGCAGCCTAGCGACCAGCTCACCTCGGCTTTGGGTATTTCACGGATGACCTCCGATTCGGCCCGTATCGCCGGGGCCTTGGTGGGTGCCGGTATTTTTGCTCAGTTTGGATTGGTGCCGGTATACATCTGTATCAGTTTGCTGTACCTGACTAGTTTTTGTTTTTCCATGAGGGTTGCCGGTAAGCCGCCTAGTGACGTGCTTGAGAAAAAGACACGCCCCTCGCCCATCAACGACTTGCATCACGCGTTCTCATACGTTTGGCAAAAGCCGGTTTTACTCGGCGCGATGAGCATCGCTTTTCTTGTGAATTTTCTGGCGTTTCCGTTTTCGCTAGGTTTATTGCCCTACATTGCACACTCAATTTACGATATTGGGCAGGCTGGGCTTGGCACACTAAGTGCGAGCTTCGCACTCGGTGCACTGATTGGCTCGATCGTGCTCGGAACAAACCGTTTTCCACTCGGGACCGGCCGTGCGTTATTGGTCGCGACAGGTCTTTGGTTTGGCTTACTTCTGTTGTTTGCACCGGTCAATCATTTCATGCTGGGCGTGCCGATCCTGATCTGCGCCGGTTTCGTACAAAGCATCAGCATGATTCCGCTGGCCGCGGTGATGCTGCGCGCAACAGAGCCTCAATATCGGGGTCGAATTATGGGGATGCGGATTCTGGCAATTTTGGGCTTGCCTTTGGGGTTGCTGGTGGCCGGCCCACTGATCGATGTAATTGGTTTTGTCTGGATGGCCGCGATTTATTCTTGTCTTGGCTTGGTATCGACCATCGCCATCGCGCTTAAATGGCGCGAGGCGCTTTGGTGCAAATCAGCGCCTGCCAACCATCACGGATGACAGGCAGTTCTTGTCGCTGCAGTCTTGAGACGCAACGGCAGAAAATTTCTGGCGCACGCGATCAACTGATTGGATCAAAATGTTGCTAGGGACCCTCTGCATAACTCTGGCGAGGCTGTGGCAGTCGGATCGGGATGGGCTGCAAGGCGTCTTTTCGCAGGCAATAGCCCAGCTATTACCAAGAAAAGCAACGCAGCAGACCGCCCGAGTCCGGCTGATCACAGACCGCAGGGGGTTATGCAGAGGGTCCCTAGGATGCCCATTGCCTGTGTTACCCAAAAACGGTACTTTTTGAACCACGCCCGCAATCTGAAGCATTGAGGTCGGCATCTGCCAACTTCAGCTTCGTCATTGCGAGCGTAGCGCGGCAATCCATCGGTTCAGGCAGTCTGGTTAATGGTCTCACCCAACGCGTTGACCAGGCTGTCAATCTGCGCCGGGGTGGTGATGAAGGGTGGCGCGAGCTGGATGGTGTCACCACCGTAGCGCACGTAAAAGCCTTTTTTCAGCATCGCCATGGCAATTTCGTACGGTCGGCGCGCCGGCTCGCCCGGCAGGGCCTCGATGGTGAGTCCCGCCGCCAAGCCAAAGTTACGGATGTCGGTGATGTGCTTCACGCCTTTAAGGCTGTGCACCGCATTCTCAAAATATGGCGCCAGCGTTTTGACCTGTTCCACCATGTTTTCCTTCACCAGCAGGTCCAGCGCCGCCAAGCCCACCGCACAGGCGACCGGATGCGCTGAGTAGGTGTAGCCGTGGGCGAACTCCAGCAGGTAGTCCGGCCCGCCTTGCGCCATGAAGGTCTCGTAGATGTCTTTTTTGACCAGCACGGCCCCCAGCGGCTGCGCGCCGTTGGTGATTTGCTTGGCCACATTCATGATGTCGGGCGTCACGCCAAAGGCCTCGGCACCGGTGTAAGCACCAGCGCGACCAAAGCCGGTGATGACTTCGTCAAAAATCAGCAGGATGTTGTTGGCGGTGCAGATCTCGCGCAGGCGCTGCAGGTAGCCCTTGGGCGGAACCACTACCCCAGCCGAGCCCGAGAACGGCTCCACAATCACCGCCGCAATATTGCTGGCGTCGTGCAGCGTGATGAGCCGCAGCAAGTCGTCGGCCAACTCGGCGCCTTTGTCGGGCATGCCGCGTGAAAAAGCGTTACTCGCCAGTTGGGTGTGGGCGATGTGGTCGGAGGCAATGCCCTGGCCGAACACCTTGCGGTTGGCCAAGATGCCGCCGACTGAGATGCCACCAAAATTAACGCCGTGGTAGCCTTTTTCGCGTCCAATCAGCAGCGTCTTGCCAGCCTGGCCCTTAGCACGCCAGTAAGCGCGGGCCATCTTGAGCGAGGTGTCGGCGGCCTCAGAGCCCGAGCCGGTGAAAAACACGTGGTCCAGCCCGGCGGGGGTGAGTTCTTTCAGCTTGTTGGCCAGCTCAAACGACAGCGGGTGGCCAAACTGAAAGGCCGGCGAGTAGTCCAGCGTGGCCATCTGGCGCGTCACCGCCTCGGTGATCTCCGTGCGTCCGTGGCCCAGGCCGCAGCACCACAGACCGGACAGGCCGTCAAAAATCTGTTTGCCATGGATGTCGGTGTAATAGCAGCCTTTGGCGCTGGCCATCATGCGCGGGTTGGCCTTGAAATCGCGGTTGCCGGTATAGGGCATCCAGTGTGCGTCGAGCCAAGCGGCGTCGGTGCGGGGCGTGGTCAGGGCTTTGGCATCGTTCATGTTCATGGAGTGTCCTCAAAAAGGACAAGACTACCACGTCGAAATTTCCGCTACGCTCGTCACACTCTTTACACTCGCTACACTGTGACAAAATTTTCTTGGAGATGTTATGCAGCCCCTTCAGATTGACAGCGAGCGGCTCTGGCAGTCGCTTATGGACCTTGCCCGCATCGGCGCCACCCCCAAGGGCGGCGTTAAGCGGATCACGCTCACTGACCTTGATCGGCAGGGTCGGGACCAGTTTGTCGAGTGGTCCAAAGCCGCCGGCATGACGATCCGCATCGATCCGATCGGCAACATTTTTGCGCGTCGCGCCGGTACCGACGATTCGCTGCCTCCGGTAATGACCGGCAGCCACCTCGATACCCAGCCCTCGGGCGGCAAGTTCGACGGCGCTTACGGTGTGATGGCCGGTCTGGAGGTGGTGCGCCGCCTGAACGAACTCGGCATCCGCACCTTAGCCCCGATCGAAGTCGCCGCTTGGACCAACGAGGAAGGCTCGCGCTTCGTGCCGACGTTGATGGGTTCGGGGGTCTTCACTGCGGTCTACACGGCCGAAGAGATGCATTCCCAGAAAGACGTCGACGGCGTCAGCGTCGGCGAAGCGCTGAAAGCGATCGGTTACGAGGGCGATGCAAAACCGCACAAGGTCGGCGCATATTTCGAAGCACACATCGAGCAGGGGCCGGTGCTGGAGAACACCAAGACCACGATAGGCGCGGTGCAGGGCGCGCTCGGTCAGCGCTGGTTCGACGTTGAGATCGTCGGGCAGGACTCGCATGCGGGACCCACGCCGATGGAACTCAGAAAGGACGCACTGCTTGCCGCGAGCCGCCTTGTCATAGAGACGAACCGCGTCGCGCGCACCTATCCGGACAACGCCCGCGCCACGGTCGGCCACATGCGCGTGCTGCCCAATTCGCGAAACGTGGTTCCCGGCGCAGTCAGCATGACGCTGGACGTGCGAAACGCAAAAGACGAAACACTGCTGGCGATGGTCGAAGACCTCCAGACCAGCGCCCGCTTGATCGAAGCGGAGTGCGGCGTGACCATTGACATCAAGCAAGTGCTGTATTTCGCGCCCAGTCACTTCGATCCGAAGCTCATCGAGAGTGTGCGCATGTCGGCCAAGGCGCTCGGTCTGTCGTGTCGCGACATCGTCAGCGGCGCAGCGCACGATGCGGTGTACCTGAACCGTGTCGCGCCAACTGCAATGATTTTCGTGCCGTGCGAAGGCGGGCTCTCGCACAACGAACTCGAAAATGCGCACCCCGACGAAATTGCCGCTGGGGCAAGCGTGCTCATCAACGTCATGCTTACTGCGGCGGTCATCGCCGAAGAAGCCAAGGCAGCCTAAGAGTGGCAACTACCGTCAAGTAAAGAAGTGGCGTGAAGGAAGGCTTTGTCGCCAACACATGAGAGCACACGACGGAGCAGTTCCGCCGCGTGATGGACGTCAACCTTACCGGCGCCTTCATTTTCTGCCGTGTGCTGGTGCCTCGGTTGCTTGCCAATCCGCCCGGCCCCTGGCGGGGTCGCATCGTCAATGTTGCCTCGATCCAAGGCAAGGAGGGCATGCCGCAGGCTGCCGCCTCTTCCGTCTCGAAAGCCGGGCTGATGGCGCTGACCAAAACATTGGGTAAGGAGCTAAGCGGCGTGTTGGCCAACGTCATCACACCCGCCGCCGTGATGACGGCGATGGCCGACGATCTGACCGTGGAACGCAAGCAATCCATTCTGGCGCGCATCCCGATGGCCCGCTTTCACTCGACCTGCACGGATGCCAAAGATATTGCCGATGTGATCCCATGATCAGCCAGCCAGGTTCGCTGAGCGACCTCAACGTTCGCAGACGAGCGGCCTACGATCCCAGCATAAACCTCGGGTGCCGTCGCTCCCTCGGTACTAATCAGCAGTACCCGAGAATTCGCGCCCAGACCAGCAGCTTCGCGCCATGCGATGTGGTTAGTCAGGACCTGCAGGGCGGCTAGCCCGGCTACACCTGATTCACCGGCGATGATCGGTATATCGCCGTGACGTCCGATGGCGAGCGTGCGCATGGCCTCCTCAGCCTGCAAATCAGACACTGTCATGAAAACGTCCACTGCAGGTTGTAGGAAACGCCAGGCCAGGGGCGATGCCTCTCCGCAGGCTAGGCCCGCCATCACCGAATCGACGCTGCCCGTCGAGCGGGCCGCCCGCCCCTGGACGGCGCTCTGGAAAAGGCAATCAGCCTGCTCCGGTTCAACCACAATAAAGCGTGGACGTCGAACGCCAAAACGCTCCCAGAAATAGCTGACGATGCCGGCTGCAAGACCACCGACGCCGCCTTGCAAGACGATATGAGTCCATGGGCAGACTGTCGGATCGGGTAAGTTTTCCAGCAACTCATCGGCTACGACGCCATAGCCCTGCATGACGTCGCGGGGAACCTCCTCGTAGCCTTCGTAGGAGGTGTCGGACACGACTTCCCAAGCGTTTTCTTTAGCCAAGCGTGCTGCTTCTTTGACTGATTCATCGTAATTGCCGGAGATGCGGATGATCTCCGCGTCGAATGCCGCGATCGCCTGTTCGCGCTCAATGCCAACGTGGGCGTGCAACACAATCACGCAACGGCAGCCCATACTCTGCGCGGCAGCGGCCAGCGCGCGGCCGTGGTTACCGTCCGTGGCACTGATCACGGTGAAGCCCTTCAGCACTTCTGCATGATGTCCAGCGAACAGATCGAGAGCACTCCAGGCGCAGTTGAGCCAGCGCCGCAGGATGAGATTAATCAGCGCGTTCGGCGCCCCCAGGGCCTTGAAGCTGCCCAGGCTGGAGCGCTTTGATTCGTCCTTCACAGTCAGACCAGCAATACCAAGGGATGCTGCCAGACCGGGCATGGACCAGGCTGGCGTGGGTTGTGCAGAAAGTCGATTCCAGGTTGACAGGTGCGCACGCGCAACCCTGCCTGCGTCCAGGCTGAGTATCTGCTGGAGATTGGCATCGTAGGGACGGCGGTTGGCATGGGGGTTGGTGAGGAACATATCAGTGAGTAGCAGTGTTCGATTGGGGGAGCCGTGTGCGCACAAGTTGGGCGAAGTAGCGTGCGCCAATAGGAAGAATTTGGTCGTTGAAGTCATAACGCGCGTTGTGCAATGGCACTGCGCCGGGACTGTTGCCATCACCATTGCCAATGAAAACAAACGCTCCCGGGATGGTCTGCAGAAAGCGGCCGAAGTCCTCCGAGATCATCATGGGCGGAGTGTCGGCGTCTACGAGGTGATGGAGGAGCGGGAAAACAGCGCAAGCCGACGCACCAGCACGAAGCCGGCCGCCGCCAGCAGGCACAGGGCGCCGAACGCGATCCGATAGCTGCCGAGCGTGTCGAAGGCCGCGCCCGCGGCGAGCGGCCCGATCGCGCCGCCGAGCGACCCGAAGAAAAGTACGGTGCCGAACAACGCACCATGCGCGCGCATGCCGAACAGTTCCGCGACGGTTGGCGACATCACGGTAAAAAATCCACCATGCGCAATCCCGTACGCAACGACGAACACGTACAGCATCCACGCTGCGTCGGCGAACTGCAGCCAGATCAGACTGGCGAACAGCAGGCAATAGCAGGCGAGAAGCACGCGGCGACCACCGATCCGGTCAATCGTGCCGCCGACCGCCATGCGCCCCAACAGGCTGATGCCGCCGATGGTGGCGAGCAAACCTGCCGCGGTCGCTCTCGAGAGGCCCAGATCGATCGCGTGCGGAACGATATGCACCAGGATGGTCACCAAGCAGCCGATGACCATGAACTGGGAAGCGCACAGCAGCCACAGGGCCGGTGAGCGCAGCGCGATCTGATAGGTCAGATCGGGCGCCACGTTCGCGCCGGGCGTTTGCGTGCCGGTCGTACCCGATGCATTCAGACCCACTGATGCGCCGTCCGGCTCGCGGCGCATCAGCTGTGCTGCGAACATCAGAATGACAAATGCGCCCGCACCAAAAATCTGGCAAGCGATGCGCCAATCGTATGTTGCAATCAGTGCTGCAACGAGTATCGGTATCGTCAGCTGTCCGCATCCGGTGCCGACCTTGACGATGCCGGACATCAATCCGCGCCGACGCGGGAACCAGCGCGCGACCGTCGACAGCGTAATCACGTCGTGCGTGCTCATGCCTATGCCGACCAACAGACCCCAGAACAGGTAAAGCTGCCACGGCGTGCTCAGGGTCGACATGAGCATGAACCCCGCGCCGTAGAAAACTGCCGACACGGACAGCACCCCGCGCGGGCCGAGCCGGTCGTTCAGGCGGCCCGCAAGCATGCCGGTGACCCCCATCACCAGCGTGGCCATCGAAATGGCGCCGGAGATCGTGGCGCGCGACCAACCGAAGGCCGTGATCATTTCGGTAAACAGCAGTCCATAGGCGAACATGCCGCCAATCGTCACGCCCTGAATCAGAAACGAGGCGGCAACAATGTAGTATCCGGCAAAGGATAGGAAATTCAACCGCATGAGGCTCAGTATGGCACCGAAAAGCGTCCTGAGAAAGGGGTTACGGGGCGACAAATCGGTAAAGTGCTTGTCAACAGGTGGAATGTCAACCTGGTTCAGGTCGAGCGCGGCTCGGACTTACGGCATAAACCAGTCCAAAATTTACGCCGCACCCCGCGGGGGTCAAATCGTGGTCGGCGACAACAGGCAGTATCAGCGCGAGCCGTCACCCAATGACCGCAGGCTGTACGAGGCGGCGGAAGATGCGACCAGAGCTGACAAGCGCGGTTTATGGCGTGATGCTGAGGAACCTGTGGCGGATCTGGACTATTATGTGCAGTCTCACATGGTCCCCATCAACGTCACCGGCCCGCTGTACTACTGCCCCGAAGCGAACCCCCGCTGGTGGACCCCCCATGGCGACACGGCCGCCTGATGAAGGGAACACCGCTTCGTCCGGCGCAGCAGGCGATCTTGCTGATGCTCGCTGCAACCGCGATCACCGCATTGCAGAACATCTTGATCAGGCTGCTGTCTAACAGCGGGATTCACCCGTTCGAGATCGCTTTCTTTCGCTGCTTCTTTGGTTTTGTCAGTGTGGCGGCGCTGGTATTTTGGAGCACGCGGGGCCTGCCGCGCTTGGGCGCCATCGCGCCTCTGGCTTCCTCCGGCATCTTGCACGTGCTGTCGATGCTGGCTTTTTTCTATGGGCTGTCGGTAATGCCGCTCAACGACGCTGCGGCGCTGACCTTCGCCACGCCATTGTTCGGCACCATCGCCGCAGCGTTGTTTCTCGGCGAAAAGGTGCCAGCGCGGCGATGGATTGCCATCGCAATCGGATTTGTCGGGGTGCTAATCGTGCTCAGGCCCGGCTCGGTGCCTTTCAGCCTGGGCGCCGGACTGGTCCTATCGTCGACCATTACCTTCGCCGGCGTCACGGTGCTGATCAAACACCTGTCGGCAACCGTGCCCACCACCACGATCGTCTTTTATCAAAGCCTGTCAGTCTCGATCCTGACTGCGCTGCCAGCCACGCTGGTCTGGACCACGCCTTCGGCTGACAACCTGGTGCTGCTGGTCGGCCTGGGGCTGCTAGGAACAGCGGGTTGGTTGTGTTTTACGCGCGCCTTCGCACTGGCCGATGCGTCCGCGATTCTGCCGCTGGAATTTGCCCGTCTGCCCTTCGTCGCCATATTGGCGTATGCCCTGTTCGGTGAAATCCCAGACCGCTGGGTCTGGATCGGGGCGGCCGTGATCTTCGGCTCCACGCTCTACATCGCACACCGGGAACATGCGGCCCACCGAGCTAGGTGACACGACCGCAGGAAAGACCCAGCCGCAGGTCGCCACAAGGACGCGGGTACTTGTTCCCTTCTCAGCCGTCGAAGACCGATGACCAGTACAAGCTGCGGCCGGACTCACGCAGTTCGGTGTCGATCTGGTACGCGACTGCCAGCGGACAAGCGGTAGGCTAGGTTTCATGACCTGCGCCATACGTGGGCCTCATGGCATCGCCAGGCGGGAACGTCGTGCGATGAACTTAAAGACTTGGGTGGCTGGAAGTCGAGGATTATGGTGGATCGGTATGCCAAGTTTTCGACGGAAAACCTGTTGTCCGTAGCGTCTCGAATTGAGCGCGGGGGAAGTGGCCGGAACGTGGTGGAAATTTCACGTTTTCGTCACGCCTAGAAAGACAAAAGGCCTGCAATAACTTGCAAGCCCTTGAATTGATTGGCTCCTCAACCTGGGCTCGAACCAGGGACCTACGGATTAACAGTCCGGCGCTCTACCAACTGAGCTATTGAGGAATACAGCCTCGGATTATAGCTTGGATTTTTTGCTGCTTCGCCTGTTCTGCCTATGTAATCGCCGACCCAAGCCCCTGCCATCACCACAGCTCCGCTACGATCAAAGCATGTCCAAAACCGCGCGCGCATTGCCATGGCTGGAAGCTGGGGATAGCTTTCCGGCCGTCAACACGGCCTGGGGCGCTTGTGACCCTGCGCCTGGGCTGCTGGCGGCTGGTGGTGTGCTGGATGTACCGACTTTGCTGGCTGCTTATTCGCATGGCATTTTTCCGTGGTTTAGCGATGGCCAGCCGGTGCTGTGGTGGAGTACCGACCCGCGCATGGTGTTACAGACGTGCAACTTCAAGCTGCACAGATCACTGCGTAAAAGCTTGCGTCATTTTGTCAGCGATACCGATTGCGAAATCAGGTTTGACAACTCCTTTGCGCAGGTCATTGAAAGCTGTGCGGGCAAGCCGCGTGCGCATCAGCTAGGTACGTGGATAGTGCCAAGCATGGTTGAAGCCTATATCGCGCTGCATGTGGCTGGCCACGCC
>Ga0209702_10009172_pt1 | contig 11144 bp, 9 predicted proteins | sample FRY01_FD_187210 | JGI IMG/M metagenome (GOLD analysis project Ga0209702, IMG submission 187210) | Freshwater microbial communities from Lake Fryxell liftoff mats and glacier meltwater in Antarctica - FRY-01 (SPAdes) (version 2) | ecosystem: Environmental > Aquatic > Freshwater > Ice > Glacier... | reverse complement strand
TAGATTGACTGGGTCGGCGCCGGCTTCGGCCATTGCGTTCGGCTGATTTGGATATTGCAGGCCCGACTAAATATCCCTGCGACCGTAGCCTCAGTACGCTCTACACGCATTAACTTGATGAGCGACTGATGCTGGTCGGGTGTTACGGCTGATAAGAATTACTTTGCCGATGGTTGGCGCCTTGCTGAATGCGCAGTCCAGCGCTGGTCAACCGGGAATATCTCCACGGCGGCTGTCGAGCGGTGCTAAAAATGAGTTTTTTTGCCATTCCTTGCCGAAGTCGCTGGATGCAGCGAAACTTTTAGAGGAGCCGAAGCCGCTTTCCGCTGGAAAAAGGCTATCGGGCGCGCCTGCGGAGTTTGACCGGTTTGCCCTCGCGCGTCCGGGATCGCTGCTGCGGCTGCGGCGCTGGGCTTCGAGGGCTGCGCTTAATTTGAGGCGCGCTGTGGCAATCATGGCCTCATCGCGTTCTCTCCCGCGGGCATAGTTCAGTCCGGCTTCTTCGCCTAGAAAGAGGGTGCGGATTTTGGCTGTCGTTAGAAGGCTCCCGGGCTCAATTACCAAGTATGCCATGGCGCACTGTGACAGCAGGGTACGCTTGAGTCGCCAGTTGCTTCGAGACAGCCCGTTAGGGCCGAGGACATCCACACAGCCGATAACGCGGCCGTCCTGTCCACAAACGGTGAGCGTGCAATATACACCGCTGAGCAGGTTGTACCAGTGCTGGCCTTCTGTCGGCTGGCGCGGTAGGGTAAATCGTGTGAGGGGAATCTTGACCATGACTTGGTGGTTATAAAAAACCTTAGACAGCCAACTCCAGACCCTACGCTCTTCCGTATTGGCCAGTAAGCGCGGATTGAGTGGCCATTCTTTGGGAATTGGCATGCGTTTGCGCGCTGCACGTCGAACCCACAGTGCATACAGCACTGCCCCTGTAGCCACACTGGACATCACTGTCACAATAACTACCAGCATGCCAAAAAAAGAATTTATAGAGAACATATTACGACTTTAGGTAACTAAGCGTAACATTAAAGGGTGCGAGGGCAAAGGACGTAGTTCACGTAGTGCCTGCTTTTTTGAATCGCACACGGCATTACTGAGGATTTGGCAGGATATCTTGCGGGGCGACAGGCAAAAGAAGCTTGTGGTCGCCCAGCAGAAGGCTTTTAAACTATCAAAACAGCCAACTTGGAAAGTGAAAAGTGGAAAAAACCGAGTAAATACGCGTTCAAGCAGCCCCCAAAAGAATAGCAATTCAGTAATTTATCTACCCGCAAGCATCACTGCTTAGCCCCCAAAGCCAGCGCCGCCACCCTGGACGCCGCCAGCACTTGCCCGTCAGGCGCAGTTCGCGTGGGCCAGCCTGACAGATGTTGGGCAGTGATGCCAGCTAAGGCGGTTGTCCAATCCGGGCTGTCGTTCAGACACGGGATGTAGCTGAACTTTTCGCCGCCTGCGTGTAGAAACGCTTCTCTGGCTTCCATGTTGATTTCTTCCAGGGTTTCCAGGCAGTCGCCGGTAAAGCCGGGGCAGAGGACGTCGATACTTTTAGTACCTTCTTGCGCTAGTTTGATCAGCGTGGGTTCGGTGTAGGGCTCCAGCCACTTGGCTTTGCCGAAGCGGGATTGAAACGTCAACTGGTAGCGGTCTTTGCTTAAACCCAATTTTTCAGCCAGCAGGCGGGCTGTTTTGTGGCATTCGCAGTGGTAGGGGTCGCCCAGGTGCAGGGTGCGCTCTGGCACGCCGTGAAAGCTCATGACCAGTTTGTCGGCCTGGCCGTTGGCTTGCCAGTGCGCCTGAACTGACGCTGCCAGGGCGGTTATGTAGCCCGGATCGTCATGATAGTGGTTGATGAATCTGAATTCCGGCAGTCTGCGGACTTTGGCGGCCCAGCGGTAGATCGCGTCAAATACGCTGGCGGTGGTGGTGGCGCTGTACTGTGGGTAGGCGGGCAGGATCAACACGCGGGTCACGCCATCGGCTTTGAGCGCGTCAAGCTGCGCCGCTATTGACGGATTGCCGTAGGTCATGGCGTAGCGCACCTGCACTTGGTGGCCTAGCCTTTGCAACTCGGTGCCTAGCAGCGCAGCCTGTTTTTGTGTCCAGACTTTCAGGGGTGAGCCTTCGGGCGTCCAGATGCTGGCGTATTTGGCGGCTGATTTTTTTGGACGAATGCGCAAAATGACGCCGTGCAAAATGGTCAGCCAGACCAGCCGGGGGATTTCAACCACCCGGTGATCGCCTAGAAATTCGGCCAGGTAGCGGCGCAGTGCGGGTGCGGTGGGTTCGTCGGGTGTTCCGAGGTTGCAAAACAATACTGCGGTGTAAGGAGTTGTTTTAGCGACATCGCCATGCTGAAAAGTGGGTTCTGTAGTGAAGGGCATGGGTTATTCTCGCGCACTTGAACTTTGTTTGCTTATGCTCAATTTAAAAATAATCAAAGCCATCACGCTGGACCTTGACGACACCTTGTGGCCGGTATGGCCCGCGATTCAAAGAGCCGAAAAAGCACTTCAAAACTGGTTAAATCAGCACGCGCCCATGGCCGCCGCCCTGTTTGCCAATGCCGCGGTGCGCGATGAAATTCGCAGTTATGTCGTTCATACCCGCCCCGAGCTCAGGCACAACCTGAGCGCAATGCGGCGCGAGGCGATTCGCACCGCACTGTACCGGGCCAAAGAAAACCCTTTGCTGGCCGAAGCAGCTTTCGAGGCGTTTTATGCAGAAAGAAACCGCGTCAAGTTGTTTGATGACGCGATTTTGGCGTTGGAGTTTTTGTCAGCACGCTTCCCCGTAGTGGCTTTGTCAAACGGCAATGCAGATATTGAACGCATCGGCATCAAGTCGTACTTTCGCGCCAACATCAATGCGCAGGCTTTTGGTGTGGGCAAACCGGATGCGCGGATTTTTCATGCGGCTGCTGGGGCGGTTGATGTTTGCCCTGCGGCTGTGCTGCATATCGGCGACGATGCCGGCCTGGACGTGCTGGGCGCGCTGAACGCTGGCATGCAAACCGCCTGGCTTAATCGGGATGAAAGTGCATGGACCCATGCCGAAAGCCCTCACATCACCGTGACCAGCCTGACGCAGCTGTGTGACTACATCGGTACTGCCGAGCCTTTGGGCGCTTAAAAAGTGCTTATAAAGCCGATTAAGTCAGTTTGGGGCTGTTTCAGGCCGTTTTTAGTTGTCAAATTAGCCTCTATCCCGATCGATACGGGTACTAAAAGCTACTGAATTAATATCAATAAATGAGTATTTATATTAGGCTTGCAGCGTGCAAACCCGAGCGGACAGCGCCTTCCAGCGTGGCCGGGTACGGGCCGTCTACGTAGTCGCCGCAGGCCAGCAAGCCCGGCGCAATACTTTGAGGGGGACGCTGCAAACCGGGCGTGCAGGCGAAGGTGGCGCGTTTCTCGATGACTGTTTGCAGGATGTGCAAATTGCTGATGCCCAACTGATCTCTGGCCTGCGCGGTGACCTGCCCGGTTAATTCAGCACTGCCTTGCTGGTTGGCGCTGATGACAAAAGCCAGCAAGCCCGCCGGGCCATCGAGCTGGCCACGGTCAAAAACAAACTGGGCTGGGTACACCGGGTTTGAGGCCAATGCCAGCATGGGCTCGGCCAGTCGGCGCCCGGGTGCAAGCGCGTAGACGGTGGCGATGGCTTCGTGCTGCAGCGCTTGGGTTGGGGCTAGCCACGCATCACAAAGCAGGCTGGAGCTTTGCACCAGCCGCGCAGCATCAGCAGGAGGGCAGGCCAAAATGACGTTGTCAAACGTGCCGAGCGCTACGTTTGCAGCGCCGCCCAGTTGCCAGCTTCTGCTAATCTGCGGTGTGATGCTCTGCACTCTGATGCCCAGGTGTACTTCGCTGCCTTGTACGGTCAGCCACGCCAATGCAGCGTCGGGCAGCAGGGCGCTTAAATCAACACGCGGCAACAGTAAGTCAGAGCCGCCAATGCCGGCAAACAGCGAATCACGCAAGACGCGTAAAAAAACCTGGCCGCTGGCCCGGTCTGCGGGCGTGTTGAGCGCCGATACGCACAAAGGTTCGATCAGCGTGGTCATGATGCGCGGCGACACCTTGCTGCATAAATCGGCAACAGATTGATGCGGCGGGCATTGAAATTTGCGCAGTTGCCAATGCGTTGCTGTTTTGAGCAGCGAGAGCTTGTCTGCCCAAGACCAGCCGCGGGCGCGGACGATGCCGAGTAGCGCGCTCAGCGAAGAAGGTAGCTTGGGCAGCTTTGGCAGCTTCAAACCGCTGCCATCTGGGAACTGCAGCGTCAACGGCATGCGGTGCAGACTGGCAGCCATATCGACACCCACATCCGCCATCAGCTTGAGTGTCTCCAGGTACGCGCCAATCAAAATATGCTGGCCGTTGTCGAGCGCGAAAGTTTCGCCGTCATGCGCAACATCCACTCGCCTGGCGCGGCCACCCGGGGTACGGCTGGCTTCAAATACGCTGACGTGATGCCCTGCGCGTGTGGCTTCGACCGCTGCTGCACAGCCGGCCCAGCCCGCACCAATGACAGCTATTTTTTTTGCTCCTATTTTTATAGCTCCAATTTTCATAGCGGCTTACGCCAGACTTTATTGGCCTGGAGCACTAAATCTTGCCTAAAGCCTGGGTCTTCCAGGCCAGGTAAAACTTGCGCAGCGGTGTCAGGCTGACCCGCTGGTGCAGCACCTGGTAGTTGTCCAGCGCAATTTCCTTGAGCAGCGTGCGGTAAATGCTGGCCATCATCAGTCCCGGCTTTTGGGCTCGCCGGTCTTGTGGCGGCAGCATCGCCAGTGCTTCGTCATACAGCGCCAGCGCGCGCTGGGATTGAAACGCCATCAGCGCCGTGAAACGCTCTGAATATTCACGCTTCAAAATTTCATGGACCTTCACATCAAACTGCTGCAGTTCAGAGACGGGCAAATAGATGCGGCCACGCTGCGCGTCCTCCCCCACATCCCGAATGATGTTGGTCAGCTGAAACGCCAGGCCGAGCTTGTGCGCATAGGCGGTGGTCTCTGGCTGGGTCTGGCCAAAAATGCTGGCGGCCACTTCACCCACAATGCCCGCCACCAAATGGCAGTAACGCTGCAAGCCTGGAAAATCAAGGTATCGGTTTTGCGCCAGGTCCATCTGGCAGCCTTCAATCACGGCCTGCAAGTGCCGCGCTTCAATCTTGTAGGTGGCAGCCAGCGGCATCAAGGCTTTCATCACCGGGTGGCTGGGCTGGCCCGCATACGACTTGGTGACTTCACTTTGCCACCAGGCCAGCTTGCTATGCGCCACGCCGGGGTCTTGAACCTCATCGACCACATCGTCTACCTCGCGGCAGAAGGCGTAAAAGGCGGTGATGGCAGCCCGGCGCTCTTTGGGTAAAAACAAAAAGGCGTAGTAAAAGCTGCTACCGGATGAGACGGCTTTGTTCTGAACGTATTGCTCGGGGGTCATCCACCGGATTGTCGCAGGCTCACATGAGCAATGCACGCCACAGCATCACCGTACCATCCCATGCATTCAGCTTGGGCCGCTGGCGCAAGGTGGCAAATTTAAGCTGCTCTATTTTTTCAGCTATCCGCAGGCCACCCTGCACCACCAGGCGCAGTTCCCAGCCCGCACGGCCAGGGACTTTTTTAACCAACGGTGCGCCGCGCAGCATCAGTGCTTGCGCCCAGGCCACGTTCGCGGCAACCAAGGTGGTTGTGGCCGAGTTCACTTCAAGGCGTAGCAAATGCTTAACGTCGACACCGTGCTGTGCAAACCCGTCCATCGGCAGGTAAATGCGGCCGCGTGGAATATCGATGCTGAGGTCTTGCCAGAAATTGATCAACTGCAGCGCACTGCAAATACAGTCGCTTTGCTCTAAAGACTGTGGATCACTGACTTTGTACAAATGCAGCAGCAAGCGCCCCACCGGGTTGGCTGAGCGGCGACAGTAGTCAAGCAATTCAGCTTGGCCGCTATAACGGGTTTTGGTCACGTCTTGTTCAAACGCACTGAGCAAGTCCGTCAGCAAGTCAATCGGCAAGGCAAATTGCGCCATAACCGGTTGCAGACGGTTAAAAACCAGAGGCCAGCGGTTGGATATCGGCTCGCCGGCCGCACAAGCGAGCAAATCAACACGGTACGCGGCCAGGTCCGCCAGGCGCGTGGCGGCTTGTGCGTCGCCTTCGTCAGCCAGGTCATCGGCGGTGCGGGCAAACCAGTAAATCGCAGTAATGGCTGGGCGCAGCGCCGGTGGGCATAAAAAAGACGCGACAGGAAAGTTTTCGTAGTGCGCTACACCGTGCGTGGGGCGGGAACCTTGTGTCATGCCCGAGATTGTCGCTTGACATCAGGTCAACTGGCATTGAGTGGCAAGGCCGTGCCACTGCCACTGGATGCTACGGGGTACATACTGTCCGAAGGCTTGGTCAGCGCTGGTGTCGATGTGCTATCCGCCGGTAAAAAATTCACAATTCACCAAGAAAAAGTGACTATAGCCCAATGAATACTGACCTAAAATGCTACCAATATAAAATCAAGTGATGCGGCTGCGAGCCCGTCGAGAGCCGTGGCGACGTCGATCAATGAATTTGTCAATGTGTTGATTGAAGCAGTGGTGATTGTGTCGGCGGTGGGCTTTATCAGCCTGGGCTCTCACAAGCGCCCGGCCTCTCCTGAGTTCTCGGGCCAGCCGTTACCGCTGCGGAAGCGCCGCTACATCGACATATGTCCGGGGCAAAATCTCGTTCGGCTCGGTCATCATCGCGCTGGGTTTACTGGTCGACAACGCCATCATCGCGGTTGAAATGATGCTGCTCAAAATGGAACAGAGCTACGACAAAGTACGCGCCGTCACCTCCTCCGACGACATGACCGCCATGCCGGGCTGCGCGCAAGCGCCAGACCGGCCTGGTTTCGCGTCAAGCGCGAGACGCGCGCCGTTACAGGCTAAAATTGAAAGTTGACCGATTTCTGGGCGGGCGGATCAGGTATTCGCCCGTTTTTTTTAGCGCGGGTGGCGAAATTGGTAGACGCACCAGGTTTAGGTCCTGACGGTAGCAATACTGTGCGGGTTCGAGTCCCGCCCCGCGCACCACTGTGACATTTGGATATTAGAAAGAGCATCATGGCCGTGACTGTTGAAACCCTGGAAAAGCTTGAACGCAAAATCACCCTGACCTTGCCCGTTGGCATCATCCAGTCTGAGGTCGACACGCGTTTGAAAAAGCTGGCCCGAACCGTGAAGATGGACGGTTTTCGTCCGGGTAAAGTACCGATGACTGTGGTAACGCAGCGCTACGGTTATTCGGTCCACTACGAAGTGATGAACGACAAGGTTGGCGAGGCTTTTTCAAGCGCCGCCAATGAAGCCAAACTACGTGTGGCAGGTCAGCCCCGCATCAGTGAAAAAGAAGGCGCAGCAGAAGGCGAATTGACCTTTGATGCGATTTTTGAGGTTTATCCCGAGGTCAAAATTGGTGACCTGGCCACAGCCGAAGTTGAAAAAATCAGTGCCCATGTCAGCGATGCAGCGATTGATAAAACCCTTGACATTCTGCGCAAGCAGCGCCGGACATTCTCGCAGCGCGCCATGGACGCAGCGGCACAGGACAGCGACCGCGCCACGATTGACTTTGAAGGCAAGATTGACGGCGAAACTTTTGCTGGCGGCAAGGCTGAAGACTTTCAGTTTTTGATTGGCGACGGCCAGATGCTCAAGGAGTTTGAAGAAGCCGTGCGCGGCATGAAAACCGGTGAGAGCAAAACTTTCCCGCTGAGCTTCCCGGCTGACTACCACGGCAAAGACGTGGCTGGCAAGCAGGCTGACTTCATGGTCACGGTAAAAAAGCTCGAGGCAGCGCACTTGCCCGAAGTCAATGAGGCCCTGGCTAAATCACTGGGTATCGCCGACGCATCGGTTGAAGGCCTGCGCGCTGACATCAGGAAAAACCTGGAGCGCGAAGTCAAGTTCCGCTTGCTGGCCCGCAACAAGGCGGCTGTGATGGATGCGCTGGTGTCCAAGGCCGAACTAGATTTGCCCAACGCCAGCGTACAGGATGAGCTGGAGCGCCTGGTGGCATCTGCCCGGGCTGACCTGAAGCAGCGCGGCGTGAAAGATGCTGACAAGGCGCCGATCCCTGATGACATCATCCGTCCGCAGGCCGAAAAGCGCGTGCGCCTGGGCCTGGTCGTGGCTGAACTGGTGCGCAGTCATAATTTGCAAGCCAAGCCAGAGCAGCTCAAGGCACACATTGAAGAGCTTTCAGCCAGCTACGAAAAGCCGCAAGACGTGGTGCGCTGGTACTTGAGCGATAACCGCCGCATGGCTGAGGTGGAGGGCGTTGTGATTGAAAACAATGTGACTGATTTTGTGCTGTCCAAAGCCAAAGTGGTTGAAAAAGACGTCTCTTTTGATGACCTGATGGCGCAGAACTAAAGGGTTTTGGTTTTTTATATAGATGGGGCTGGCGTGTGGATTGAACTTCTGCGCACCAGCCCCATTTGTTTTGGGTAAAGTAACAGCTATTCAATCTTTGGAGTCATCTCATGCATAAAAACCAAGCTGACAGCATCCCGTTCGGTGCGTACGACTCATTGCAAACCGAGGGTTTAGGGCTCATACCCATGGTCATTGAGCAATCTGGTCGCGGCGAGCGCTCTTATGACATCTATTCACGCCTGCTCAAGGAGCGAGTCATTTTTATGGTCGGCCCGGTTGAAGACTACATGGCCAACCTGGTGGTCGCGCAGTTGCTGTTTCTGGAAAGCGAAAATCCTGACAAGGATATTTCCCTGTACATTAACTCGCCCGGCGGCTCGGTCAGCGCAGGCCTGGCGATTTTTGACACGATGAATTTCATCAAACCCGACGTGTCAACCCTGTGTACCGGTATGGCAGCCAGCATGGGCTCTTTCCTGTTGGCCGCCGGTGCCAAAGGCAAGCGCTTTGCACTGCCCAACTCCAGCGTCATGATTCACCAGCCTTCAGGCGGTGCGCGAGGGATGGCCAGTGACATTGAAATCTCGGCGCGGGAAATTCTGAAGACCCGCGAACAGCTCAACAAAATCCTGTCTGAGCGTACTGGCAGGCCGACCGAAAAGATTGCGCGGGACATGGAGCGTGACTACTGGTTATCGGCCAACGAAGCGAAAGAGTATGGCTTGGTAGACCAGGTCATCGCCAAACGCCCTTGAGTTTTTGAAGCTCTGTAAAGCGGCGCTTCTTGTTACAAGAAGCGCCGCTTTTATTTGGTTATCATTGGTAAATTCTGTATAGCCACTTTAGAAGGCATCTCCCTAATGGCCGAAAAAAAAGGCTCCTCCAGTGAAAAGACTTTGTACTGCTCGTTTTGCGGTAAAAGTCAGCATGAAGTCAAAAAGCTCATCGCTGGGCCATCGGTTTTTATTTGCGACGAATGCATAGACCTTTGCAACGAAATCATCCGTGACGAGTTGCCCGCTGGACTTGATGCGGCTGAAACCCGTGGCGACCTGCCCACGCCGCTAGAAATCAAAACCACACTAGACGGCTATGTGATTGGTCAAGAGCCAGCCAAGCGCACGCTGGCGGTGGCGGTTTACAACCACTACAAGCGCTTGCGTCACAAAGAAAAGGCTAAAAAAGACGATGTTGAGCTCACTAAAAGCAACATCTTGCTGATTGGCCCCACGGGTTCGGGAAAAACGCTGCTGGCGCAAACGCTGGCACGCACACTGAACGTGCCGTTTGTGATGGCCGACGCCACGACATTGACCGAGGCCGGTTATGTTGGCGAAGACGTTGAAAACATCATTCAAAAACTGCTGCAAAGCTGCAACTATGAAGTGGAACGCGCGCAGCAGGGTATTGTTTACATCGACGAAATCGACAAGATTTCGCGGAAATCAGATAACCCGTCGATTACCCGCGATGTGTCAGGCGAGGGCGTGCAGCAGGCGCTGTTGAAACTGATTGAAGGAACCATGGCCTCAGTGCCGCCACAGGGTGGGCGCAAGCATCCGAACCAGGACTTCCTGCAAGTGGACACCACCAATATCCTGTTCATTTGCGGCGGCGCGTTTTCGGGTCTGGAAAAAGTCATTGAAAACCGCACCGAGGCATCTGGCATTGGCTTTGGCGCGGCTGTCAAAAGCAAAAAAGCCCGCAGCCTGACCGAGTCTTTCAAGGACGTTGAGCCGGAAGACCTGATCAAGTTCGGTTTGATCCCCGAACTGGTCGGCCGCATGCCTGTGGTCGCCACGCTGGCAGAACTGAGTGAAGACGCGCTGGTGCAAATTTTGACCGAGCCTAAAAACGCGGTGGTCAAGCAGTTCAGCAAATTGCTGGCGATGGAGGGCGTTGACCTGGAGATCCGCCCTTCGGCTCTCAAAGCCATTGCCCGCAAGGCGTTGGCGCGCAAGACCGGCGCACGTGGTTTGCGTTCGATTCTGGAGCAGTCCCTGATAGACACCATGTTTGACCTGCCGACTGCCATCAACGTCGATAAAGTGGTGGTGGACGAATCAACCATCGAAGAAAACAAGGCGCCTTTGCTGGTCTACCGTGAAGTGGCTAAAAAAGCTTGAAATTTGCTTTTTTAGCCCCAGATTACAACTAATATTGTTGTATTTTTAAAGGTCTTTTAAGGTATTTATGTCAGCACCCACTAGCTTGCCTCCTACTCCGCTAGACCTGCCGTTGTTGCCACTGCGTGACGTGGTGGTGTTCCCGCACATGGTGATCCCGCTGTTTGTGGGTCGCCCGAAGAGCATCAAGGCGCTTGAATCCGCGATGGAGTCTGAGCGTCGCATCATGCTGGTGGCACAAAAAACCGCCGCCAAAGACGAGCCGGTAGTCGAAGACATGTTCGAGGTCGGTTGCGTGGCCACCATCCTGCAATTGCTCAAGCTGCCTGATGGCACGGTCAAGGTGCTGGTGGAAGGCCAGCAGCGTGCCAAAGTCAACAAAATTGAGGATGGCGAGCAGCACTTCAGCGCCAACGTGACGCCGATTGAGCCAGTTGCGATTGCGGTTGACAAGACCAGTGAAATTGAAGCCCTGCGCCGCGCCGTGATGCAGCAGTTTGACCATTACGTCAAACTGAATAAAAAAATCCCGCCTGAAATTCTCACCTCGATTTCAAGCATTGATGACCCAGGCCGACTGGCCGACAC
>Ga0209702_10009171_pt1 | contig 11145 bp, 10 predicted proteins | sample FRY01_FD_187210 | JGI IMG/M metagenome (GOLD analysis project Ga0209702, IMG submission 187210) | Freshwater microbial communities from Lake Fryxell liftoff mats and glacier meltwater in Antarctica - FRY-01 (SPAdes) (version 2) | ecosystem: Environmental > Aquatic > Freshwater > Ice > Glacier... | reverse complement strand
ATAAAACTTGCATAGGTGAACTCGGATTGATTGACCAAATGCTTTGCATTTTGCAAATCGGTTATACTTAATTTGTCGATGTCTAAGATTATAAACTTTGAGTATTCGGTTAGGAATTCCAATTTTCTACCACCAACAAATTTACCTGAAGGTGTGAATGCCAGAAGAGATTTTTTGGCTTTGTTGTATGCTTCTTCTTTTTTTTCAGCCAGTGATTTACGCAAGTAAATAATACCTGGTTTGTACTTTCCTGTTTTAATCTCTTCCAAAATTGTTGGAATTGTTTTGTGTTCTACAACTTCGTTGAAGTTTTTGAATAGTGTTACCATTTTGATAGTGTTCAGTGTTCAGTTGTTAGTGTTCAGTTTTGTTACTTCGGTGACCTTGCAGTCGCAAGCTTCACAGGTTCCGTTACACTCTTCCATATTATCTACCTTTAAAAGATTTGTTGTAATGCTCTTGCATTAATTTTTCAACATCTGAAAGTTTGTAGTAGATTTTGTTGCCCACTTGACTGAAGGAAATTTTTCCTTCGTCTCGCCAAGTTTGGGCAGTCCTTTTTGAGATTTTGAGCAGTAAGAGAAATTCTTGATTGTCAAGAAATGTTTCTTTTTTGCCATCAGACTTTAAGCTGATTTGGCTTTGAATTGTGTCTAATTTTGTCATTAGATCTGTGAACTGGTCTTTTGTGAAGATAATTGCATCCATTTTTAAAAGTTTTAAATTGTTATGGTGCAAATGGACGAAATCAAAAAAAGTCTTATTAGACTTATTTAGTCTTATAAGACTAAATTGTTTGTAAACCCTTATGAATATTAAGAAGTTAAAATGTTAATTTTAAAAAAAATAAGACTACAGTTTTATTCTCCAATCATTGTTTGGGTCTTTATCACTTCTAGTTGGTGATAAATAGGTTCTAATTGTTAAATGCGAAAGTTCATTACCGTGCTCGTCAATGTAATTATCGCAGATAAATTTTGTAACGTCTTTTATTTTATATTGAATGTATGCTGTTCCGTTTGGTTTGACCTCGTACATCATTTGTTTATAAACATCAGTTAAGATATTAATTGGACCATTAATTTTAATTTTGAAGGTTGTAACTTTATTTAAATTAATGTTGTTTTGTTTTTCTTGTTGTTCTTTCTCAAAATCAGTACGCATTTTACGGATAGTTTGTAATTGTTCAATTAATTGCGAGCATTGCTCGTCATAAACTTGCAAAGTTGTATTAATTGAAAATTTATCCGCTTGCTTGTAAGCAAACACTTCTTCGGTCAAATAGATTATTTTTTCTGTAAAATTTGGTAATGTTTCTATTTGGTTTTTTACTTCAAAAAATGAAAAATGTCTGTCATCAGAATTAGCATTTATTAATCTTTTTGGGGTTCTTTTCACTTTAATTTGTACGCTCAAAGATTGCAGCTCTTTTCGTTTGTCATCAATTAAATTATAAAGTTTGTTGTATCTACTCATAGCAACTTTAGAACTGAAGAACGCTTCATTATTGGCTAACAACTTCTCGAGTTTGTTAATCCATATCAAGGGGTTTTTAACCTGGTTGCATTGGTAATTTATAAAATTTGGAAAGTCAGATTGACGAAGTGAAAATATTTTTGCTATTAAGGCATCACAATACTTTTGTAAAGTAAAATCGTCTTCGACAATAATATCAAATAAAGGATTTTGGGCTTGTGCTGTTTGCACCGCCACATGCTCTGGAAAAGGAGCCGTTTTTATGTTTTGATCCTTTGAACTCAATTGAAATATTTTGTTTTATTGTTGTCATTATGCGGAAAATTGTAATTCAAAGCAGGGAAAAAAATGTTGCTTTTTTATTTTTGGCGGCTTGGCAACCATCATTCAACTGTTTTTCGTTTTGTTTGCTTTGGAAAATACTTGTTTTCTATTTCGTAAATTTAGAAAATAAAAAAAATCCTTGTTAAAGGATTTTAGTTTAAGTTATTAACAATCGTTTAACATCAATAAAATAGGTGCTTGAAGTGTTATTTAAAAAATATAATTGTCAACTGCCTTGTCCAATTCTTCGCCAATTATTTTTGCATAAATTTGCGTTGTGCTGATGTCACGGTGGTCCATTAACTTACTCACGTGTTCAATTCTCATTCCATTGTTTAACGCATTAGTGGCAAAAGTATGTCTGCTCAAGTGAAACGATAGGGTGAAAGGCAGCTCCATTTTGTTTGCCATTTTTTTCAGATGAAAGTTTGCGAGCTTGTTGTATTTGGCTGTTAAAAAATAACGGATTGCCGGATTTTTTTCGTAGCCGTTTACATCTTCGATGATTGGAAAAATATAATTTTCTTTTTTGGCATCTTCTTTCCAATATTTCTCGATAATATCAATTGCAACTTTACCAATTTTAAACTGGTGTATTCTTCCGGTCTTGCGGATTAATTTGCTGATTTTATGTTCTGTTTTGTTGTAATGACCGTATTGCATTTCGATAACATCGCTGAAACGCAATCCGCCTGCATAAATGGAAAATAGAAATAAATCTCGCCACATGGTCGCTTTTTTGCCTTCTGGCAAAACCAAATTCGTTAAACCTTCTATCTTGTCTTTGTTTAAAAACAAACGCTTAGAGGGTTCGATTTTGAGCGTTAGCTTTTTGAAAGGAAACATTGTTTCTGGAATGATGTCCTCTTTTATGGCATTATTGAAAATGGTTCCCAGTACGATTATCGAGAGGCGTTGTGTTGTAAGTCCATTTTTTAAATCGGCACTCAAGTAATTTTTATAGTCATTCAAAAGCGTTACCGAAAAATCATCAAAGTAAACATCTTTTGTTCCCATGTATTTTTCAAATTTTACGATTGCAGCTGAGTAAGCTTTATAAGTGGAATAGGAAACGGAACCTTTTATTTTTTCCATTCTCTTGTACGCGTACTCAAAGAAGTTTGGCACTTCTTTACCCTTGATGGCTTCTTTGAGTTTTTTGATGGATACTGTTTTCACCTTTCTTTCCATATCGGCAACCTGAGCTTCTGCATCCGCAATTTTTTGAGATAATGAGGCATTCATCCTGGCGCTGTTTGGATGGTTCTTTTTTACTTTCTGCTTTACTTCATCCCATTCGCTCTCTTTAAGTTTTACTCCGGCAGTGATAAATTTCGTTTTTCTGTCTTTTATAATTCGGATATAAAGAGGGCAGTGTCCAGTATGGTCTAACTGGTGTTTTCTAAGAATTAGTTTGATAGATGCCATAAGAATTGAAAATTAAGATTGTTGTACTATATTTGTAAAGTGGTGCAAGAGAGTGAAACCCTTATAAATGCTGGTATTTCAAAGTGGTGCAACAGAGTACCAAGGTACAACAATAGGTACAACTAAACAAGTATTACGTTGCTTTTTGTTGCTTTATTATGAACTTCACAAATTCACAATGTTAATAAATACAATGCTTTAGGTGCAAAATGGACTGTTGTAGAAAAAGTTGGGGATAACTTGTATATACTCGAAACAAACCTTCGCCAATCTACCCCAAAATGGGCGTCTATGCGAAGGTTTGTTTCACTTTATATTAAAATCAAATATACTGTTTTTTTCTTACAAATCATCAAAAGGACTTTTCCTTATCAATATACAATTCTGTTATAAATGGTATAACACGGAAATGTGGTGGTTTTTTATTGTTTATCAATTCTTTCTATAACATGTTTTAATTGCTCCTTTTCTTTTGGAAACCAACCTTGTGCTATTAAAACAACTCCAAAAATCATCAAAACTATGCTGATTCCTTTCTTTATTTTTAGAATATTGGTTGGTGTTAATTTGGTTTTTAGCTGTTTTGCTAACACAATTTTGATGCAATCAATAAATAAATAGGTAAGAATTACTGTCGTGAAAAAAGTCATCATTCTGGAGTTTTGCATTTCTAGTTTGGGTCCAACGGAGATAATAATTGCCAACCAAAAACCCAAAACTCCAATGTTGATCATGTTTAAGAAAAAGCCTTTTATAAAAAGTCCTGTGTAGTTTTTTCTGATAATCTCGTTGTCGATAACTTTTGTGTCTATTTTTTTTTCTTTTCGCAAAGCAATATAAGAAATTACTCCATAGGCCAGCATTAATATTCCTCCAAACATAAACAATGCTGAATTATCTTTAAGACTTGTAATTAATCTATAACTTCCTAAATAAGCAATAGTTATAAAAACAATATCGCCTAAAACAACTCCTAAATCGAATACCAAAGCTGCCCTGAATCCTTTTATAATACTAGTTTCTAGTAATATAAAAAAAACTGGACCTATCATAAAACTCAAAAAAATTCCCCACGGAATACCCGATAAAATATCATTTAACATTAAAAAAAGACTTTAAAAATGGTGTGTATTGTATAATTAAAAAAGAATTCCCCAAGGTTTTGCCTCGGGGAATATATTACATTTCGGTGATTTTTCCACCGGCAAGTTCTTGTTGTTTTATTTGTTTTGGTTTGCCATAAATACGAATAGTACCACCAGCATTTACTTTTGCATCTACCAATGTTGTTGCATTAATTTCGGCATTGCCACCAGCAGAAATATTAATTGTTGTTTGAGAAGTTACTAAATCTTTAGCCTTTAAAACACCTCCTGTATTAATCATAACCTTTTGATTGACTGCTTTGCCCGACACATTAATTATACCGCCTGAAAAAGCTTCTACCGAGGATTTTTCTACATCAATCTCTACTTCTATCCTAGCGCCTTCTTGGGCAGACAAATCCATTGCTATTTGTTCGAAAGTGGTATCACAACTAACCATACTTCCTTCATTAGCGTCAATACTTTCCAGTTTTCTAAAATATAGAGTTGCTTTGATGTTTGTATTATCTTCAAAAATTTTGGCTAACGAAATTCTTATTTTTAACAAACCATTTCTATTAACTGTTTCAACATTACCTTGGTTTGTTCCGGTAATTACTAACTTATTTTCATTAGATGGAATTAAGGTTACATTCAATTGATCAAACACTTTTATTTCATCAAAATCACCTAGATTAATTGTGGTTTGACCAAAGTTTAATTGTGTTAACAAAACAAATACGACAAGAATTATCCTTTTCATTTTTTTTATATTTAATTATTAATTTTTATAAAAACAGTTATTCATTTCGTCTAATAAAGTTAAAATCCAATTGTTTTTTGACTAAATCAGCGTTTTTTACTTTAACGTAAATTTCGTCGCCTAATTGCAACAAATCTTTTGTTGTGGCGCCGACTAAGGCATATTGTTTTTCGTCGAAAGTGTAGTAATCGTCTTTTATTTCTCGGATTCGAACCATTCCTTCGCATTTATTTTCGATAATCTCAACGAAAATTCCCCATTCGGTCACTCCAGAAATTACACCTAAGAATTCTTGATCGTTGTGGTTTTGCATGTATTTTACCTGCATGTATTTGATGGAATCACGCTCGGCATTGGTTGCTAAACCTTCCATTGTGAAAGAATGCAAACATTTTGCTTCGTATTTTTCTTCATCAACAGATTTTCCTCCATCAAGATAATGTTGTAACAATCGATGCACCATTACATCAGGATAACGACGAATTGGCGAGGTAAAATGACTGTAATAATCAAAAGCCAATCCATAATGTCCAATATTATCCGTCGAATATTTGGCTTTACTCATTGTTCTAATTGCAAGAGTATCAATTAAATTTTGCTCTTTTTTTCCATTGACATCAGCCATTAATTGATTCAAGGATTTAGAAATATCGCCTTTGTTTCTGAAATCTATCTTGTAACCAAATTTTGCAATTACGGTTTGCATCGCAATTAATTTATCTTCATTAGGTTCGTCGTGGATGCGATAAATAAAGGTTTTCTTTTGTTTTCCAATGTATTCGGCGACTTTTTTATTAGCCAAAAGCATAAATTCTTCAATCAAATGATTGGCATCTTTAGAAACTTTGAAATAAACACCTTCTGGTTCTCCTTCGGCATCTAAATTGAATTTTACTTCGACTTTATCAAATGAAATCGCACCTTCATTCATTCTATTTCTACGAAGAATTTTAGCTAAATCTTGCATTTTAAGCGTTGCTGCGACAATTTCATCCGAAACTTGATAAGAACTACCAGTAATTGATGTTTCGGCTGGAATGGTATTGTCTTTCGTCTCTATGATATATTGCGCTTCTTCATAAGCAAAACGTTGATCTGAATAAATCACCGTTCTACCAAACCATTGATTCACCACTTGCGCTTTTTCGGAAATTTCAAAAATAGCTGAAAACGTATATTTTTCTTCTTGCGGACGCAAAGAACACGCAAAATTCGATAAAACTTCGGGTAACATTGGCACTACTCTATCTACTAAATACACTGAAGTAGCACGTTGATAAGCTTCATCATCCAGAATGGTTCCTTCTTGAAGATAATAAGAAACATCAGCGATATGAATACCAATTTCGTAGTTTCCATTGTCTAATTTTTTGAAAGACAAAGCGTCATCAAAATCTTTGGCATCTTTTGGATCAATAGTAAAAGTCAAAGTATCGCGCATATCCCGACGCTTTGCAATTTCACTTTCGGTAATGGTTGTATCAATTTTTTGGGCATAAACTTCCACTTCTACCGGAAATTCTGCCGGTAAACCATACTCGGCTAAAATAGCGTGAATTTCGGTGTCGTGTTCTCCTGGTTTTCCTAAAACTTTAATTACAGCGCCAAAAGGACTATCAGCTCTTTTTGGCCAATCTTCAATATGAACCAAAACCACGTCGCCTTGTTCGGCTTCTCCTAATTTATCTTTTGGAATAAAAATATCAGTATACATTTTTGGATTGGCAGTAGAAACGAAAGCAAAATTTTTCTGAATATCGATTACACCAACAAAATCAGTCTTTTTTCTTTCAATCACTTCAATCACTTCGCCTTCTGGTCTTCTTCCTTTTCTACGATTATAGACATAGACTTTTACAATATCTTTGTCTAAAGCTCTATTTAAATTATTGGTTGGAATAAACACGTCTTCTTCTAATTCTGGACAAACAAAATAAGCTGTTCTTCGACCCGTCATATCTATTTTTCCTTCGTAATAATCTTTGCTTAAGGCTTTTATTAAATATTTACCAGGTTCGGATTCGATAATCTTTTTGGTTGAAGCTAAAATTTTTAAATCTTTAATAATTTCATTTCTGCTTTTGGTATCATCAACATCTAAAATTGCAGCTATTTGTTTGTAGTTAAATGCTTTATTAGAATTTTGTGATAATATTTTTACAATTTTATTAGAGAAATCTTTCTCTTTTTTTTCTGGTTTGTTTAATTTTTTACTCATAAATATTTTCTTAAAAGTCTAAAATTACGAAGAAGTATTAAGATTTAGAGTATTAAGTAATAAGATTTATCTAAAATATAACTTTGTATCTTTATAAAAATTTATAAAATGGAAGAATTTAAAACCATAGCCATATTCAATTACACCCACGAAATAGTGGTTTTAAAGCATCGGTTGGAACAGGAAGAGATTCAATATTTTTTCGAAAATGAAACCATGTCTTCGATTGCACCTTTTTATTCGAATGCATTGGGTGGAATCAAACTTAAAATCCATCCTAATGATTTTGAAAAGGTTCAAAACATATTAGACGAATTAAATACCAATTTAAATATTGTTTAAATTTCTAAAGTTGTCAACAGCTATTAAAAACAACAAAAAAAAAAGAAATTTAAATTAATTTTTTAATGGTTATTATAGCGTGTTAATAGGTACCATAAAATTATTTTAAAATATAGAATTTTGTAGATATATCTTTTTATAACAATTTATTAACATAGTTTTAAGAAGGTAAATGGTTTAATTTCAGCCATTTTTAAAAAACAATTAACAACAGTTAATAACAAAAAAAACATGGTATTTGTAGATAAGTTTCTACTGTAATTTTGTTAATAAAACCGTTATTTCTATCGATAACTTTTCCAAAAATAGACCAAACTAAATTTGGTTATTTCATTCCGGTTTTGGATTACGTTTTTATTCGATACAAACAAGAAATACTTCTAATTTTCTATCTAAAGTTATAAACATTGAATGTTAATTTAAGGTTAACTGATTATCAAGTGTTTACAAAATGCTATTAACATTACAATAATTTAACAATTAAATTACATTGGAAGCAAATTTTTATTCGAATTTTTATTGATTTTCTTTTTTTAAAAATGTATACTATTAATAGTAAGAGAGTTATATATTTAATTTGATATTAAGAATAATACGTAATTGTTTCCTTAAATTTGCGCAACACAACTAATATAATTATTATGAAAATCTCCATAGGAAACGATCACGCAGGACCAGAATATAAAAAAGCAATCGTTCAATATTTAGAATCGAAAGGACATCAAGTAACTAATTACGGAACCGATACAACTGACAGTGTTGATTATCCGGATTTTGGTCACGCTGTAGCTAAAGATGTATCCGAAGGAAAAGCGGATTACGGAATCGTGATTTGTGGTTCAGGAAATGGAATTGCTATGACGGTAAATAAACATCCAAAAGTGAGAGCGGGATTATGTTGGACCAAAGAAATTGCCTATTTAACTCGTTTACATAATGATGCCAATGTTCTCAGTATTCCAGCTCGATTTACTTCGATTCAACAAGCGGTAGAAATTGTAGAAACTTTTTTAACCACCGAATTCGAAGGTGGAAGACATCAAGCTAGAGTCGATAAAATTAGTTGTTAAAATATTTTGGGAAACAATCACAATCACGGACATCATCATCACGAAGTACAAGGTAAAAACCTTCTATTTTCGATTGTATTAAATCTTGTAATTACGGTTGCACAAGTCGTTGGTGGACTTATTTCGGGAAGTTTAGCCTTGCTTTCAGACGCTTTACATAATTTTTCCGATGTGCTGTCCCTAGTTTTTAGTTATGTTGCGCATAAATTATCTAGAAAAAAAGCCTCTCTCAACCAAACTTTTGGTTACAAAAGAGCCGAACTTATTGCCGCTTTCGTCAATGCAATGACCTTAATCATTGTGGCTTTATTTTTAATTTACGGAGCAACTGAACGCTTTTTTAATCCGCAGAAAATCGAATCTGGATTAGTAATTTGGCTTTCTATTTTAGGAATTGTAGTGAATGGTTTGTCTGCTTTAATGTTAAAAAATGATGCCGATAAAAACCTGAATATGAAATCGGCTTATTTGCATTTGTTTACAGATATGTTGGCCTCGGTCGCGGTTTTGATTGGCGGTTTGTTGATGAAATATTTTCAATGGTTTTGGGTTGATAGCGTTTTGACTTTGATTATTGCTATTTATTTAATCGTGGTTGGCTTTGATTTACTGAAAAAATCGACTCAAATGTTGATGCTTTTTACTCCTAATCATATTCGTATTGAAGAAATTGTAAACGAAGTACAAAAAATTTCCGCTGGAGGGAAATTACACCACATTCACGTTTGGCATCTTAATGATGATGAATTACATCTCGAAGCGCATCTCGATTGTCAGGAAGATATAAAAATGTCTGAATTCAATGAAATACTACATAAAATAGAATACGTTTTATTCGATAAATTCCAAATCAATCACATCAATATTCAACCCGAATATAAAAAAGAGGAGGATTCTAAAGATTTTATTGTTCAGGATTAATGTAAATTCAGTCAGTGTGTTGACTGAATTAATGTAAATTCAGTCAGTTGACTGACTGTATTAATATTTTTTGATTATCTTTGTATCTAAATTTTAAAATTGTAAATGATGAATTTTTTAGAACGAGGAATAGATACATTGTTTACCAAAAAAGTTTTACCGAATAAAGTATTGATTTTATTGGGCGCAAGACGTGTTGGAAAAACAGCTTTTATCAAAAATTATCTTTCCACTATTCCAAAAGCAGATTATTTGCATCTTAATGGCGAAGATATTCAAGATGCCAATTTATTGAAAGAGCGTTCCCTAAGCAATTACAGCCGGATTTTAACGAATATCAAGTTATTGGTAATTGACGAAGCGCAAAATATTCCCGATATTGGGCTGATTTTGAAACTCATTGTTGATTCAATTGATGGCATAAAAGTCATTGCAACGGGATCGTCAGTTTTTGATTTATCCAACAAATTAGGAGAACCTTTGGTAGGTAGAAAAAACACAATCTATTTATATCCATTAGCCCAAATGGAATTTGCTAAATATGAAAATTTCAAAGAAACTACCTTAAAATTAGAAGAAAGATTGCTTTTTGGAAGTTATCCAGAACTGGAACAATATCCCGATTGGAATGATAAAATTAATTATTTGAAAGAAATAATCAACTCTTATTTGTTGAAAGATATTTTGGTTTATGAAGGAATTAAACAATCCAGCAAAATTTTGGATTTGCTGAAATTAATTGCTTTTCAAGTGGGTCAGGAAGTTTCTTTACAAGAATTGGCCAGACAATTGGGCATTTCTAAAAACACAGTCGAAAGTTATTTAGACTTGCTTTCTAAAGTTTTTGTAATCTATAAAGTGCCCGGTTTTAGTCGAAATTTGCGAAAAGAAATAACAAAATCCAACAGATGGTATTTTTGTGACAACGGAATTCGCAATGGAATTATTGCCAACTTCAGTCGATTGGATGCCAGAACCGATGTTGGTGCATTATGGGAAAATTATCTAGCATCAGAACGGATAAAAAACCAGAATTATACACAAAAATTCGTTTCGAATTATTTTTGGCGAACTTATGACCAGCAAGAATTGGATTGGTTGGAAGAAGAAAACGGTATTTTAAGGGGTTACGAATTCAAATGGAACGAAAATCGTAAGGCAAAAATCCCTACAGCTTTTGCAAAAGCTTATCCAGAAGCTAGTTTTGAAGTAATTAGTAAGGGAAATTATTTGGAATTTATAACGTAAAAAAATCTTAATACAAATATGACCAACATACAATTCATCGCCAAGTCTGTTCAAACAGCTGCCATAAACATTCAAAAAACAGTTCAACTTTTATCAGAAGATTGCACCATTCCGTTTATTTCTCGGTATCGAAAAGACACCACCGGAAATCTAGACGAAGTTCAAATCGAACAAATTGCAAAATTGCAAAAAGAATATGAAGTCATCGTAAAACGAAAAGAGGCGATTTTAAAATCAATCGAAGAGCAAAACGCACTGACAACCGAATTA
>Ga0209702_10009169_pt1 | contig 11146 bp, 22 predicted proteins | sample FRY01_FD_187210 | JGI IMG/M metagenome (GOLD analysis project Ga0209702, IMG submission 187210) | Freshwater microbial communities from Lake Fryxell liftoff mats and glacier meltwater in Antarctica - FRY-01 (SPAdes) (version 2) | ecosystem: Environmental > Aquatic > Freshwater > Ice > Glacier... | reverse complement strand
GCCCCATCATGTCAGTTTCTCTATCTTTTCAGGCAGGTGCCCAGCTCTCCAGTCATGTTCACTATCCTCCCCCATATCTAGTTGTTTTTGGTTTGCTCTCTCTATGGCAAGAACGGCTTGGATCAAAACCTCATAACGGTTTATGATGTCACCCTTAAACAAGGACATGTAGCCTCGTTGCCAGTTAAGACCACATTCTCCTACTAGCTTTTGAATCTGTTCAGTATCCATTTCAATTTCTCCTTTAAAGATGATGGCTGGGTCACTCGTTGCACAGCATATGGTGAAAGTGTCTCCATACTTTCCGGATAAAGAGGGTGCGCACCTTCTTTAGCTGGCTCGATTATTTCCGCTCTTGGCTGCTGCAAAACCACCAAGATATTAGCCCCCGCAGCATTTGCATTTGCCAGGTTGCACGGCCAATCTACTTTCAAAAAACACTTTCACCATATTTAGTGCTTCCATCATCATTTCTCTCCTTTAAGTCCAATAGGTGTTCCACGGCGGCAAGGTTCGGAAAATAGAGCGTATTCATCGAACGCATCCATTGCAGCAGTGAACCCATCAGGGTCGCCAGTCGTGGTTTTGTAGTGGAATACAATATCTAGCCCAACATTGCCGTTGTTTGGCAGCAATAGAATTGAGTGTTGATGGCATCCTGTTCTTTGAACCCGTAGCTCACTTTCACTCCGGGCGAAGATCAGCTCCATTGCCTTTTTTGGGGCAGTGGTCTTAACTGTCCTGCGGCTGAATGAGCTCCAGACGCCAACTATTTCAAAACCACCTCCTTTCAAATGCGCTATCAGGTTCCAGACGAGCTTTCGCTCCTGGAGTTGGTCTGGCCGTAGCGCTATGCCAAGGCGTTCCACCATTAACGCGTCACACTTAAGTGCTGGCGCTTCGGTAAGTTCAGAGTGTTTCATCAGTAGCCCCCCTTACAGCATTGCCTCGCGCATCCGTTTCAGCAGATCGCGCAGCTCCAGCTCAACCCCCGCATCGCCCGAGGTCATGGCGGCCATCATTGCCCTCCTTAACGGGCCTTCGGCTTCTTCGATCAATTCACACAGCGCGCCATTGATTCCGTTCAACTCCAAAATATCAGAGCGTGCGTCACAAAAAGCGAACTCCCTCGCCACTGCACTCTGTTCCGTTGCCATCGATTTCGGCACGCATTCGCGCCATCGCTCAACCGTTCGATTCATCATTTCATCCCCCTAAGCTGCTTCTAACTTGATCAATTGCCTCATTCCAGCCGTAAAGCATAGCTTCGTACTTATCTGTAATACCGCGATCTTCCAAGCCACAGCTCATAAATGAGGCATGGAACTCAGGCCAATCATAAAATACCGCTGGCCGTGTACCAGGTTCTTTCAGCTCCACGGGCGCGGCTGGACGTGGGGCTGCATCATCGGATGACAGGGACAAGTCCATCAACGTGCTTGCTTCTAGTTCAGCACGGTAGCGACACCACGCGGATATGAAGGCATCTGCGAGCTCCTTATCCATGAAAATGGCGTTGTTGTAGTCGCCTTGTTCAATGTTCCAAGTTGACGATTTCAGTACTGCCATGCACCCATCCGCGTTCCGAGGTTCGATATGTTGGACTTCGGCAAAGGGTATAACGTAGCCATTGCGTGTGAAAATAGATTCGGTAACAGTTTTGCTCATTTCAGTTCTCTCTTTGTTTTGTGGGAGGCACCGGTATACGAGCACACCCCATCATGTCAAACGCCTCTGCAAGCGTGCTCGGGGTACGCCCACCCCAAGTCTGGCCTGGTAGCCTAGCCCAACGGGCACATGTCCTGCACTCGTCTGATACGTGCTTTGGGTGGCAGCGGGAATAATCTAAAGGCAGCGCCATTTCAATTTCCTTCATCTTCTTCGCCGCCAATCAACTGCTCGGGCCTATTCCGCATCACACCGCAAGCATCCATCGTAAGGCCTGAGTCGCTCAGGTAGTACGTCGGGCCAAGTTCGCCACCGTGTAGACGCCTACAGTCCCCCGAGTGCATCACGCTCTCCGGGTGCCATCCTGCGCGCACGCTCCCGCAGCACAGGCTCATCGTCGCCCGGACTTCATGATCAGGTGCCAGCGCCCTCCGTTCTAACTGCGTCCAAATCTCTTCTTGCGTGGCCGGAGTGCCGTCATCGTTTCGGATGCGCCTGCAAGTCAAGTCAGTGCGGTCGCTGCCTTGATGCTCTTTGCAATAGTCAAGTTTCATTTTCTGTACCTCCGTCCTCTCCATCCGCCGGCCGCTTTAATCGGCCAATCGGCGGCCCAGGGTGGCATCCGCCCCATGATCCTTTCGACTTCAGCCACACTGCCGAAGCCTTTTGGGACTTCCACCACGTCCTCATCGTAAACGTGCAACACCACTGGGTAGCCGGCGGCTTCCAGGGCGAGCATCCCGTACCACTGGATGTCGCGGCAAGTAGCCTGCACGATGTTCTCAACCAGTCGTCCGCCCCACGTATCCCGACGGAGCCACCCGGTCGGGCCGTTCTTGGGGTTGGTGTTCCACCCCTCGTAACTGATCGACGACGTGCCGGGTCGGCGGCTACTGGGGGCCAAACGGGGGCGGTGGTATGTGAGTTCCCGGCCGGAGAGCAGTCGCAGGTACAACGCGTCGCCCCTCATCTGAAAGCGCATCCCGCGTACCCAGAATTCCACGCCGGGCATCTGAATGGCCTGGACGAAAGCTCCCTCGACCCCGAATAGCTCGGGGCTCCAATTGCGCTCCTGGCCGCCCCACAATTCCACAATGGCCGGGGAATCGGCGCGCCACGCCAGGATGCCCACCTTCATCTCATCTTCCGACATGAACTCCTCGGCCCCAAAAGCTTTCCACGAACCTATCCAACCCTGGTAGCCTGAAGCGAGCTCGGCAACTTTTCCGATGGTCTTCCGGGCGGGGTGGTGGGAGCCGGGGGTGTGCGGCTTGCGTGTCCACCACTCCGGCTGCGCCAGCTCCTCATCGGTGTACCCGGCGTGGCGCATGAACTCCTCGAAGGGGATCCCGGTGATCTTGGCCGCCGACATCTCGTAGACCCTCCCATGTGTGCGGAACAGGTCAATGCGCCACTGCTCCCCGGCGATCATGGCCAGGCCAACGGCTTCAATGCTGGAGTAGTCGGAGCACATCAAGTCCTTGTCGTCATCCGCAATGAACAGCGCGCGCAGGCTGCCAGAAATGGCCAGCATCGCGTCACCCCACACGTATTCAACCCAGTCGAGCGAGCGTGGCTTGAAGCTCTCCAGCGCGTCCTCAGCACACTTCACGTCCCACTCTTTCTGGTGCGCCCAAGCATTGCCCGTCCCGCACCACGGGCACGCCGGGAGCGACGGGCCGTAGTGGCGGTCGCAGTCCTCGCACTGGTACGCGTAGACCCCGCCGCTGTTCGGGAGGTTGGTGGGCTGAGGGCCCGAGCCGGTCGCCCTGCCCGTGTGCGCGCCATGATAGATAAACAGGTCGTGCAGCCGGCCGTCCGCCGCCAGCATGTTGCGCATCGAGAACACTTTCTTGACCGAGGCGCTGCCGATCGCTTGGCGGATTTCCAACGCACGGCGGGCGACGGGCGGGAGGTCGGCGCGGCCCAGCACCTCGCAGATTGAGTCCTCATCCAGCGAGTCGGTGTGGACGCCCATCCCCCCGAGCCACCCTTGCAGCTTCTGAATCTCGCTGGCGCGCTCAACGGTACCACCGGTGATGCGCCGCAACTCGTGGTTGTACCGCCCGTGCGCGTGGTTGATGATCGCGATGCAATTCTCGATGCCCTCAAGGTCCATCCGCACGCCGCGATTGTTGATGCGCTGGTCGAGCCGCCAGTGCTCAAGCTCACCCGGGGACAGCGGCGGGATGACCGAGGCGGCCTCCTGCTCGGCGCGCACATCCTGATCGCAGTAGGCGTACATGCGCTCGGCTTCTTCAGGCTCGTCCGACAGGTTCAGGCGCGTCTCCGCGTTGCCCTTTGTCGGGTTGCGAGGCATGGTGAACTTCTTGATGAGCCGACCGCCGCCAGGGTATTTCTGGTTGGACAGCTTCAGCACCTCCGCGGCTTTACCGAGTGCACCGGGGAGCGCCCATGCCCTCGCCATCGCCATCGAGTCCCTGACCTGCTCAGGGGGAAGCGGTTGCCAATGATATTTGTGGACACAGTGCAGATTCCACACTTTGAACTCAAAGCCCCCCGCGTTCCACCCGGTCACCAAGCCCCCGTTGCGGACGTGGAGCAACAGGTCGAGCGGCGGGAGGTCGCCCGGCTTCCATCGCCGGATGCCGTTGCCGAGGTCGTAGGACATCGTGAGCACTTCGAAAGTGGGGTGCTCGACGTAGACCCGAGCGCCCACCACCGGCAGCCCCTTCTTCCCCTGTGACGCGCCGGGCAGACACTCCCACTTACCGTCCCCCCAGACAAAGCCTGCCTCTGAATAAGTTTCAAAATCAAGGGAGCACATCGGCATGAGTTTTCCCTCCTTGAATGCTGTAGATGGTGGCTTTTGAGACTCCGTAGAGCCTTGCTACTTTTACGGGGGGAGTGCCTGCAAGGAGATACCCCTTTATCTCCCGTACTTCTAGTACCCCCAATTTGTAATTCCGCCGCATCTTACCGTGCCACTTATCGTCGCGAGTATTCTGCCCGCGAGACCCCCACACTAAATTCGAGAGGCGGTTGTCCGCCGGAACCCCGTTGAGATGGCGGCACTCCTCTCCTTCCGGGCAGGAACCGCGGAAGGCCGTCAGAACAAGCGTGTGGACGCAGAGGGAATTCCCTCTCCCGATGGCTACCGAAAGGTGACCCTGCGTCATCCTCCCCGGGCGTAGCTCTTTCCCCCGGAACCTCGCCAGAAAAGGCGCCCCTTTTCGGGAAACTTTAGCAACGTACCGATCTACGGAGCGAACGCCCCCCATATCACTGACTTGGTACGACCCAACGAACCCCGGGATGTCCCTCCAAACTTCAGTCACGCTGCGCCCCTTTTAGGCATAACGCACGCTCCCTGAGGGCAATGGCCCGCACCCTCGACTCCGGCGTCGATAGCGTACTGGCACCGCCCGTCTCCTCGGCAGGGGGCAGGGCGACACTCGGGCGGCTCGGGGTCGTTCATATCCCAGACCAGCCCGCACTGGTGGCAGACCATCTGGTCGCTGTGCTGGCGCGCGTCGCAGATCACCCCTTCGACTCCGTAAAGACTTTAACTGTGCCGAGCCATCCCACCCTCGTCCCAAAAGTGTCCATCCAGTTGAACGTGACGGAGTTCACCTGAATCCCGTGGTCCTCGGCGAGCGCTTTGGCCAGCGCGGTAACCTGCGCGTGGAACCCGGCGGTATTCTCCGGGGGCGGGACGGGCGGACGGCTAAAAACCTCCCGGACAGACTCGGGGGTGACGTTCGCTGGCCCGCCACGCCGGTCGTACTCGTCGCGGAGCGCCAAGGTCGCGGCGAAGGACACCCCAAATATCGTGGAGCTGTCCGCGGGGATCTCACGTTCAACACCGTCTACGTCTCGCAGCTTGATCGTTCTCATATCATTCCTCTAAGTTAGGTGGCGGCGTCGGGATGCTCCCCGCCGTTCGTACAAAAACCTTCAGCCCGTAACGGGTCGCTTCGTCGATCATGTGCTTGGTACCGGGGCTCTTGCCGTCCCAGACCGCGATAAGGGCGTCCGCATTCTTGGCCATCTCGGAGTTACGAAGGAAGCCTGCACGCCGCCCGTGCGCATCCCAGTTCGCCGGGTAAAGATGAACGGGGATATTGTGAGCGCGAGCGAAAGACTCGCCCAGCCGGTCAACCCCCGCCGCCGCACCCGAGATGACCGTCGTGATGTGAAAGCCGCTACTGACCACCGCCCGATAAACTTCGAGGATGTCAGTAATGCCGCGGCCGCCAGCAATGATCGTTCTCATATCATTCCCTCCCGCGCCAAGCCCCGTTGAAGAAACTCTTCACAATCTTCAAGTCAGCGAGGCGCAGGATGTTTGCCCAGGCTTTTGTCCCCGGCAAAGCGGGGTACTGGCACTCTACGGAGGCAACTGCCTCGTCGAGGGTTTCAAACCGCCCCTGTAAGTCGCGCGCCCCGCCATCCGGGTAGTCATAGTCGTGCCCCACAAATAACAAAAACATTATCGGCTCCTAAATACCCTAACCAGCTCGGTCAATCACCCTCACATCAACAGGTCGGTTACCTGGACCGGATCTGATCTCCGGCTTGGGTGGTCCCGACTCGACGGCCCACAGCTAACTGCACGCTGCTCTACATTGTTACCCGGCAGTAACCACAGGGGGCGACCCCGTGGAGGACTATTATTGTTGCCTGCGCGATCAGCTCGCGCGTACTACCCAAGTAACCGACCTGTTGAGGCCGCCCGAAGGCGACCCGGGGTTTAGCCCACCATCATTTTGTGCTGCACCAACTGCGCGTCATCCCACCCGGCGGCAATCATCGCCTCGTAGGTCACGCCGTTGGCCAGCGCGGTCATCTGGTGCGCAGGTGCGGCGGGCGGCGGCTGGAGGAACTGCGGCGCAGGGGCGGCGGGCGCACTCACCGGCGCAGGGGCGGCGGGCGCGCTCACCGGCGCACTCACCGGCGCACTCACCGGCGCACTCACCGGCGCACTCACCGGCGCAGGGGCAGCGGAGGGCGGGGGCGCGAAGCCACCGAGCGGAACTGCGGAGGCACCGGCGGGCAAGGGGGCGCCGCCGAATCCTGCGGCCGATACGTCAGACGTGAAGACAATCTCAGGGCCGAAGGCGGCGAAGGCGACCTTGCTGTGATTGAGGAACACGCCCGGCTGCGACTGGCTGCCGTTACCGGCCACACTGCCGTTCACCTGAATGAAATATCCGGGCTTGATCGACTCGGGGGGAGCGGGTACAAAGTCCTTCCCCTCCGGCCAAAAGGTTGACGGGGCAAAACCCGAGGACCACTTCAAAATCCAGTTACCCGGAAAGCCTTCACGCTCAGAGTTCTTATGGCCCGCTTTGTTCGGCACCACGTTGTCGCCGTCTTCAACTTTCCAAGCGAAGCTCGGGGATTGCGCTTGGCCGCCGGGGAAAGCCCCGTGACCCTTTGCCCAAATCGCCGCGCCCCAAGGGGTCTCCGCCCAGTGCTTCTCGGCACCCTTGGGGATGGCGATAGCGAAGAAGTAGTTGAAGCGCGGCTTGCCGGCGTCTGGACCCGTCTTGTAGACCAGCGGCCGACCCTCGGCGTCTTTGTCCTGCCCTGTGGTCAAACTGCCCATTACGAAGCGGCCAACGGGGGTGGTAAATTCAGTCATTTGTATTTCTCCTGGTAGTTGAGAGCCACTCCCGAAGTCGGTGCATGACCTCAGTGATGGTAGTGGTGATGGTAGTACCCGATTTCAAACCATCAACCTTGATGGCGTATCGACCCGGCAAGGGGTGAGGGAACAGCTCAATCTTCTGAGTCTTCCCGTCCCCCCGCCGGACGCTGATTCTCACATCTGCTTTCTGGTTTTTCATAGCTTGAGTTTACTCATCATGGCGCTACTGTCAAGAACTTTTAGCCTTCGCCGGTTAATTGACGGATTAACTGAGTGGTGTCCATGCGAACGACAAGAAACCGGCGCTGCCCCTCCAAGCGCTTAACCGGTTCCATCTCGTCTGTGCAGAAGATGAAGTTCGGCGACGTCACCCTGACCGGCTCTTGGTTTTTGCGGGGTACCACCGTTTCCGCGTTTGCGATCATCCCCTTGATCTCCGTCAGTACGTCGTCGTTCTGCGGCAGCCCATCCACGATACATGTCGTAGGTGCTTTTTCGAGTGCCGGCCAAAAATGGCGGTTACTCTGTAACTCGCGGGCATCCAGTTCAATAAAATCGCCAATAGCGGCAGCCAGCTTGCGCGCCAGCAGCGTCTTTCCGCAGCCCTGCGGCCCCACGAGGACCAAGGCGCGGCCCTTCTCAATTTTTGCTTCCATCAGTATTCCTTTCTCAATTTAGTGTTAGACATCGCTTTGCGAAGCTTCAGCTTCTTTATAGTCCGCGTGCGTGCCCTCGTTGTTTCTGCATCGGTCAGCGCCCCCTGAATATGCAGCAAGGTTATGGCATGGGCCATGCGGTCAATAGACTCAAGGCTTGCTCCTGTTTGCTCCAATCCCATAGCTGCAACCTGTTCGGCTATGCTTGGCCCTAGCGCACTCAATACGATCTGCATACCTTTCCTCTCAGTTCACGCCCAACAAAGAACGGCAGGAAGCTAACCCATGCCGCCCTGATGCTCTGTCGGCTTGCCGTCCGGGTGGCGTGAAACGCTACCAACCCACTCTGCGCCGTCATAGCCTATCGGGAAATACACGGTCTTTGCTGTCCACGCCGTGAAAGGCACTCCGCTCGTTCCACCGAAGCCGCAGTCAAACTCCGCTGCCATTGCTTCCGGCGTCAAGGTGTTTGCCTCCAAGTCCGCCATCTCTTCTCCACGCTCTCGCAGCGCATTTTCCAACATCTTTTTCCAGTTGGTCATGGTTGACTCCCCTGATGCTCTGTCTGCTTGCCATCCCGCATGAGGTCGCCGTTGACCTCAACGCGCGTACGGTTAATCTCGCGGATCGTTTCGATCACGTCGCTCGCGTAGAAGACTTCCTCACGCGTGTAGCTCGTGTTGTATTCGCGGTTGACGATCCGCGCCTTGCTTTCGGACGCGATCCAGCTCCACCCCATAAAGACGTAGGCAACAGCAGCAACGCCCGCCGCCAAGGACAGCAGCAACCCGGCCATAGCGGCGGCTGTGCCAGTGCCGTCATAGCTTTCGTTGCTGTACCAGAACAGCACCGCTGCGATCAGCGCGGCAGCAAAAATTGCACTAAGAATTAAGATCATTTCTTTCTCCTTTTGACGGCCCACACGCCCATCCCAAGCCCGACCAGCATCATCGCGTAGGTCTCTGGCTCCGGGATAGGCGACACGGGTACCAGACTGACCGCTGGAAGGCTTGCGACCTGTGGCGCAACGGGCGATGCGGTGAATACCATCGCAATCAACAGTTTCATTTTAGTCTCTCTAAAAGTTCACGAGCGGAAGCCACGCAGGCCGCTCCCGTATCACCAAGGCAGTAATCCTGGTCATACGCCCTGAGAGCTTGGGCCAATGCAGCCTCCAACTCCGATACCCGCGCCATTTGGGCCTCGCGCCCAACCTGTGCCGCGCTCAACGCCTCCTCCAACTCCGCCTGCCTGGCGCAAGCCTTGGCGAAGATGAAACTCGCGGTATGAAAGAAGGCGCTCTCCATCCTCCCCCTCCCGTAGCGGTCATCACTGAGTTTCGCGTAGAAGAAATCCTTGACCTCTTCATAATCCAACGGCGGGGTGCTCATGCCGCCACCGTAATCAGCCAGCCGACGGCCATGGCCGCGAGTGACCCCGCGCCCCAGCGCCACGCCACGTCTTTCGGCTCGAACTCTCCAAGGAGCCACGTGGCGACAAGCACGACGGCCAGCCCCTGCTGCAAGCTGAGGGGGCGCCAGAACCAGCCGCTCAGTACCATCACGGTTGCCCCCGCGCCGATAAAGCACATGGCGACTAGGAGAACCCCACCGAGGAAGTACCACACGTCTTTGTTCATTTCCTAAACACCTTGCGGGCATCGTCGACGTTCACCTGGACCAGTTTGGGGCTACCTGCCGGCCGCTCGGAGTAGGCCGCCAGCAGTTCCGCGGGCAGTCCGGCCTTGACCGCTTGGGTCGGTGTGATGAGTCCCGGCTTGGCGATCTGGATGTTCATCATTTCCCCAAGGGCGATGATCTCGTTGACCGGTTTAGCCCACCGCACGCGGCCCGACGAGGCTTCCATGCCGTACCCTGGAACCGTGTTGCCGCCCTTGACCCGTGACGCGGCCTGTTCGGCAAGCCCGAGGCGGCGCGCTTGGAGCCGTTCGATACCACGGTCGAGCAGGCGCAACTCAAAGCCGAGCGCGTCGTCGGGCAGGTCGGTCTTCATCGGGCGACCGGACCCATCGAGCACACTGAAGCTGGACGCCTTGAGCGTGTCGCAAGCGTGCGCGGCGTTGCAATGTAGGCACTCAGAACTCGGGAAGCACTTGACCGTCTCGGTGTCGAACGCCTCGGCCGCCGAGCAACGGAGCACCGCAAAGTAGACTGCGAGATCGGCAACCTTCACCACCCACTCACGAACCGGGCCGTCCTTGTGGTAATTGCGCGGCTGCACGACGCGCAGACGCACGGTATGGACGCCGGGGTACTCGTTGATGCAGCCCGCCGCATAGTCGATCAACTGCCAATTCTCGAAGACCTCGACGTGCCGGTGGCCATACTTGAAGTCCCAGATCGTCAGCACCCCGTCAGCGAAGTGAACCGCGTCGGGCGTCCCCCAGTTCTCGGGGTGAATCTGGGGCATCGACACGCGCTTCTCGATGGCCAGTTCACCGGTGCCAACAGAGCGCACGTCCTCCACGTAGACGTCGACTGCTTCCCACATCTCGTCGTCAATCTCGACGCCGTTGGGCGCGGTCGACGGCAACGACACGACGCCATTAAGCGTCTCAGAGGCAACCCAATGCGCCGCCGTGCCCCCCAATGACTTCTCGGTCGGCTCGGTCTCGGGGTACTGCTGCTCCAGCATCACGCTGCCAGGACAGATCACCCAGCGCGCGGCGCTGGACGAGGCGAGTATTGCGTGTTCGCTCATTTCGCCTCCTCGGTATCCGTGGAATGCAGGAACTCAATGTACGGTGCTTCCTTACGGAGCGCGTAATACTCGATCTGCATCTTGGCCGAGTTGACCATCTTGCCGGCCAGGTTCGCCAATGCCTCGGCATCCTTGGTAGCGATAGTCCCGGCGCGCAGATCCTCCCAGACGGTGGAAAGGTTATCTCTCAGTTCATTTACGGTTTTCATCACATGTCCTTTTAATCAAAAGTTGCAAACGCTTCACTTCAACCAGCCCTTGCGGGATGTCTTTCGGGGTGATGCGACTTCTCTGGGCAAGCATACCCATCACATAGCCGTCCCCAAGATCCGCACAGTACGCCTTCTGCCGCGCAGCGAACTTCTCCGGGTTGGCCTCTTGGTATGCTTTGGCACGCGCAGCGAACTTCTCCGGGTTGGCCTCTCGGCACGCTTTGCCCCTGCGCAGCGATCTTCTCCGGGTTGGCATCTCGGTACGCTTTCCTCCG
>Ga0209702_10009167_pt1 | contig 11149 bp, 12 predicted proteins | sample FRY01_FD_187210 | JGI IMG/M metagenome (GOLD analysis project Ga0209702, IMG submission 187210) | Freshwater microbial communities from Lake Fryxell liftoff mats and glacier meltwater in Antarctica - FRY-01 (SPAdes) (version 2) | ecosystem: Environmental > Aquatic > Freshwater > Ice > Glacier... | reverse complement strand
CATTCTTGCTTCTTTTGGGGACTGATGTAATTTGACATGTTCGTTTCCTAAAGTAAAAGCATACTTCAGAGACTTTAAATGTCTACTTTTTTGACTAGGTCCACAACGTGCTGGCACCGTATTGACGACAGTCAGCTCTTTCGCTGTGAGAGCATCTTTGGCTGGAGCATTCGAATTTCTGTTGACCTTTTTGTTCTTGTTCTATTTCTTGAAAGATCGGGACGCGCTATTACAGAGCATTCGTTCGTTATTGCCAATGACAGCGGATGAAACCCAAAAAGTGTTTGGTTTAGTCAATGACACAATATTTGCCACGGTATATGGCAAGGTGCTTGTCGCTATTGTTCAGGGCACCCTAGGCGGGTTGATGTTTTGGTGGCTTAATATTCCCGCAGCTGGGTTTTGGGCTGTTGTAATGGGGCTGTTGTCCATCATTCCCTTGGTGGGTCCAACAGTCGTGTGGGGACCGGCCGCTTTGTTGTTAATGCTTAATGGCGAGTGGGGCGCTGGGATGTTGCTTCTTGCTTGGGGAGCCATAGTCGTCAGCCTAGCTGACAACTTTCTCTATCCAATCGTAGTCGGTAAATATTTGCGCTTACACACTGTGCCCTTGCTTATTGCTCTTCTTGGGGGGCTATTTCTTTTTGGACCAGTGGGCTTTTTTCTAGGCCCTGTTATTCTTGCACTCGCTTTTGCAGCGCTGCAGATATGGCGGACTCGCTCTCAAGCGGGTAGGCAATAAAGTCTACCCGACTGAAGCAAACTAAACGACTGGCTGCTCCATCGATTGAGCCAATCCCCGCATCAGACCAAGCATAAGCTCGCAGCGCGGCGCAGATACACCGTGCTCATTGGCCAATGAGACTGCCACGCCAAGGATGGCCTCGTGCTCAAGTGAACGGCCGGCAAGCACATCTTGCAACATTGAGGCGCGATTGGAACCTGAGCGTTTAGTTGGCGTACATAGCTCGTCCATATCGATTTTGCCGCGTAAGTCCGTACCGCATGCCAAGGCAATATCCGTGACTTCCATCATGATGGATTTACGCAGCGCAATAATGTCTGGGTTTTTGTTCATCAGCGGCGTGGGTAGACGCGTGAGTGCTGCGACAGGATTTAAGCCAAAGTTGAGCAAGAGCTTGTACCAAATCTCAAATCGAATATCCTGCGTGGCCAGACCACGAATGCCTGCTGACTGAAATAACTCGGCAACGCGGGATAAACGCCAAGATTCCGAGCCATCAGGCTCACCAATCATCCAGCGGTCTTTCTGTGCACTCTGAATGATCCCTGGCTCAATGACTTCATTGGGTGAATAAATCACGCAACCTAGCGAACGATCGCGCAGACGCTCCCAGAGTTCACCTTTAGGGTCGAGGGAGAAAAGGGGGGTTTGAGATCCATTGAGGCCTTTGTGCCACCACCACGGAATCCCATTAATCGCGAAAACAGCAACGCCATCAGGTGCTAACAGCGCTTCGATGGAAGCTGCTGCGTCAGGCAGTGCTTGTGCCTTGAGTGTCACAATCACTACATCTTGCTGCGCAAGTGAGCTTGGAACGTCTGTGGCGTGTTGTGGCCGTCCTGTGTGGGTTTCATCACCGCGGGTCACTGTCAGACCCGCACGTTTGATCGCGGCCAATTGAGGGCCACGCGCGATAACTGAGAGTTCGTGCAGGCCAGAAGCCGCAAAACGGGCGGCGAGGTGTCCGCCCACGGCACCCGCGCCATAGATACATACTTTCATTGACTCAAATCCTTTACTTTACATAATATACATTATGCGACAATTACGGATGGATAAAAGTTGTCCAAACGCTTTACTCCAAGTCGAACTGTTGACCTAATAATGGCACGACCGCGTTCCAGCCAAGCGTATGTTTAATATGTAGACGCATTGCATCGGCAGCGTCAGGTTCACCGTGATTTAAAAAAACTGCTTTGGGTGGTTTCTTGGTCGTTTTAAGCCAGTCCATGAGTTCAATCGAGTCGGCATGCGCAGACATCCCGTCTAATGAGACGACCTCGGCATTAATCGGAACATCATTGCCGTAAATGCGTACCGTCCGCTCACCAGCCACCATTCGAGCACCGCGCGTACCACTGGCTTGAAAGCCCGCAAATACAATCGTATTGCGATGATCTGGCGCAAAGGTCTTTAAATGATGCAAGACTCGACCGCCTGTTGCCATGCCGCTCGCAGAAACAATGACGGAGGGATAACGGATGACATTGAGGGCCTGCGATTCAACTTGAGTCCTGACCATCTTTGCCACATGCCCAAGGCCTGCACAATCTTGACGATCGAGTCGGTGCTCTTTGCAATGTTTTTGGTAAATTTCAGTCATCCCGATGGCCATCGGGCTGTTTAAAAATACGGGTAAATTAGGAATTGTCTTGGATTTTTTCAGATAGTAAATGGCAAGTAATATTTCCTGAGCTCGCCCCACGGCAAACGCTGGGATGATCACAATACCGCCCCGCTCTGCCGTACGTTTGATGATGTCACCTAATTGGGCTTGTGCATCGACCGAGCCATGGGTCCGATTGCCATAGGTTGACTCCATGACAATGTAATCAGCTCGCTCAATGGCAGCAGGCGCATGCATGATGGGATCGTTCGGGCGTCCAAGATCGCCAGAAAATAGGATTATTTTTCCTTCGGCCGTGACTTCAGCGGAACTCGCACCCAAGATGTGCCCAGCTGGTTTAAAGCGCAGGGAAATCTCTTCTGTGATGTCTAGCGAGCGATTGAACTCAAGCGATTTGAACAAGCGAAAGGTTTTTCTCACATCCGCAACCGTATAGAGCGGCAGTGCCACTTTATGCGTTGTCGTGTGATGTTTGTTCGCGAAGTCAGCCTCTTCTTGTTGCAGTTTGGCACTGTCAAGCAGTAACAACTGACATAAGTCAATTGTTGAAGGAGTGGCGTATATCGGCCCGCGAAAACCTTGCTGGACTAAAAGAGGTAGCGCACCGGAATGATCAAGATGCGCATGCGTCAAGATCACCGCATCGAGTTGCTTGGCATCGAAGGGGAATGCGGTCCAGTTTAATGCCCGAAGATTCTTAAAGCCCTGAAACAGTCCGCAGTCAATCAGGACCTGATGATTGTCTGTGCTGAGTAATGACTTTGAGCCAGTAACGGTGCTCGCAGCACCAAGAAATGTCAGTTTCATCAGAGCACCTCGCTAAGAGACAGAGCTTCAATCATACAGAGTTCGACAGCCGGCGTGCGCGTCCTCGGACGTGCCCTACTCTTACCGCCCTTCAAACTTTGGCTTGCGCTTCTCTGCAAAAGCTTGGACAGCCTCTTTATGATCGTGTGTAGTTTGCACTAAGGCTTGGGATGCGGCAGCCATATCAAGGGCAACAGGCAGCGTGACATGATGAGAGTCGCGAATCAGACGTTTACTCATGCGAATTGAGTGGACGGGATGAGAGGCAATGCGCGTTGCCATCGCGCGCGCTTCATCGAGCAAAAGTGCGTCATCGACCACCTTAGATACCAATCCAATGCGGGCAGCTTCTTGGGCATCCACAAAATCACCCGTAAAGGTCATTTCATAGGCTTTTGACAGGCCTACGACTTTTGGCAAATACCAAGCGCCACCATCTCCCGATACCAAACCCATACGCGCAAAGCTTTCACCAAACTTTGCGCTATGACCGGCAATCCGAATGTCACACATCGAGGCTAAATCGCACCCTGCACCGATTGCCGCGCCATGCACTGCAGCAATCGTCGGTGCGTCAAGCGTGCTGAGCGCCAAAGGAATACGCTGAATCCCAGCGGTGTAGTACGCACGAATATCAACAGGGGCTTTTTGTACGGCCGCGGAAGTTCGATCCTGCATGCGCTTGACGTTGCCACCCGAGGAGAAGCCTTCGCCTGCGCCGGTAATAATGACGCAACCTACAGATAAGTCTGCATTGATTCGCGCAACGTAGCTCACTAACGCGTCAATAATCGCAGGGGATAAAGCATTTCGTGTATCGGGCTCATTCAGCGTGAGTGTCACCACCCCGCCCTCTTGTTCGTACTTGACTGCTTCGTGATTCATTGCTTGACTCATTCGATTCTCCACCGTTGCACTCAAGGTTAACGTGCCTCTCGCAAAATCTTTTTAGCGATGGACATACGGTGTACTTCGGAGGGACCCTCGTAGACGCGCATCACACGTACGCGTTGCGCGAGAAGCTGTAGGGGCATCTCTTTGGTCACGCCCATCGCACCAAAAGCCTGCATGGCATGGTCGATAATTTCTCCTGCCATTTCTGTTGCGTAGACTTTGATCATTGAGGCTTCAAATTTGACATCCTGCCCAAGGTCTTGCTTGCGGGCGGCATCCATCACCATCAAACGACAGGCGTGAATTTTCATCGCAGCATCTGCGATCCACCATTGAATGGATTGACGTTCTGACAAAGGTTGCCCAAAGGTCACACGCTGTTTTGCATGTGTACACATCATGTCAAGCGCGCGGCGTGCCATCCCAATACACCAAGCGCCCATTTGGAGACGGCGAATCACCAGACGTAGTTGCATCGGAGCAAATCCTGCGCCGACTTCTCCAAGAATATTTCCTTCGGGGATCCGACAATCTTCGAATGCTAATTCATAGGTGCGGTGACCAGCGAGCATCGGGATTTCACGCAGGATTTCAAAGCCTGGAGTGCCTTTGTCGACGATGAATGCTGTGATGCCCTCGTGTCGTTTACCGGAACCTACGCGCGCCATCACGACGACAAAGTCAGCTGCGGGTACGCGGCTCACCCAGATTTTGCGACCATTGATGACCCAACTGTTCCCGTCCTTGACGGCGCGGGTCAACATGCCAGAAGGATCGGCACCTGCATTAGGTTCAGAAATTGCAATGGCAGATTTCGCTTCGCCGCGCGCATAGGGCTCAAGGTATTTCTTTCTTTGCTCATCGTTGACGGTTGCCATCAACATATGCAGATTCGGTGAATCAGGTGGAAAAGTAAATGGAGTAATTGTGCGTCCGAGCTCTTCGTTGATCATCATCAACGTCGTGGCGGGTAAGTTCACGCCACCCATTTCTTCTGGCGCGTCCAGCGCCCAGAGACCAATTTCCTGACATTTATCTGTGAGGATTTTTTCTTCTGCTTTGGTCAGTGCGAGGTGCTCGCCCTTTATTTCACGCTCCAAAACAGCGGGCTCAATGGGCATGAGCTCTTGTTCGACAAACTTTGCAACCAAGTCCACGATCATTCTGGACTCTTCGTTCATTTCTACTGCGCCGAATTGACCTTCCACTTAAACGCTCCTAGTTGATCTACTGTAGTAATGATACCCAATAGCCAGTTAAGATGCGTTTGAATGTCTTTCAGAACAAAGGAACCCTCATGAATCGCTTCGATGACACTGGCAAACTTGTGCTTCGGCTCACCGTTGGCCTTTTGATGTTGATGCATGGACTGCACAAACTCGCGGATGGCATTGCCAGGATCTCTGCAATGGTGCAGGCCAACGGTTGGCCAAGCTGGATTGCGTACGGCGTCTATGTTGGTGAAATTATCGCACCCGTGTTGATCATCGTAGGCCTACTGACGCGTGTAAGTGCCGTCATTGTCGTCTTGAATATGGTGATTGCCGTGTACTTGGCACACAGCCATCAACTGTTCTTGCTCACCAAGCATGGCGGTTGGATGTTGGAGCTCCAAGGTTTCTATTTGTTTAGTGCGCTTGCAATTGCGTTGCTTGGTGCTGGACGTTTTAGTATCGGCGGCGCCCAAGGGCGCATGAACTGATGAGGCAATCTGATTAAGGAGTGATTCCAAATCGGATTTTGATCTCGCTGAGTTCTTTTTCAAACTCGAGGCGCGCTTGTGCGCTACAGATTGACTGGTCGGACACAGGTAGCGTTTTGCAATATGTTTGAGCAATCTGGTGCGCGGCCAAGGACTCTTTTCGGGCCGTTTGATACTTTTGCTCTGGAGTGATGTCTTCTTCAGTCCAGCGCGCCGGATCTGCGGGACGCTCATCAGGCCAAATAATCGGTGGCGGCGCGGGCAGCGGAACTGCCCGCTGGGCATACAAATCATGGGTGAACAACATTCCCGACAAAAGCACTCCCAAGGAAAAAGAGAAAAATAAAGATTTTCCGTAAGGTTTAGTCATCTCAAGCCCCGACCAAGTTATATATTGTCACTTTGAATACTCTGACCTTAATGTACGCTTTTTTAACCCTAAAGCCCAAGGATACGCCGATGACTTTCAAGTTGCCTCGCTGCTTGTATGGATTGATATTGTGTCTATTGTTTGGGCCTGCCACCGCGCAACTCAAAGTTGGCCAAAATGCGCCTGTCTTTACTGCAAAGGCTGCGTTGGCTGGAAAGCCCTATACATACTCGCTAAGTACATCGCTTGAGAAAGGTCCTGTTGTTGTTTATTTTTACCCGAAAGCCTTTACGAGTGGCTGCTCGATCGAGGCTACTCTTTTTGCTCAAGCGGCTGATGAATTTGCTCAGTTCGGTGCGAGTGTCGTAGGCGTATCTGGTGATGATATTGCTACGCTTGAGCGCTTCTCGCTCGGCCCTTGCGGTGGCAAATTTGCTGTAGCTTCTGATGCCGATCGTTCCATCATACGTGCATACGATGCCGCCCTTTTCTTCAAATCCGACATGGCGGGCAGAATCTCTTATGTGGTGACGCCTGATCGAAAAATATATTTTGTTCACAGCAGTCTGAGTCCTGACCAGCATGTCAGCAGCACACTCGCAGCGGTCAAACGCTGGCACTCTCGGTAGATTTAAATGACAACGCTTTGCTGGTTTAGGACTGACTTGCGGTTGGCGGATCAGCCTGCCTTAACCGCTGCAATGACTCAAGGGGACGCGATTGCGCTGTTCGTGATTTCACCTGAACAATGGGCTGAACATGGTGACTCAGCCAACAAAGTAGATTTTTGGCTCCGTGCATTAAAAGAGCTCTCCAAGGACCTTGACGGTTTGAATGTGCCATTGAAAATTCTTAATGTCCCACATTGGAAAAATGTACCTCAAGCCTTGTTAGCGTTTTGTCATACGCACAGTGTCACCGAGGTCCATTGCAATCGAGAGTTTGGCGTCAATGAAAGACGCCGCGACCGAGTGGCCTACGCACTGTTAGCTCAACACAATATTACGTTGCAAGGCCATCAGGGCGGCACACTTCTCGTACCGGGCAGTGTCAAGACAGGATCGGATGGCTACTACCGCGTGTTTACGCCTTTTGCCAAATCTTGCCGTGAAAAGCTTCGGTCGGCGCCCTATAGAGTTTTGCCTAAGCCAGCACCCCAGCCAAAGCGCGATGCGCCTACCGCGGATGCGGTCCCTGAGAGGTTGACGGGCTGGGATCGTCCCTCAGAAACCATTCAAAAGGGTTGGCCTGCAGAGACACAGGCCGCTGCGGCTAGATTGGACCAATTTGCTGCCGAGCGGATGGTGCACTATAAACGCGATCGAGACTTTCCTGCTATCACGGGTACAAGTGCCCTATCACCCTACCTCGCTGCAGGTTTGATTTCAGTGGGTCAGTGCTGGCATCAAGCGCTACTTCATAATCTTGGTGAGTTAGATACGGGCCAAGAAGGAATGATCACCTGGATGAATGAATTGTTATGGCGTGAGTTCTACCAGCACTTGTTGCACGGTTATCCCACGCTTTCTATGCATCAACCCATGCGGCAGGAGACAGCGGCGGTTCAGTGGCGCGTTTCACCGATTGATTTTCAAGCCTGGTGCGACGCTAAAACGGGTGTGCCGATTATTGATGCGGCAATGCGTCAGCTGGTGAAGACGGGCTGGATGCATAATCGGTTGAGGATGGTCGTTGCGATGTATTTGACTAAGAACCTGCTGATTGATTGGCGGTTGGGTGAGGCATTTTTTATGCGTCATCTGATTGATGGCGAGCTCGCCGCCAATAATGGTGGTTGGCAGTGGAGCGCCTCGACGGGCGCTGACTCAGCGCCTTATTTTCGGGTTTTTAATCCAATCAGTCAGTCACAGAAATTTGATCCAGACGGCGCCTTTATTCGGCACTGGTTACCTGAGCTTGCCTCCTTATCGAATAAAGAAATTCACGATCCAACACCTGTTTCGCGTCTGGCGCTACATTACCCTAATCAAATCGTCGATCTGCGCAGTAGTCGTGTGCGCGCCATCGAGGCATTTTCTTCACTTCGCTAGAGGTCAAACCGTGTCACTTCCCGCACTCACACTCAAAACGATTCAGGGCAAAGAGCAATCGCTCAATGACTTTGCAGGTAAAGTACTCCTCATTGTGAATGTCGCCTCTAAGTGCGGCTTCACCAACCAGTACCAAGGCCTGCAGCAGCTTCACCTAGAGTATGCGGAGCAAGGGCTTGTGGTGATGGGTTTTCCTTGTAATCAGTTCGGTCATCAGGAGCCCGCTCCGGAGCTTGAGATCATGAGTTTTTGTGAACGACAGTTTGGTGTGACATTCCCCATGTTTGCCAAAGTTGACGTCAATGGTGAGCAAGCCGATCCCCTTTTTCAGTGGCTAAAAACGAGCCGTCCCGGTTTACTGGGTACGGAGGGCATCAAGTGGAATTTCACAAAGTTTTTAGTTGGTCGCAATGGCGAAGTGCTCAGTCGATTCGCCCCGAACAGTTCGCCAGAATCAATACGAGGCGCCATTGAAGATGCTCTTAAACAGACAACGTAGACACGCGAGCCGCGTTTGTACTTTGCCCCAGCAACACCATCAGCAAACTGAAAGAAAACTATTAATCGGCTTCAAGTCAGTTTTCTTGATCTGTTTATCTGCATTACTGTTTGGTTGCTCTGTCGAAGAACGGCCGCAGGACATTACACTCGGCGCCCCTACGAGTAGTGCAGAGTCCGTTTTAAAGGCCGCCAACTCCGGGCAGCCTGCTCCCGCGGATCAACGAACCGCACAGCCCGCGCTACCGAAAGCACCTGAGTCGCCCTCTAAACCTCGCACGGATAGCACTGTGCCCACCCCCCTAAAAGCACCTCAGTACAGCGTCGTCAATGTTGTGCGGACCAAGCCCGGCTGTAAAGGAAGTGCCTGCCCTAAGATCACCCTTAAACGCCTCTCATTTAACGGCTATGACCGTTTTAACGCGTTTCTAGAAACATCTTTAGTCAATATGGCACAGGTCGATAGCAATCAGGCCAAAACTTTTAGTAATCTTGCCGACTTATCGACGGACTTTTGGAGAACAGCTGAGAGCCGCTACGAGATTGTTCTCGGTGCGAGTGTGAAGCGCGCGACGCCTGAAATTGTCGTGATTGCACTAGAGAGCTATCTGTTTTCGGGTGGGGCGCATGGCATGTCAACAATGCAATACATCAATTGGCTACCCGAGCTCGACCGAATTTTGACATTAGAAGCAATGTTGTTACCTGGGAGGCTCAGCGCATTTGAAGTTGCGCTTAAGCGAGCGCATGCCAAATGGTTAGAAACGAATGAATTCGCGAAAGCAGACAGCGTTGCTTATGAAAAAATGTGGCCATTTCAGTTCTCGGATAATGCTGCCCTATTAGCAAACGGGATTGCCGTCACCTTTGATCCATATACACTCGGCCCTTATGTACTCGGCATGCCTACCATTGTTATCCCTTTTTCTGATCTCAAGGGAATCGTAAACCCTGCTCTCATTGCGCGTCTGGCATCACCCTGACGCATGATGCTTCGGCATCGCCTTGGCACTTGCCCGCTCAAGCTTTCAAGGCTGGGGTTTCTTTGAGGCAACTACTTTTTCAAGTGCAGTGGCCATAGACCTTCTACCCTCGGCCCGCGCAGTTTCAATGGCATTTTGCGCTTTGAAATTAGACAGTAAAGGATCGGCACCCGCACTCACCAGTGACTGGACGGCCTCGACGTTACCTGAACGTACCGCCAGAATCAGTGCCGTATCTCCATCTGGTGATGGCTCATTGACGGCTGCGCCATTGGAAAGCAAGAGTTTGATGATCGCCGCATGACCTTTGACCGCTGCGTAGTGAAGGGGTGACCATCCAGGCTGATTGACGCGTGCACCCTTGGCCAATAACTGACGGGTTCGTGGCAGATCCCCAAGAAGCGCGGTATACATCAAGGGCGTTTCGTTGTAAGCATTCGCTAGATTGACATTGATATTTCGGCTGGCTAACAACACGTCAAAAGCACGCCATGAGTTCTCTCTTGCAGCCATTGTTAAGGGTGTTTGCTGATTTGGACTCTTTCTATTGGGATCCATCCCCCTGCGTAATAGTTCTTTAAGGTCACTGTCGTGATCGTTAATGATGTAGAACCAAAAATCCTTGGGATCGGCCGCATGCGCTGGTTGCATAAGCGCAATGGAGAATGGGGTCGCCAATAACAAAAGTAGACACAACTTACCGATTAAGCGCTGAAAACTTGGAAGCTGCAGGGTGGCTAACATTATTTATCCGGATAGTTTAAATAATAAATATCATTAAAATCAAATAGTAAAATAATTAAAGTAAAAATATAATTTAAAGTATATTATTTAATAATTTACTTTAAACTAAAGTATTTACTTTGATAATTTACTTATACTTATTAATCTAACTTATTGAATAAATTGAAAAAATTACTCGTTGATGCGTCTTCAATTTGTTTCACACTCACACCGCGCAATGTTGCAATCATTTCGGCAACATGAATCACTTTTGACGGATCATTCAGCTTACCTCGATGAGGAACCGGTGCCAAATAGGGTGAGTCTGTTTCGATCAAAATACGGTCAAGTGGCATCTTTTTCGCAACATCTTGCAATTCTGTAGCCTTTTTAAAGGTCACAATGCCTGAAAAAGAAATATAAAAGCCCATATCCATGGAGGACTGCGCGACCTCCCAAGACTCAGTAAAGCAATGCATGACGCCTCGGGCGTCCCGTGCGCCCTCTTCTTTCATGATGCTCAGCGTGTCTTCAGAGGAAGAGCGTGTATGAATAATCAGCGGCAAATTCACCTGGCGCGCAGCCTGAATATGCCGACGGAAGCGCTCTCGCTGCCAACTGAGATCACCTGACAGGCGAAAATAGTCGAGACCGGTTTCACCAATCGCGATGACCTTGGGATGTCGACTGCGTTCAATCAAGTCTTCGACAGTGGGTTCGATAGTGTCTTCGTAATCGGGGTGCACGCC
>Ga0209702_10009156_pt1 | contig 11169 bp, 14 predicted proteins | sample FRY01_FD_187210 | JGI IMG/M metagenome (GOLD analysis project Ga0209702, IMG submission 187210) | Freshwater microbial communities from Lake Fryxell liftoff mats and glacier meltwater in Antarctica - FRY-01 (SPAdes) (version 2) | ecosystem: Environmental > Aquatic > Freshwater > Ice > Glacier... | reverse complement strand
AATCTCCGCGCGTACTTGATCTTGGTACGCTTTCACAACCAGGTTTTTTCGTACCTTGGCGGCAAGCAAGTCCTGCTCACTGGCGGTTAGCCCCGTCTTGGCTACGGCTAATGACGTGGTAGTCGCCACCTCCGAGCGAAGACCCGCAAGCATCTTCGCATTGGCTACGGTAACGCTATTGATCGAGGCGTCCGCAGAGGCAAAAGCGGAGTTCAGTAGGATGCGTTGGGCTGTGCTGCTGCGAGCCACCTCCGTATCTTCGCGCATTACGGCGAGCAGATTGTTGAACGCTTTGGCTTGGTGCACGATGGCGAAGTTAGCCTTTTCTAACTTAGCGGACTGGTCCTCCATCCCGCTCCCTCCCGCGTTCTTAAGCGCGTCGCCCATCGTGCCCGTGGCGGTCTTAGTGACCTTGGCTTTGGCCGCCGTCACGTCGAGGGCGTCATTGACCACCTCCAGCTTGGTGAGGAGGTCGATGGCGTTTAGGGTGAGGCCAAGTTCAGCTAGATCCAGCATCTTCTGCGCTCGCGGAAAGGTACAACCTATCTACCTTTGAAAGCGCCCTCAATTCCCAAGGAGCGATGACACTTCTTGTGAGGGCACACCAACCGAGTATTTCCGAAGGACTCAGGGGGTTCGCCCCAAAGCCGTTCCCCCCACGGAACCCCGATATTTCTAAAAACATGTCCCAGATATGGGCCGCCAGCGGGGGAAGGGGCGGGGCTTCGGCAAGTTCCCTCGGCTCCACTCCCGTCATCCGCCATACGGATTCCAGATGCTGCCGTAGCGAACTCTTATCTTTCCGCTGCTTGTCAAGCCTGAACTGCTTCTGGGCGAATAGAAGCAGTTCGTCTGTCAGTTTTTTAAAAAATTCTCCAAGGTGCCGATGGCCTCGTTCACCTGGTCGTAAATCCACGGGTACTCTTTGTAGACCTTTCGCACGTTGGCTTCGTTGAACTCCAATTCCTTCCCGGAGAGCTGGACGCCCTTCCATCCAACCGTGCAGACCGCAAGCAAGTCCATGTTCTCTTGCTCGATCTCCTCGATGGTGCGCGCGCCGATGTCCTTGCCGCGCTTCGTTGCCATGGCTTCACGGCGCAAGCGAGCATTGAGGACGCTGCGGGTGTGCTCCTTAAACGCGTCTGAATCGCGGCCCAGCACACGAATCGTCATCCCGAGGGCGGCGTTCGTTACCGGGTGGCGGATCTCCACGTCAGCCCCTGCGTTGCAGGCGTCAGTGGTATTCAGAGAGGAAAGGTCAAATTTGTCGTTCAATTGAGGCTCCTTCGGTTAGACCAGGGTGCTGTCCTGGATTGAAATTGTGGTCATCTCATTCGCGGTACCTGCGCCGCCTGCGGTATTCAGCAGCGCGGTGAAGGGCATGGTCACCACGATGCCTTTCTCGCCGTCGTCTTTACTCGCGCCGCCGGCCTTGACACGGCTCATGGTGAAGCCCACGAAGTCGGCGGTCGGAGTGTTGGCGGTGGTGAACACGGCGACCAGGCTCACTTCCGTTTCGTTCACGAAGTAGTTGCGGAAAACTGCGTCCTGGAAGTAGACGGTCATGTTGCCGGTGACGTCCACCGCGCCTTGGAAAATGTCGGGATCTACGTCGGAACCGACCACGCCGCCGGGGGTCGAGAAGTTGCCGTTGATCGTGAAGTCCAGACCAGTAATCAGACCCACCGAGACCCCCTGCGCGTAAATTGCGCCGTTGGCCGATGCGGTGACGCCGGTGCCGGCAGCCGCTGTCGGGGTCGTGAAGTAGGCGGCGGTTCCGGGGACCATGTTCAGCCCCATGATCGAGAAGTCGACGGTATTCATCCCCGACGCCGGCATCTTGATGTTGGCCTGGGTGATCGGACAATCAGTGAAGACTTCCGACTGGGTGATGTCCGAGTAGGCATGCTCAATCGTGTAGTACTCACGAAGGTGCCCGGTGGCGGGGACGAAATTCTTTTTGCCTTTGACCGTGCAGGTAACCGAGTCGCCCGCCACCTTTGCCCCGATCGCTACGCCATCCAGCATCACGCCGGTCATGATCAGAGCGGTCAGGCTGGTGATGAGGAAGTTGTGCGCGTTGTTGGGGACGCCGGTGGTTGCCCACCCCGTCCATCGGACCACGTCTCCAATCTTGAAGCCGTCGGTGAGGTAAGACCCCGCCGAACGGGTGAAGGTACCGGATGCCCCGGTGGTCACTGCGGCGGCTACTGTAATGATGGCGCCGGTGGTCGCCGGAGACTGCCAGGCTTGGCGCAGCACCGAGCCGAAGAAGTCGGTATACGAGCCGGGGGACAGCTCGCCGGAGATCGTGCCGTCCACGCTTCGAACGCCATGGCGCATGTCGGCGCGCTGCATGTCGTCGCGCAGCTCGGTGGACTGGTAGGTGGCTTTCTTTAGATCAAGGTTGCTGCTGGTCCGACGGAGGTACTGTGCACCCGAGGTGGCAGCGATCGTGCCGAGGGCAGATTGCTTTTTGTAAACGACTTTTTTGGCGATACCGGTTGCGATAGACATTGTGCTTCCCCTTTAGGATGAACGATCCCCGAGGAGGCAAATGATTTGCGCGGCACTGGTCTTACGGTGCGAGGCCTATCGCGTGCTCGGTATTACTATTTATTGCAAGACTTCAGCCATTCTTCCCAAGCTGAAATCGCTCCCTTGCACAATCTGATCAAGGATTCGTGGAGTTTGCGGGTGGCCGGGTTCATTCAAAAACGTCCGCGAAGTACCGGATGCTTACCGGTAGAACCCACCTGCTATCTTCCACGATCCCACGTCCGATTTCGGGAGTTGCCTCAATCCTAGTCGTGACGCCCTTGTTTGTAAAGCTTGCCCCGCGAAAAAAGGTTGCGCGTATCAAAGCAGCCCGAGCCATCCCGTCCGCCGCGCCTTTGCCGACGGGGTAATTGAGCGTTACCTGGAACACCCCGCGCTCTTGGTAATGGTCGTCTCCAAGGGTGGCGTTGCGGGGGCTAGCGGGCAACAAGAAGGCTCGCTGGTAGGCGTTGGCGGTAGGCGTGAAGTCGCGGTTCTCCCAAGCGGTCTCCAGCGTGGGCGTCATCGCTTGTAACGCAATCTCCAAGGCGCTTCTAACTTTGTCGAGACTCATTGAGCGTCTCCCCGTACCTCTTTGACCGCATCAGCCAGGATGCCGCGCCACTCGATTACCGTGGTGCGCAGCAGTCCCTCGGGCGGCGTCGGGTTAGGCTCGTTGTGCCACGCGCCGCCGTACTCGATGGCCTGGGCGTAGGGCGTGTTGTTCACGATGTAGTGCGTTGTGAACGGCAGCGCGAACTTGACCGCAGCGATGCGCGCCGTTGAGTCCGCCCCGCTTTTATCGGGGCTGTTGAACTGGGTAAGCGGGGTCACATCGAAATCGTAGTCCCACGAGTTTTTGAACCGCCCGGGGACGTAGGGTTTTGCCCCCGTCAGGGGCTTGGCCTCCTGCCATCCCTCGCTCCATCGCGGCCAGCGACCCCACGGGGACTTGTCGATCAGGGTCGTGCCGATGCCAACGACGGTCAGGCGCACCACGCGGGTAGCCCGCGCTTCGAGCTGCTTCTTGAACCGGTGGAGTTGCTGGGCGAAGCTGGTCGTGGGCGAGGTCATTTGCGGATCAACATGTCGTAGAGGATGGGGACACCCGCAGGGCTCAGGGTTTTGAGGGCTTTGATGGGGTAACGCTCACCGGCAACCTCAATGAAGTCGAGGGTGGTCGGCGCGGTTCCGTTGGCGTCCATGATGCAGCGCCGGTCGCTAGCCATCACCCGAGAGCCATCGTCCAGGGTCATGCCGAAGTTGATGCGGTCAAAGTCCAGGAGGGCGGCTTTGCGTGTCTCCGTCGCCTCGGTGCGTGTCGAGGTGCCGAGGTCGGGGTCATACGCGCCGTCCGTGGCCATGACCAAAGTTACGTCCCGCCCGAAGCGGGTCAGCAACTTGAGGGCGGTCGCCGCGGTCTTGGCGTAGTCGAAGGTCATGTGCGCTGCATCGCCACGTTCATGCTGGAGCGAGCGCCAGACTTCAGGTAGACCGCCAGCATAGCGTCAATCTCCTGGTAGGGGTCCGACGTCGAGCTGTACTGGTCGTATTCTACCTCGATGGGGCCGACCTTCTCTCGTTTCACGGCTTGGGCGGAATCGGGGAGCAAGGGGCCGGAATCTGACCGAAGCGCGAGCTCCGCGCAGGCCGCCCGGACTTCCCCGGGGGTGTAGTTCGACGCCAAGGAGGCGCGGGCGCGGGTGGTCACCCCAACGCGCGGCCAGTCGAGCCGCTGGGTTGTGTGGGTCGGGTAGCCGTCCCATTTACCCAGATACCGACCGAGCATATAGTTGGTCGCTTTGCGGAGCGCGGCCTCTTGGTTGGTGATGGCCGCCCACTCGGCGTCTTTGCCTACCCAGGTGAAATAGGTCGTCGCTCCGGCCACACTCTCATAGCTTTCAGCGTCGGCCAGCCCGGTGCCGTCTTCGGTCACCAGAGCCATTTAGCCCGCCGCTTGGCACAGGGCCACGAGATCCGCCTTCTTGGCGTGCTCCGGGGCGTCAATGCCGGCTGCGTCGAGGACTTCCATCAACTGCTTCACGGTCATCTCGGCGTAGGCCGTGGCCGCGTAGAGGGTGTGGATGGTCGGGTCGAAATCCGACTCGTTGATCTCCGTGAAGCCGTCGGGGCCTTTGGATTTGACTTGGACTACGGGGCAAGAGCCGAACATGCGCTACTCCTTTGGTGGGAAACAAGCATATTGCAGGGCACTCCGAAGAATGCCCTGGATATGCCAGTTACGCGCCGATCAGCAGGCCCAGGTGACGGGGTTGCGGTACTCCTACGCCCCACGCCAAGTTGACTTCGTACCTGATCTGGCGTTTCTGCTTGTACAGGCAGAACTCGTAGGCGATGCCCGATACCGGGTCAACTTCCACCCTCACGTCATCCGCCGAGTCACCGCCGTCGGGCATCGCGGGTGCGCGGGTTGCCAGTTGGATTGCGCCGCGGTGGAAGAACATGTTGCGTGAGGTTGCGGCGACAATCGTGATGGCCTTGGTTGCCGCCGACATGGCGACTTTGAGGCCCGGCTCCTGGAGCACGATCGTGCCGCCGTCGGCCACGCTGGCATCACCGGTTTTCACCACGTACTGATTGGTGTCGCCTGCGAAAGCCAGGATGTCGCCGGCGAGGATCGTGCCAGTGCCGACCGCAGTCAGCGTCAGGGTGGTAGCGCCAACCGCGTAGCCCGCGCTGTTCACCGTTGCGCTGGCGACCGTACCTACGGTCACCAATTGATTGACTGCGGGCGAGTAGCCGAGCGAGAAGTCCATCACGGTGCCGAGCGAACCAGTGCGCAGCATCTCTTCACTGCCCGCCTCGTTTACCTTGAACAGCGTGGATTGCTTGCCGCGCAGGCGCATGACCGAAGCGGAGTCCAGGATCATGTGCATGTCGCTACCCGGCGCGCCGTTCTCTTCCAGAATACGCCGAGCTGCGGCGAAGTCGGTCAGGTCAGCGGCGGTGCCGAACGGGGTGCCGGTGGCGGTACCGTAAGCGCGCGAGGCGTTGACGTGCAGCGCGGCCAAGTCAGCCTCGACTTCATTGGTCAGCGTGCGCAGGGCCTGGGCGATCCGCTGGGAGTTGATGGTGCCCATCGTCCCGGCGTTGTTCAGGCCCAGATTCTCTTCGCCAGTGACGCCGAAGGGCACGGAGCGGGTTTTGCTGATCGTCATCTGCACGTTGTCGATGGTCTGCGCGGGGGTGTCCGCGGCAGTCGCGCCGACGTCCAGTTCTTCCGCGGCCATCGCGCCAACCACTGGCGACATGACAACTTGGCCTTTGGCAGCGCGTTCAGCGGAGGAGTCGCGACCAACAGCGCGGATGAAGCCGGACCGCTCGCGCGAGACCTCGTTCATCGCGGCGTAGATGGAAGGGATGAGGGAAGTGAGGGTAAGTGCAGCCATGGTGAATCTCCTAAAGAAAGAATGATTAAGTGCTCATCCCTCCTGGGAGTCTGCGGTTCGCCCCCTCCTGGGAGCGTTTTACTGCTATTTACACCCTGCGGAGCCTTGTGTCAATCACGCCTCGCGCGTAGGTAGAATTCCGACGCGGACCCGCACGTCGTCTCCTTGCGTGGCTTTGCAGCGCAGCTTATAGCTGATGCCTACGAGATTGGGTTTCACGCGGTGAAACACGCTCGCGCCTACTATTTGATCCACCCCAACCAGCACAGTGGCGACGTCTGGGTCGACGCCATTGAGAGTAGTCGCGGTCACCACGGCTGTTGCCGGCGTCAGTTCGCCAGTAAAATCAAATTCCACTATTACCGATTCGTCGGAGTCAAGCTCGGGTATGGTCGTTCCCATGCTGTGATCCTCCAGGTGCGCGGGGCGGGTGACCTGCGGTGGACGCGTCAGTGACACCCCAACAAACAACCGTTCCCCAGGTGGCGCTCGGCGTGGCGAACGTCCAGATCGCGTTGTTGCTGGTAGTGCCGCCGGTGCCGGTCGAGGCGACGGTGGTGCCGGCGCCGTGCGTGCCCGCCCATGCTGCCAGACCGGCCGTAACCGAGACCCGCGCATAGCTGCCGCCTGTCGCTTCGGTGCCCCCCGTGCTGTCGGTCGGGCAGACGGTGTAGAGCGAGACGTACCAGGTAGCGGGCGCGCCAATTGCTTGCGCTCGCAGGGCGGCATCGATGATTTTGTTTTCGGCAAAATCAGTCAGCGCGGCGGAGGTTGCGAGACCCGAGAACGTGCTGGCAATGGCCAGCAGGGCGATGGCTACGAAACGGTTAAATGCGTATTTCAGTTTCATGGTGTGGATCCTTTAGGTCAATCTATGATTCGGTGGGTTCCCGCGACTTTAGCACGCTCGGCGATGGGAAGGCTGTCGAAAGCGGCGCGGCGCATGGTCTTGCCACCGCTGCTGCCTGCGCTTCTGCCGCTGGGGCCTTGGCTGCCGGAAGCATCCGCCGGGAACCAGTGCGGCTTTGTTTCCGATTTGGTGGCAAACCATTCGTCCGGGCTGAAGGGCGTCTTGCCGTCTTTGCCCAGCACGATCTCGCCGTCTCTCATTTGCACAGGGTTGCCGTCTTCGTCCAGCGTGAAGTCGAGGCGGGCGGCCAGGAGCGCGTCGTCAACCGCGTGCTTGTGCACACCGGCGTTGATCGCGGCGGCGCGGATGCTGTCGTTCAGCACACGGTCGGCGAACTTCTTGTTGCGCGCCTCGAAGGCCGCTGCGGTAGCGGTGGCTTCCGTGACGCGCTTCTCGGTGTCCTTCAGGAACTTCTCGTTGCGGCGGGCCAGCACTTCATCAATCTTGCCATCCTTCAAGTCCTGCATGTCCTTGCTGTCCTTGAACTGAGCATGGAGCGCGGTGAGTTCGTCAACGTCCAGCCCCTCGAATTTGCGGGCGGCTTCGAGTGCAGCGGTCTTCTCCGCTTTGAGGGCGGCATTGGTGGCTTTGAGGCCACTGGTGGCTTTATCCACGGCGGCGGCGATTGCGGCTACCTGAGCTGCGGCGGCTGCTCCGGCGTCTCCGCCTTCGCTTGCTTCGTTACGATACTTGCGGCTTCCATGATATTTAATAAGCATTACGGGTTCCCTTCTGGGGGTTGAGTGGCGTCTGCCACGGGGGTCAACTTGCTTTCTTCATCTTCCCACCGAGCATCAGGGGGGTACATCTCGCCCTTCTGGAGCGCTTTGAAGCGTGTTTCGGAACTGATCGCCCCCTTCTGCCAAGAGTTTACAACGGCATTCAGCATCTCGGCGGACATGGGGCTGTTGAAGAAATCGGTGTTGAGGCTGATGCTGGCTTCGCCCGGCACGTTGGCCCATTCCACAAGGGTCTTGAGGGCCGCGGTGATGCCGATGCTGATTGATTGCGCCATGCTGGCTAAGATGGACTGCTCGCCCGACCGGTGGATCAGGGCGGTTTCGGCAGCCTCGATGCCCGGCTTTTGGACTTCAAGCAACCGCGCGCCAAGGACGACCATCTGGGCCTCTTTGCGGTCCAGGTTCTTCTCCAGTGCCGAGAACCCCTGAGTGCCGACCTCAAGCATCGTCGCCCGCGCCTCCGGGTTGGGCAGCACAATGGCGTCGGGGCCGCCGATTTTGAGGGTCTCGCCTGGCTTCGGCGAATGACCTGTGATTACCGGCGTGGGCAGCCCAGACCAGTGGCACCCATGCTCGTAGTCAGCGGAGAGCTGGAAGTGGGCGAGGTTCACGTCAATCAAGTCAATGAAGATCGGCTCATCAATGTCAGGCGTCACGTCATCGGGGGAGATGAAGTAGAACGGGATGAAATTCATTGGCTGGCCAGCCATCACCGGGTACTCGTCACCGCCGATCTGGACGTCCGTTCCAGCGTCGTCCACCTTGAACCGGCGGACGCGGTAGACGCCGTCCACCAGATCGAGGACGCGGTAGCGGTCTTCCTCTTTCCAGGTGAACTCATCTTCCGCAACGAGGTCTTTCTCCCGCAAGCGGACTTGCGTGAGCTGCATCTTGTTGTTGACGACTTCACTGCGCCAGTTGTAAATCTCTTCGGCCTTGCACACGCGCATCGTGGGGCGGAGGTTAAGGCGGATCGCGTCGGCACGGGTTATGGCGCCGCGGTCAACCTTGGGGTAGTTCACCCAAAGGCCCACGCGGCTTACCGTTAGGCACTCTTCGGTAATCTCAAGCGCCAACATGCGTAGCGAGATGCCCGATCCCGTGATGTCCTCTATCATTGCATCGACCGCGGGGGGCACCGTGATGACCGCGGGCTTGCGGAACAGCAGGCCTTGGAAGCCCATGATGGTCCGCCAGGTCGCGTTGTAGAGCACGGTGCGGTTCAAGCGCGCCATGTAGGGCGCGGCGTCCTCCCCAGTGAGCTTGGGCAGATAGCGAACGGTTTTGGCCCGGAGTGCGCGGGTCCCGTCGGCCACGTCCCGACAGGTCTCCCATACGTCAGACAGGTCATCGTAGTCGGGGTGCGTGCTGGTGACGCTCATTAGAGGCCCACTACTTTCATCATTTGCATCTCCTGGGGTTCGAGGAGGCGGGTGAACGCCCGGCTCAAACTGTCTACGATGTCGTCATGCGCGCCATTGGGGAAGCCTTCCAGCTCCTTTAAGGCCGCATCGTTCCACGCTCCATACACAAAGTCAACATTCCCCGCGTTGACCTGTGACGCAAATGGCTCGGCGCGGGTCACCTTGTCCCCCGACTCAGGGCTTGAGTGCACCCGAAGCCCCGCCAGCTTACTCACAAAATACCGCACTTGGTGCTTGCCGGCTTGGCCGGGGTCTTGGGGTATTGACTGCTCCACCCCGAAGCCGTCATTCTTGGCCGTAGTCACGAGGGCTTGCTCGACCTCGTGTGGCTGCCCGCGCATCCGGGTCATGTGCGTCACCACGAATCTGCCCTCGGAGGTGCGGCCCATGCGCGCCCCCACCGTCCAGTCAGGGTCTTTGTCGGGGTGCTTGGGGTCAACCGCCGTACCCGCGAAGTCCCACCCTCGGCATTCCACCAAGCTGGCTGGCGCTGCCATGATGATATTCACCTTGTCGCTCAGGAACACACCGCCTTCTGCTGCGCGCCTCGGCTCGCCGCCCCAGATGTGCCGGTATTTCTCATAGTTATTGAGCCGCATCTTCTCGGCTTCTTTGATCAACACCTTGGAGACGAGGGGATTGTCGAGGTAACTGACCTCTACGACCGTCATATCATCGTCGGCTTTCAGGACGAACTGTTGGTAGGTCGGGTCGTCGATCATTCCCGTGTTGAAACCCACCCACATCTCGCTATCGTCCTCTCGGATGGTCGGGATGAGGGTGTCCCACGATTCTTCTGAGACGTCGGTGGCCTCCTCAACCCAACAGATGTCGGCTCCCTGGAATGACTTGATCTCAGCCAGATTGTGCCGTAACCCCCGGAACGAGAACTCGCTACCCGTCAGCGTGCAGCGGATGGTGTTGCTTAGGACCTCGAAGTGCTTGGACAGCCCGAGGTCTTTTATCCGGCTTGCAAGTAACCGGTGGACCGAATCCGCCATCGACGATTGGATCTCACGACAGCACAGGATCTGAGTTTTCTTCTCCATAGCTCTAAGGATGGCCGCCGTCGCGAATTGGTACGACTTGGCGCCTCCCCTGCCCCCGTAGTAGACGTAGTACCGCGTCCGCAGGTGGCCGGGTGTCTTGATGAGGTGCGGAGGGACGGGCATCTGCGTCTTGGGGTACACAATGCGCCGGTTGTCGTCGAAGCCCGCCGCCTCCCCGGTGACCAGGGTCGGGGCTTCTGTCGGCTGAAAGAGCGGAATGAACTTGGTACTCGGTAACGGTAGTTCGGTGTCACTCACGGCTTGTGCTCGATTGCCGGGTGCTCGGTGGCTACTGTCGCCGTAAGCCCGGGGGCGATAGTGATATAGAACCGGGGCATCTCAACCGGTGCCTTGGGCGCCGGGGCGTCGTCTTCCGGCGCCTTCTCACGATACTTTGCATTATGAATGGCCGCGCGGCGCATCAACTGGTCAACCTGGAGCTTGGCCAGGCCCACCATCGGCCCAGTAAGCCCGCCGGCTTTCCCCGTTTCCGCCAGGTCTTCCAGTACCGCCCCCGCTCTATCCGACAGTAGCTCGGCGCTACGGCGCTGGGCTTCACGGTACTCATCTTTCCGGTCGTGTTGGTTCAGCCAGTTCACGATGCTTGCCGGCCGGACCCCCATCATGGCCGCTATCTTACTCAGGGGAACCCCCTCAACCACCAGGTCGAGCATCCCCTCAAAGCCAAAGGTCTTGAGCACAGTGCTGTCGCTGGCGCGTACAGGTAATTGTAATTGCGTATCCATGCGCCTGATTCTTCAGGAAGGGAAGCTGGAAGTCAAGCGAAGCCCGGCGTGACACCCCAAGCCCGGTGTGTCACCCCAAGCCTGAAGCCCGAAGCGCTTCGAAGCGGGGAGCCGACTTTTGGAAGCGCTTCGAAGCGCCTCCTTGGAGCACCCCCCGAAGCGTCTCGAAGCGGGGAGCCGACTTTTGGAAGCGCTTCGAAGCGGGGAGCCGACTTTTGGAAGCGCTTCGAAGCGGGGAGCCGACTTTTTGTAAATTTTGGGATTTCTAAAAAACTGGCGGGGGTTACCACCGATCCGCACCGTCGGGGGGTCAACGTGCAGCGGCCTGCAGTCATCTCATGGGCTCCTTCAG
>Ga0209702_10009154_pt1 | contig 11169 bp, 8 predicted proteins | sample FRY01_FD_187210 | JGI IMG/M metagenome (GOLD analysis project Ga0209702, IMG submission 187210) | Freshwater microbial communities from Lake Fryxell liftoff mats and glacier meltwater in Antarctica - FRY-01 (SPAdes) (version 2) | ecosystem: Environmental > Aquatic > Freshwater > Ice > Glacier... | reverse complement strand
CGCAAGGCTATGGCACACCCTCCGGCGTGTCTGCGCTGATTATCACCACCCGCTTTCTTGACGGCCCACAGGGTGCGCGGGTGGCCAATGACTTTGCGCAAAGCATTCTGGACCAAAGCACCGAAGGACAGGCCGCGCGCTCCCGCGAAACCATGCGCTTTTTTGTCGAGGAAGAATCCCGCGTGGGTCAGGAAATCGTGACGCTGGAAGCCGACATCGCCACTTACAAGAACGGCAATGCCGATGCCCTGCCCGCCGCCCGCGATACGCGCCAGGACGAAATCACGGCGCTGGATGCCAATATACGCACGCTTGACCAATCGCTCGTCGGCCTTGAGGGTGAACGCAGCGTGCTGGAAAATGCAGCCAATCTGCGCGCGGTGGAACAGCGCCAGCTGGAAACCCTGATCGCCCAGATCGGCGTGCTGACCGCGCAGAAGACCGCCTTGGCGGACCGTCGCGCCGAAGTGCGCAGCGCCATGTCCCGCACCCCCGACATCGAACGTGAACTTGGTGCCTTCGACCGCCGCCTGCAACAATTGCAAGACCAGTACGGGGTGATCACCCGCCGTCTGGCCGAGGCTGACACCAGCCAGCGGCTGGAAGAACGCAACCAGCTGGAACGCTTTACCTTGCTGGAACGCGCGACCGTGCCACAGCAGGCAACCGGGGGTTCGGGCAAAAAGCTGATGGCGCTTGGCGTGGGCGTCAGCCTGGTGGTGGCCTTCGGGCTGGCGCTTTTGCTGGAAATGATGAACCCGGTCCTGCGCACCGGCAACCAGATGCTTCGGCAGCTTGATCTGATCCCTGTCATCCTGATCCCCGACCTGCCTCTGGCCGCAGCGCACCGCCGCAACGCCCCCGAAAGCCGCAATCGCCCGTCGGATGGCGTGCAGCGCATGGTGATGATCGCCGCAGCGGTGGTCTTGCTTCTGGTGGTGATGACCGCCGCAGCAGTGATTCCGGGATAGCATATCCGCCCCGAAAACCAAAAAGCCCGCTCCGTCAGGAGCGGGTTTTTTTGGGCGCACGGCCGCCTGGCCGGTGTGGTGTGTCTCAGTGATTGCGCGTCAGATCGCAGCCACAGGCTTGAAGCTGAAAGATGAAGCGCCTCAATATCCAGTGCCCCGAAGCACCACCCCCACCGTGCGGGCCATGATCTTCATATCCGTCCACAGCGACAGCCGCGCTTCATAAGTCGCGTCATATTCGGCCCGCGCCCCGAATGTGGTGCGGTTGCGGCCTGCGGTCTGCCAATGGCCGGTGATGCCGGGTCGCAACGCGTAATAAGCGGTGCCGGGGTAAAGATCGCGCTGGTTCAGCATCATCGGCCGCGGGCCGACAAGGCTCATGTCGCCGATCAGCACGTTCCACAATTGCGGCAACTCGTCCAGCGAGGTTTTGCGCAGCACCCGGCCAACCTTGGTAATGCGCGGGTCTTTCTTCAGCTTTTGTGTGCTGTTCCATTCCAGCCGGGCCGCGGGACTGGACGCCAGATACGCCTCCATCCGTGCATCCGCATCGCTGACCATGCTGCGCAGCTTCCACATGCGAAAGGCGCGGCCACCCTTTCCGATACGCTGCTGGGTGTAGAACGCCTTGCCGCCATCTCGCGCCAAGGCAAAAGCCATCAGCCCGACAAGTGGCACCACCACGGGGGCGGCCATCACGATCACCGCAACATCCAGCACCCGCTTCAGAATATTGCGGTACAGCCCGCGCCGGGGCGGAAAGACCATCTGTCGTGTGGGCAGAGCCTGCCCGGCTTGACCCGCCTCGACGGCATCACCGGCTGCGAACCGCGGAACGTTGATGGTCATTGTCAAAGATCCGGCGACAATGATGCCATCAGCCCCGGCAGGCTCGATGCGGTATTGGCAGTATAGACATGGCGGGCGACAGATTTGCCCCCCCGGCCGTGGTCAAATCCATCCGAATTTTTGAACATAGCATGCACTCTCGCAGAGCGCCCCCTAAGGGTTATTTTACCGTCTTCCACCGCGCCTTGGCGACAGTCATCTCGGTCAACCACAGCGATTTACGTAGGGTTAACCAATATTTTTCATTGTAATGAGAGCTCAGGGAATTGGTAATCTGCGAAATCACAACCCTGCCGTGCAAGAGGTTCCGTCAGTGCACGCAACGCTGTGAATGTGATTCGGCGAAGCGGCGGCATCGGGACCATGACCCAGCAGACGGCGACCTGGCGAAAAAGATATGTCGCTATCGGTAAGTGATTGTTTCGTAATCCTTGCTGTATTTCACCTTGCCGGAGCGCCAGACCAAGGCGTCAGTGCAACGAACGCGCCTGGCGTGATCCGGCATGATCGTCAACCCTGTCGGGTTGCAGCAAATGAACCGCTAGGAAGCCAAGCGCACCAATGCTACCCGCCACCGGATACAGCAGAAGCGCCAGCACCACAGGAACGCCCGCCGACAGAGCCCAAAGAACCCCAAGCACGCCCATGATAATACCAGAAAACATCAGACCCACTGTCATCGTGCCATTCCCCACGCTTTTGCGTTGCCCAAGGCAGCCTCCCGGAAATTCTTTCTCGTTTCAGAAACAATGCCACCACAAATTTGTTAATTGATCTCTAATTACGGCGAAAAACGGGGCGGGTCCGAAATTTTAAATGGGAAAAGTGACGGGAATCCGAAGAAAGCACGCGCCGACGGCTGTTTTCTGCCAGAAAACCCGCCGGAGACAGGTCGCACCTGGTTTGTTGCACAATGGCGCAGCGGCACTCAGACAGGCCGCAGTCTGCACCAGGCTTTGACGAACGTGGCATCACCCTGCCAGCGCCAGAATTGCCGGTCCATTCATCCACAGCGCCAGCCCCGCCGCAACAACCGCAAATAACCCAAACACGGCATCATGCAGCGCGTCCCATGCTCCGTGCCGCCGTGCCAGCCAGATCAACATCGGATAGGCCAGCAGCATCGCCACGCCCTGAGCGGCCAATGCACCCAAAAGGCCAGCCATCTCGATGCCCACGATGAAAGCCACAGTCTGCACCGCCGCTTTGGTCGCAATCAGCAGAAAGAAGTTGCGCGAATCCCCCGCGGCCAGCGCCGCCTGATCATAAGTCAGCCCGATTACCATCGGCATTTGCGCGCAGGCAATCACCACAAGGATCGGCCCGGCCTGCACATAACGCGCGTCATACAGCACCCCGACCAATGGCACACCGATGAACGCCAGCACCACCAGCATGCCCAAAATACCCGCGGTCATGCCACAGCGCATCCGCCGCAGCCGCGCAAAGTTCATGGCCGAAGCCGCTGGCGGGTTGTCACGGTAAATCGGGATCAGCACCCGGCCGATCACCGCCCCACCCAGCAGTCCGGGGAACGACGCCAAAAAGTAACCGATGTTATAAATCCCCAGCATTTCCAAAGACATGTAGGCCGCCAGAATCGCTTTGTCGCCCTGAAACAGCAAAAAGCCACAGGCAGTAGACAGGAAAATCCACTTGCCGAAATGAACAAGCTCGCGCCCCGCCGCAGGCTCCCAGCGGAAATGGTTGCGCAGCCCCGGCAGATAACGGTTCATAAGCGCCAGCCGCGCCACCGCCCCCAGAAGCGATCCCACGACCAACGCCCAGACCGATGGCACCACCCAGGCCAGCAGCACCATCACGAGAATGCCGATCACCTGGCTGATCAGGTCCAGCCCCGTCACCCGCCCCAGCAGCAGGTGCCGGTTCGCCGTTTCCATCCGCGTCGGGTTGAACCCCGCGACAAGCAGCGCAAGCCCCGACACGGGCAGCAGCAGCACAAGGTCCGGCGCGCCGTAGAAGTGTGCAACGGGCAACGCCATGGCACAGGTTGCAAGCCACAACAGCACCCCACGCACCACCTGTATCGTCCAGCCCGTGTTCAGGAAATCCGGGTCATCGCCGCGCGGGTTCTGCGAAATCGACGCCCCCACCCCCGCATCCGAAAACATCGCCAGCCCGACCAGAAACACCGATACCAGCGCCATCATCCCAAACGCCTCGGGGAACAGCAGCCGCGTCAGGATCAGGTTCGAGGCCAGCCGCAGCACTTGACTGAACGCATAGCCCGCCGCCGTGATGGCAGATCCACGCAGCGCGCGGGCAACGATGCCGTTCCCGGTCAGGGCACGAGGCAGCGGGATCATCGGCAGGCTCCTTGTCGGCACAGTCAGCAAAGGCCCGACATGTGAGGCGCCCGAACGGTAGGCGGGGCAGAAACGGGTGTCAATCGCGGCGGGCCTAGGAATTGCCGCAGTTGCAGCCTAACCTGAAAGGTGCAGCCCCATCTTGCGATGCAGCCTTGTCCGGGAAAAATGCCGTGAAAATCGCCTATCTGGTGAACACCTACCCTCGCGCGTCACATTCCTTCATCCGGCGTGAAATACAGGCGCTGGAACGTGTGGGCTACGCTGTGCATCGCTTTGCCATGCGCAGCGACCGGGCTGCGCTGGTTGATCCCGCAGATCTGGCCGAAGATGACGCAACCGAACATGTGCTGGCACTTGGCGGGCGCAGGCTTGGCGTTTCGGCGGTTCGCTGGGTGGTGCGCCACCCACGCGCCGCCATGACTGCACTGAAGCTGGCATGGCGCTGTGGCGCGGCGGGCGGACAGACAGCGGGCGGGCGGGCGCGCCATATGATCTATTGGCTGGAGGCGGCCCATGTTGCACGACGTTGCCGCAGCCTTGGCATCGCGCATCTGCACGCGCATTTCGGCACCAACTCCGCTACCGTGGCGATGCTGGTGCAGGCGATGGGTGGCCCGCGCTACAGCTTCACCGTGCATGGGCCCGAAGAGTTCGATGCCCCGCAGGCGTTGAGCCTTGGCCTGAAAATCCGCCGCGCCGCCTTTACCGTGGCCGTCAGCAGCTTCGGGCGCAGCCAGTTGTGCCGCTGGGCCGACCCCGCCGACTGGCCACGCCTGCATGTGGTGCATTGCGGGATCGAGCCCTGGCGCTTTGCCGAGCCCGCCCCCATGCCCCGGACGGGCACACGGCTTGTGGCGATCGGGCGGCTGGCGGAACAGAAAGGATTTGCCCTGCTGGTGGAGGCGATGGCTGTAACCGCGACCCCCGGCTTGCACCTGACGTTGGTAGGCGACGGCCCCCTGCGCCCGGCGCTGGAAGCTGCCATAGCGGCGCATGGCCTTGGTGAGCGCATTACCCTGACCGGTTGGGCCGATGAGGCGCGGGTGCAGGCCGAACTTGCCGCCGCCCATGCGCTTGTTCTGCCGTCCTTTGCCGAGGGCCTGCCGGTGGTGGTGATGGAGGCGATGGCCGCCGGCCGTCCGGTGATCGCCACCTTCATCGCCGGGGTGCCGGAACTCGTCGTGCCGGGCGACACCGGCTGGCTGGTACCGGCGGGCGAAGCCACCGCGCTGGCCGGGGCGATTGCCGTGCTGGCCGCCACCCCGCCCGACCGGATCGCCGCGATGGGGCGGGCGGCACGGGCGCGGGTGCTGGCCCGGCATGATTGCGATACAGAGGCACATAAACTGGCAGCACTGTTTATTGCGGCCCGGTGACCGCGCACCTGCCCGTATCCTGGCGTGTTTTTGCAAACCCCGGCTTTACCGTCCGCGCGTCCAGCCGCTGTCACCTCGGCGCACACGCACAGCCAACGCCACGGCGGCATAGGTGCAGAACCCCACCGGATCTGCAAACACCAGTCGCGCCAGCCTGACCAGCCCAAGCGGAGGCTTGCCTTCACGCGCCAAAAGGCCCGGATGCAGGCGGGCAATCTCGGCCACGCCTGCATTCTGCCTGCGCCGCACCCGCACCAAAGGGCCGAACCCCTCGATCATCGGCCAGGTGTAGATGGCGGGGCATTCGATGCGTTCCGCCGGGTCAAACTGCAACCGCACGAACGTATCATCCGATATGATGCCCGGAAACGCGCCCCACCGCGCCCGCCCCGCCGCATTCACCGCGAACAGCCCGAAGCCCGGCGCCGGGCTTTGCGCAAAGGGCAACTTCACCCAGAGCCGCGCATAGGCCCGCGTCACCGCACTTTGCGCGCGGGTGATCTGCGGGCGACCTGACGCGTAGGCAGGCAAATCCCGGTCCAGCGCCGCCGCCAGCTGCGCCATCAGCGCCGGGCTGACCCGGACATCGGCATCGACATAGGCCCGCATCCGCCCCCGCGCCACTGCGTCACCGGCGTTGAGCGCGCCAGGCTTGCCACCGGAGGGCAGGTCCAGCACCGTCAGGCCCCACCCGGCCGCCTCGGCCTGTGCCGCGTAGCTGCGCGCGACCGATGCCGTAGCGTCATGGCAGCCATTGGCCACGACGATCACCTCGGCCCTGACCGGGGCAGAAGCCAGCAACGACTCCAGACACGCCCCGATATAGCCCGCCTCGTTGCTGGCGGGGACAATGACACTCAGCATGCGCCACAGCCCTTGGCCAATGCCTGCCACCGCGGATTATCATCGCCCAGATGCCGCAACGCGCCCCAACTGCCCCATTTACCGGGGTGATACACATCGACGAAAGCGTTGAACGGCGCATCCGACAGGCGGCTCCACCCTGCCAGAAGATCGGCGTAAAGCGCGGCCATTTCGGGGGTATAGTTCAGGTGAATGAAGAAATCGGTCAACTCGGGATCATCGACCTGGAGCCCGTAGCCTACCACATGCGTGCCGCCCTCATACATCACCAGTTGCAGACCGTTGCGGCTGGCGACTTCGGCCTGATAGGGCAGCAAACGGGTGAGCAGATAGTCCAGCGTGTCATCCGCATCGCCGGTTTCCGCGCCGCTGCGCAATTCGGCGGCAGCACGGGTGGTGGCCTGATCAAACCGGTGCGCCGCGATGTATTCCGCCCGTGCCACAGCTTGCAAACCTTGTGCCCCGGCTTCATCCGTCGCCGCCGCGCGACTTTCGGACATCCAGTTTTTTACTAGCGCCAGCTTTTCGTCGCTGCCCAAACGGCCGCTGAAATAGCCGGTCACGGCATAAGCATCGAAACTGTCAGCGGGCGCGGGCAACCCCTCCGCAAGGATCTGCGGCGCCTGCAAAATGTCAGGCTCCAGCCCGAGCCACCCGGTCTGGGTGGAAATCACCCGCACCAGCCGTGCGTCTGCCTGATCGCCAAAAACCTCGGCCCAGATCGCCGCCACCTGTGCTGCGCGCAGGGCGTAAAACTGCACCCATGTGTTTTTCTCGCCCCAGCGCGCCTGCCCCTGCGCCTCGGCCCAGCGGGCTTGTTCAAACTGCCAGTTCCAGACCTCATTGGAATATTCCACATGCGCGCGCAGGCCGGGGGCCAGCGTATCTCGGACCACCTCGGCATAGGCGCGCACCAGCGCGTCGTCCGCCAGATGCGGCATGGTGAACCACGGGTCGGCGTTCAGCGCGTTGGCCAAAGCCACCATCACCTCGGCAGGCACGCCGTTCACCGCCCACGTTGCATCGCCGGGTTTGGGACGGTCCCCGGCGCGGGCGAGCGTGGAGCCGTTTGTCGCCATCCAGTCCATGAAGCGGACCGCCTTTACCCCCCGGATACGGTCCAGCCACACCGGGTTGAAGATTTGCCCCGCAGCGTGGGCCGCCACATTATCCTCGCGCAGGACGGTGATATTGCGGATCGGGTCGGCGGCATCAATTGCGGTGATGGTCAGCAGGACAGACCCTTCGCCGGGGATGAAATCAAATCTGGCCTGACCCGGTTCCGTCTGCACACCCGTCGCCCGCCCTTCCAGCCGGAAGGTCGCCTTGCCCTGATAGGTCAGGATATAGTGGCCTGCGGCGGGTGCATCGGGCGGCAGATCGGTCAGGAAAACGGTCGAGATTCCCTTAATTTCGGGCGGCAGACCCGTAGGCCAGCCGTCGGCATCCAGCCAGCCTCCCGCATCCATCGCGGCATGGTCGAACCCGCCCCACTGGCCGGGCAGATGCCCGATCCACGGGCGTGCGGATTTCATCAGGTCCAGAAACGGCTGCTGCGCGGACCAATCGGTCACACCCGCCAGACCAAGCGCCAGTGACGGGTTCCTGACCGGGGCAAAGGCAGGCGAGCCAGCGGGTGCGACCATCGCCTTCGCCCGGGCAGGCACCGGCATCTGCACCGCGCGCTTTTCCTCTGCGGCGCGGAAGCCCTGCACCGTGTCCCACGCGATGCGTTGCAACACCGGGGCCAGATCATCAGCAATCACCGCATCGCGGCTTTGCCAGTTGCGCGGAAGCTTGGCGGGCAGACCGACCGGAGTTTCGCCTGTGATCGCCGCCAGATGCACCATGGCAATCAGGTATTGCCCCTTCGCATTCGGGTGGATGTCGTCGCGGAACGCATCGCCGATCGCAGCCATCCCCGGAACCCGGCCTGCGGCAATTTCATCCGCAAGCCGCCCCATCGCCTGCCCCGCCGGGATCAGCCGCAGCGCAGGCGCGCCTTCCGGGCGTGTGGCGCTGACCGCATCAGCCACGTCCTGCCATAGCGCAAGATCAGCGGTCAGCCGGTCACGCCACGCCACGCCCGCCCCCGGATCGCCTTCAATTACCGCCCCCGGCGCGCTGTTCAGGCTGTGCCAAGTCTCATACAGGAACACCTGCGTATCGGGCCGCACCTGCCACGCGAGACTGGCAAAGTTGCGGGCCTGCCCGGCGGTATCGCTCCACTCGATATGCGCGGCAAGCGGGATAGCCTCGGTCAGTACCAGCACATCGGTAACGCCCCGTAGCAGCACCACGCGGGCATCGACGCCTTCGGCGCTGCCCGAATTATCCCAGTTGTACTTCAGCGGCGCCCCGTTGATGATTTGCGCCTGTACCCGCACCTCGGCGCCCATCTGGCGGAACCCGGCCTCCAGCAATGGCGGCAGGTCGGGGCCGACAAGGCTGTGGCCCACAAACAGAACCTCGGCCAGCAGAGACAGGATCGACATAATCGCAGCCTTTCTTCGTTTGACAGGATCAGGACGGGGCGACACCGGTGGCAGGGTAGCCCGTCACGACCTGCCAGACCAGTTGCTGAATGACCGGCACGGCGGCATCGGGCGGAGCCTGCGCCGCCATGCCATCCGCCCGCAGCAATCTGTGCGGCAGGCCGTCCGGGCTGCGGTGCGAAATCACCGCATAATGTGTGAGGGCAATGACATAGGCCCCGATATCATTCAGATGGATCGGGTCGCCCGAGCCGTCGGCATTGCGCGCGAACAGGTCTTCGCGCCGGGTCAGGCCGGGCACCTGCCCCGCCTCCATCGCGCGCACAAGGCGTGCCATCACCTGCCCGCCGGGGATCACATGAATGGGCGGGGTGTCCGCCAGAGCAAAGGCAGGGCGCAAAAGATCCCCTTCCCAGTGCCGGGCCAGATCGGCATCCAGCCGGTTCAGCCAGCCGTCCCTGTCATCCAACCGGTGCCACGTCTCATAAAGATAGACCCGCGCGGCGGGGTTGCCCGCCTGCGCACGGTTGGCCCATAGTGCAAGATGGCGCGCACTGTCGTGGTAGCGCACAGCATCGCGTATCTCGACCATCTCGGTCAGCACCACCGCGCCATAGTCGCCCGACGCCAGCGCCTGATCCGCCCCGCGATATGCGGAGTGGGCATTTTCCTGTGCGAAGCCGGGAATCTCTGCGACCGGCCCCGCGTGCTGCTTCAGCGAAGCGCCCCAGCCAAGCTGGCTCGCATGGTCATGCCCCGCCAGTTGCGCCAACATCGCGGGCATGTCGCGCCCGACCAGCGAATGACCCAGATGGTAGACCGCCACAGGCCCGGCGGGCGGCGTCAGCGGCTGCGCATATCGCGCGGCGAATTCGGTGTCGTCAGGCGCTGGCGCGACCATCAGGCGCGCCAGACCAAAAGCCCCGGCCAAAGCCGCAAGCAGCCCAAAAGGCAGGATACGCCGTAACAGCCGCATCGACACACTTCTCCTGTCAGTTCATGACAAACTTAGCCTGCCGATCCGGTCTTGCCAATCTTTCCCGGCATGCCACGTTTTACGGTCTGCAACCACTTTCACAGCCTCATGAATCTGCTATCATTTAAACGAATTCCCCGCAGAGGTGCCGCAATGCTCACCTTTCTTCTGACCCGCGACGCCGCCCGCGCTTCACCATTGCCCGGCCCATCTCGTCCGGATGGCCCGTCGCGTCCGGATGGCCCGTCTCGTCTGGCTGGCCCGTCTCGTCTGGCTGGCCCGTCTCGTCTGGCTGGCCCGTCACGCTTCTATCGGGTGGAACTGGCCTACAACCTGTTCGGCGAATATTCCGTGCTGCGCGAATGGGGTGTGGCCGGGGGCCGCGGCGCAGGGGCGGGGATGGTCACCTGGTTCGCCAACCTGCGCGAAGCCTGCATCGCCGCAGAGCTTTGGCGCAAACGGGCGCAGCGCCGGGGGTACCGGGTCGCGGCAGGGTGAAGCATGGTCTATTTGGGTGCGAAGATCCGGTAGTATGCCCAGTCCGGCAGAAATTGCGACAGGCGGAACAACCATGAGAATACTGTGGGGAAGCTGACCTTGAACTGATCGCCGCACATCTGCTCGAACATGTGCTGCGCGGCTTCCGGGGTTTCCATCAGGAACGGCATCTTGAAATCGTTCTTGTCGGTCAGCCGGGTACGGATGAAGCCGGGGTTTGCAAGCTGGACCGTCACGCCTGTGCCACGCAGGTCGGCATACAGGCTTTCCGCCAGTGTCATGACACCCGCCTTGCTCGCCGCATAACCAATTGCTCCCGGCAGGCCGCGAAAGCCCGACAGGCTGCCGGTAATCATCAGATGACCCCGGTTCTGCGCCACCATTTCCGGCAGCACCGCACCCACCACCCGGTGAGCGCCGGTAAAATTCACATCGCACATCGCCTCGGCCTTGCCTGCGTCCCATTCCTGCGCGGTCATCGGCCAATAAACGCCTGCCAGAATTACCACACCGTCGACAGGCCCCACTTCAGCCGCAGCCGCGCGCACCGATTCGGCCGAGGCCACATCGGCCACGACGGCGCTTGCCCGCCCCGGCATTGTCAGCACAGCTTCGTGCAGGCGCAGCGCATCGCGGCCGGACAGGATCACCTCGGCCCCTGCGGCGTTCAGTTTGTGAGCCAGCGCCAACCCCAGACCTTCGCTCGCCCCGACCAGCCAATAGCGTTTGCCGTTGAAATCTCTCATGTCCCGACCCGCCTTATGGTGGCGACCAATTCGGCCACCGTGATCCCGAACTTTGTAAACTGAC
>Ga0209702_10009152_pt1 | contig 11170 bp, 5 predicted proteins | sample FRY01_FD_187210 | JGI IMG/M metagenome (GOLD analysis project Ga0209702, IMG submission 187210) | Freshwater microbial communities from Lake Fryxell liftoff mats and glacier meltwater in Antarctica - FRY-01 (SPAdes) (version 2) | ecosystem: Environmental > Aquatic > Freshwater > Ice > Glacier... | reverse complement strand
ACCGAACTTGTTTTACTATTCCGGCGGGTGGCATGGATTGCCGGTGATCGTTCCCCACAACACAGCCGAAGATTTTAGGTTTTTGGCGGATCACAGCTGTCGCGGGATCACGGTGGATGGGACGCCAAGTCACTGGGGAACCCAGTGCCTGCAATACTATGTCATGGCCCAGTTGTTGTGGAACCCGTATCAGGACGTTGATCATTTGCTGGAAGACTTTTGTCGGCGCGGATTTGGTCCGGCGGCCCCGGAGATGCGGTCCTATTTCGATCTGATGGAGCAGGCGCAATTGGCGGTCTTGAACGACCCGGTCTGGTTCCCCGGCATGGGCACAACCCGCGCCCCTCTTTCAGAAGTGATCCTGCCGGCCGCTTATTCTCGGGAACTGCTGGACAAGGCCAATCAGAAGCTGGCGGAGGCGGCGAAAACCCTGGAAAATGCTCCCGAGGTTTATCGGCAACGTCTGGACTTTATCCAGCGCGGGCAGGAGTTCACCCGGCTCATCATGGATACCGTGCTGGCCATGAATGAGGTCCGGCACAGCAAAGGCCGCAACGTGGCGGCCGTCGAGAAGGCGGTGGCTCTGGTCAACGCCCGCGAAAAATTCTTTCACGAGGAAGACGCCCGAGCCAAAGCAGTCGGCCGTCCTCCAGCGGTGGGAGCCCATCGCATCCGGACCACCTGGATCGAGTCCCGGAAAATGCAAGACTGGCTGGGACCGGTGAGTGAGGAATTTCTAGTGGCGGCCGCCGCCTCCAAAAAGGCGGGGGTGCCGGTCACTTCCGCCCCCGAAGAGCGAAAGACCTCCCAAACGGCAGAAGTCCCAATGACCGTGCCCGCGACGCTGAGATGGACGGGAGCGGCCGGCGACAAAGCCTGGCAGAACCGCAAGAACTGGGAAGCGCTCTCCGCCGCCAATCAATGGGTGTCTGCTCCCTCGCCTCCGCAGGATGGTGCCAGGGTGGAATTCGGAGATGCCGTCGCGCGTCCCGGTCCGCAGGTGCTGCAACTCGCGCTGGACGTGAAGTTGGAGAGTATCACGGTCAATGCCGCCATCCCCACCAATACCTACAAAATCGAAAACCGAAAAGACCCGGACGGCGGAATTGATGCCGATAGTGCGCGGGTCTTTGCGCTGACCCTGACTGGTGCTTCGCCCATCATTCAGCCTGCCCGGACGCAGGCCGACGCGGATTTCGAAGTGCCGGTTCATTTGGCGCACCCCGAAATAGAAAAAGATTTACGCAGCGAACACAACGCAAAAATCCGTTTTCTGAAGGCGGTGCCGGGCGGTAAAATTGGACCTCCCCGGGCCTCGCAGAAGGCCGGGCAGCCGAAACCGGAAATTCTTGGAAACGGTCCGCCGGTGCTTTTCGGAGATTCCACCACTGCCCCACGGGGGGATTTATGCCCCCAATCACCCCTCCGAACCCCGTCCCGGGCCGACTCGGTCCGCCACCCGCAAAAGCAATTTCCTAGCATTCGGCCCGAAACCCTCAAAAGGAATTTCCTATCAGCCCGACCATCATGAAAAAGTCATTCATTCATTTCATCCAAGCGGCTTTTCTTCTGCTCGCAATCTGCGCATCTGAGGCGCAGGGTAAGAGACCGGAATCGATTTCTCTGGCGAAGGACGGCGTCGCCCGCCATGCCATCATCCTCGCCAGGGAAGCCAATTCCATTCCTTCAGAGCGCTTTGCCGCCGAGGAACTTCAGAAGTTTCTCGGGAAAATCACGGGAGTGAAGTTTGCCATTGTGCCGGAAGGAGAGCACGAGGGTCCGGGGATCTTTGTCGGAGCGACCCGGAGAGCCCGGGAATTGGGCATCGATCCCGACCGTCTCGGGGACGAGGAATGGCTGCTGCGGACCGACAAGGACGATCTGATCCTATCCGGGGGACGTCCACGCGGCACGCTTTACGGCGTTTATGAGTTTCTGGAAACTTACGCGGGATGCCGCTGGGTCAGCCCGGATAGCGAGGTCATTCCCTCCAATTCGAACTTCGCAGTCCCGGTTTTGGACACCCGGGGGGAGCCCGGTTTCAGTTGGCGTGAGACCACACTCTATCCACGCCATGACAATCCGAAGATCCTTTCCAAAGAGGATTACGCTCTCTTCTTGATCCGCAATCGCTACAACGCCGGATCGTATTGGCTTGATGAACCCCGTTTTGGATACACGGTCCGTTTCGGAAGGCCCAGCCCAAGTCATACCTACTATCTCTATCAGGAAAAATGGAAGGATGTGAAGCCGGAGTACTTCGCGATGACCGGGGAGGGTGTGCGGGCGCCGCGAATGACGGGACCGTTGGGATACGATTTTTGCCTGACCAATGCCGAATTGAGGGGGCGCATGTTTGATCAATTGGTCGAATACATCAAGGAGGACCGGAAGGAAGCCGCTGTGACGGGGATTCCGGCCCCAACGCTGTACGCAATTTCGCAAAATGACACATCTTCAAAATATTGTCGGTGCCCGGAATGCACGGCTATCGCCAAACGGGAAGGTTCCTTCAGCGGAACGATGATTGATTTTGTCAACGCCATTGCGGATCGCGTGGCGACGGTCTATCCGGATGTCAAGCTGGTCGCCGAGGCTTACCAGTTTACGAAATATGTGCCCAAAACGATTCGTCCCCGGAAGAATGTGGTGATTCGCCTTCCCTTGCTGGATCGGGAATACGGCGTCGGGGAAATTGCCGACGTCTTGCGTCCCATCACCTCGCCGACCAATCAAGCAGCCAGGGAGGTGACCGAAAACTGGGCGGCGGCTGTTCCGGGCGCTCAGTTCTTCGGCTGGGATTATTGCCAGTTCCGGGCTCCCTTCCGGTATCCCTACGATGGAACGCGTAAAATCATGAAAAATCTGACTTTCTGGCATCGCTTGGGCATGAAACGTGTCTTTATCGAGCAGGCGGGCATTGACCTTTCGTTTCGTCCGATGCGGGATTGGCTGTTTTTCCAGAAATCTGTCCATCCTGAACGGGATGACGACACTTTGGTCGGGGAGTTTCTCAATGCGTATTTTGGCCCGGCGACCGCGCCGATGCGCAAATATTACGAGCTTCTGGCCACCTCGACCGAAGCCGGAGATAAGAAATATTACGAAACTCAATTGGGTGCCATTCCCTATCTGACGGCGGACTTCTTTACTCAGGTCACCGCGTTGCTGGACGAAGCGGAATCTTTGGCTCAAGGGGAGGGAAACGCCAAGTTCCTTCGCCACGTCCAACTCGAACGGGTTCCCGTTGACTCAGCGCTGGCCTACCTCTGGCAGCGCTATTCCAGCGATCCGGCCTGGGTGGGTAAGAAAGAGGAAGTGCTCCGGCGTTATGAGAAAAATAAACGCATGCTGATTAACACCTGGGCCACCACTGTGAATACGTGGGTGAACTCCGGTGCCAACGCGATCGATGGCGAACTGGCCGCATTGCGGATCAAAACGCCGGAGAAATTCGTGGGGCGCAATGCGAGTCTGAGACTTATGGGGCGCGATGCGCCTGCGACGAGTCTTGTCGTGGATAAGGCGGCGGCAGACGGCCGGGCCCGTGCGTTGGTAAGCGGAAAGGCGGAGGATCACAAACTGCCCCTCCTGATGAGAATCCGTGACGAGGCCACGGGTGAAAGCTGGGACCCGCTCATTTTGGAAAAAATTCCTCAAGACGAAACTTACCATTGGCATCAAGTTGGCAGCGGTCCTTTGAGCGGCAATTGTGTGCTTTGGTCCAAGGTTTTCACACCGATCCGGCTGGGCTGGGGCGCTGAGCCGCCGCCAAGCAACGAAAGGGAGATTTGGATCTCGTTAAAGTTCACCGGTCCGACTTATGTGAAAGGTTCCACCCTGCCCGATCAGGTGTTAACCGATCAGGTGGTTGTCGTGGTGCCGGTGGTCAAGAAGCCGTGAATATACGGGGAGGGACCAAGCCCCCCTCACACCCGTCTCCGCTCCACGCCGGGGGCCACTCCGGCCCGAAACCCTCAAAAGCAATTTCCTATCATGAATCAAATCAAACCCATGCGTACTCTTGCAGTCTTTGGAATCCTTCTCGCCACATGCCGGACGCTTTGCGCGGACGTCGCCCTGGTCGCGGATGGAAAGCCGGTGTCGGAAATAGTCGTTCCCGCCGACGCGACGCCCAGCGTCCGCACCGCTGCGCTGGAACTCCAGCGCCACCTGGAATCAATGTCGGGTGCACGCATTTCCATCGTCACACAGGCATCGCCCGACGTCGCCAGCCAGGTTTATGTCGGGGAAAGCGACGCGACCCGGAAATTGGGAGTGTCGCTGGATGACGTCAAATACGATGGGTTCAAAATTGTCGCCGGGAAGAACTACGTCGTCCTTGCGGGTCGGCAGAAGTATCTGTTTGCGGAGTCTTTTTCCAAGTTTAAGGATCTGCCCCGTCAAGATCGTCAAAAAGCGTGGGAGAAATTTTGCGGGCACAAGTGGCGTTCTCCGCCGATCGTTGATTATCGGGATTTCAACAAGGAGTGCGACTTCTATCTCGGGGATGCGACGGGAACGCTGTATGCGGCCTATGAACTGTTGGGGAAGCTCGGGATGCGGTGGTATATGCCCGTCGAGGAGATAGGACTGGTCATCCCGAAACTGAAAGACATCAGTATCAAGAACCAATCCATCAAGCGTGAACCGGAGTTCCCGGTCAGAGTCATGACTGATTCAGGCCTCGGCACATTCAAGTACGAATTCCTCTGGTATAAATCAATGAAAGTCGGGGCGGCCATCAATATGCCCATTTATCATAGTCTTAGCGGTCCCCTCCAGATCGAGCCCAAGGAACAGCCTCAGGAATACTATGGCGTCGTAAACGGGAAGGTGAAATATACGGTTCCCAAATTGACCGGCGAAAAATTGCGTGCGGATACCGTCGAATATCTGGAGTGGGTGGACAAGGCGTTTCCTGGCATTTCGTATGTCTCCATTGGCCAGTCGGACGGCTGGTCAGGCATGGATGCTGAAGATGTCGCCGCCGGTTGGGATAAACTGGTTGAGCGCGGTGAGAAAGGCCGTTACAGCGATTATTGGTGGGACTTTTTTTCCGAGGTCCGCAAGCGGTATCTGGCAAAGCACCCGGGGAAGAAGTTCACGACCTTCGCTTACGGCGCCACCAAGCGTCTTCCAACCAATCTGGAGAAAGTTCCCGACGACACGACGGTCGTCTTCACCCAATCCATCGCCGGATGGATGCTTCCGAACCAGGAACTGGAATTTCGCAACGATTGGCTTTCCAGGATAGGCCACAAGGACCAGTTGTTGATCTGGGAGTATTACATCCAGAACGCTTTTGTTTTCAAGTTACCGCCCGTCCCAGCGATCTTCACCCATTTGATGCGGCAGAGCTTCAGCGGGCTCTACGATCATGCCGCAGGCTTTGTCGTGGAAGTCGGCTGGAACAGCGAGGCGCAACGCGTCAAGGCCGGGATGGTATTGGCGCGCCCCGGGATTTCGCACCTCATACTTTATCTTCACAACCGCCTCTGTTGGGATCGCAACCTCGATGTCCCGGCGGTCTTGGACGAATACTACAGCCTCTTCTACGGCCCGGCCCATGCGGAGATGAAGGAGTTTTTCGAGTTTGCCGAATCGGTCTGGGTGCGTCCAGAGGTCAAGCAGATCAGCCTCGTCGGCGGGTTTCTCAAGCAGCCGGATGTGGTTCATTATTTCGATATTTTGACTCGCGCCAAAGCGAAAGCCGGCGACACGATTCACGGCAAACGGATCGACTTCATCGCAGTCGAAATGGAACCGCTGAAGCTGCTGTTCGAAAAACTGAAACGAACCGGGCCGGACATCAAGATCGCGGGCACCAACAACAAGCCGACAATCAACGGCGATCTCGACAAACCGTTCTGGCGCGAACAGACGCATACTTTTACCGCGTTGCGCGACATGATGACCGGTAAAGAACCCAAACATGTCGGCACCTCTGTCTCATTCCGCTGGCTGAACGACAACTCGGCGCTGATCGTCGGCATCGAATGCAGGGAGCCAAAGATGGACAAGCTGAGGGAGAGTTGCAAAACCCCCGATTCCTCATCCATTTTCAACGACGATACGGTGGAAATCCGGTTGGAAACCGCGAAGGGCATTCGACCTTTGATCGTCGTGAACCCGGCGGGAGTGATTTACGACGAGTGTGTGACGGAGAATCTCGCAGACCTTCCGGCCTTCTACAAGGTCAGCCAGTCGGCGGTGAAGAAATACGCCGACCGCTGGACTGTGGAAGTGCGCATTGATGCCAAGCCGATTTCCGGCGAGCAGCCCACACGCTATTTCCCATGGGGAGTCAATATCTGTCGGCAGCGCATGGCGGGGGACACGCCCGAACATTACATGCTTTCGCCCAGTGGAACCCAATTCAACGATATGAAAAGCATGGGCAATCTATTCGTCCGGTAAGAATACCCCATGAAACATACCCTCACCGTTGCCCGCGATCCTTTGAAACAATCATGGCGGGCTGTTTGCCGACATCGGAATGAGCTTCTTCGTCGGCTATCTCCGCTTCGCTCCGGTGCGCTTTGCTCGGCTCTCGCCGCCCTGCTGCTAGTTCCGCTGCCCGCGCTGCACGCCGCCGATGACTCGGACATCCAGTGGCTCGTCAACTACGATGCCAAAGCATTGCCGGACTCGACGTGGACCGCCATCGGCAAGCCGAACGCGAAGATCGCGAACGGCACGCTGCATCTCGTCGATGACTCCGCGACGGAGTCGGGTGCGTTTCGCGCCGCGTGGAAGCCGCAGCCCGATACGGAGATCGTGGTGGAGGCAAAGGTGCGTGTAGAATTCGTCAAGGCGCGGCGCGACGGCACGGGCATGTGGCCCGCGCAGCAAGGTGTGCCGGTGGGTTTGCTCGTGAGCGATGGGAAGCATCGGGAAGGGCTGCTGCTTTGCCCGGAGCGCATCGCGAACTGGCATGACCGCGTGGCGTTCATGGATGCGAGCAAGGAGTTTCATACGTATCGCCTCGTCATTCGCGGCCATGACATGAGCATCGCCGTGGATAGCGTGGAGAAGATTCATGGCGAGGGCGCTTTTTGGAAGGCAGCGGAGAACGGCGAAGCCTTCGTGCAGTTCGGCTCCACCTCACCGGGATGGAAGGGCGGCGCATTTTGGCAGTCGGTGAAGCTCGGCGTGCGCAAGGCCTCAGCACACGAGAAGCCGAAGTTGCGCATCACCGTCAGCGATCCGTGGGAAATTCCGCCAACGCCCGGATGGGACACCCCTCGTCCGCGCGGCGAAGCCTTGCGCACCGCCGACACCGAGATCGGCATCGCGGTCCCGGACGAAGCGAAGGGCAAGCCCGTTCCACCCACGCGGCCCTATCTCTACGACGTCGGCAAAGGCGTGCTCATGCTCAGCGTCGCGCAGGGACCGGATGCAATTTACGAGCCCTATGGCGTGCTCAAGTCCACCGACGTCGGCAAGACTTGGCAGCCCATCGCCGATCTCCAGTTCAAGACCTTCGCGCCGCTGCCGCACATTCGCATGGCTGACGGCGACATCCTCGGCGTCTCGCGCTGGAACGTGAAGTATCAGAAGGGCATCTACATCGGCATGAGCTTCCGTTTTGATGCGAAAGCGGAGACGTTCACTATGATTGAAAACCTCATCCAGGTGCCGAAGAAGTCCGTCCTGAGCGTCACCTTCGACCGCGACATCTTCGACCTCGGCACCGGCGAACTCATGGCCGTGGTTTACACGCCCATTTCGAAAGGCGTCATGCATTCCTACCTGATGAAGTCCGCCGATGCCGGCAAGACGTGGAACTATTTCTCGACCATCGGCGCAGGCCCCGAGCCGTCAGTGGTGCGCTTCTCGGACACGGAAATGATGGCCATCCTGCGCACGCTTTCCTTTGGTCCGCTGCTGCAAACGTGGTCGCACGACGGCGGCAAGACCTGGGACAAACTCACCCCGCTCGAAGTGGGCAGCGTCGCGCCCGACATGGTGCTCATGAGCAACGGCGTGCTCGCGTGCAGCTACGGCCGCCCCGGCTCGAACCTCATGTTCAGCACCGATCAAGGCCATACTTGGAGACATCACACCGTCATCACCGACTCCGGTGGCTTCAACTACACCGCCGTCCGCGAAGTCAGTCCCGGCCGCCTGCTCTACATCCACGATGCGCCGAACCTGCGGGCGCTGTATGTGGATGTGGAAGTGGTAAAATGACTCTATTCGGATAGCTCCCAGACCCCATGAAACACACCTTTGTTTTCAACACCGCTACGCTCCTCGCCTTCGTCGCGTCCGCGATGTTGTCCGTTCCTGCCGCGGAGCCTCCCGTCCCTCCCTCTGTCGGGCAGGCGATGGAGATGCCCCGGCGATTGATCGCCATCGATAACGTCTGCGCCTGGCCCAATCTGGTGAAGCTGCGGGACGGCGCGCTGGTGGCGATTGTTTTCAATCAGCCGAATCATGCGCGCACCGAGGGGGATATTGACTGCTGGGGGAGCGCGGACGGCCAGTTCTGGAACCGGCTCAGCACGATCACCCGGCACGCACCCGAGACGGTGCGCATGAACCATGCGGCAGGCCTAAACGCGGACGGCGACATCGTTGTCTTGTGCAACGGCTGGGACAAGATCGCCCCGGTGCGCAATGCCGAGAGCCAGCCCATTCAGACTGTCGTCGCAATCTCGCGGGATCGCGGCAAATCATGGGAGCAGGGCGGCCCGGTGCTCCCGAAGGAACCCGGCCAGTCGTGGCATGTCCCCTTTGGCGACATCCAGACTGCGGCCAATGGCGATCTCATTGTCGGCACTTACACATTTGGAGCCGACAAGAAGAATGGCAGCATCTTTGTGGCGCGCAGCAAGGACGGCGGGAGGACGTGGACTCACATCGCTCCCATCGTGAAGGACGTCCATGTGGAGGCGGCCCTGCTGCATGTGGGAGCTGGCAAATGGCTGGCGACGAGCCGGCGCTTCGGCCTGAATGGTCTGGACGTTTTTATGTCCGATGATGACGCCTTTACCTGGATGCATCTGACCACGCTCGACGTGAAACCGGTGTCGTCCGCGCATCTGCTCAAGATGAGCGATGGACGCATCCTCTTGACCTATGGCAATCGCGGGGAAGGGCATCGTGGCATTGAGGCGCGCACAACGCCGGATGGCGGTGTGAGTTGGAGCGAGCCACAACAATTAGTCGCCCTGGAAAGGGGTGATTGCGGCTACCCGGACGCGGTCGAACTTTCCAGCGGGAAGCTGCTGGTCGCCTATTACGCCGATTGGATCACGCAGCATCAACGTTATCACATGGGCGTGCTCAATCTGACGGTGAAGGACATTCTCCCTGCCGCCCGGTAACTCGCCTCGAGTTTTTGAAGCCTCGTTTTTTATGAAACACAACGCCCTATCCATCCTGTCCCTACTCACCGCCCTGCTGCTCGCGCCGCTCCAAGCCGCTGAAACATCGCCCATCCAGATCACCGATCACACAGTCGTCTTCAAACACACGAGCACTGATCCGAAGGACCCGGCGAACACCTCGGGCTACAATCTGGGGCCGAGCATCACGGTGCTGCCGGATGGGCGCTTGATGGCGGTTTGGTTTTCGTCGCCATCGGAGGGCGCGGAATCGCAGCGCATCGTGCAGGCGTTTTCGTCGGATCAGGGACGCTCCTGGGGCGAGGCGACCGTCTTGCAGGACATCGCGGGCAAGGCCGACTTCGATCCCGTGCTGTTCGTTGCGGGAAAGGAGACCTTCTTGTTCTTCTCCTGCTTCGATCCGCAGATCGACATTTACTTCCGCCGCAGCAGCGACTCCGCGAAGACTTGGACCGAGCCGGTGAAGATCAACCAGCCCAATCACACGACGCGCTCGAATGGCATACAGTTATCCACGGGAGAGCTGCTCGTTCCGCTCCACACGCGGGGCACGAAGGCCGGCGGCGTGATGAAATCGCGTGACGGCGGCAAGACGTGGACACGTTTTGGCGCGGTGGCCAATCCCGAGGGCCAGGGCGGCGAGCCGACTATCGCGGAGACGAAGTCCGGCAAGATCCACATGATGCTGCGCACGAAGGACGGCCTGCTTTGGCGCTCCATCAGCGCCGATAAAGGCGAAACATGGAGCGCCGCCGAGAAGACCGGCCTCACGGCGACATCGAGCGCCTCGCATCTGCTTTGCACGCGCGATGGCACGCTCGTCCTCACCTACAACCCCGGCCCCACGCCGCATCGCTTCCCCTTGATCATGCGCCTCTCCCACGACGAAGGCCTGACCTGGAGCGAGCCAACGCTACTCGCCGACCGACCCGCCAAAGTCGGTGGCTGGTCCGTCTGCTACCCCGCCCTCACCGAACTGCCCGATGGCACCCTCATCGCCATCTGGGCGCAGAAAAAAGACTCGCCCGGAGAGCTCTATGGGGATATTTACTCAGCGCGAATCAAGTTATAGTTCACCCAATCTATAGTTCACCCCATCATGAAACTCACCGCGCTCCTGCTCCTCCTCTCCACCACGCTGCACGCCACCGAGTTCTTCGTGAACAAACAGGGCCTCGACTCGAATGCGGGCGCGAGTCGCGAGGCGGCGTTCCTCACGATTCAGAAGGGCGTCGATGCTTTGCAGCCGGGCGATACGCTGGCGATCGGGCGCGGTGAGTATGCGGAAGCGGTCGCGAGAAAGGGGCTCGGCGGTGCGGAGAAGGAGACGGTCATTCGCGCGGAGATTCGGGGCACGGTGCTGCTGCGCGGTGATGTGGATGCGCCGGTGTTCAAGCTGGTGCCCGGGACACGGCATACTTTCGTGGCGGATTACAAAGGCGATGTTCAGGCCGTGTATGAAGTGGACACGCTGGCCAGGCTGGTGGAGCAGGTGACGCTGCGTGAGGTGGAGTTTCAGCCGGGTAGCTACTTTTATGATGCGGCGGCGGGGCGGCTCTATCTTTCCAGCACGGACTTGGGACCTGCGGACCAGCATCGCTACAGCGTGCCCGTGTTGGGACGGCACGGTCTGGAATTTGAAAAGCCGGTGCGGGTGGTGCTCGATGGCATCGCGGTGCGCGGCTTTGAGAGCAGCGGGATGGCTTCCTCACGGACCTTGTTCGGCATCTGGGGTGTCATCTTCCTGGGTGCCCGCGACTGCGTCATCCGCGACTGCACCGCATTCCTGAATGGTGGAGGCATCTGCATCGCCA
>Ga0209702_10009146_pt1 | contig 11177 bp, 2 predicted proteins | sample FRY01_FD_187210 | JGI IMG/M metagenome (GOLD analysis project Ga0209702, IMG submission 187210) | Freshwater microbial communities from Lake Fryxell liftoff mats and glacier meltwater in Antarctica - FRY-01 (SPAdes) (version 2) | ecosystem: Environmental > Aquatic > Freshwater > Ice > Glacier... | reverse complement strand
CTTCGAGGAGGCGCTTAAAACGCTCGAGCACCCACTTTTCGAGCTCGGCCGAGCCTTCGGCGCACAACTTATGCCCAGCGGCCCACAGGTATTGCAGCGCGTGGATAGCGTCGAGAACTATAGTGATTTCAACGCCTCGCGTGCTAGCCTCACGCCGGATATTCACCTCGAGTTTGGGGTCGCCATCGACGAGCACAAGCCAAGGTCGCTCGTGCTTAGGGTCCAGCCGCTGCGCCTCGTCGAACATCTCCGTGATGACTGTCGCCAAGGGCCGCTTAAGACTCGCCCAGACCCGCTTATTCTGTGGCCGTGGCCGTGTCACGGGCTCGGACGGTGTGATGTGCCGAAGCCCCGCGATGACGCTGGCTGCGTCGCGAATATCGGGCTCGATGAAGTAGACCGCAGCTACGGTCGCCATGCGCTTACGTGCGCGCGTTTCACCCCGCGTGAAGCGCGTCTCAAGCTTGCGACCCGCCGCGGCCTGCTTCTGCGTAGCGGGCAGAAGGTCCTCATGGCGAACGACGATACCTTTCTGGTCAACACTCATCACGAGGAAGGCCGAGGTCGACGGAGGCGCAGTATCAGGGCGTGCCGCGTAGAAGTCCTCGAAGTCCTGAGCCGAATCACGCACGAGCTGCTCGGCCTGGCGCTTGGGAACGGCCACGCCCGTAGTTTCCGCGACGAAATCGATGGTCTTATCGAACGAGATTTGAGCTGCATGCTTCGCGATCAGGCGCGTCACCTCATGCGAATAAAGGCCAGGAGGCAGCTGAAGCTCGGCGTCGGCCGGATGGAGCCCATCCACGCCAGGCGCCTCATAGCGCGCACGTGGCACGCTCACCTTCCCCACGGTCGTCGTCAGGTTGCGAGATGTTTTCTTCCGCAAGTTTATACGCTCGACGCCATCCTCGCCCACCACCGGCCCGACGGCCCGCGCATCTCCGCGCGAATCCAGGTGTCCCTGGAACAGCAACCTCAGCAGTTCGCGCCCTTCAGCACCAAGGAAACGCTCGAGTTCCCCGTGGCTCGCATGCAGCAAGTTCGCCGAAAGCAACGCCCTTTTGATCTCGTCGAATTTCACATCCGCCTTAGCAAACCTGCCGGTCTCCGTGACCAGTTCTCTGGCAGCACCCATAGCTTACGCTCCCCCGACTTATCGAGCCACCCCTATGATAGCGTCGCAAAGCCGATCGCTGTAGGATGCCAGTGGCCCGAAATAAAGTCAACATTTCAATGACTTGGTTCCGTTGCAAAGGATCTGCACCCAAACCATCTTGGCGAACATGTGCCGCGAGTAGCCGAGGACCATCACGAAAACCCAGGCCTTACGAGTCCGCCCAGTATCAGGGTCAAACCACTTTCCGACGTAACCGAAGTCCACCTGTGCCACATCGCCGGCCTCGGTCTCGACGCGGATCGCGACGTCCTTCGCCGAGACACCATTTGCCTTTCGAAGACGCGCCGCGAATCGCCGCATCGCCGAATAGCTGGGCGTAAATTCAGGATGTTGACGTGCAAGCTGGTCCCACAACGCCTTCAGCCCAGGAGGGTCGTCTGACTCGAGAGCCTTCGTGATGGTCGCCGCCCACGGGTCCAGAGACGTTGTTATGGGCCTCGACGCAGCTGCTGGATGCTCCGCCAACAGGGCGGCCTTGAGCGCTTCGATCGTCGGCAGATCACCGGCCGCACCGGCAAGAAAACCGGCCTTCTGCAATGTTTGCCGATACTTCACCTCGGTCTTCGAACTCATCTTCAGTAGCCGTCGTATTGCCCGCGGCCGCTCACCCATGCGGTGTAATCGTACAAGCTCTTGTAATTTATGCATGTCTGTCCTCTTGGCGCTCATGAGACCTCCCGGTTAGGAGGTCGAGCTACCATGCTGGGACGACGTTTCCTTTGACCCGGTCCTAGTCGTTTCCATTGACCCGGTCCGGGGCGTTTCCTTTCAGGCGGCTCTGGTCGTTTCCATAGGCCGGTCCGTTACACCGCAGCCGCATTCGCGGATATCGCCTGCGCTCCCGAAGTCTACTTCGACTTCAGGATGCAAGACGAGAATTCTATCGTAGTGCAGTCATGAATACCGTAATGCTTGGCAACCGACGGGCGAGTCGCTATACGTTAGGGTCGTGGACGCAGGGCGATACATTCGGGTTCAGGAGGCCCTTGAATCACAATTGTCAGTCGCCCTCTCGATGTCTTTTGTCTTATCAAGCATTAGCCCCTTACGTGAAACGGGCTGGTGCACCCTCACAAAAGCGCACCAAGCCCATTCTCACCGCGGATTGACGCTCGTTTGTGGCTATTTGTCCTTCTTCGGCAATAACACTGCGGCGTTCGCATGGGTGTCGATACCCACGCGCAGGTCCCTAAGGTTGGTACCCGCCTTGATCTTGCCTTCCAGTGGGTTGGTCGCCTCTTGGCCTACGATTTTAACGAAGCCGTACGAGTCTAGAACGCCGCCGCCGACACCGGCAGTGCCTGAGCCGATACTTGCTGTCGTTTTGGTCCCACGATCCTCTTTCGTCATACTAATGTTTTCAAGCAATAACTGACTCGCGAACGTGCCGTCTCCTTGTTGCTGGTTGAACTCGAGCCGTATTCGACCCATCGAGAGGCTAGTTCCGTTGATGTTGAACTGTTCAGGCTGCTCCTTCCCACCAATTTCTAACGCTCCGGTCATCGGGCCTACTTCGATCTCGAAATTTTCTGGATCTGCGGCGCCTACGTCCACTCCAAATGAACGCAGCACGTTGCGACCCAGCGCGATTTGCTCTCGCAGTTGCTGCAGTTGAACTCCTAAATACATCTCGCCGTTCAACATCAACGTTTCGCGTAAATCATCGCTTTGTCGTTCGATGTCCGCGATCGGACCATCGCGCTTGGCCGGCTCAGGGTATTCCTTGCCCTTCGGATTTTTCGTCGCCCGCCTTCGTAAGTCGTTCGCTTTTCTCAGGATTGCGACCTCTTCGGCTAGCTCGCGTTCGATTTTGACCAAGGCATCTATCGCCTCAAGTACGATCTTGGCGATTTTGTCGCGGCTCCCTGCCAATAACCTCGCTCCTTCCTCTGTGGACGGGTCAAGCAGGCGTAGCTTCTGGATTTTCTCAATATCCGCGGGGTCGGCTAGTTCGGAGAGGGCCACAACAAGCGCGACTTGGTTGGGCGTCCCTGGTGTGAAGTCGGCTGGTAGGACTAGGTCTCGCCTGTCGCTGGTATAGACCGTCTTTTTGCGCCAGAGCTCTGGCCAAAAAGGTGACGCACAGGTCACAAACATCCCACCAAGAAACGCTGTAACTCCGGCAGCCGCCCCTACGACTCCACCAACTTGCGCGCCGACATAGATACCCGGCAGGCCATACTCCCGGCTCAACCATGCCCCTGCCGCAATGCCAACCCCCCCAAGAAAGGGCGAGGCAGCCATTGACAACGCGCCGAGCTTGGCGATGAGGGTCTTGCTGAGCGTGACCTTCACGGCAAGACCCATACCTTCAACCTCTTGTGTGATGGTTAGGTCTGTGGGGACGATCTTGTAGCCATAAATTTCCGTCGTCCCGAGTGAATCCAGGAGGGTCTGGACGTCGAGGACGCCATTATTGATCCGGATTCGCGGCATACCCTTAACGATAGTGGTACCATCTGCAGTCATCTCAACCCCAAGTATCAGGTCACCGCTGGCGGCGTTGATCATCGCGGCGAGGCCAGGCCTTAGGCTTTGGATGTTGTCGTTTCTGCGAAGATCCTGCTCTAACTCGTGCGCGCTCTTCTCTTCGTTTGACTTCTTGCGCTCGGCGATGAGCTGCTCGTCTGTCCGCCCATTTTTGAAGTCATCCCCGGCTTTGGCCACATAATATTTCGCGGTGGCATCGTCGAGTACCACTAGGCTCTCGACCCATATGTCATTCTTACTCGTGACTTCGCCGTTCTGGCCCTTTTCGATGTACTTCGATAAGGACGAACCCTCGACCACGGTGGTCGTGACACGTGGGGCGTCGAACTCCAGTCTACTGCTGCCGAGGGGCTTCTCTCCATGGACCCCTGCGAGCGTGATACGCGTCGCACCGTAGTCGACTTTGCCATGGTCGAAGTTGCAGAAGAGGCCCTCTGCCTCAAGCCCACCACCGAGCTTGAGATTCCCCATCGCCACGCTCGCGTCCATCGACGCGCGGGCGAGCTCGATCTTGCCTGCCTCCATGACGCCGTCGATCTGCCGCAGACCGACGATGTCGAGGTTTTCGAGCGTGAGCTGGTTCTTGGTCGCCCCCTTTGGCGCGTTCATCACCGTCGTGCCATCGTTGTAGGTAAGCTCGCGTCCATGAACGGCATCGACATGTAGCCGTGTGATGACGAGGTCAGAGGTAGGCAGTGACATGCCACGGACCTGCTTTTCGTAGTTCCGCATATGACCATCGGCCCTAATTCCCTGCGCGGCGATGCCCTTGCCTTCAACCACCATCCCACCGCCAGCCCAGCGAATATGTGGCAGCCCCACCTCGCGCACGGAAATCTGGTTGAAGAACGTTGTGTCACCCTCCAGCCGAAGTTTGCCGTTCGCGTTCTTAACCCCAAAATCGACCTCGGTGCCATCGGCCTTCGTCGTGGCCTTGGGGTCTCCCTCTTTGCCCTTGGCGCCTTTTTCATCGGCCGGCATCTTGACGTTCCCGTGGGCGTTGAGGTTCGTGAAATTCAGGTCCGTGACGGGTTCGCCCTTTTCATCCTTAAAGACCTTATACTGGAAGGTCTTCACATCGAGCCCGCCGCCCAAGGTGAGCCCATCCATCTTGGCCCCCAATCCGGCGAGCTTGCCGTTTTCGAAGGTCACATCCATCGTCATCGCGTCGAGGTCGAGGCCAGCGACTTTCAGGTTATCCAGAGATCCGCCGCGGATCGAGTAGACTTGGGCGTCTTTGCCCTCTCCCATACGGACTGTGACTACCGGCAGAATCGCGTGGGCAGCGCTGACCTCATCGACGAGGATCTGTGTGCCCGCGTCGTCCATTCGCGCCGAGCCCTTGGCTTTTACCGTGGTCAGATCCATGCCAGCGTGCGCGTTGAAATCGATCCCACCGTCGGCATACCGGATCGACCCGAGCTTAAGGGCGTTTAGGCCAAGATCAAAGTTGTAAACTCCATTGGTGACATCGGCAGAGATCTTCCCACCGCCCCCGGCGATCTTCTCGATACGCACGTCAGTGCCCATCTCAGCCATCTTAACGTCGAAGTCGGCCGCGTTGAGGTCGGAGAGATCCACGTCGTACTTGCCATCAGCCACCAGCCCCTTGACAGAGAGCCCGGTTTTTAGGGACTTGGCAGAGATCTCCATGCCACGGGTCAGGTCCATCGTGAGCTGCTCGGCTGAGACAGACTCCGCATCCATATTGAAGTTGTAGGTCGAGAGGTCGACTCCGGAGAGACGCACGCACTTCATCGCCAGGGAACCGCCAGCTTTCGTCCCGAGGAGGTAGTCACCATAACGGAACGAGAGCTGCCCTGCCGAGACTTGGTCTATATCAATGTGATCAATCACATTTTTGGCGCCTGGCTGCAGCGACAGGGTCGCATTGAGCCGCAGATTGTCGAGGGCGACCTTTTCAGGGGCGTGCACGGACATGGTGCCGCTATCCCATGCGATCGATGACAATGACAGGCCGTCGACTCCGAAATGCGTCAGCTTCACGGCCTTCGCCTTCGGGTCGTAGGAGATGCCGCCGCCGAGGCCAGCAACGCGCATGTCTTTGACGACGGTACGATCCCCCTGCTTGACGCCAGCGATGTGCAGGTTGCCTTGGGTTCCACCGGTAACCTTGTCGGAGTCAGGCGCACCTTCACGCGACGCAGCATGGATCCCGAAATTCTCGAGTTCGATAAGGTCGACGTGGGTCGAATCACCCTCCGTCTGGGCCACCTTGGCAAGTTGGATCATTTGCGCGGCAGAAATATCGACGAGCTTTAGCTCATTCGCTTCCGCGATCGCTGACAGTCCTGAGGTCTGGGCGAGCTCGACAATCCCGCTGTAGGCCGCGTGCAGACGCGCGTTCTCATCCACCTTCGCTTGGAGAGTCGCGCGGACACTTCTGAGCTCTGTGAGCTTCTTCATCTCAGCTTTCTGGGCATCGACCGCGCGGGCGCGTATAGCCTTGCGCTCGGCGATGGCTGCGTCCGTGGCTATCTTTTGTTGGGCATCGAGTTTGCTGGGACCGTCATCCCAACTATATTGTGGCCGTCGGACAAACTCGATCTCGGCCACCTCTTTGTCCAGGGCCTCGATGCCGCTCGCATATTCGCCAAGGCGCTTCTGAATTGCCCCCTCTGCTCCGATATTGTCGTCGACATCCTGTCGTGCCTTGGCCAGCTCAACGGCGAGGGAGCTGAGGCTCGCCCCGCGCGACAGATCGATCGCGACGGGGTCCTTGCCTTTGGGGCCCTTCTTCATGACCGTCAGCCCGGCGGCCCGCGTCTCCAAGATCGCCTGAAGCTCGGCCATACGCGCCCGTTTATCGATGTGCTCGACGGTCAGCGACGCCGATTCCGTGCGCAGATTGGCGATTTGGGCCTCGATGGCCAAGGCGCGCTCTTTGTCGCTCGGGGTCTGAGGCGTGCGGCCTCGTATGGATGCCAGCTGCGCCTCGAGCGCGATCGCTGCCTTACCATTGTCGTCGACCCGCGCAGTCGCCTCGTCCCGGGCGCCGTCAATATGGATGTCCTCGACCTTGAGTTTTTCGACGGCGGCGCCTCCGCCGGCATTTCCCGCCCCGGATTGTGTCAGGAGTGCCTCGAGGTCGCTGGACGCGGTCAGCGCGATATTGTCGACCGACGCCGAGCGTACCGAGAGATCTCCGCCCATGACACCGCGCGCGTCGTCTTTGGACTCCACGCCTTCAGCGCCGATATGTCCGACCATCACCGTGGTGCTGCCGGCGTGCTTCTCCTTGCCGTTCGCGTCGACAGTCATGTTCATCGTGATGTTCGTCATCTCAAGAGACTTTGCCTTGAGGGTCGGAGCGCACTCAAGCTGCTTGCGAAGCTCGAGGAAGCGCGCGCGGTCCTCTTCATTGAGCTCCCGCACATGGGTGCGCAGGATCTCATACTCGCGGACGACGGGCTCTAAGAAGCGCTGTTCTTGGTTGAGAGTCGCGAGCCGTTTCTCGAGCGGTTCGCGGGCGACCTTGTCGCTCGGCGGCGTCTTCGCGAGCTGCGCCTGCAGGCCCTCAATCTCAAGCTTGAGGGCCACGTCCCGGCGACGGTCCCCGGCTAGCTCGAGTCCTTCAATTTTGATGCCTTCGTTCTTCAGGACGAGAGTCGGGTCACCGCCGTCGGATTTACCGTGTTCCAGCGTGGCGGTGGTCTTGCCGATGTGGATGGCGTCGGCCTTGACACCGGCGTAGTCGACTCCCTTGACGTCGATCGCGCCGAGCTCGGCGTCGATGCTCAAGCGGCGGGTCTGGACGAGGTTGCGTTTCACCGATGTGTTGGCGATCTCCTGATTCAAGGCCTCGATCTTGGTCTTGTCGTCGTCCTCTTTGGCCCTGGCGAGCTCTCCCTGCATGACGGCGAGCTGCCGGTCGAGGGTATTCATCTCCACTTCGTCGGCGATCGTGTGCTCTGTGCGCTCCTTCACACGCTCTGCCTGCGCCTTGCGCTCGACGAGCTTGTCGGCCCGCTCGGTCTTGCCGCTGGCCTTCGCCTTGATAATCTTCCGCTCGGTACGCGCGATCTCGTTATTGGCCCGCTTGCGCTCTTTCAGGAGCTTTGCCGGAACATGGTCTCTCTCTCCCTCGGCCACGTTGTCAGAGGTCGCGAGGTCCGTCCGCGATTTGTCGAGGCGCCCTTGTCTCCTCTCCTCGCGAGCCTCTAAGCGCGCGATCTTCTCTGTTTGGAGCTCCGATCGAACTTCGCGGATGACCCTGCCCGCAGCGGTGGTCTTGTTGCCCTTAGCGTTCTTGTTGGTTTCCAACTCCCAGTCATTAACGCTTTGTTTTTCCTTGGTCTTTTCCAGATTTCCTTGAGTCGATTCGAGCTTTCGCTCACGCTTCGCCTCTATCTTTTCGGCCTTGGACTGCCGACCAAGATGAAAGCCGATGCCTCTCTCGTCGGCGATATCGACCTGGCTATGGCCGATACCGATCTCATCGATATGGTCGCCAGCACTCGTGGCGAGGCCGTCGATCTCCAAACCACCGAGGGTCGCGTTGATCTTCGAAGTGTCATCGATAGCCGCCAGCGCCTGTAGAGCTGTGTTGGCGGTCTGCGCAACCATCGACGCAATCTTCAAGGGCACGCCCAGCGTCGCATTGAACTTGACGACCTCGGCAACAGTGGAGGCCAACGTTGTCGCAAAGTGGCGGAGTTTCTCGATCCACACCGACGGGTTGGTCTCCGGAGACTCCAGATTGAAGCTGAGACCGCACAGCTCGACGCGCTGAATGACGGTCATACCTTCCGGGCTGGTGATCATCAGATCGTTGATCATGATTGAGCTAACGCCCACGCTAATACTTCGTTTTTGGTCAAACGGATTTCGCTGTTTGAAAGCGAGTTCAACCCCCATAATCGACGCAGAGCCACTCTTTGTGAGTGTGGTTCCGCTACGGCTGTGAACGGCCGCGATGGCGATCTGAGGGATAGAGATCTTTGTGTCCCCCTTGGATTTGTTGGATTCGACCACCAACATATTGGCTGGCTCAGCCTCCTCCTTGGCGGGCAAATCTTCGCCGTTCTTTCCCTTCTTTGCCGTCTTGTTGCCCTTCTTGTTGCCCTTCGTTGGGTCACCAAGACCCAGTATGGCGTTGAGTTCGTCCACGCCCTCAAGGATCGCGTCAGCCTCTTTCAGCCGCTGAAAGAGCCATTTGCCGGCGTGATCAACGTGATTGAGGATCTCCATGAGCGCCGCGGCGTCGGGCACCCCACACCATCCCAAGACCATCTCAAGGTTTGCGGCACCGCCAAAAACGTAGCTCAGAATCGACATGGGGTCGGTCGGGCGCTTGCTCTCCTCGAGTCGAAGGCCGGAGAGGAGGGGAAAGCCTTTGCAAAGTGTCTGCAGGTCGATGCCGCCTTTGAAGCGCAGCTTCGGCAGGCCGAAGACCACGGACACTGCTTGGCTCATTGCGACCGTGGCCGCGATACTACGCTCGAACCATGTGCTCGCAGTCTCGTCTTTGATGACCTCCTTCCACTTGCCGTCTTCTGTGAAGCCCAAACGCCCTAAAATAGACCCGCGGGTGGCCCAGTGGGACTTGACGAGGCCGCTCACCGTCGCGGCCTCGTCGGCCTGAACGACCATCCGCATAACACCCTGAAAGTGCGCCTCAGTCGCTGTGGTCCAGAGCTCGGGGGCAATAGCGGTCGCGATGAGCGATTGGCGATCGGTGTCCTCGGTCGTTTTGATTAATTCCGGGGTCTTCTTGGCCGGTTCGGGGTCGAGCTCGATGAGCTCGGTCATGGGATCAGGGAGCTCGTGCAGATTGGCCTTGTCGTCCTTTTCAAGTGCCGTGGCCCGATCGGCTGCCAACTTGTCCTCATCCGGTTTCTCGGTGGTCTTCTCGGCATTGCCTCCATAGGTATCGACACGTGAGCTCTGCTCGAGCTCCTGGGACATATTGCGTTCGATGCGGGCCTCCCCGACGGCCGCGCGCCTCGCCTCTTTTTTGCTCTGTCGGATCTCCTTTCGCGCGTTCCTCTTGGCCTCGCGTAGCTCGGGCCCCCACTTCATCTCGGCCTTGACCTCGGCCTTATGTGCTTTGGCCGCCGCCACCTTCTCGGCGGCCGCAGCGTCGTCGGATCCGGTGAGGATGGCCTCACGCTCGGCTTGGGGCAGCACCTGAAGCATTTCCCACGCCATCCGTGCTTCCCACCGGTTGGTCGCGAGGTCGATACGGCCGAAGATGTTCTTCTGGATGGTCGTGAGAACGTGAATATCGGCGCGACATTTCACCGGGTCGCGGGCCTTGAGGACGTTGAGGACGGCGCCAGCCGCAGCCTCGTCCTGCCAAATCTCTTTGTAGCCTGCGAACCTCAAGAGATCGCTCATTCGCTTGTCCCGGTCTAGCTCGCCGACGACCTCTGCGACCAACTCTGGGCCTTTGCCACCGAGTTCAGTGATCACCGCTAAGGCGGTCGTCTTTCTGACCTTCTTTCGTCCGTCTTTCTTCGTCTCGGGCCGATCAATGCCCAAAGCCACCTCTACTTGGTCTACGAGAGCCTTGGCAGCGGGGGAGAGTTCAGGTCCGGGTCCGGTCTCAGGACCTATATCCGTCGGACCCGGGCCGGGCATGATCTCCGGCACTGGTCCAGGTTCGGGCGTGATCTCGGGCTCCGGGCCCGGCCCAGGCATGATCTCTGGCCCACCCTTAGGCTTCTTAAGCTGGAGTGCGGCAGTGGCCTTGCCGCCACCGCCGTCCTGTGCGAAATGCTGCGTGGGGTCGTAGAGCTGGGTATAGGCGGCGAGCGCGCCCTTTTCCGGGGCCTTGGCAGGCGTCGGCCTGAGCATCGCCTCCTGGGTCGCGAAGTCTTTGCCTCGCAGCGCAGCCTTGGTTGTAGCGGCACCCGTGGTCCCCGTAATCGAGGGGTCAGGGCCACTGGTCTGTGGCGACGCTTGGGTGGTCTCAAGGTCAGACGGAAGCGGGGTTTTATCAGACGACATACGGTGCCTCCAAGGCGCGACAGCCCTACTATTCCACAACCCGCGCAGACGCGTCACGGGTCGGGTGGGCAGGGCAGGGCAGAGCAGATTATTCATAGCTGCCAGAGGTTGTTCAAGAGGCATCGAGCATTTTTACGCCAAACGTAAGAACCGCGTATGACAAAGGCTTCAGCGAGCCATGGAAAGGGCCTGTGACGGGCCATCAACCGACTTGTCAAGGGCTGAGGCGGCCTAAATGCCAAACGTATGAACCGCGTATGATCGGCCGATCCACACGGCTCGTAGGCCGTATGCGCGCGCCAGGATCGATCTCCTTCGCGATCTTTTTTGTCGCGTTCGCTGACACCACGACTAGGATTGTGGACACGCTCGTACGGGTGGTCGGTAACGTCATCGACCTCGACGCGCTGAACAACTATTCGCTCGCGCCGCTTACCGTTATCGCCCCCTGCACAGCGGCCACGACCAACGACAACAACGCATGCACCCTCGACGCATGCGACCCCCTCACCGGCATTGTGACCCACACCCCGGTCGC
>Ga0209702_10009145_pt1 | contig 11178 bp, 8 predicted proteins | sample FRY01_FD_187210 | JGI IMG/M metagenome (GOLD analysis project Ga0209702, IMG submission 187210) | Freshwater microbial communities from Lake Fryxell liftoff mats and glacier meltwater in Antarctica - FRY-01 (SPAdes) (version 2) | ecosystem: Environmental > Aquatic > Freshwater > Ice > Glacier... | reverse complement strand
CGGTTTGGCTGGCGGCGTTCCTGGCCTTGGCTTATGGCATACGGGATGCTGATATGGGGCTGTCGTTGCCGGGGTGGGTGCCATGGCTTGCGGTTGCGCTGATCGTGGCGGGTCTGGGGTTGATGCTGCTGTCGGCTGGCCATTTAAAGGCCCGCAAAACCACGATTATCCCGCACCGCAACCCCAGCGCCCTTGTCACGCATGGGGTGTACCGATTTTCGCGCAATCCGATCTATCTGGCGGATGTTGCCATTTTGCTGGGTGCAATCCTTTGGTGGAACGCCTTAACCGCATTGATTCTTGTTCCGGTTTTCATGGCTGTGATCGAATGGCGCTTTATCCGTTTGGAGGAGAAAACGCTGCGGGCGCATTTCGGCGCAAAGTATGAAAGCTGGGCCGCCGTGGTCCGGCGCTGGCTTTGACATCGGGCCATCAATTTTGGGCAGTGTTTGCTTGTGAAATATTGTTACGTGGTGTTAAGAACACTTGTCGTTTGAGCGAGGCGGATGACGCCACGACCTTAAAGGGGGGAGACGCTGTTGAAAATTGGGGCACCCAAGGAGATTTTTGAGGGCGAAGCGCGGGTTGCGATGACGCCGGATTCGGCCAAGTTGCTGCAAAAGCTGGGCCATGCTTGCATGATCGAAACCGGGGCGGGGTTAAAAGCCGGCTTTTCGGACAAGGCCTACCAGGATGCGGGCGTGGAGGTGGTGAAAACCGCGACCGCCCTGTTCAAGGCGGCCGACGTGGTTGTGAAAGTGCGCGGGCCCGAGCCGAAAGAAGCAAAGCTTTTGGGCGAGGGGCAGACGCTGATTTCCTTCTTTTGGCCAGCGCAGAATGACAAGCTGCTGGAGCAGATGAAAAAGCAGGGCGCCACCGTGATTGCCATGGATATGGTGCCGCGTATTTCGCGTGCGCAAAAGATGGATGCTTTGTCGTCGATGGCCAATATCGCGGGCTACCGCGCGGTGATTGAGGCGGGCAACAATTTTGGCCGATTCTTTACGGGCCAGATCACGGCGGCGGGCAAGGTGCCGCCTGCGAAAGTGCTTGTGGTGGGTGCTGGCGTGGCCGGTTTGGCCGCGATTGGGACGGCGACCAGTCTGGGTGCCATAACCTATGCTTTCGATGTGCGCCCCGAAGTGGCTGAACAAATCGAGAGCATGGGCGCGCAGTTTGTGTACCTTGAGTTTGACGCATCCGAATTGCCCGATGGGGCGGCCACAGGCGGCTATGCGGCCCCGTCAACCCCTGCGTTCCAAGCCAAGCAGCTTGCGAAATTCCTGGAATTGGCCCCCGAGATTGACATCGTCATCACCACCGCCCTGATCCCCGGACGCCCTGCGCCCAAGCTGTGGACGCGCGAGATGGTGGAGATGATGAAGCCCGGATCGGTTGTGATCGACCTTGCGGCAGAACGTGGCGGCAACTGCGACTTGACCGTGCCCGATGAAAAGGTGGTCAGCGACAATGGCGTGACCATTGTGGGCTATACCGATTTCCCAAGCCGGATGGCAGCCCAGGCCTCTACGCTTTATTCCAACAATATCCGGCACATGCTGGCCGATCTTACACCGGGCAAGGATGGTATCATCAACCATAATATGGAGGATGATGTGATCCGGGGCGCCACCGTGGCGCATAAGGGAGAGATTACTTATCCGCCGCCGCCGCCCAAGGTGTCCGCGATTGCGGTGCAAAAGCCCAAGGAAAAGGTCAAGGAACTGACGCCAGAAGAACGTCGCGCGAAAGAGGTTGCGGCCTTCAAGCTGCAAACCCGCAACCAGATCGGGTTGCTGGCGATTGGCGGCGGGCTGATCTTGCTGGCAGGCCTGTTCACGCCGGCCAGCTTCATGTCGCATTTCATCGTGTTCGTGCTGGCCTGCTTTGTCGGCTTTTCGGTTATCTGGAATGTCAGTCATAGCCTGCATACGCCACTGATGGCGATTACTAACGCCATTTCCTCGATCATCATTCTGGGGGCCCTGATGCAGATCGGGTCCGGCAGCTATCTGGTGATCTTGCTGGCGGGCCTGTCGGTTCTGATGGCGGGGATCAATATTTTCGGTGGCTTCATGGTCACCCGGCGCATGCTTGCCATGTTCCAGAAGTCTTAAGGGAGCAGGGCAATGGAATATGGATTTACTACAGCCGCCTATGTTGTTGCGGCGGTTCTTTTCATCTTGTCGTTGGGCGGGCTTTCGGGGCAGGAAAGTGCCAAACGCGCCGTCTGGTACGGCATCGTCGGGATGGGCATTGCTGTGCTGGCCACACTGATAGGTCCGGGGGCGGGCAATTGGTTTGCCTCGCTTGTGATGGTCGGTATTGGTGGGGCTATTGGCTGGGTCGTGGCCCAACGCGTGCAGATGACCGAAATGCCACAGCTTGTGGCCGCGATGCACAGCCTTGTGGGGTTGGCGGCAGTGTTTATCGGCTTCAACTCTGAAATCGAGATGGTGCGCGTGGCCGCGATGCAGGCGGCGGGTGACATAGCCTCGCTGGCAACGCTTACCGGGTTTGCCGCCAAAGTGGCCGCGAAATCGGCGTTGGAGATCAACATCCTGAAGGTGGAGGTATTCCTCGGCGTCTTTATCGGCGCGATCACCTTTACCGGTTCGATCGTCGCTTACGGCAAGCTCGCGGGCAAGGTGGACGGGGTGGCCAAAAAGTTGCCGGGCGGGCATATGCTGAACGCGGGGGCCGCTGCCGGATCTTTGCTGATGCTTGTGATCTATCTGCAAACCGGGTCGGCACTTGCGCTTGTCATCATGACGTTGCTCGCGTTTTTCATTGGCTACCATCTGATCATGGGCATAGGCGGCGCGGATATGCCGGTGGTTGTCTCCATGCTCAACAGCTATTCGGGTTGGGCTGCGGCGGCGATCGGGTTTTCGCTGTCGAATGATCTGATGATCGTTGTCGGCGCACTGGTCGGCTCGTCGGGTGCGATCTTGTCTTATATCATGTGCAAGGCGATGAACCGCAGTTTCATCTCCGTCATCCTTGGCGGCTTTGGCGGAACCACCGGCCCCGCGATGGAAATTTCGGGCGAACAGGTGGCGATTGATACCGAAGGGGTCGCCGCCGCGCTGAATGAGGCGGATAGCATTATCATTATCCCCGGCTATGGGATGGCCGTGGCGCAGGCGCAGCAAACCGTGTCGGAACTGACCCGCAAACTGCGCGCCCGGGGCAAGACCGTACGCTTTGCGATTCACCCGGTTGCAGGCCGCTTGCCAGGCCATATGAACGTGCTTTTGGCCGAGGCGAAGGTGCCATACGATATCGTGCTGGAGATGGACGAGATCAATGAGGATTTTCCCTCCACTGATGTCGCGATCGTCATCGGCTCCAATGACATCGTGAACCCGGCCGCACAAGAAGACCCGAACAGCCCCATCGCGGGCATGCCGGTGTTGGAATGCTGGAAGGCAAAGCAGGTGTTCGTGTCCAAGCGGGGGCAGGGCACGGGCTATTCCGGGATTGAAAACCCCCTGTTCTTCAAGGAAAACACCCGTATGTTTTACGGTGATGCCAAGAAGTCACTGGACGCGCTGCTGCCGTTGATTGACTGACAGGGTTGGAATAGCCCTGCCTTTCAAACGCCCCGCTTCGTACAAGTGGGGCGTTTTGCATCCGGGGCGTGGCCGATTTACCAGTGTACCGTTGCGCACCGCGCCGCGCGCATTTGCGCAATTTACAAGGTGGGCAGCACTCTGTTGTTTGAAGCGAGACACCCGAGGATCCTATGGCCAAAATAAAAGACCACCCGCTGCGCTTTGACCTTGTGAACGAATTGCATGCCCGGCCCTTTCCGGCGCTTTCCGTGCCCTGCCATGCAGTCTATGTGGCGATAAAAGAGCCGGAGCGCGCCGTCAGCCGGGACCGGGGCGCGGATGTGGCCCATCTTCTGGCGTTGCTGGACAGGTATTCTTGCCCGCATCCGCAACCCGGGGCCACGCATTTTTCCGGCTCCATCGGGCGGCATGACCTGAAATGGGAAAGCCATACCGAATTTGTGACCTATACCGCCTTTGGTCCCGGTGTCTCGCCCCGGGCGTTTGATCCGGCAGAGGCGGATGTGTTCCCCGAGGTTTGGATGGCCGATGCGCCGGGGGGGCGGCTTGTGTCCGCGCTGATCCGGGTGGAGGAGATGCTTGAGGACGAGGATGCAATGCTGGCCAAGCTGGACGGGTGGTTTGTGCCCGAAAGTCTTGCCATTTCGCGCGTGGTCGACGGGGCTGCGGTGATTGCAGGCGACTTCCGGATTGATCCGGCAGGGCATATGCGCTTTGCCGTCTTTGTGCGCAAAGGCACGGGACAGCGCCGCATTGGCCGCATCGTGCAGCGCCTGTGCGAGGTGGAAACCTACCGGGCGATGTCGATGCTGGGCCTTGTGCGGGCGCGCGCCTTGGGGGCCAACCTCAACCGGCTGGACCCGCAGCTTTCCACCCTGATTTCGGGGATGACCGGCGCCGCGCACCCGCCCGAGGAGGTGTTGCAAACCTTGCTGGAGATTTCGGCCGAATTGGAAAGCCTTGCGGTGCAGTTCAGCTTTCGTTTTGGGGCAACCGAGGCCTATGAGGCGATTGTGACCCAGCGCATTTCGGTGATGCGCGAGGCGCGGGTGCAGGGCCGCCAAACCTTTGGTGAGTTCATGATGCGCCGCTATGACCCTGCGATGCGCACGGTGAAATCCTCGGAGGCGCGGCTGCGCACCATGGCAGAACGCGCCACCCGCGCAGCCGAGTTGCTGCGCACAAGGGTGGATGTGGAACGAAGCGCGCAAAACCAGCGTTTGCTGGAAAGCATGGATGCGCGGGCGGACCAGCAATTGCGGCTGCAAACCACAGTGGAAGGCCTGTCGGTGGTGGCGATCAGCTATTACGCGATGAACATAATGTCCTATGTCATCTATCCCGTGACGGATGGGTTTGGCCTGTCCAAGGGCTGGACGATGGCGGTGCTTGCGCCCTTGGTAATCTTGGGGGTTTGGTATCTGGTGCGGCGCATCCGCAACCGGTTTGATTAAGCAAAGCTGGGTTTTGCGGCCCGGTTGGGGTTCAGCGCCAGGTTGGTAAGCACCGCACCTGCCACAATCGCGGCCAATGCCAGCAGCGCCGCGAACGACAGAGTTGGCACACCCGCGAGCCCCGCGCCCAGCGTGCAGCCGCCCGCCAACACTCCGCCCACACCCATCAACGCCCCGCCAAGCGCATAGCGCCCGGTTTGGGCAGGCGACGAAAAGCTTTCCCATTTGAATCGGCGGTTTACCAGAGATGACAGGGCTGCACCGCCAACCGTGCCACCAAACAATCCAATGCCAAAGCCCGCCGCCACCGAGGAGGAGGCGATGGCCCAAAACAGCGTGTCCGACAACGGCAGGGTGAACGACAGACTTTCCATTGCAATGGGGTCAAATTCATCCAGCAGCACAAATCCTGTGCCAACCCATGCCAGCGGCACCAAAGCGCCAATCGCAACGCCCGCCACAATTTGGGGCAGGGGCAAGCGGGCCTTCGCGACATAGGCCAGCGCAAGTGTGGCCAGAAATGCCGTGGCCACCAGCGCCCCACCCGGCAGGTTCGCAAGGCTGATCGCATCGCCCAAGGGCGGCGTGATCTCGCCCAATGTGGTGCGCAGGGGGGCCAACAGGCCCTTCATCGTGGCATGGGCGGCGATGGCAAAAACCGCCAGCACCGTAAGCGCGCGCAGATTGCCCGAGCCCGTCAGTACCGTAAGGCGAGAAGCACACCCCCGCGTCAAGACCATGCCCGCACCAAAGGCGAAGCCGCCCAACAAGACCGCCGCCCAAGGCAGATCGGGCGACAGCAGGCGGTGGCCTTCAAAGCTGATCCAGCCCGCAGCAACAGCGCCTTGGGTGCCGATCAGGGCGGTCGCCAGCGCCACGGCCCACAAAGCAAGTGCGGGCCCGCGTTCTGTGGCAGGGCCCACAAGGCCCCGGCGCAGGCAAAAGCGGGTTACTTCGGCCAATATGCCAAAGCCGAGGCCGATGGCCAGCCCAAGAATGACGGAGGCCCCGCGCGGGGTGATCGTCTCAAAGCCAAGGGACTCGAACATCTACTTCTCCTGCGCTACGGGATTTTGTTCCGTTTGATCGAAAGCAGGGTGCAATGCAATGGTTCTGGAGATTACGGATATGGCTTGCGCGGGAACAACATTCTACAATGCCGCCGCAGGTGGAACAATCGCCCCAAAGACAAAGCCCACGGGGAACAGGGGTTCCGGCGCCGGCTTTGCCCTTGGGGAATTGGTCTTATTTCGCGCTACCGGCCGCGGATCCGCGGGTCCAGCGCATCACGCAAACCATCGCCGATATAGTTGACCGACAGCACCGTCAGCGAAATCGCAACACCCGGCCAGATCACCCGTTCAGGGAATTGCTGGATATATTCCGCACCATCAAAAAGCAGGCGGCCCCATGTCGGGAAATCGGGCGGAAAGCCAAGGCCAAGGAAAGAAAGTGCGGATTCCGTGATGATCGCATTCGCAATGCCAAGTGTAGCCGCGACCATGATCGGTGACATCACGTTGGGCAGGATATGGCGCAGGATCATCCGGCGCGATGGCGTACCGATGGAGCGTGCAGCCAACACAAACTCGCGCTCTTTCAGCGCCAACACTTCGCCGCGCACCACGCGGGCGGCTTGCATCCAGCTTGTCAGGCCAATGGCGACCACAATCAGCAAAAAGGTGCCGCCTTCGGTGCCGAAAGCTTTGGACAACGGCTCTCGGAACAGCATCGCCATGACCAGCAGCAACGGCAGCAGCGGCAAGGCAAGGAACAGGTCCGTCACCCGCATCAACACATTGTCCAACCGCCGGAAATAGCCCGCGCAGACCCCAACCAGCGTTCCCAGAAAGATGGAGATGACCATGGCCGTCAACCCCACCGCGATGGACACCTGGCCGCCCTTCATCATCCGCGCCAGCATATCGCGGCCAAGCTGGTCGGTGCCCAAGGGAAATTGAAAGCTTGGCGGCTTGTTGCGGGTGCGGATCATCGTGGCGCCGTCAGGGTTGATAAAGGTCGGGTCCTTGGTCCAGATGAAGGGGCCGACCGACACGAACAGCACCAGCGACACGAACACGAACAGCCCGACCAAGGCGCCCTTGTGGGTTTTGAACTGGACCCAGACATCGGCCCATTGGCTGCGCGGCTTGGCTAGGGCGGCAACCCCGGAATTTAGCCCGTTGGTGGCGTTAGTCATAGCGGATCCTCGGGTCTAGCATGCCGTAGAGAATATCGGCGATCAGGTTGAACAGCACGATCAACACGGCGAAAATGAAGGTGAGGGTTTGCACCGTGGGCAGATCCGATCCCTGAATGGCGCCAATCAGCATCGCCCCCAGCCCGTTCACCCGGAACACCTGTTCGGTAATGATCGCCCCGCCAAAAATGCCCGGAATGCCAAGGGCAATCACGGTCACCACCGGGATCATGGAATTGCGCACAACATGCTTCAGCACCACGACTTTTTCCGTAAGGCCCTTGGCCCGCGCGGTGCGCACATAATCCTGCCCCAGATTTTCCAGCATGGACGAGCGCATATAGCGGCTGATTTGCGCCGCGTTGAACAGGGCAAGCACCATCACTGGCATTGCCATTTGTCGGACTTGCGCCAGAAAACTGTCCCAATCGGTAACGCGCAAGCTAGTATCATAGATCGACGGGAACCATTGCAGATGCACAGCGAACACAAGGATCAGCACAAGGCCGGTAAAAAACGTCGGCACCGAAAAGCCGATCATCGAGATGAAAGTGCCGATCTGATCGAACCAGGAATATTGCCGGTAGGCCGAATAAATCCCGATGGGCAAGGCGATCAACACACCCAGCACATAAGAGGTGCCGATCACCGTCAGCGTCTGCGGCATCCGTTGGACAATAATATCCATCACGGGCGAGCGCGACTGCCAGCTAAGGATGCGCTGCATGCCTTCGGAATGGCTGGTGCCCCACCAATGATCCCAGAGCACGAGGGGTTCGACCACGAAAAACTGTTTCAACCAGAGGAAATAGCGCACGAAAACGGGTTCATTCACGCCCATCGCCTCCATGATCTTCAGGCGCACTTCGGGTGGTACGGTCAGGGGAATCTGGCTCATCGGCGATCCGGGGGCGAGATCGACCAGCAGAAAAATCAGCAGGCTGATGAACAAAAGCGTCGGGATGGCGAACATCAGCCGACGGAGCGTGAAGGTAAGCATGGGTGGCGCCTTTGTTCAGCAGCGTGAAGTAGGAAAGGGGCGGAGGGCGCATAACGCCTCCCGCCCCCGTTTGTCAGATCACTTGATGCGGAACCAGTTCTCCACGTTCCCCATTTCAGAATCCCAGACGTTCAGCACCACACCGCCAAGCGTGTTGGAATGTGCGGACAAACGGCCACGATCCACCAAAGGCACGATGGTATAAGTGTCTTTGGTCAGCATTTCATTCATGCGGATGATCATCGCTGCACGCTCTTCCGTGCCGCTGGTCTGGATCAGCTTTGCGGCCAACTCATCAAACACCGGGTCGCAGTAGCGGTTGATGTTTTCGCCCTGCCACTGGGTTTCAGGACGCGGTGCCTTGTCGCAGGTATAGGCTACGATATAGGGTTCCGGGTCGGTGCCGGGGAAGTTGTTTGCATACATTTCCACGTCTGCATAGAACTTCTGGAACGTGTCGGGCGAACCCGGATCACCACCGAAATAGATGCCGGCGTCGATTGTCTTCAACTCCACTTCTACGCCCAGCTCATTCCACCAGCCTTTGATCAGCGCCTGGAAATCCTGACGCACGGGGTTGACGGAGGTTTGATACAGCAGCTTGAACTTCTTGCCATCCTTTTCGCGGATACCATCGGCCCCCACGGTCCAGCCTGCTTCGTCCAACAGCGCCTTTGCGCCGTCCATATCCTGCGTCAAGCAATCGGTGTTGGGCGAGGCATAGATCGCCGGAGCAGGCACCAGATTGCACGATGCGCGGCCCGATGCGCCATAGCCAACTTCAACCAACAGGTTGCGGTCGATTGCCATGGACAACGCTTTGCGCACATTCACATCCGACAAGATAGGGTGGGGGTGCATGGCGGTCGCGCGCTCGCCTTCTGGCAGGTCTGGGGACGGATCGGTCATGTTCATCTCGATCCGTTCAACCAATGTGCCGAACCCGGTCACAAACTGGCCCTTGCCGCCCGATGCCATAGCGGCTTGCAGCTCGGGGTTGATCTGGGTGTTCCAGGCATAGTCGAACTCGCCCGTTTCCATCACGGCGCGTGCGGCAGATGCGGCATCACCGCCGCCTTTGACCGACAAGGTCGCAAAGGCAGGCTTTGCCGGATCGCGGTAGTTTTCGTTGGCAACAAATTCCACGCTGTCATTGACCTTGAAATCGGTGACAACAAAGGGTCCGGTGCCGATCGGATTAAAGTTTTGTTCGGTACAGGTCGGGGCCGCCGCACCCGTGCAAGCGGCAAACTGCGCCTTTTGCAGGATCGGGGATTCTGCACCAACGAACGCCACCAGTGGGTTTGGCTTTGGCCCGGTGAAGGTGACCTTCACGGTCAGAGGGTCAATCGCCTCAACCGTTTTCACGCCTTCATACTTGGCCAACTGGGCGCAACCGCCCGCAGGATCCATGCAATAGGCGGCGGTGAAAACCACGTCATCGGCGGTGAAGGGGGTGCCATCGGACCACACGAGGCCTTCCTTGATTTTCCAGGTAACCGTGGTCAGATCCTCGGAAATGCCGCCATTCTCAAGGCTGGGCAATTCGGTGACGAGGCGTGGGAACATCGTCCCGACCTCATCAAAGCCGGCGAGGGGTTCGAGCACAAGGCTGCCGACCTCGACGTCCTTGGTGCCGGATGAAAGATAGGGGTTCATGATGGAAACGGCCTGCGAATACAGGACCTTGACGTTGCCGTCGGTGCCACGCTCGGCCATTGCGGCGGGTGCGAAAGCAAAGGCGCAGGCAGCGCCCATCAGGGCGGTTTTCAGTTTCATTGGTTTGGTTCTCCTAGTTGGTTATGCTCATTGGCCTCTGGCCGTCCGGTTGATCCGGCAGCGCTTTGATTTTCGGGTGGCACAAGGTGGCAGGCCACAAATCGGCCGGGTCGCACCTCGACCAAATCGGGCTTCACCTCGCGGCAAATCGGTATCACCTCGGGGCAGCGGGTACAAAAGTTGCAGCCCTTGGGGGGATTGGAGGGGGACGGAACATCGCCCTTCAAGATAATGCGTTGGCGTGTGGCTTCGCGCGACGGGTCCGGGTCGGGCACAGCCGACAAGAGCGCCTTTGCGTAAGGGTGCAACGGGTCGGCATATAGCGGCTCACGCGGGGAAAGTTCCGCGATGCGGCCCAGATACATCACCGCTACACGGTCCGCGATATGGCGCACCATCGACAGATCATGGCTGATGAACAGATAGGTTAGGCCCAGCTTTTCCTGCAAATCCTCCAGCAGGTTCACTACTTGCGCCTGGATCGACACATCGAGTGCTGCAATCGGTTCATCGCAAACGATAAACTTGGGGTTGAGGGCCAGCGCGCGGGCAATTCCGATGCGCTGGCGCTGGCCGCCCGAAAACGCATGGGGGTAGCGGTTGGCAAAGGTGCGGTTCAGGCCCACGGCATCCATCAACTCATACACTTTTGCGAGTTTGCGGTCGGCGTCCCAATCGGTGTGTTCGTCCAGAGGTTCGGCCACAATTTGCGCCACGGTCATCCGGGGGTTCAGACTGGCTTGCGGGTCCTGGAACACCATTTGCATCATCGGGCGCTTTTTGCGCAGGGCCTCGGGCTCCAACTTGGCGATATCTTCGCCCTCAATGGTCACAGACCCCGCCGTAAGCTCATAAAGCCGCAAAAGCGCGCGCCCCACGGTGGACTTGCCACAGCCGGATTCGCCGACAAGGCCAAGGGTTTCGCCTTGATAAATATCAAAGTTAATTCCATCCACCGCCTTCACATCGCCGGTATGGCGGCGAAACAGCCCGGTATGGATGGGAAAATACATCTTGAGGTCTTTGACCTCGACAAGCTTGGAGGGTTTGGCATCAAGCATACAAAGCCTCCCCGGATGCAGCATCCCAATGGCAAGCAACGTCATGGCCGTATCCAACACGCCCCGCACCTATCGGGCGACGCAGAGGGTTCTGTACCCCGCAGCG
>Ga0209702_10009143_pt1 | contig 11180 bp, 11 predicted proteins | sample FRY01_FD_187210 | JGI IMG/M metagenome (GOLD analysis project Ga0209702, IMG submission 187210) | Freshwater microbial communities from Lake Fryxell liftoff mats and glacier meltwater in Antarctica - FRY-01 (SPAdes) (version 2) | ecosystem: Environmental > Aquatic > Freshwater > Ice > Glacier... | reverse complement strand
TATCAACCACCCCAAATGGCACACCTTACAACGAAACCCCCAAGGCTAAAGTGCTAACCTTGGCGCCTACTGACCAAGGCCACGACATCGGATATGTCAGCGGAAATAGATACCGCGCATAGCACAAACGCTGCCGAGGGCACGCAGGCAAGTGACCCCGTTCTTTCGACTATTTAACAATAAATACTCGGGCTTCCTGGTGGTACACGGTTCCTTATAGGCCATCAGCATAACCGACTGAACTCCTTATTTGGTGGTTGGTTCGTTTGCGAGAAACTAACAACTGCGTACAAATCTTGTTTGAGATCAAAATAGGTTTTGTTCCTGGGTAAGCCTAGCTACCAAAAGGTGGTCGGGCTTATTTTTTTGGGGGAGTGGGAGCGCATCATCCATTTCCCAAGGCTTGCCGAAATTAGTTGATTAGCCGCACTACCCCGCTCTGCATGCGCCGACCGATATTGGTGAAGTCGGTATAAAAAATCACATAAGGATAAGCCCCTGGCGGGAGTTCTACCCCGTTCTTGGTGCCATTCCATTCAAAATCAACGCCTGCACCGCGGTACACTTCCTGTCCCCAGCGGTCAAAAACCGTTATTTCCAAACTTGTGATACCAACCGTGGCCACTTTAAAGCGGTCGTTGGTGAGGTCTGCGTTAGGGGTAAAAGCTGTGGGTACGTAAATCCGCGGCAGTACAAACACACAAATGCTTCGGAAAGCCAAATCGCTGCATCCTGCGGGATTTTCGACAAAAAGCCGGAGCTCAAAACGGCCGGTATCGGTGTATTGGTGTCTGGGATACTGCCCTAAAATGTAAGGCTCGATGGTGCCGTCGCCAAAATCCCAATAACCTGTTTGTGCGCCCAAACTCAAATCAATCAGGGTGATGAACGCTTCGGAGAGGTCGTAGCAGCTGTTACGGTTGGGGTTAGGTGTAAAATTAGCTGAAATAGGGTCATGGGCGATGATGGTGGCCGTGTCGATGCGGATGCAGCCCGTGCTGGTATCGGTAATTAGCACGCGGTAATTGCCTTGTGATGCTTGCAGTACAGGGCCGTGTACGGGTGGATTTGTCAGCCACAGCACCTTATAGGGCGCCGCGGCAGCATAATTAATGCGCAAAGTACCCAAGCTGTCATAGCAGTTGATGTCGATTTGGGTGCGCTGATACACAAAATCAGGGTGCACAAATACGTGAATTGAATCAACGAGGGGGTCGGAGCAGCCGTCGGTGGCTGTAACAACATACCAAGAAGGCGCCGTGGGCAAAAATGTAAGCAGGGAATCGCTGCTGCCGAGGGGCTGCCAGTTGAGGGTGGCTCCAGACCGACCGCCAGTGAGTCTTGCGCGTAAACTGAGGCTGTCGCCATAGCAAAGTGTATCGGCAGATGCAAAAAGCTGGAGGCGCAGGCTATCGCCCACGGTAATGCGCAGGCTGTCGGTTCGTCTACAATCGCCCGTGCCCGCTGTATAGTAAAGCCAATGTGTGCCTACACCGGCTTGGCGCGGATTGAAGTTGAGACCAGTTACGCCTGCGCCGTTTAACGTGCCGCCCACTGGGCTCGCAAGCACCGGATAATTGGTGTTTACAAAGCAATAACTGGTATCAAAACCCCCGAAACCAATTACGGGAATGGCTTGTACTGTAATGAGCATGGAGTCGATGCAGCCGCCAAACAAAAATTGGTAGATGCGGTGGCTACCGACCCCGGCGCTGAGGGGCGTGAAGATGCCGAGCAAGGTATCGGTGATGCCCAGACCGCTCCAACGGCCGCCTGCATAGCTGGTTAGAATGGTGAAGGGCGGGGTGGACAAACACACAATAGTATCGGGCTGGAGTTGTGGCACGGGCTGCACTTCCATCCAGAGGCTGTCGGTACAGGTATTGGCGGTGTAATACAGGCGGTGCCAGCCCACTCCTGCTGTGGCCGGACTGAAACTGCCTTGTCCGGCGGGGTTCACCCCCGGGCCGCTCCACAGCCCACCTGCTGGTCCGCGGCCTGTATTTGCGAAATTGAGCGCCCAAGACGCCCCACTTACGCAGCGGCGTAAGGTATCGGCAGGCACATTGGTACGCACCAAATTAATTAGCAGGGAGTCGGTACAGCCATCAAGGTTGTAAATCACAAATACTTGGCTGTTGGCGGTGCCGTTGACCCCAGGATTAAAGGTGCCCGACAGACTATCGGTGATGCCCGGACCGGTCCAGTAGCCTCCTATGGGCGTTCCTACGGGGAGGTTAAAGGGTGCGTTGAGCGGACAAGTAATAAAATTGGTGCCTGCTTGAATGGCTTTGATGTGCAAATTGAGCGTATCGATGCAGCCATTGAGGTTGTAAATGAGCTGGTGATTGCCGGGCAGGGTGAGCTGCGGATCGATGATGCCAACGAGCGGATCGATAAGCGCCACTCCTGACCAAAAGCCTCCGGGCGGATTAAACACCAACTGGTAGGGCGGCGAGCTTTGACAGATGGTGTCGATTATATTCATTGCAATGGTGTCGATATACACCAATTTAGGGGCGGAGCAGCCTGCAAAATGATAATAAACCGTATCAACGCCCGGTGCAACGGGCGGTGTGTAGAGGCCTGTGGAATCGGTATTGGATCCAGTCCAGTAGCCCCCAATCGGACTTGCCCCGCTCAGCAGTATGGGCGGGCCGCCTGGACAACTGCCTGCCGTTGGTCCGGCGGTTACGTCTGCGATATTGATCGTGAGGGAGTCGGCGCAGCCGTTTACAGCGTAAAAAACGCGGACTTGGGTTTGGTTGGGGAGGGCCGGGTTGAAGGTACCCGCCGCCGCCGCAGTGATACCGGGGCCATAAAACACCCCGCCAGCTGGACTTACACGTCCTACCAAATTAAAGGGAGCGGACGACAAACACACCAGCGTATCGGGTCCAGCCTCAGGCGGTGTAGTCACCAAAATGGTGATGCGCAGCGTGTCCGGTCCATTGCCCGCTCCATCGTTGATAATAACGGTGTACGTAGTGCTTCCGGCGGGCGGACACACCAAATGCGGCCCTGCTGTTGGCGGCAAGCCATTGTCCCACAAATAATTGAAATTACAATTTCCCCCCACCCCAGCGGCGGTGAGCAACACACATTCGCCGACACAAATTGAGTCATCGCTAGCGCTTACTGTTCCAGAAAGCGGACAATCGGTTATCGAAAAGCTGCCATTGACGATAAAGGTGTATAAGCTGTCGCAGATATCGAGCAAGTTTAAATTCCAAGCCAAGCTGTAAGCGGCGCAATCTGAGAAAGGTGTATTAACAGTGAGGCGCACGGTATTGGTGCGGTTGTTCACGCAATTCAAGGCCTGCGCTCCTACTATGGTACGGGCAGGCGTTCCGCTGAGTGAAAAAGCCGAAGCGTACACCGAGTCGCAATGCACGCTGCTGTCGAGTACGATGTCGATGGTGTTGGTGAGACAGCTGGCCGTAACCAGATTCATGTTCGGGGGGATTGGGGGCGGCACAATGCTGTACCAATAGGCGTTCCAGCCTGTGCACGTCACGCTCAGATCGCTCTGAAAGTGGATGGTCATGGCGCCGCTCAAGGCTACCAGCGGCGGAAAAACCACGTTTGGGCCTGAAAAACTGCCTAAAAGCACGCCATTGGTATCCGGACCGTCATACACCCTCAGCCGATCGCCAAAGCCACCCGCAAATAGCTCCGTACAAAAGCTCTGAAAAGTCAGAATAATTTGCAGCGCACCCGGTTTAAGGATCACAAAGGTAAAGTTCTCGTTGTTGTTGTAATTGCCACCTGCCACGGGATTGGCGCCTGAATCTTCAAAAAACGACCGGCATTCGGTCACCGTTTGGTTGCCCATGATGTAGGTAGGCTGTGCCGCACTCAGCAGTGCAGTGAGTAGCAGCAGCAAAACCAAACCCCCTTTGTACATTAATTTCTATTTATCAGGATGGTGGGCGTATTGACTTTGTTGCTCCATTTTCCAGAACCATCTCGCAAGCGAATGCTGTAAATCGTTTCCTCAAAAGTGCCATTGCCAAATATAAAAGTGCCATTTAGCTTGAAGTTGAGCGTGCCTTGAATGGGCACACTGCTTCCGACTGGACTCAACGGTTGGATAAAGTAATAATCCGGAGCCGTCAGCCGATCGTCTAGCACCTCTAACAACAGACTGTCGGGGTGCACGCTGCCCATATCGCCATCGCCATCCTCATATTGCAACACCACCGACACCCTTCCATCAAATTCACGGATGGTGGTTGGTGTAACCGATGTAATGCGAATAAGAGGAGCAGCATCCAGCTTTACCACAGGATCGGGCTTGCAGGCCACTAGCAAAAGTAGCCCAATAGCGTAGTATAGCTTATTTAATTTCAATGGACAAAGCATTTTGAAGGCTTTCGAAAGCGGGTACTGCGGTCCCAGGCACTGATAATTCATACTTTCCAACAGCTAAGTCCTGGGAAACCAAGGTGTGGGTAAAGGTAGTGGCTTCTCCAAAAATGTTGTATCCAGGCAGTGGTTCTGCCAAGCGACGCACTGGTCTTCGTACCGTTTGGTGGCTGCGGCGATCGGTAAGTAGCACCTCTTCGGCTGGCTCCCCCTCTCCAAAACTTAGCGCATAGCCCTTATCGAAGGTGCGCACCCCTTGCAAGCGTGGATTCAATGGTCCATTTACTGGTGGATTGCCAAACATATCGCGCGCTCCTGCATTAATCCAGGCCACGATGGCGGCAATGTATTCTGTTTTTTTCACTGGCCAGTCGCTTTGTGGGTCCACCGACAGCGGCATAATGCCTGAAATACCATCAATATCTACCACTACCCTTTCGTGAAGCACCGAATTATTGGCATTGCCTGGCAAAACCCGATATAAAAAGCTGCCGGAAGCATTGTTTTTGATCACTGGTTGATGCAGCAAGGTGTTGTAAGCACTTTCGATGGTACGAAAATCTGGCTCAAAAGTACCGTCATGACAACCACTGTTGGAGCAAGTAGGCTTAAAAATCTGCCTGTGTAAGCCCGCAAAATTGTCTAAACTCAGAGGATCGGCGGGCCCAGTATTCACTGGCGGCTGGTTAATAGAAGCATCAAAAGGGTTTTCGGGCCTATTGCTTTTTTTGCAAGCCCCTAGCGCCAGCATCCCCAAAAGCGCATAAGTCAACAGTTTCCTCATATCCTGTCGAATAAAGATTGAACTCCGCCTGAAAGCAAGCCACTCGTGGCCACCTCGTTTTTGCACCCCAAAATTTCGGCGATGGTCAGCACGTGGTCCATGGCCAAACCCACTGGATTGGTGGGCGTGCCCACGCTCAAATTGCCCGGCACATTGGGCCCTGCCATTAAGCTAAAGGTCCGCAACGAGTTTTGATCGCTGTGGTCATAAGCAAACCAGTCATTTTCGTCCTGAATCGGGTTCGGGTTAAGGTTGCGGCCGTGTTCTGGCGACACCATGAGAATCGTGTTACCAGCCATCTCAGGAATTTCATTTTGAATGTAATCCCATAAATACCCCACGGCATGATCGGCCCGGTGCAGTGCTCGCAAATAGCTTGTAAAGTTGCTGTGGCAGCCATCCACTGCGTCCATATTCACCACGGTTAGGGTGGGCTTAAACTCCTTCATCACTTCACAAGCGTAGCCTACGTTGCGTAAATCACCATTGTCGGCTACCGGCGGCATGCTTACCTGTCCGAGCAATTGCTTCTGATACATTCGTCGAATAAACTCGCGGATGGCCAACTTTTCCTCTTCTGTATTCCCTATTTCTGGCAAAGAAATACCTCCATTGCTATTGTAGGTGTTGTTCAGGAAATATTTCATCTCCAACAAAGGCGCCAATTCTTCCTCCGGATGGTAAATTTTAGCATTGCTCAGATGCGTATAACCTGGTTGTGCAAAAGTGACATTCGGAGCCAAAAAATTAGCGCCATATGGCATGCCATAATTCGAATGTTCACTGTAATTGAGCAAGGGTATGCTGTTGCCGATGCGGTTTCCTATAAACCAAACTTTGCTGGCGGGGGTGTTTAAATGGCGCCGAACATATTCAAAAACCGTTGGAAAAACAGGCTTTTGGCGCAGGCCTTGAGTTACGCCGGTATTGCCCGTGAGCAAGGTATTGAGGCCCGAAAAGTGGCCTGCAGTGGTAGTGCGCAACTCTGGAAAAAGCGTGCCTTGCGACTGCAAAGTATTTTGCAAGATGGCAGGAATGGGGGCGCTGCCCCGTGGTTCACCGGCAGGATCGGTGCCATATACTCGTTTGGTGATGGGCTGCGCGCCATTGAGCATGTTCAGCAGAATGTTGCCTTCTACCGGAAATTGCTGCGAGTCGCTCAGGTAGCGCTGAAGCACGGCTTCTTGCTGACGCACCCCGCCTGCAAACATTACAAATACCACGTGTTGCGCCAACTGCATGCCTGTAGCGGCAAACAACCTTCCGCTCGGTAAAAGGTAAGGTATCACTAACGAACCTGCCGTAGCTACACCTAGTTTTTTCAGAAATGCTCGCCTTTTCATTTTTTATTTTGGGGTTAAACACCGAAGTCAAGGAGGTTACTTTTTTTGATCGCTCATTTAATCTTATCCCTGTACTCCGTCACCACTGTGTTTCAATCTACTATTTCTCCGTGTTTCAAATTAACATTTCTCCGTGTGCTATGTGTTTCACATCAATAATACTGATATTCATCACACAACGAAAAACTCAAATACACCACTTCCGGCGTCACAAAAGTATTCGTCTCTATAAAATTCCGAAACCATGCTTTCTCTGCTTCTGTAGGCAGCCGAATCAAAAACCGCCGGTACGTATCCACAATAAAAACATCTACATCTGCCCGCATGTCAATCATGCTCGGCAACACCACATCGGGCCGGTTCATAAAATTGCTGACCACCATCTCAAAACCCACTTGTTTGTCGCCAATTGACGCGATCAAATTGCTGATTTCTACTTGCTGGTTGGCCGATAAAGCCCTCTGAAATAAATTGGCATGCAAAATGGCAATGTACTGCTCAGTGGTTTTAAGCTTGTTTTTACCATAATTAACGCCCTGTACATTCACTGGATTAACATCGTAAACGAGGTACTCCTCGCGCCGACAACCGGTGCCGAGCAGCAGCAGCAGCAACAAAAACGCACCAAGCTGTTTAACGGAAGTTGGCATATTCATCGGTTATTAAAATTTTACGTTGCATACTTTGAAAATCACCGGTGCTTTTGAGCGCTTGCATGGCCAAAAACAACTCGGTGGTGTTCGGATCGCGCGACAGCAAGGCCTTGTACGTCCAAATAATAAGTCCTTGCCAAAATTCGTTTTGCGAAACTATAATCTGCACATAATCGAACTTGTTGGTGCCGCTGAGGCCAAACAAACTCGCTGGCACCTCCGTATCTACCATCATATAGGCCCGATCGAATTCGCTTTGGGTAGGATACCGAAAATACAAATTATCGAAGGTGGCATTGATGAAGTTAAACGAATTCATGTTGATAAAATCGTACACCGCGTTGCTCACCAAATAAGCACACATGCTATCGAGGTTGTAGGTGCCTGCTCGGTAATGCCATTGACTGTCTATCACCCTTTGAAACTTACTGAGCTCTGTCATTTGACGCTCGTAACCGGCCATATCGCCACTCAACGAATCTACGATGGCCCCAGAACGGAGGATGCCAATTTCCCCTTGCAGATAACCATCGCTGGCCCCTTCAATGAGCCGCACTTTTAGCTGCTCGTACAAACGTTTGAAGTAAATCGACTGGTAAGAAGAGTCTCCAGCGGCTGGAATGGTATCAAACTGCAACTGGTTAATGAGGACTTGGCGGCTCTCCATGCTCAGCTTGTTGCTGCGTAAATACGTTACATGAATAACCATCTCCGAATCAATAGGCTCGCGACCTTGCAAATCGATAAAAAGCCGGTTTACATAGTTCTCTACCAGTACCGTAGGTATCCCATCGTACCAAGGTGCGGTGTTGTTGGGCACTACCACTTGGGTTGTTTTACGACAACCGAGCAACCCCAATAACACCATCACACTTAAAACTAAACCAAAACGTGCACTCATCGGCTAAACAATAGAAGCTTAAAGTTGCAGAATTTTGCCGAATGTAGCAACATCCCGTTATTATTTTATTGGAAATAAAGGCAAGTAAAACGTGTAGGTGTTTTTGCTTGCTGCCTGTTCTTTCGAAAAGAGGCTGGTATTGCCGCTGCCCACTGAAATGACGCCCTAACCAGTGCCTGTACCTGTTTATAACACGAATGGTTTTAAGCACATCAGGAACATGTCTTATGTTTCTAATATAAAAATCACCGTAAGAAGCCCCTTATAATTCTTGTTTGTGTGTTCTTTGGCACAGCGACTGCAGTGCAAAGCCAATCGAAAGCCGTTCTGCAGGGTTGGGAGAGCACTACAGGGGCACACACAACGGGTATATAGGCAGTTTTCGGTGTGTACAAGATTGGAAAAATCGAAAATTCGTTGAGCCCCTCACCGTGCAAAACGACTTTGGTCATAGCAGACGCTTAAATAAGACTTTTTACTTCGAAACAGCCTTAACATATTACTAAAAGGCGATTATTGCACCACCCAATACATCAACTGTGGGGCTTTTTTCGTCAAGCGAACCGCCAATGTCCTGCATGGAAAATTCAAAAATTCGTCGAGCCCCTCACCGTGCAAAACGACTTTGGTCATAGCAGACGCTTAAATAAGTCTTTTTACATCGAAACAGCCTTAACATATTACTAGAAGGCGATTATTGCACCACCCAATACATCAACTGTGGGGCTTTTTTCGTCAAGCGAACCACCAATGTCCTGCATGGCTTCGTGATCTCCGTTGGGCTCCGCTAACTAAGTTGGGGCAGCGCGCTAAGCTTTGCTGCAAGCGCCAATGTGGCTGGCACAGGGCTGAGGATGCTGATAACGAATAACTTAGCCTATAACCTACTAGGAGCATTGGCAGAAAACAACGACACCTAATCGTCTCGGATTGGAAGCCTACTCCAAGACTTGGGTATCGGCATAGCATACCAAATTGCCGAAAAATGCTTCTTTCGTGCTGAGTTAAACGTGGATCGGTGCTATTCCGCTGTTGGAGTAAAACCCGTATAAATTGCAACCCGAGCTTGCATGCTGGTCTATTCAGAAATATTTCAAAAAACTAAACGCGGACATGCTGCCTCATCAACATCCTGCCACCACATACTATTATTAAAAAAAATGCGTTTAATTCCGATGCGAAAACTCAGCCTCTACCTGTTACTCACCGCAGCACTTTTCAGCAATGCCTGTCAAAAAAACTGCGATAATAAACCCACCACCTGTAGCGAACGCCCTCCTACCAATGAGGCTTGTTTAGCCTATTTCCAGCGTTGGTTTTACAACGCCGGCAATAATACGTGTGAGTTGATAAGCTATAGCGGTTGCGGACAATATGGTTCTGCTACCCAAGCCGATTGTGAAGCGTGTTTGTGCGACTAAACATTTGAGAAGAGACTAAAACGAACCCCCCTCTTCCGTACGATCTATGTCGTATTTGTGCAACAAGCCCGCCAGCGCTGGCCAACTAAACTTGGCTCTTTTGATCTTGTTTTGCTCGGGATCGAGGGTGTAGCGACTGGCAGTACGCAGGTCTGCCTTTTCGAGATTGGTATCCACAAATACAGCTAAATTCAAATCACAATCCATCAACTCCGCGTAACTGAGGTCGCACTCCGTAAAATCAGCTTCCTGCAACTGACAGTTTTCGAACCTGGTACGGGCCAATTTCTTCTTATAGAAGGATGCATGTTGCAGCAAACAATTTTCGAAGCTCACCGACAAACTAAAATCGCTGCACTGATCCATCCGCCACCCCATCATTTTGCAGTCCTTAAAGTGCACCTCTTGGAAAGCAGTTTTCGACAAACGTGTTAAGCTCAAATTACAGCTTTCGAAGCGGCACTTAATAAATTTAAAGTGCGAAAAGTCAAAATTGGCCAAGTCTAATTCGGAGAAGATGCAGTTTTCATACTCACCTTGTTGCAAGGCACTTTCAAGTAAAGTTGCTTTGTTTATTTCAATGTCGCTGAGGTAATGCATGGCGTTATTGTGGATTAAAGGCCCCTGTTAGAGCAGCTAAAATACAACCCTTTTATGGATAAGTACGCGGATCCTGTGCTAATGGAACCGATAGTTTTTAGGGGCGCAGCCCGAGGCAAGCATAGTATGCAGGCTGGCGCTCGGCATGGGGCAGCCTTGCGTCCTAAACAAGCTGTGTGGCGGCTGTGCTCCAGGCTGCTGTTTGCCATGTGACGGAAGAACCAACTAAACCAAGCCTTTCCCATTCTTTGGTCGGAACAAGGGTCCTTTCAAAAAACCACTCAAATCAAAGTATGAAAACACAAAACGCCCCAACCTGGAATAGTAACTCCAATGTTGGGACGTTTACAGCCTCCTGCAGCTGTTTGTGGTTGGCAAAATGCCTTTGCGATATATTATTCGCCCATTTCGCGGAATGAATCTCCTAAATCATCCATTTCGGCATTAAAATCGGCCTTAAAGCGTCCCCAGCCAGCTTTACTGTCTGCCTGAACTCCTGCTATTCTACTTTTGAGATCCGCATTTTTGGCCTCTAAATCGGCTATCCTTTTACGGTAATCCTCTCTGGCTTCCGCTTTTTGGTCCGCCACGCGGGCGTTAAAATCACTTATTGCCGCTTCATTGGCAGTAATTTTTTCATTGTTGATGCGCTTAAAGTCCTCCACATCTTGGAGATACTGTTCTTGCGTAAGCTCCAAGGCCACCTCTGCTTCCATTACATCCTTTTCGGCATCGGTTACTTTTTCGGCAGGCGTGCTGCAGGCTAGCAGCACGCCTGAAAAGGCCGCGATGACCGCTAGCATTTGAATTGATTTTTTCATCTTGGTAGTATTTTGAAGTAGAAGTATTTCTACAATTACAAAATTCCAAATTATGGCTACCAATACGTTACATCTTTGGACGTACTATTTACATATTTTAATCCCCGTTTCTCTGTGCCGAAGGCTTTACCTAAGCAGCTTCTCCTGAGATAAACGAAGGGGATCGCAGCAAAAGGCCCCGCTGCCTTGCGACCCAAAAAGTTGTGGTTAGTGGTATCGAAAAAAAGCCTTCCCTTGCCTTTTGACTTTATTATCGCCCCAAGCGTTTAGGAGGGGAAAGCCTGGCCTC